>Ga0075424_100002723_pt1 | contig 16275 bp, 9 predicted proteins | sample SoiMethybrSBSTD3_FD_75301 | JGI IMG/M metagenome (GOLD analysis project Ga0075424, IMG submission 75301) | Bulk soil microbial communities from a Populus tree surrounding site in Tennessee, USA - Soil MetaG P. TD hybrid SBSTD3 | ecosystem: Environmental > Terrestrial > Soil > Tree plantation...
CGTGTGCGCAGCGGCAATACGCGTGTTCGTCGCGTTCGCGCCCGCGGGCTTCCCGCGTGCGAGCGAGATTCACGTCGACGGCGCGGCGCTGCTCGCTGCTGTCATCATCACACTGAGCGCGACTCTGTTCTCCGCGCTCGTGCCGGCCATCGTGACGTCGCGCGGCAACCTCCTGCAGACGTTAGGCGCCGGAGGCCGGCACACCGGCGGTCGTGGGTCGCGCCTCACGACTGAGCTGCTCGCCGGTGGCCAACTGGCAATTGCGGTGGTCGTCCTCGCCGCCGCGGCGCTCATCACGCGGAGCCTGATCGCGCTCGAGCGCGTGAACCTGGGGTTGGAGGCGCCTCGCCTGCTCGTGGCGAAGCTGGCGTTCGATCCTTACCGGTACGATGATGCGAAGAAGCAGGCACGCGTGCTCGAGGCCGTGATGGAGCGCCTGAATACTGTGCCGGGGATCGAAGGGGTATCGACGTCGGTCTCCGTGCCGTTCGAGCAGGGATGGGAAGGTCGCCCGACGGCCGAGGGACAGACGAAGGAACAGATCGCGACGGATCCGGTGCTGGCGATGGACGTCGTGGACGCCCTCCACTTCGCGACGTTAGGCGTGCGCATGCTGCGCGGGCGCGCGTTCTCGGCCGCGGACGGGCCCGGGCAGCCCAGGGTCGTTATCCTCAGCGAATCGGCCGCGCAGTATTACTGGCCTAACGAGAACCCCATCGGCAAACGGATGATCGGAGGCGGGGACGGACCGGCCACCGTCGTTGGCGTCGCGCCCGATTCCCGCTACCGCGACCTCCGGGAGCCGCGACGTGCCATCTACTATCCGCTCGCGCAATCGGAATTCCCGTTCGCGCCGACGAATCTGCTCCTGCGTGCCACGGGGCCCCCGGCAGCCCTGGTGCCGACAGTACGTCGAGTGCTGGCCGAGGTCGCGCCCGGCGTCATCCTCGCCAACGGCTCCACGTTCGAGAGCTACCTCGACGCGCCACTCGCACAGCCGAGGCTCAACGCGCTGCTCCTGGCGGTGTTCGCCGCGGCAGCGACCGTGCTCGCCGCGATCGGGCTGTTCGGCGTGATGGCAACCATGGTTAGGCAGCGTACGCGCGAGCTCGGCGTTCGGATGGCGCTCGGGGCGACCGCACGCGACATCCGCGACCTCGTCGTCGGGCGTGGTCTCACCATAGCAGTCGGTGGCGCCGCCGCCGGCCTGGCGGGAGCGATCGCGGCGAATCGCCTGCTGGCGGCGATGCTGTACGAGGTAAGCCCGGCGGATGCGGTGAGTCTCTCGGCCGTCGCCACGTTCCTGCTCGCCGTGGCGCTGGTCGCCACGTTGATCCCGGCACAGTCGACTACGCGAATCGATCCCGTGATTGCCCTTCGCGTCGACGGGTAGACCGCAGCGTCACGCTCACGGGGTGATCGTGACGAGCTCCGAGCGCTCGCCGTTGGCAACCTCGAGCACGAGTCCGGTCCCCGGACAATAGACTTTGTGCTCCTTTGAGGAGTTCTCGAGCAGCGACCAGTCAACGGTCTCGATGCAGTTCGAGAACGAGCCGTAGGGTACGGTGGCGGAAGCGTTCGTACCCACCACCTTCGCGACGTCCTCCGCTTCGCCAGCGAAGTACTCCTGCCGGTACGTGATTCCCTTCTGGGCGGCGGGGTCGGCAAACATGATGATGCCGGGCTGCGCGCCGTCGACACCCGCTTCCCAGGAGCCGGCCGTGGAGACGCACTGGTTGTTCACGATCTCGCACGATTGCTCGCCGAGATACCACACATTCCCCTGAGTATCCTGCGCGTACCAGTCGAACGTGTCCTCCCTGAGCACGCCGTCGAGGAAGACCTGATCGTGCACGACATTCACCCGGACGCCCAGGATCTTTTTCTTTTGATCGGTTACCTGGACGGTGTTCGTCTCGAGGCCATCGGCCGTTTCGGTCTGATAGGTGAACGTGGTCCCGACGATGAGCGGGAAGTACGGGTTGGTTACGGTGGCCACGAATTGGTCCGCACCCGGGAATGCCGGGAGCACGGCGTTCGTTGCCGCCACCGCGTGCGGTAGCGATACAGCCGGACTCGTCGGGGCTCGCTCATCGCATCCCACCGCCATCCCTACGATCGCGATCACGACCGAACAGGTCGTCGCGTGTTTCCGATGTGCCATAACGACCTCCGCCACATGCACATTGCTCGTCGCGGCTGCAAGCAGTGCGCCGGTCACGCATACGAGAATCGAAGTCCGCCCGCGAATCGATCCGGTGATGGCGCGGCATGCAGACGAGGAAACTTCGGCCGTTTCCATTCACCCTCTTTCCAGAGGCGTGCACGCACGAAGGGGGTTCCTACCGCTCGTAGAACGGCGGCGGCTCGATGCCTAACGTCGGGACGTAGACGTACCCCTGCCCGCGGCCGGTGGCGCCGCTGGCGGCCTGGCGGGCGCGATCGCGGGGAATCGCCTACTGGCGGCGATGCTGTGCGAGGTGAGCCGCGCGGATGCGGTCAGCCTCGTGGCCGTGGCGTTGCTTCCTCTCGCCGTGGCGTTGATCGCGATGCTGATTCCCGCACGCTCGAGCACGCGTATCGATCCGGTCGTTGCCCTTCGCGTCGACGGGTAGACGTTCGGGCCGCGCGCCCATACTTTCGCCTAACCGGGATCTCGCGAGTGCTCATCGGGCAAGGCCGTCCCGACGCAGAAGCGCCTGCGCCGCCGAGCCGACTTGGGTCCCGAGGAGGCATGGTATGGGTGCGACGTATCGGACGCCGCCGAGCGCGGCCAGCGTGGCGGATCCTGCGCAGCGGACAGGGGAGGCCCAGCTATTCGAGAGGATTCGCGAGCTTGCCCCGGTCATCCGCGAGCATGCCGCGACCGCGGAACAGGAGCGGCGCCTCCCAAAACCGGTCCATCAGGCGCTGATCGCTGGTGGATTCCAGCGCATGTTCACGCCGAGATCGCTCGGCGGGTTCGAGCTGGATCCCGTGTCGGGCGCCAGTATCGTCGAAGAGATCGCCGGCATCGACAGCGCCGCCGCGTGGGCGCTGCAGGCACCTAACGTCAATGCCTGGTGGGCGAGCAGGCTGTCGGACAACGGTGCCGAGGAGTTCTACGGCTCCGATCCAAGCCGCATGATGGCAGCGGCGTTTCATCCACCGCAGCAGGCGACCGAAGTCCCCGGCGGGTATCGAGTCACGGGCCGCGCTCCTCTCGCGAGCGGGGTCCACGACAGCGAGTGGATCCTGTTCAGCGCCTTCATCATGGATGGCGACAAACCGCGGATGACCGAGGCCGGCCCAGCGATGATCGCGGTCATCCTGCCGACGGCCGACGTCGAGATCCTGGACACGTGGCATACCCTGGGCATGCGCGGGACGGACAGCAACGATGCCGCGTTCGCCAACGTGTTCGTGCCCACGCACCGCACCTTCGTGCTCGATCCCGGTTTGCAGCTCGGCCGCCACTTCCAAGGCCCGCTCTATCGTTATCCGGCCGTCGGCATCATCGCACTGTTCACCGGAGGCGTGCTGCTGGCGACCGCGCGGAATGCGATCACCGAGCTCCGCGAGCTGGCTGCCCGGAAAACGCCGTTCGGCTCGATGAAAACACTTCGTGACCGGGGTGCCGTGCAGGCCGCGCTCGCCGAGGCGGAGGGGATGCTGCGGTCGGCGCGGTCGTTCTTCTACGAGGGATTGACCGAGGCGTGGGCTCGCACGGCTGCCGGACTGCCTAACACACTCGAGCACCGGGCGGACCTCCTGCTTGCCGCCATCCAAGCGTCGAAGGGCGCAGTTGGGGCGGTCGACATCGTGCATCGGCTCGCGGGAACGACGGGCATTTACTCGACCAGCAAGCTGGACCGGTTCTTCCGCGATGCGCACACGTTGCGCCACCATGGCTTCGTGTCGGAGGGCAAGCTCGAGACGGTTGGCCAGATCTACCTCGGCCTGGCTCCGGATTTCCCACTCATTGTCTTTTGAGCGTGGCTGGCATCCAGACTCTTCCACTATGGTCTGGATGCTCGCCAGGCGCCAGGACGGCAGCCTACCGTTCATAGAATGGTGGTGGCTCGATGCCTAACGTCCTGAGATAGACGTACCCCTGTCCGCGATGGTGGATCTCGTTGTCGATCACGTACATCAGCAGGTCAGAGGTCTTGCCCTCATAGGCACCGAATGCCTTGATCGTCTCGTGAAAGCGCTCCGCCGGAATCTGCGGCCAGAGCTCGTCGATCTGCGTGGTGGACTCATCCCACAGACGCAGGACTTCTGCGCGCGGCCGCGCCTGGCGTGACCGGTTCTGCTCCCACTGGCCAGTGATCGTGCCGCGAATCATCGGCACGCCCATCGTGAGCATCTCCAACGCGAGCTCGCCGAACGTGCGCATGCCGCCGAGTGAGTAGGTGAAGAGCTTGTCGTCGGGGAACGCCTCGATCATTCGACGAGTGAGGCGGCGATGGCCTTGCCAGTGGTTGAGTAGGGCGTCGGACGTCAGAACCGGGGCGTTTCCGTTAGGCATCGATATTCTCCTTGTCTTTGTCATCCCGAGCGAAGCTCGGGATGACAAGGGTGACGACGGCTAGTTCTTGAATGGAGCGGCCGCGTGGGTGATCCTCCCACCCACCATGGTCAGCAGGACCTTCGCATCCTTGATCTGCGCCGGAGGAATCGCGAACAGGTCGCGATCGATGATGACGAGGTCCGCGAGCTTGCCCGCAGTGAGCGACCCTTTGTTCGCCTCCTCGCCCTCCGCCCAGGCATTGTTGACCGTATAGCTCTTCAGGCTCGTCTCGAGATCGAGTCGCTGCTCCGGATGCCAGCCGCCCTCCGGCTTGCCGTCGAGCGTCTGTCGCGTCACTGCGGCGTAGATGATCGTCATCGGGCTCGCCGTATACCAGCTCGCGTTCGTGCCCGGCCAGTCGGAGCCGAAGAGCAGCGGAACGCCGGCATCGTGAAACGTCTTGAACGCGTAGGCCCACTTCGCGCGGTCGCCGATACGTTGCTCCATCCACCGCATGTCGTCGATCGCGTGATACGGCTGCACCTCGGCGATGATGCCGAGCCGCTTGTAGCGCTGCGCGACGGCGGCGTTATGGATTACCTGCGAGTGGATGATGCGCCAGCGCCGTTGCTTCGGGCCGTTCGTCGTCATCACCTTTTCCATGATGGTGAGCACCGTGTCGATCGCCTCGTCGCCGATCGCGTGCACGTTCGCCCACCAGCCGGCGGAATCGAGACCGAACAGCAGCCGCTCCATGTTGCCAGCGGGTTCCATCCCGGACCCGGGCCCGTCGATCGCCGCGGTGTTCGTGCTGTCGCGCCACTCGCCGCGCTTGCCGGAGTGGAGCTGCGGCTCGTAGAAGCGCGCCGTGGAGTTGCCCTGGATACCGTCGACGAATCCCTTGAGGGCGCGGATGCGGATCCAGTCGTCGCCGAAGCCGGGCGAGATCCCCGCATACGTTAGGCGGCTCCACTTGTCCAGTGTCGGGCGCGCGAACACTCTCACATCCAGCTCGCCGCGCCGCCTGAGCTCCGTATATACCGGGAGCTGAAATGGCGGCGTGATGTCGTGGATCGTCGTGACGCCAAGCTCGGCGAGGTGACGCTGGGCAGCACGCGCTTCACGGAGGCGCTGGTCGAAAGTCTTGGGGGCGATCGCGGCGCGGACGCGCGCGAGCGCCGTATCGGACACACGGCCAGTAGCGCGCCCGCTCACGCACTCGAGACCAGGCACCGGCCGGTCACAGCTCAAAGCGGCACGCTCGAGCGCGACGCCGTTCGCGAGCCACGCGGTGCGATCCCACCGGTTGAGGAGCACCGGCGTCGCGCGCGTTACGGAATCGATGATCGTACGATCGGGCGAAAAGCGTGTCTGGCGATTCGCCGGAGCGGTCGCACCCGTGCTGTTCTGCGGTGAGTCCTCGTATGCGCCCCAGTCGCCGCCCGTAAGCCACGCTCCAGGGCTCATGCGCGCCGCGGCGGCCTTCACGCGCTCGGCGAGCGGGCCGGGTGTACTGACGTCCAGCAAGTTGGCGCCAATGAGGAGCGCGCCCGCCTGGTTGAAATGCGTGTGATCATCGATGAACCCGGGCGTGACGAATCGGCCGCCGGCGTCGATCACGCGCGTGTGGGCAGTGCGATGCGCGTCCGCTTCGGCATTCGTGCCGACGACGATGAAACGCTCGCCGCGAATCGCTACCGCCTGCGCGCGAGGCTTGAGCGAGTCGCCGGTCCAGATGCGGGCGTTGCGGACGATGACGTCGGCCTCCTGCGCCGCCGACATGCCCGGAAAAACCGCGGTGCACGCGAGCGCGACGACCGTGAGACGGATGCGGGTCATGTGCGATGTCCTGATCGACTCTGCGCCAATTTACTCCCCGAATTGGGAGGACAAAGACTCCCCATCTGCGCACCGTGAGAATGGCCCCCTGATCTGCGACCATCCGTAACCAAGGCAATCGCGATCCGCCGCGTGGGCGGCGGAACATTCATCACCCGTTGTATGGAGGCAGTTCATGGCCAAGCTCGCCCGCGCCTTACCGGCGCTCACTGTCGTCGCCCTCGCGGCGTGCCGCGACGTACCCACTGCCAAACCGATGGGCAAGGTTCCGGCGTCGGCGAGGCTCGCACAAACACCGGCCGTTCAGACGTTCCGCGTCAACTTCGATCAGCTGAACAACTCCGGGGTGAGGAGCGAAGCAACGCTCGAGATGCGCGACGGCGATCTCACCGTCACGCTCAATGCGGTTGGGCGCGTTCCGCAGCAGATCCATCCGCAGCACATCCACGGCTTCGACACCCAGGCGTCAGCGTGCCCGACCTTGGCGAACGACACCAACGGCGACGGCATCATCACCTTCGCCGAGGGCGCGCCGATCTTCGGTCCTGTGCAGGTGGACCTGCAACCGTATCCCACGCCCGAGAACGCCGCCGGTTCGACGCACTTCCGCGCGACGTTCGTCGCGAACGACGTTCCATTCACGGCGTCGGAGTTGACGCAGAAGACCATGGTGCTGCACGGTGACTTCTTCGGCGGAAGCTATGACCCGAGCCTACCGGTCGCGTGCGGTCGCGTGGAGGCTGTGAACTGACCCGAGCTCCGAGAGGATGGCGAGGACGTTGCATCCGCGTCGCAACGCCGCGATGCTGCTGTGGCCCATTGCCGACGCGGGTGCTTCGAGTCGTTAGGCTCCGAGCCCTCGAAGCATCCGCGACACCCTGCGCCGTAGTCACGAGGGCGCAATCTGCTGAACGCCACCGGGTCGACCCCATGTCGGGCTTTCGTCGCGGGTTGTCGTTCTCTCAATAGACGGCCGCGCGCCAGCTTCGGAAGCAACATGACCGTCGACCCGGACCATCGCAACACGCGACGGGCGTCCTGCACTGATTCGTTCAGAGGGCCGATCATGCGCACGCACGCATCCGCGAGGGTGTGCTCTCTCTCGCAACCACGACGGAGCAGGATCGCGAGGCCCCGCTGCATTCGCCTCGTCGCGGCTCTTGCGACCCTGGCCCCCGTGCTGTCGTGCGGCGCCGACAGCATTCCCGGACCACCACCCCCGGTCCCGCGCATGTCCGACCCGACCCTGCGACCGTAACGCGGTCGCGCTGTGGGCACGACCTACGAACGCTGAGCACGCAGACGGCGCTCCGCGCCGCCGCAGGCTACGCTGAACTTCGTTTTCTGAAGTAAAAGCTGCAGGTCCCTGGTTCATCACAGCGTCCTCAGCGCCCGGCGCGCAGCGCCGCCAGCGGCTTCAGCGTTCGTGGTGTCGTCGAGCCCATCTCGTCTTCCCCTGGGCGCCCTGCGGCGTATAGTCCCACGGATGCTCGCCACATTCGTCGCGCCGCTCGTCCTCTCTCTCGCCGCACAAGGCCCTCCGCCACGTCCGGTGCTCGACACGAGCGCGACCACCATCCCGTTCTTCCCACTCGCGTCCTCGCCGCTCGAGCTCCGCGGCGATGCTCGCCGCGGGATGTACCTCGCCGCCGTCGGTCGGCGAGCGATTGCGATGGGAACGGAAGATGGCGGGCTCGAGCTGTGGTCGTGGCCGATAAAGTGGATGCACGACCTCGAGCTGTCGTTTCGCGTCCCGAAGTACACCGAGCCGATCGCCGGACGCGCGGTGGCGCATTCGGTCATCGAACGACCCGAAGGCGTAACGATCGAGTACGCCTATGAGCAGTTCACGGTGCGGCAGCACATCTTCGTACCGCTCGACCTGCCCGCAGTCATCATCCTGCTCGAGGTGGACGCGATCCGTCCGCTCGACATCATCGCGACGTTCGCTCCCGATATCCACTTCGCCTGGCCTGCCGCGCTCGGCGGCCAATACCTCGTGTGGGAGCAGAACGCGCGTGCATTCCTGTTCTCCGAGGGGAAGCGTTCGATCAACGCCTTCTTCGGCTCGCCCGCGGTCACGCAGGCGTCCGACGTTCCCGCGCACATGCTTGCCGCGGCACCGCCGCAGCTCGTGTTAGGCGTTGGAACCGGGACTGAACGCTACACAGCGCCGAAGCTCGGCGAGCCGCCGGGACACAACCTGAATCTGCACACCGCCTACATCCCGATCGTGCTTGCCGGCGGGGCAATGCCGCGCGACTCGGCGCTGGCGATGTATCGCGCGCTGATCGCGCCCGGCGCGGCGGAGCGGGAGTGGACGCGTCGCGTCGCACACGCCGACTCGCTGCGCCGCACGACGTTCTCGCTCCACTCGCCGGATTCGCTGCTCGACAAGGCGGTCGAGTACGCGAAGGTGAACCTCGATGAGTCGTTCGTCTGCAACCCGGACCTCGGGTGCGGGCTCGTCGCGGGCTACGGGCTGTCGGGCGGCGCCAGCGATCGCCCCGGCTTCGGGTGGTTCTTCGGTGGCGACGCTGCGATCAACTCGTTCGCGATGACCGGTTCGGGCCTGACGCCGCTCGTGCGAGACGGCGTGTTCCGATTCTTCGCGCAGTACCAGCGCGCGGACGGGAAGATCACCCACGAGATCTCCCAGGGCGCGAAACGGGTCGATTGGTTCAGTTACCCGTACGCGTTCTACCACGGGGACACGACGCCGTTCTGGATTCTCGCGTTCGGCGAGTACTGGCGGCAGACCGGCGACACGGCTCTCGTCAGGCAGCTCTGGCCGAACCTGACACGCGCCTACGAATGGTCGCGCCGGACGGACCGGAACGGCGATGGGCTGATGGAGAATCCCGCGGCGGGCGCAGGTGCGCTCGAGGTCGGAGACCTGCAGATCGGCATCCTGTCCGACGTGTACCTCGGCGGCGTATGGGCCGCCGCGCTGGATCGCTTTGCGCAGATGGCTCGCGCGTTAGGCGACCGCGCGGTGGCGGACAGTGCGCTCGCCATCCGTGCACGCGCCGTGCGCACGCTCGAGACCAAGCTCTGGAATCCCGCGCTGGGCCAGTATGCGTTCGCGCTGCTGCAGGATGGCTCGGTAAACCCGAATCTCACCTCCTGGCCGGCGACTGCGATGTCCTTCGCGGTGTTCGACACCACAAATGGCGCGCAGATGGCCGCGCGGCTCGCGTCGTCGAACATCATGACGGACTGGGGTGCGCGGCCGCTGAGCGCGACGAGCGCGCTGTTCGACCCGCTGCACTACAACAACGGCGCGGTGTGGCCGTTCGTGACCGGCTTCGTGTCGCTTGCGCAGTACCGGTATCATAACGCGGCCGCCGGGTTCTTCGCGCTGCAGGCGATAGCGCGTACCGGGTTCGACCAGTCGCTTGGTCGCAATCCGGAAGTCATTTCGGGGCGGCTGTACAAGCCGCTCGATACGGCAGTGCCGCACCAGTTCTTCGCGACGTCCATGGTGCTCACACCGCTTCTTCGGGGACTCCTGGGCCTCGACGTCGACGTGCCAGGTGGGCGGGTGACGCTCGCGCCGCATCTGCCACCGACGTGGGACTCGGTGAGTGTCGACAACGTGCCGGTGGGGCGGGGCACGATATCGTTCGCTCTCCGTCGCACGGCGGATGCGATGACGATGGTCGTGCGACGACGCGGATCGGACCGCGCCCCGCTGGAGCTCGTGTTCTCGCCGGCGCTGCCGTTAGGCGCACACGTTACTGGGACCGAAGCGGCGACCACGAGCACGCCCGGCGATCTGCACGCAGCGGTTCGGACGTCGCTCACCGACTCCGTAGCCCTGACGATTCGGTTCAGCGGTGGGTGGTCGCTTGTGCCTGCAGCGATGCCGGCGACGATCGGAAGCCGGTCGCGGGCGCCGAGGGTGCTCAGCGAACGGGCCTCGCGGGGAGATCGGTATGTCGTGGCGCTGGAGGGACTGAGCGGTCAGCACTACACTTTCGAGGTGCTGGCGCCTGACGAGACAACGGCTCGCACGCTCGACGCGACGGTCAGTGCCGGCGGGTCGATAAAACTCTCACCCACACCGATGCGGACGCACCGAACCGTCCACGTCACGTTCCCGGACTCGGGCGCGAACGCGGACGGCTATACAATGGCCACAGTGACGTTCAGCCGTTCGGCAAAGCCATGATCACCGTCCCCTCGCGAGTCGCTGTCGCCGCGCTCGCCGCGTGTTTCGGTAGTGCCGTCGCCTGCGCGAAGACGGACACTCCGGCCGACACGACACGACCTTCCGTCCAGGCACTCGACGTGACGACTCTCGACTCGATTGCTGCGCCCTCGGGCGCCCGTATCACCCGCGCGCCGTTCGGCACTCTTCCCACTGGCGAGCGGGTTCACGCGTTCACGATGACGAACGCCCGCGGGCTCGAGATGCGGGTGCTCGACTACGGCGGAATCATCGTCTCGCTCAGCACTCCTGATCGCGCGGGCAAGCTCGCCGACATCGTGCTGGGCTTCGACGATCTGCAGGGGTATGTGAAAAGCAGCCCGTACTTCGGGGCGATCACGGGCCGTTACGCGAATCGCATCGCGAAGGGCCGGTTCACGCTCGACGGCACGACGTACAAGCTCGCGGTGAACAACGGGCCTAACGCGCTCCACGGCGGGCTCAAGGGCTTCGACAAGGTCGTCTGGCAGGTGGAACCGAGTGCCGACTCGAATGACGTGCGGCTCGTGCTGCGTTACACGAGCAATGACGGCGAAGAGGGGTATCCGGGGACGCTGCACGCGACGGTCGTGTACACGCTCTCGGACAGCAATCGGCTCGCGATCGATTACGAGGCGACGACCGACAAGCCGACGCCCGTCAACCTGACCAACCATTCGTACTTCAACCTGGCGGGTGAGGGGTCGGGAACGGTGCTCGGGCACGTGGTGACGATCGATGCGGACCGCTATGTCCCGGTCGACTCGACGTTCATCCCGACCGGCGATCTGGCGTCTGTCGCGGGAACGCCGTTCGACTTCCGCAAGCCAATGGCAATTGGAGCGCGGATCGATCAGCCAGACCAGCAACTGACGAATGGAAAGGGTTACGACCACACGTTCGTGCTGAACCATCCGCAGGGAAGCGCCGGGCTCGTTCACGCCGCGCACGTGGTGGACCCGACCAGCGGGCGCACGCTCGACGTGGCGACCACGGAACCCGGCGTACAGTTCTACACCGGGAACTTCCTCGATGGGAAGGTGGCGGGGAAGAACGGCCATGCGTATCCGCGTCGCGGCGGATTCTGCCTCGAGACACACCATTTCCCGGATTCGCCTAACGAGCCGCAGTTCCCGTCCACCATTCTTCGCCCAGGGGACACATACCGGTCGCGGACCGTGTTCACGTTCGGGGTCGCCAACTAGCGGAGCGAGTCTGAGTTCAAGCCAGCGTTGTGGCCCAGCGGATTCTGTGTCGGGACGTCGTGCAAGGGAACCACGACCGCTGGGTACGCTGACGGCGCTGCGCGCCGCCGCGGAAGCCGCTGAGTGCTTGTGAGGGAGCGGTGGGAGCGAGCCGTGAGGGTCCCGGGTCGATGGCAGCCTTCCCGCCCTGGCGCACCGGGGCAGGCCTCGCGAGCCGGTCTGCGTCCTCAGCGCCGGCGCGCCGCGCCGCCCCCGTGTTCAGCGGTCGTGGTTCCCTCGTGCGATCAGAAACTCAGACGCGCGCCACTATTGGCGTCTAGGGGCATCCAAACCTCCTTCGGCGTAGATGCCAGCCCGCAACCATCGGCGTCATCGCGGTTGAAACCCGCGTTAGGTCTTGCCGTTGACGTCTTACCGGGAAGGCGTCACGACACTTGTGTACTGTGTCTCGACGTTCTCGAAGAACAGTCCACGGAACTGCCCCGGGCGCATGACGGGAACATCCAACTCGAACCGATGCGGTCGGTCCGGCTCGAACTGCGAGACGTCCGCGTAGAAACCGACGAACGTCGACGGGACCGCGCGAATGGCCGTGTACGCCTTCCGCAACGCGACTGGCCGGCCGTCGATGCGAAGGTGAACATCCCACTTATCGTTCGGCTCGGCGAATTGTGCATAGAGGAGCAGCCGCTCCGGCACGAGCCACGTAGCCAGCGAATCCTCCGACGTCCACGGAATCCGATACCCGCGCCTCCGGGCGGCGAGCTGATCGACGACGCGCTTCGGGATCATGAGCTCCCCGCGAATCGTGCCCCCACTGAACATCGAGTCGGCAAGGGCTGCCGGCTGGAGTTGCCGAAACTCCGTGCCTGCGAACTGCACCGGGAGCTCGACCAGGTTTCCGCGCCGAGCTCCAAGTGGGACCTCCACGCCGTTGACTCTCGCTCCGGCGATCCGGGCGCCACTCGGCGTCATCACCAGCAGCGTTGTGGCCGTTCCAACCTTCCCGTGGACGTTCCGAAGCTGGAGCACCCCGTTCTCCACCCGCACGTACCCGGTTGCATTGAACAGAGTCGGTGACCCGACCTCGGTCGCCGGCTGGATCTCGAACACGCGGGCGGATCCACCGTCGAGCGTGAGCGGCACCTCGTCGCCGGCGCGCCACGTACCCTCGCCAGCCTTCCCAAGGAGTGTGCCTCGCATCGGGTATAGCTCCCGCAATACGATCCTGCGGGTCGGGCGGAGACCGATCGACGCATCGAGCCTAACGACAGTCGTCAGACGACGCGCATCGGGATTGAACAGGAAGATGAATCCGCGGTTCCCGATAATTGCCGCGGTCCCGTCGATCTTACCCAAGGCCGGTTGCCCGAGGATCGTCCGCGTGCGGCGCAGGTATTCCTTGTTCGTCACGGTCCAACCGAGCCAGTCGCGTAGCCACCCTCGGTCATACGAGGAGAACCAGCTCCGCTCCGCACTGTCCCGAGCCGGGATCATGTTGAGTACGTTGTTCCAACCGCCCACCGCGATCGACGAGAGCACCGAGTACCGCCAGCCGAGGTAGTCCCAGTCGCGCACACGGTAGGGAAGAAGCACGACGCCGCGGTCCGATGTCTTCATCGACGGCATCTCGTCCTGATCGTTCGACCGCGACGTCTGATGCGTCATGAACCCCGGTACGATCTCGCTCGGCGCGAACTCGTAGTTGCGGTAGCGGTACGCCGTGTAGCGCTCGCGGTTCGCGGAAACGCGGTCGAAATGCAAGTCTGGATAAGGTGTGAAGCTCTCAGGCTGCTCGTCGTGGAACGTCGGGTGCGGGTAGCTCCCGGCGAGCCAGCTCCATGGTCCATAGAGGTGATATGCCTGACGGCCGTCGATCACGATGTCAGGAACGCGGCGTCGCAGCTCCTCCATGACGCGACGCCACCCCCACCACTGCGCATAACGACTGCTGCCTTCGAACGTGAGGAACGTGTGGTCGAACGCGTACCCGGCAATGCCAGTTCGCCGGCGAAACGCTACGAGCTCGTCGATGAGCCAGTCCTGGAGGGCACGATTCGACAGACTGGCGCTCTGGCGTTTCGGATCGCTCCGCGACGGTACGAGCCATTCAGGATTCTGTGAGAACGGCAGGACCGGATACACGTACGCGAGCAGGCCGACCCGTTTGGTGTTCGCGTAATCGAGCATCTCCTGCACGCTTGACGGGACCGGGCTCGATCGCGGATTCCACTCGTTCTTCCGGATCTTCTGCCCGAGTCCGAGCCAGAGGACGTGTTCCCAGCTCCAGTCGTCGACGCTCTCCTCTCGACGAGAGAGCGCAGAGTTCGAGGGCGCATACAGGACGTACTGGGCACCTAACGATGCGGCCTGGTCGATCAACCGACGGTACTCCGCTCGGCCTTCGGGCGAGCCCGCATCGATCTGATAGTCGTTGGCACACCAGCCGACGAAGACATTGATCGGTTTGGCTGGCCGGTAGAGCAGAAACGCGCGCACCATTCCAGTGAATGCGGCAACCTCTGCCTCATCGAGCCCCTGCGGCTGTGGTCCGGGCGGCGTCGCCTGCCACTCCGGAACCATCGCCGCCGGCATCATCCGACCCAACAGGCGCACGGGCGCGATCAGCGCGCGGTCCGATACGAAGGGACCATGCCTGGACCGCCAGTCCATGTCGGGTGCATAACGAATGGCCAGCCCGCGCCCGTCCCGCCGGACGGCGAGAAACGGATTCTGCACCACCACGAGCAGCGAACGCGAGTGGCCGAATCGCACAGCGGAGCCGTACACACCGGTCTGCAGATTCGGTCGTGCGCTTGGTGGCTCGTAGAAGCTCGTCGGCGAGTCGTCGAACGTTTGGCGAACGAGCTCGATCTCTCGCACCCGGAAGCTGTCCGCCCCGAGCACGCGAACGTCGATCTGCTTGCTCAGAAACCTCCAGCCCGGGCGGAGCTCGTATCGAACGTCGACCGAAACCGGGGAGGAATAGTAGCGATAGGTCACGCGCTGCGAATCGACCTGGATGGTCAGCGGCCCGTCGCTGCCAGTCAGGGTCTCGTCGTCGACGGTGACGCCGAAGCCATCGGCCTCGAGGCTGTACCGGTGGCCATCGGTGAGATCCGTCAACGCGCGAAGCCCGCGCTTGTCGAATTCCGCGCGGATGTGCGCGTTAGCCAGCGTCTGTGCCGTCGCTCCGCGCGCCGCGACAGCGAGGGCGATGCCGATCGCCAACCGATGTCGAAATTTGAGGGTCATGTCGACATAACGATGTGCATGACCCGTATCTTTTGCCACGCACCGCTCGCTGCGAATGAACCGATCGAGCATTTATCGCGTGACGATCATCGTCAGACGGTCGTCGCACGAACCGAAACCGAGTTGGGACCGCGTGACGTGGGCGTCGTGGCCAGGTAACGTTCGAAGTCGACCGAAATGGAACAGCGGAGCCGTACAATGCCAGTGCTACGCCGGCTTACCTGGATCGCGATCCCGTTGATTGTGGTTTTGGAGCTCGCGGGGCGTTATGCCGATCGGCGCACTATCGAGTTGCAACACACCATCAAAGGATTCCTTCGTCGCGAGCTCACGGTGGACGGGCTACATGTCTCCGCCGGTCCAGGATTCGCCGTCAACAAAGGCGATAGCGGCACCGTACTCGTGAACCGAGTCGTCATAGGTGCTGACTCGGTGCCGTCACTGGACTTGACGACCCTTATGTTTTTCTTGCCATCCGGTGGGGACGCGGACCGCGTCTTCACTGACTGGCAACGCAGGTGCGGCGCCCGGCCCGGGATGTGTCGGGCGGAATCGATTGGGCGACCAGAGGGGTCGATGACGTGTCTCGAGATCTCCACCCGGTTCACGAAGGTCAAAGGGGACTTCCACGTATTATGCAGGCGCCCGGACGGACCGTTTCAAGCTCGGTACAGCGGCTCTGCGGACGCGTATCCTCCGTTCCGAGCGATCATCGAGCGAACGCTACTCGATGGGTCGGAGTCGATCGAAATCGATTCGGCGCACAAGAACCACGAACGCTGGGAACGCTGACGGCGCTTCGCGCCGGGCGCTGATGACGCTGCGGGGACGAGCGGCTTCTTCAAAGAGGTCTCAGCGTGTTCAGCGGCGGCGCAAGGCGCCGTCAGCGTACTCTGCGTTCGTGTTTTCGCTCTGTTCGTTCCGCTTCTGTTCGTTCCGCTCTGTTCGTAGTTCCGCTACGACATAGAAGGCAACGGATTCAGTGTGCCGCCTACCCCGTCATGACTTTGGCAAGATCTGTCTTCGCCGCTCGCCTCGCCGGAATGAGACTCGCGCCGATCGCCACAACGGCAGTCACGGCAACCACAGCCCCGAACGTCAAGGGGTCTGTCGGCGTCACACCCTGCAGCATCGTCGTCATCGTTCGCGTGAGCGCCAGCGCCACCGCCACACCGACGATGAGTCCCGCTCCCGCCTGACGCACGCCGCTGCCGAGACTCAGCATGAGGAGGTTCCGTGGCGTGGCACCTAACGCCGCGCGGATGCCGAACTCCGGCGTCCGCGAGGCCACC
>Ga0075424_100002724_pt1 | contig 16273 bp, 10 predicted proteins | sample SoiMethybrSBSTD3_FD_75301 | JGI IMG/M metagenome (GOLD analysis project Ga0075424, IMG submission 75301) | Bulk soil microbial communities from a Populus tree surrounding site in Tennessee, USA - Soil MetaG P. TD hybrid SBSTD3 | ecosystem: Environmental > Terrestrial > Soil > Tree plantation...
GACAGCGTGACGACGGACGAGGATGCGCTGGCGATCATTGCGAACCAGAAGGCCCTGAATTTCGAACCGGGCAGTGAGTGGCTGTACAGCAATTCGGGATTTTTTCTGTTGTCGGTGATTGTGAAGCGGGTAAGCGGGAAGACCCTGACCGAGTTTGCGGCGGAGAACATTTTTGCGCCGCTCGAGATGAAGCATACGATTTACCGGGACTCGCACACGCTACTCGTGCCGAATCGAGCGTTGGCGTACGATGCGAAAGAGAAAGAAGTCGGATATTCGATCAACGTCTCGTACTTCGAACAGACGGGCGACGGTGCGGTGCACACATCGGTGGAAGATCTTTTGAAGTGGGACGAGAACTTTTACAGCGGCAAGGTCGGCGGCAAGGAATTCTTGGGGGAACTGCAGGAGCCAGGCAAGCTCAACAGCGGGAAGCCGTTGACCTATGCGAAGGGATTGATGGTGGAAAAATATCGCGGGCTGCCGATTGTGGAGCATGGCGGTTCGTGGGGAGGCTACCGCGCACAGCTGTTGCGATTCCCGGAACAGCATTTTTCCGTGGTGTGCTTGTGCAACCTGGGGAACGCCGCGCCGGAAAGGCGGGCGCTGCGCGTGGCGGACATTTATCTAGCCGAAGGAATGAAAGAGCCGGCGGCGCGCGAAAAAGAAGCAGGGAAGCGAGAGAAGAAAGAAACGGTTGCCGTGGCGCCCGAAAAATTAGCCGGGTACGCGGGGAGTTTTCACAGCGAAGAGTTGCGCGCGACGTATCGACTGGTGGTGGAGGACGGCAAGTTGAAGCTGGCAGGCATTCTGAGCGGCGACGGATTTTTGCATGCGACGCAACATATGGAATTGCGCCCGGTGGGGCAGGACATGTTTGTGGTTGATGACGAAGGGTTGCAGTTTGCCTTCGAAAGCGGGGCAGCTGATGGCATTAGCGGGTTTCGGCTGGACGCGGGCCGAACGAAGGGGATCGCGTTTCAGAGAGAGTAGTCGCGCTAAGGGCCCAGCTGGGGACTGAAACGCCCAATCCAGAGAGTGGCGGCCCCGGCGCCGAGCAGGATGCCGGCCAAGATCAAACCGATAATGACCAGCGTGAGCCATTTTTTTGAAGCGTCGCCGGCAGGTGCATTTGCAGCGTTGCCGTGTTCGCCGCTTTCCGTTTGCACCGACGAGGCGGCATCGGGCGCCGTTTGCGGAAACGGTGCAGCAGAAAATTCAGCGGTACCGATAAAGCTGTAGCCCCTGCGGGGAATCGTCTCGATATAAGTCGGTTTTTCTGTGGATTCGCCGAGCGCCTGGCGGAGCTTGTTCACCGTGGTGTTGACGTTGGCGTCGTAATTGACGTGAGTGTCGGCCGGCCAAAGCGCCTGCTTGAGCTGCTCGCGGCTGACGACTTCGCCCTGACTGTGGATGAGGACTAGCAGTACCTGGTAGACCTTGCCCTGCAAACGCAATTTGCTGCCACCGCGATAGACCTGCTGGCGTTGACGATCGATCTGAAAGGGGCCAAACCGCACGTAGCGCGGTAGCGAAGCGATTTCCTGTAGCGACTCAGTGTCCATGAGAGGGTCCACGGAGGGAATGAGATTCGGAGTCATACACACGCCCTTGATAAGGGTAGACGTAAAAGACGTAAAATCGTTTTAAACCTGATATACGGAACAGGTACAACAATTGTTTCCTGCAAAAAGCCGCGGGGCGAACTGAGGATCCGAAGACGGTACAGCCTACGCAAGATGGGATGAAGTTGAAAAAACCGTAGAAACGCGTGAATGGTGGAGGCGCAAAGTTCTAAAACTTATGTAATTCCGCCCGCGATTTCCTTCCGTTTAGACGATAGTCACCGGACAAACGTCTGTTCGCTAAGCCATTTAAGGCCTGAGACGTCACAGAGACAAAATTGAGGGACAAATTGGCCTTGTTGGCCGCAGAGGTGCCGAACCTTCATCGACCAACCTGTGCGGGCGGAGTAGCGCTGGGGGACTCAGTTGTAAGTCACCAAACGCCGCATGCCACAGGTTAAATCCTGAAGGAGAGAAAGCAAATGCGCAGACTGACAGTCATGGCACTGGCAGCAATGTTGTGTGTGTTGCTGAGCAGTGCGGCCCGGGCGCAGAGATTGGATGGCACGCTTCGAGTAACCGTTACGGATCACAGCCAGGCAACCATTGAGGAAGCCAAGGTGACGGCAGAAAACGAAGCGACAGGGGTTGCGACCACCACGTCGGCCTCCAGCGCGGGAACGTACGTGTTTCCCAATTTGCTGGTGGGGATGTACACAGTGACCGTGGAAAAAGACGGCTTCAAAAAGGCCGTGCAGAAAGGAATCTCCGTCGGTTCGAACCAGGTAGCGGAGGCGAAGGTCGAATTGGAAGTGGGATCCGTTTCGGCAGTGGTTGAAGTTGAAGCGGGCGCGGAGTTAGTAAAGACCCAGTCGTCGGACTTGGACACAACGTTTGGGGGGAGAATCGCGAGCGATTTACCGATCAACACGGTGGGCGGATCGGTGCTGGAATTCGCCGTGTTTGCCCCGGGGACGACAACGCAACAAGGCGGAGTGGCGGGTTCGGGAGGATCGGTCGGAGGAACGCGGCCGCGCTTTAACGGCTTCTCGATTGACGGCGTAGACGACAACCGCACCGACGTAAATGGGCCGGCGACGCCTGTGATACAGGATTCCGTGGCGGAGTTCACGCTGATCACGAACCAATTCAGTGCGGAATACGGACATTCGGCGGGCGGGCAGTTCAGCATCGTAACCAAATCCGGAACCAACAATTTTCACGGGCAAGCGCATTGGTACAACCAGAATCGCAACTACAACGCGATGGACAATCTGCAGAAAGACCGCGGACACCAAGACCGGTTCGACTACAACCGCGCTGGGGGCGACTTCGGCGGGCCGATCAAGAGGGACAAACTATTCTTTTTTGGGGCATACGAGTATCAGAACAACGGCTTGGCGTCGTCGAGCCCGACGGTTCAGGTACCCACGCAGAACGGGTTGAGCCAGATTTTGGCGCAGAATCCGGATGCCGCGGTGCAAGCAGCGCTGGCTCAGTTCCCCATCGCTCCGACCAAGACCGGCACGGTAACGGTGAACGGGCAGGCCATCGATGTCGGCACCTTCCAGTCGCTCGCGCCGAGCTACTTCAACCAGAATGATCTAAACGCGAACATTGACGCGAACTTGGGCAAAAACCAAATCCGCGCGCGCTATTTGTACGACCGGTTCCGTTCGCCGAGCATTAACTCCTCGCAACCACAGTCGCAATTCAACGGAACGGAACAGAACGGCGCGCATAAGTTCATTCTGACTGACGCGTGGTCCATGAGGCCGAACCTGATCAACGACGCGAGAGTGTCGTACTCGCGCACACAATTTCCAGAGCTCACGATTCCGACGGCGTTCACCAATTTCCCGAATGTTGAAATCGATGAGCTGGGTACCAACGTTGGTCCAAACGGCAACGCCCCACAAGGAGGCGTGCAGAACGTTTACCAGGGATCCGACGCGGTGACCTACATCAAGGGAAAACATACGCTGAAGGCCGGAATTGAATTCCGCCGCTACATCGTGCCGGTGATTTTCCTGCCGCGCGCGCGCGGTGAGTGGGACTATGCCAGCCTGCAATCGTTTGTGAACGACCTGGTTCCAGACGGCGGCAATGGCGCGCTGCAGGGTCAGGGAAGCGGAGTCTTCGCGGCGAACAACAGCTCGATTTACTGGTTCGTCCAGGACGACTTCAAGGTTACGCGCCGCCTGGTTGTGAATGTGGGCTTGCGCTACGAGTGGAGCGGAATTCCACGCGATTCGAACCGTCAAGCGCTGAACTCGATCGCCGACGATCCCGCACTGGGAATCTTCTTTCGCAAGCCGACATCGGACAAGAACAACTTCGCGCCGCGCTTCGGCTTTGCTTATGACCCACTTGGAAACGGCCGGTGGGCGATCCGCGGAGGGGCTGGCTTGGCATTTGACGTAACTCCCAGCAACTTTGCATATTTGCAATTGCCACCGCAAGTGCAGTACGAAAACAATCCAGACATCGCTTGCGGCCTGTCGACGCCGCCAAGCTGGTGCGCTTCCGGGCAGGGATTCCTGCAGGGTGGCGCACTGGGTAGCTTCGTCGCCCCCACCGACCAGGCGACCGCAAGGTTGCTGGCGCAAGGCTTGATTACGGATCAGGTACAGCCCAAGGTGCTGACCTGGACACTCAGCGTGCAGCACGAAATTAACAAAAACACGAGCGTCGAAGTCCGCTACTTAGGTACGCATGCCGTCAGCCTGCCGACTCAAGTGCGACTGAATCAGCAGTCGGCGTTCTCGCCGAGCCTGCCTGGTGGACCACTGGCTTCGTTGCCGACGTACTTCAGCGCGGGCGATGTGCCGGCGACAGTCGTGGCTCCCACGAGCACGCTGCACACCTTCGACACTTTCGAGAATGCACCCTTGGCGGCCGACGGATTCGGTTCGGTGTTTACGACGTTCCAGCCGTGGTCGCAGAGCATTTATCACTCGGGTTCGGTGGATCTGACGCATCGGTTCACCAAGGGCCTGTATCTGCGCACGAACTACACTTTTGCAAAGACGCTCGATGACGGAACCAACGAGCTGTTCACCAGCCGCGTCAATCCTCGCCGCGCCGAAGACGGACTCAACACTCCGCTGGAGCGTGGTCTTTCCGCGTTGAACATTCCGCACAAGTTCACCCTGACATGGGTATACGAGCTGCCGACTATTAGCCAAGGTAATGGCTTCGTGAGAGGCCTAGTCAATGGCTGGGAAGTGAGCGGGACGTATCTGGCGCAGAAAGGTCAGCCGATCACCGCGCTGTCCGGAAGCGATGCGAACGCGAATGGAGACGTGGCCGGCGATCGCACCATCTTCAATCCCAACGGTCGCGGATTGACGGGTTCCGCCGTCAATGCGGTCTGCAATGCCGGACCCGGCGGGGCAACCAGCATCGTCGGCATCGATCCGAACAGTCCGTTCGGCGCGTGGCAGTGCGGCACCGAGGACGATTCCAACATCGTCGGGTATGTTGTCGCGCCAGCTACAGTAGGCGTGGACGCGGGAACGATTGATCCCACTGCGCGCTTCATCCAGGCTCAGGTCGGAAGCAAGACCAACGTGGGCCGCAACACCGTGCAAACGCCCGGCCTGAACGTGTGGAATATCGGTCTGTTGAAGACCACCAGCCTGGGCGAACGGCTCAAGGTGCAATTCCGCGCAGAAACGTACAATACCTTTAATCACCGCAACTTCAGCATCGGTTTGCCGACCAACAACGGCAGCATCGATTCGACGACAAACCCCAATCCGTTGAGCACAGCTTATCCGTTCGTCACGGCCGGACCGCTGTTCCTCAACAACCATCAGTTCACGGGCGGCAGCCGTACCATGCAGCTGGGCCTGAAACTGATCTTCTAACTGGGGTTGCATACGTGATAGCGAGGGGGTCGTTTTGGCTCCCTCGCTTTCTTTTTGTCCGGCAAGCGTCTAATGGCGTGCAGGCGAGGGCCGACTGGAGCGTTTCCATGAATTCAATGAAATTGAGCATCGCTCTGATTTTCAGATTGTGGCTCGTAGGTATGTGTCTGGTGGTAATGGGTGGTTCGAACGTGACTGCGCAAGTATCCGATGCAGCTGCGGAGGCCAATACGGCGTATGACGCACATGGCTGGGAAAAATCAGCGAAATTGTACGAAGCCCTGGTAAAGGAACACCCTGAAGTGCCGCGGCTGTGGTTTCGGCTGGCGGACTCGCAACAACAACTGGGGCAGTTGGATCAGGCTTTGGCGACGGCAGAGAGCGGATTGAAAGCGGGAGCGCCGCCGGTTTTTGTCGAGTTTCTGATCGGAGAAATCTACGCGCAGAAGAACGACAAGGAAAAAGCCTTTGAACATCTGAAGATAGCCGTGGATAACGGCTACAACCAGCCTGAACAGTTTGATCAAGACAAACATCTGGACTTGCTGCGAAGCGACGCCAGATTCGCCCTGCTGAAAAAGCAGGCACAGCACAACCTCAAGCCCTGCGCGGACACTGCCGAAAATCGGGAATTCGATTTCTGGATCGGCGAATGGAATGTCCAGACAACGCAAGGCGGAGTGCCGGCAGGCGAAAGCAAAATCGAGCTGATTCTGGGCGATTGTGTCATTCAGGAAAACTGGCAGAGCAACGGCAATCCTTATTCCGGCAAGAGCTACAACATGTACAACGCCGCTCTAAAGCGCTGGGAGCAGTATTGGGTGGACAACAGCGCGGGCAACATCTTCTTCTACGGCGGATTGAAAGACGGCGTGATGGATTATTGGACGGAAGAGATTCCGCAGCCTAGCGGGCCGCCGCTGAAGAGACATCTGCAGTTTTTCAAGCTGGGGCCGGACAAAGTGCGGCAGTTCAGCCAGGGCTCGACCGACGGGGGTAAAACCTGGAAGCCGGAATACGACTTCACCTACATGCGCAAAAAATAGAGGCGGCTGCTTACTTGCCGTTCGGCAGCAGCATAACTTCCACGCTAGAGGGATGCTCTTTCGAGCGATAAATCGTTTGTGTGGCTTTCTGGTAATCGGATTCTTTGGCTGCAAAGATATTCGGCACGAATTTTTGCGGATTGCGGTCGTAAAGCGGAAACCACGTGCTCTGCACCTGGACCATGATGCGATGGCCTTTTTTGAAAACGTGATTCGTGGAGTGCAAGTCCACGGTAAATGGCGTGACTTGATTCGGCGAAATGGCTTCGGGCTTATCGAACGAATTGCGATAGCGGCCGCGGAAAATTTCGTCGGCGACCATCAGTTCGAAGCCGGACAGCTTCCAGTCTTCTTCCACTTTTTCGGGATACACGTCGATCAGCTTCACCACCCAGTCGGCGTCGCTGCCGGTGGTTGACGCAAACAACTTTGCCACCACGCTGCCGGCGACGGTGACGTCGTCTTTTAACGGGTCGGTCTGCCAGGTCAAAACGTCTGGGCGGCCGTCCACAAAGCGCTGATCTTGAACCAGCCACGTAAACCAACTGCCAGGATGATCCTGCGGGTAGGTCATGTCTACCGGCCGACGGCGGTAAGGCACCGGATGTGCAGGATCGCTAAGGTAGCTGTCGGCTGCATCTTTCGAATCCGTCGTGGGGGCGTCGAAGGAAAGCTTGCCATCTTCGCGGAAATACAAATGTTTGGTTTGCGCTTCTTTTGGCGGCCAGGAATCGTAGCTGGTCCAGGTATCGCTGCCGGTCTGGAACGTGGTGGCTTCCTTCACGGGCAGTGTTCCCTTGTCGTGCAACCAGTAGGCGAACCACGGCGCTTCAATTTTTTGGCGGAAATAAACGCCGGTATCGTTGTGGAAAGGAATGTCCCCGAGCGTAGAGCCTTTGCCACCGGCCCATCCGCCGTGATTCCACGGGCCTACTACCAGGAAATTGTTGTTTTTCTTATCGGTCTTTTCCAGGCGCCCGTAGGTCATGAGGGGCCCGAAGAAGTCTTCCTGATCCCACCAGCCCGCCACGTTCAGGTTGGGGACAGTCGGTTCGTGCAGCGTGTAAGACACAGCGTGGCGCTTCCAGAAATCGTCGTAGCTGCTGTGCGCGACGAAGTTGTTCCACGTGGGAATTTTTCCATGGAAATACTTCTCGTTGGCGTTGGAGAGCGGGCCCAGGCGCAAGTACCACTCGAACATGTCGAAGCGGTCGAACGGAAAGCTGACATTTTCATTAGAACTTTCCAACAGCGCTGTGTATTCGAAGCCGTAGCTCAGGCGGAAGGCACCGTTGTGAAAGTAGTCGTCGCCGAGCCAGGTGTCGCCCATGCAGGCCTGTTCGGAAACCGCTTTCAGTGCTGGATGCGGATTCACCATGCCCATGGTGACCAGATAACCCGGATAAGAAATGCCGTTCATGCCGACGCGGCCGTTGTTCTTCGGCACATTTTTAACCAGCCATTCGATGGTGTCGTAGGTATCGGTGCTTTCGTTCACGCCCTTTGCATCCGGCGCGGTGTGCAACATTTCGAATTTGCCTTCGGAGCCGTAGCGCCCACGAATATCCTGGAACACAAAAATGTAGGCGTCGGAAAACATCTCCGAGTAGCGGAGGAGATGGGCGCTCATCCCCTTGTCGGCAGCCGAAATGCCGTAAGGTGTGCGCTCCAAAAGAAACGGCAGCGGCTCCTTAGCGTCTTTCACAGTGTAAATTTCCGTGTGTAGCTTCACCCCGTCGCGAACTGGAATCATGACCTCGCGCTTGTCAAACATCTGCGCTAGTTCTGCCCGGCGATCCTGTTGCGCATTGGCGCCAGCTACCCAGGTGAGTAGAAGGGCTACGATGGCCGCTGCACACATTCGCCGAGAGGTGTTGTTTCGTAAAGACATGCGCGAGCCTCCAAAACCAAGGGAAAGCAGCGGAAAAGAATAGCACGGAGCATGCGAAGCAAAGCCCAAAGCTGGGCACCAGCTGGTGCATCTGTTAAACTAATAAAGCACGGCCACACCTGAGATTTCCTGTTGTCCCTGATCCGAGTTCGACCGGATCCCGACTATCAGAGGAGATTCGCACGGCTGCTGGTTGTATCAGCAGCCACTTTTGTCGCCGTTCGTGTCGCCACGGCGCGTGAAGGTATAGATGAACGCAGACTATGAGCCAAAATATTCGTAATATTGCCATCATTGCCCACGTAGACCACGGCAAGACCACGCTGGTGGACGCCATGCTCAAACAGAGCGGTATTTTTCGCGCCAACCAGGAAGTTGCCGACCGCGTGATGGATTCCAACGACTTGGAACGTGAGCGCGGCATCACCATCCTTGCCAAGAACACCGCGCTTTTCTTCCACGACACAAAAATCAACATTGTCGATACGCCGGGCCACAGCGATTTTGGCGGCGAAGTGGAACGCGCGCTGCGCATGGTAGACGGGGTGGTGATGCTGGTGGACGCCAGCGAAGGTCCGCTGCCGCAGACGCGCTATGTTTTGCAGAAGGCGCTGGCGGCGAAGCTGCCTCCCGTCGTGGTGCTCAATAAAATTGACCGCACCGACGCTCGCGCCAAGGAAGTGCTGGACGAAATTTACGATCTTTTTATCGATCTGGACGCGACCGAAGATCAGCTCGACTTTCCCATCATCTACACCAACGCCCGCGAAGGCGTCGCGCATCGTACGCCTGATGACGATTCCAAAGATTTGCTTCCGCTGTTTGAAACCATCGTGGACCGAATTCCGCCTCCGCCGGGCGATCCGGCAGCTACGCTGCAATTGCAGGTGATGAACCTGGATTACAGTGAATTTCTCGGACGCATTGCTATCGCTCGCGTCTTCAACGGAACGCTGAAACGCGGAACCGACGTGGGTATCGTCAAGCTAGGCGGCAGGTTGCAACCGACCAGAATTACCAAGCTATTTACCTTCCGCGGTCTCGAGCGCGACGAAGCGGAAGAGGTGCACGCGGGAGACGTCGTTGCCATTGCCGGTGTGGAAGGTATTCAGATCGGCGAAAGCATCACCGATTTGGCCGATCCGCAACCGCTTGAACCGCTCATCATCGACGAGCCGACGCTGGCGATGATTTTTACGGTTAACTCCAGCCCGCTTTCCGGCCGCGAAGGCAGCTATCTGACTTCCCGCGATTTGCGGGACCGCTTGCAGCGAGAATTGCTGACCAACGTTTCCATCCGCGTGGAAGACACCGACACGCCGGAATCGTTCCGCGTGCTGGGTCGCGGCGAATTGCAGCTGGCCATCTTAATTGAAACCATGCGCCGCGAAGGCTTTGAGCTGATGGTAGGCAAGCCGGAAATCGTGGTGCGCAACGAGAACGGCAAGAAACTGGAGCCGGTCGAGCGACTGGTGGTGGACATTCCGGAGAATTTCATCGGCATCATTCTGGAAACACTGGGCAGCCGGCGCGGCGAAATGCTCAAGATGAACAATCACGGGTCCGGCCGCGTGCGCATGGATTTCAAAATTCCCTCGCGCGGATTGATCGGCTTGCGCAGTCAGCTGCTGACGGACACCCGCGGCACGGCGCTGCTGCACTCTATTTTTGATGGTTGGGTCGAGTATGGCGGCGAAATGGCGCTGCGACCCACCGGTGCGCTGGTTGCTGACCGCCCAGGCGTGTCCACAGCGTATGCATTGTGGGGCATTCAGGAGCGCGGCGAGCTTTTCGTGGGCCCCAGCATTGACGTTTATGAAGGTATGATCATTGGGGAAAATTCGCGCGAGCAGGATATGGAAGTTAACGCTACGCGCGAAAAGAAGCTTACCAATATGCGCTCCTCCAGCGCTGACGAAGCCATCCGCCTGATCCCGCACCGCGAACTCAGCCTGGAGCAGGCCATTGAATTCATTGCCGACGACGAATATGTCGAAATCACGCCGAAATCGATCCGCCTGCGCAAGAAGGTGTTGCAGTATAACAAGCGCCCGCGTCGCTGGCAGGAAATTCGCGCCAGCCAGGAAGCCGCCGGCTAGTCAGGCTCCTGACAATTACTTTGCAGTTTGTTCCAGCAACTCAGAGAGCTGCTGCTTCCACAGCACTGCCCAGGTATGTGAACCGTGCCCGTGCGTCTGCTCGCTGGCAGGAATCAACAGAAACTTTCCTCTTTTTAGCCGCGCCGATTCGCGCTGTGCGATGCCTAGCTCCGGCGGATTGATGAAGTCATCTCCGGAATTGATCCACATGACGCGCGCAGTGATCTTTTCCAATTGCGGGGATGGATCGTAGTTTCTCGATGCATTCACCTGGTAGAGCAGATCGTTCACGTCCAGGCTGCTTGCCTGCGACTTGAAGTAGTCATCCAGAAATTTGTCCGCAGCGTCGCGTGTGGAAAAGGACTTTTGCATCGGAAGAGGCGCGCTGCCCGCGATAATCAGAAAATCCAGCGCGATGCGAACCGCTTGCTTTGGCTCTTCCTGGTATTCACCGCCGTTCCACTCAGGGTCGCTCCGAATTCCGTCCATCACCATCTTGCGCCACACTCGGTTGCGTCCTGCAATCTGCACCGGCAGACAGGCCATGGGCATGAGCGCGTCCATGAAATCGGGATAAGCCTCTCCCCATACGAAGGAATGCATGCAACCCATCGACGTGCCAAAGACTAAGCGTAGATGGTCGACGCCAAGCCCGTTGGTCAGCAGCAGGTAATGGGCAGCAACCATGTCGTTGTAATCGTATGAAGGAAAATGTGCGTGCATGCCATTGCTCGGCTTCGATGATTTTCCGTGACCGATGCCATCCGGCAAAATTATAAAATATTTCCCGGTGTCGAGCGGCTGGCCTGGGCCGTAGAGCTCGTTGGCAAATTGCGGCGCAAGAAATTGCGCGCCGGTCCCTCCCGTGCCATGAAGGATCAGCACCGCATTGCTGACCCGGCCCCGCGCATCGCGTGCGGCTTTGCCAAGTGTGCGGTAGTGCAGCCTAAGTTCGGGCAGAGTTTCGCCAGAAGCAAACTTGAAGTCCTTCGCAACATAGTCGCCTTCGCGGGCCGCGAAGCTCGTCGTGCCTTGTGCGTGGCTGACCGTCGCAAATGCAATCAGCAAGGTAAGAGTTGCAATCCAAGGAACCGTCAGAGCCTTCATTTTTCTCTCTCCACGTTGCGCTAGATTCCAGCGCGCTTACGGCAATAAAGTCTTTCCGTCGGCGCTGGGCAATGACATTCCAATCAGATGGGCTAGCGTTGGAGCGATGCTACGCATATCAATCAACCCAAGGTCTTTGCCGGCGGGCACACCGCTGCCGACCACGAAGAACGACGCGCGCAGCTCGGGGAGGTCCGGCAGCTCGCCGTGCGTGCCAAGCGTCTTTGCGGTTTTGCTGACCACCGGCCCGGTCAGCGACGAAACCGTTTTCCAGCCTGTCTTCAGTCCCACAAAAAAAGACGCGTTAGGATATCCGCCGTGTTCATGCAACTGGTCTGCGTTTAGCACGCGGTCGATACCGCTCGCCGGATCGGCCGCAAGCTTGGCCAACAAATCCCCCACGGCCGTCAGCGTAACCTGATCATTTGGATCCTTCAGTACAATCGCAGCCGACCCGCCGGTTTCCCACGGCATAGCCTTCCAGTCGGTAATTTTCCCCTTATCGTTCACCGTGAAAAGCTTGGCCTCCAAGAAGGCCGCGAAAAGATTGAGCTGCGAATCTACCTTGGCGAATCCGTGGTCGGAAACCACGGCGATATAGGCGCGGCCCGGCGCCACTTTTTCCGCGACAGCCCGCAACGAACCGATCACTGCGTCGAGTTGCTCCAGCACCGCAATCGACTGCGGGCTGAACGGCCCGGAGTCGTGTTCCTCGTGATCGAGGCCGAGCAGATGCAGCGTCAGAATTCCCGGATGCTTTTTCTGCAGAATCCATTCCGCGTACTTGCCGCGCAGTGCGTCGGCTTCCGGCGTCGAGTCGAATCCGCCTCGATATACGCCGAGTTCCGGAGTAATTTCGGCCAGCAGTCCCGGCGTGCACAACGCGCGTAGCAACTTCCCGTCCTCCGGCGTACCGGCGCGCCAGATTTCCGGAATCAGCCAATCGATGGACGCCCCAACGGTAACTGGCCATTGCACGCTGGCCGTTTTCCTGCCCGCTTTCGCGGCGGCATCCCATAACGTCGGCGCGTGCAAATCCTCGTTGTACCAATACCAGCCATCTGCATTTTTCTGCAGCGGATCGAACGTCGCGTTGGAATAAATCCCGTGTTTCGCCGGCCACACTCCAGTTACCAGCGTCGTGTGACTTGGATAAGTGACGGTCGGCACGACGCCTTGCACTCCATCGGCGTACGCGCCCTCTTTCATGAATCGCCGCAGGTTCGGCACCTTCGCGCCATGCGCGTCGGCCTCGGTAATGTAATCTGGCCGCATGCCATCCACGGAAATCATCACCAGCAATGGTTCATTGTTTTGCTGCGCGCCGGCGTTGGCTGCGCAAACCCATGCAAAGAGCAATAATCCAAGCGCAGTTCTTAAATAATCAAAATGCTGGCGGTTCATCCTCGAGATTCTCATCATAAGGCAGTCATCTTACAGCGCAAAAATCCGTTTTTCGCGGTTGTAAAGAAAAAGCACATGCCATTCGATGAAAGCGACATACGTGCCTGTGTTGATGCACATGCCGCGCTTCCACTGGCAAAACTCTGCATCTCGACTCAGAATAGGGTAGAGTCTATCGAGTTCATCCGCTTCTCACTACGCGCCCAGGGGAATTTGGACAGAATGGAATCTTCCAACTTTTATGCTTCACCGTGTTTTGTCGTCGCCACGGCCACTGCGTTGCCTCCTCATGTCATCACTCGCGATGATGTGAAATATTACATGGGCCGCGTTTTTGAGATTCCCGAGCGGCGGCTCGAAGCCATGATGTCCATCGTTGACAACGCTCAAGTCCACCAGCGCCACGTTATTTTCCCCATCGATTACACCGTCGAGCCGCGCTCCCTCGAAAAAACCAATCAGGAATACATGGACCACGCCATTCAGCTCGGCCAGAGTGCCGCGGAACAGTGCTTGGAACGCGCCGGAATGCGCGCCGACGAGATCGATCTCATCATTACCGTGTCCTGCACGGGCTTCATGATTCCTTCGCTCGACGCGCACCTCATCAATCGCATGGGCTTTCGCTCCAATGTGCGCCGCATGCCTTTCACCGAACTGGGCTGCGCTGCAGGGGCCATGGCCATGGGCCGCGCCAGCGATTACCTGCAGGCCTATCCTGGCGGAAACGTTCTGGTCATCTCGGTCGAACTCCCCTCGCTTACCTTTCAGCGCAAAGACATTTCGCAAGCCAACCTGATTTCCTCGATTTTGTTCGGCGACGGAGCCGCCGCCGTCATCATCAGCAGTAAGCCGAACGGACGCAATCCCCGCATCCTCACATCTGAAACTTACACTTTCCCTGATTCGCTGGGAGCGATGGGCTTCGATTTGAAGGATTCCGGTTTCCACATCCTTCTTTCCAAAGACGTTCCCGAAATGATCGGCGCCAAAATCGAAGAGCTGGTCGACGGCTTCCTTTCTCGCCATGGCCAGTCGCGCGAAAACATTCGCGGCTGGATTCTCCACCCCGGCGGCTCCCGCCTGCTCGGCAATGTGCAGGAAGCGCTCGGCCTGAACAACTGCGACACCAAGCCTTCTTGGGACATTCTGGGCAACGTCGGCAATCTTTCGAGCGCCACCATTCTTTTCATTCTTCAGGAGTGGCTCGAAAAGCGCCCCCTTAAAAAAGACGAGATCGCCATGGCCGCCGCCTTCGGCCCCGGCTTCAGCGCGGAATTCCTCCTCCTGCAATGGAATTGAAGATGCCGCTGAGCGTCATGCTGTTTCTTGCATTGCTGCTCGCCGTTGCCGCGCTGCGCATTTTCGAATTGCGCATTTCGAAGCGCCACCAGCAGCGCATGACTTCCCGCGGCGCCGCCAAGGTCAAGGATCCGTACTTCCGCTGGATGGCCATGTTTCATACCCTGGTCCTCATCGGTGCCGCCGCCGAAGTGGTCTTTCTTCGCCGGCCGTTGCTTCCCGCGCTCGCCGCTCCCATGGTCGTTCTGTTCCTCGCCGCCAATCTAGTTCGCTGGTGGGTCATTCGAACGCTCGGTGAACACTGGAACGTTCAGGTCGTCGACTCCACGAAACTCGGCTTCGTCGCGTCTGGACCATTCCGCTATGTGCGCCATCCCAACTACGCCGCCGTGTTTGTGGAGATGATCGCGCTGCCACTCATCCATGCCGCATGGATCACCGCCCTGGCCGGCGCCGTCGCGCACATCATAGTTCTTTCGCTGCGCCTCTCCGTGGAAGACCCGGTGCTGCTTTCCAATCCCGACTACGCCGCCACCATGGGTTCCAAGCCCCGCTTCCTGCCTGGCTTGTTCTGATTCCGGTAGCACAGACGTCAGTCTGTGCCCGCTATATCTGCCCGCTGTCCTATAATGCCTGCGCACTCTCGCATCGCAGGCGGTATCGGAGCCTAACTCGTGTTCAAAAATAACCTGCTCGAGGGCCGCGCCATCTTTTTGAGCGGCGGCGGCTCCGGCCTCGGCCGCTCCATGGCCATTCACTTCGCGTCTCTCGGCGCAAAGTTGTTTGTCATAGGCCGCCGCGAAGAACCGCTGCAAGAAACTTGCCGAGCAATCCAGCAGGCCGGAGGCACCGCGGCCCACGCGACCTGTGATGTCCGCGATTTCGCCGCCGTGGAAGCTGCTGCGGACAAAGCTGACTCCGCCCTCGGCCCGATCGACACCGTCATCAACAACGCCGCCGGCAACTTCATGGCCCGTACCGAAAAACTTTCCCCCAACGCCTTCAACACCATCGTCAGCATTGTGCTCAACGGCTCGTTTCATTGCACGCAAGCCTTCGCCCGCCGCTGGATCGCCGCCAAAAAACCAGGCAACGTGCTGAGCATCACCACCACGTACGCCGCTGCCAATTGCGGCTCTGCATTTGTCGTGCCCTCTTCCTGTGCCAAAGCCGGCGTTCTCGCCATGACCACTTCCCTCGCCGTTGAATGGGCCAAATACAAAATCCGCCTCAACGCCATTGCGCCCGGCCCATTTCCCACCGAAGGCGCCTGGTCGCGCCTCGTTCCCTCCAAGGAATTTGACGATCGCGCGCGAGAATCTCATCCTATGAAGCGTTACGGCCGCCACCAAGAACTCAGTAACCTCGCGGCATTTCTGATCAGCGATATGGCGGAATACATCAATGGCGAATGCGTAGTGATTGATGGCGCCCAATGGCTGCGCGGCGCCGGCGAATTCAACGATCTGCTCGAACTCCCCGAATCCGCCTGGGAGCAGATGGAAGCCGCCCGCTCAAAAAAGTAAGTCGACCGCACGGCCTGCGCCGTAATCTAAGCGAGAATCGTCATTCCGGGTCCACCAGCGGACGAGGAATCTTTCATGCTTGTGACGGCTACTGCGCCAGCGCGCTTGCCCGCAAGGCCACCTTCAGTCGCACTTCGCCCAGTGGGCCGCGCGCTGCGGATCCCCGCACAACTACTTCTTGCGTGGCGGCAGACTTTTTCAATTCCTCTTTGCTTAATTCTGGCGTTGCAATCTCGACCGACAAGTCCGTGCGATCTTCTTCCGGTAAGCGGACCTTTCCGCTGCCACGCGTAAGTTTCCATCCATTAGGCAAGACGACATCAACCTGTACGTCGAGTGGTTTGCCGTTCGGGTGGTCGACGACGAGCGGAATCACCAGGCTTGAACCGGCTTTGATAGCAATTTCGGGCACGGCGCCTTTTTGCAGCTTCACTAGCTGGTGCCCGGCGCAAAAACGCTCG
>Ga0075424_100002726_pt1 | contig 16272 bp, 15 predicted proteins | sample SoiMethybrSBSTD3_FD_75301 | JGI IMG/M metagenome (GOLD analysis project Ga0075424, IMG submission 75301) | Bulk soil microbial communities from a Populus tree surrounding site in Tennessee, USA - Soil MetaG P. TD hybrid SBSTD3 | ecosystem: Environmental > Terrestrial > Soil > Tree plantation...
ACACGCATACATGACCACAATATAGTGAGTGAAATGACGTAAATAATTTGTTGGAACCAATTACATCCATACATACATTCCATCACCAGCAAATGTGCCAATTTCTTTCGTATATAGAATTATTCTATCTGTTATTTGTAGATGAAATATTTTGGCTCATGCACTTGATCAAGCCAATGCTTCGCAGTATTTGTATGCTTTTTATTATATCCCAATGTTCTACAATTTTATTATCTCTTATTCTATAAAGGTCTCCAGTCTTAAACGAGATATTTTTTAGCTATAGGAATGTCAGCAGCAGATATGAGCGCTTGTGCTGTTGTACCAGTGATGTTAGTAAATACTGCTACATTATTTCCATCCGCTATAATGTGGTCTATCGTAATATGAAGGTCGGGAAATGCAGCAATTAGATCACTGAAATATTGTTTGACTCCATCTAAGCCTTGACGCGCGAGTGAATTATGTTCAATTACATTTACTGTTACCAGTTTATCTAGTGCTGTAATATTACGATTATTAAATGCTTGAGTGAAAGCTACTACTATTGATTTATTCATATAATTAATGGAACTACCATTATTTTTCTCTTGTTCCTGTTGCTGAACTTGTCATAATACGTTTTGCTGCTTTTGCTCCTCAGATAACCAAACAAAAATACTTACAGCTGCAGAAAAAGTTAAAGCAAGAGTTATTATTCTATAGATTATCTCAGCAAATTTTCTCACTAATGTGATCAATGCCAAAACATCCCGATAAATACATCATAGTTGACGTATTATTATACTATATTTAAATGGCTCATAATCCTATATATTAATTCAATTTTGCAAATTTCTCCATTATACGACCTATACACTTTGTAGTTTTATTTAGCAAATCAATCCTAGCAAATTCATTTGGGGAATGGATTCTGGAGAATATATAGGTACTGCCTACTGAAACGCACGGTGCATTAAGAATCTTAACAAATGGGTACATTGGTCCTGTACCAGCGGATGATATGCTGATAATAGAGGAATCAAAAATTTCATTTGTTGATTCTTCAACCTGCCTTACAAAAGGATCGTTAGTTGATGTTCTGACAGCTGCTTCGCCGTGGATAAGTCTTGCTTCCATGTCATTACCAAATCCATTTTCCCTTAGATGAGCTTTGAGTCGTGAGAACTGCTTTTCCGGTACCATATTCGGAATGAGTCTGAAATCTAACTTAGCAGTAGCTATAGCAGGCAGAATTGTTTTTGCTCCCTCACCGATATAACCTGCGGCCAAGCCTGCAATATTGCATGTTGCCATTCCAACAAGTGCTTTAATAACATCCATCCCAGCAACATTGTTTACGAATTTAGTTATTTGATATTCCTTTTTAAATTCATGGTCATCGAAAGAGTCTCTAGATAGCACACTGAGTTCTTCAGGAGTAAATCGCCTTGCGTCTTCATACCAGTCCCTAATGAGAATTTTACCTTCATCGTCTCGCAGAGTATTTAAAGCTCTTATAAGGCGCCAGGCAGGATTTTCGATTAATACTGCAAGACTGGAATGAGCATCTCTAGACGGACCCTTTGCTATCAACTCTACATAAAGCAAGCCCTTCATTCCAAGGCTGATAATTGGTCTACCATTTACGTCAACATAACCAAACTCCCATATCACTCCATCGCAATTGAATTTGTCTCTATACTTATTGAGATACTGTTCTATATGTACACTCCCAATTTCCTCTTCTCCTTCTACTATGAATTTGACGTTACATGGAACGTCACCAGTTTTCTTTAGGTAATACTCTACTGCCTTAATTCTAGTGATTAATTCACCTTTATCATCCGCAGAGCCTCGTCCAAATATGCAATTACCTTCAACTTTTCCGCTGAATGGATCTTCATCCCATAACTCTATGGGATCTTCTGGTTGTACGTCATAATGATTATAAAACAAAATAGTCTTAGCGTTGGGATTTGATTTCGATTTTACTTCGCCATAAACTATTGGTGGCACCATAAAGTGCTCAGTATTATCTTCGAAACTAACAGCTTCTAAATACAATAATTCAGATTTGATACCAGCTTTATCCATCATAGTTGCAACATTTTTGGCACATTCCACAAGACCTTGTTTTTTAGCAGATACACTAGGATGTCGTATAAGAGTTTGCAGATCAGAAACAAGACCTTTCATTTCAGAGTCTACTACATTATCAATAATGCCCTTCAATGATTCGATATTTTCAACAACTGAAATTAAAGTCTACCGTCATTCCAAAGATAAATTTGCAATATAGATAAGGTCAGTGGTATGTATTGTATACAGCTATCATGGTCTAGACTTTCTTTTCTTTAGATTACCTGACATATTTTAATGTCTCGGAATGTAACCAGAATGCATTTATAACATCCTTTTATTATTTTATTTCTCATATGCTGTCATCTGCTGATTCAAAAAGTGTGTTCCTTTCGCCGCGATCAATTGCTGTTATAGGAGCATCTGAAAGACCAGGTGTGGGCAGAGCTATATTTTCCAATATTATAAATGGCTACAAAGGAAAAATTTACCCAATTACACCATCAAGCCAAACTGTTTTTGGCATAACTGCCTACAAAACTGTTCTTGATGTTCCAGAGAATATTGATCTTGCTGTAGTTGCGACTCCAAATAGGATTATACCCGCAGTAATGGACGAACTTGGCAGAAAAAATATCAGAGGTACAATTATTGTTTCAGCTGGATTTAAAGAAGTTGATGAGCAGGGAGCAAAGCTTGAAAAAGAAGTAGGAGCAATTGGGAAGAAGTACGGAACTAGGATCATAGGGCCCAATTGTCTTGGAATAATGAGTTTGTCCGAACATAATATGATGAATGCAACATTTCTCAAGATAACTCCGAAACATGGTAATATAGCACTCATGTCGCAGAGTGGCGCGATTTGTGCGGCCACGGTTGAAGATGCAATGGCTCAAGGAATAGGGTTTTCCAAGGTGATCAGTATGGGTAATAAAGTCGACATGGATGAAAACGATATTCTTGAATTACTAGCCGAAGATGAGGAAACAAAAGTTATTGTGATGTACCTTGAAGATATTCATGATGGCAGACGGTTCATGGAAATTGCTAAAAAAATTACAAGGGAAAATAAGAAACCAATTATAGTACAGAAGGCAGGTAGGACTCCTGAGGGTGCCAAAGCAGCCATGTCTCACACAGGAGCATTAATGGGTGCTGATGAAATCTATGATGCATTATTTAATCAATGTGGTGTGCTAAGAGTAGATACGATGCAGGAGTTATTTGAGCTTTCGACTGCATTTTCGAAACAACCTATTCCAGCAAGTACTAGTGGTGTAGCAATAGTCTCAAATGCTGGAGGACCAGCCATTATTTCAACTGATGCTTGTTCAAAATTTGGACTAAAAATGGCAGACATTTCTGCATCAAAAGAAACAATCGCAAATATAATTCCTCCACATGGTTCTTCAAGGAATCCTGTAGATATTGTTGGCGATGCAGATTTTAACCGTTTTGAAAAAGTACTGACTGAACTATTATCGAATCCAAATGTTGGATCTGTGATTACAATGTGTACCCCCTCTGCTACACTAGATTACAATGACTTAGCAAAGACAATTGTTAAAACGTCAAAGGGTTCTGGCAAAACTGTGCTTGCGGCACTAATGGGACTTGCGGAAGGCACTGAAAACAAAGAGATTCTTTCAGATGGAGGCATACCCCACTTTATGTATGCGGAACCTGCAATAGAAACCCTACATGCAATGTACAAATTCAGTAATTGGCTGTCAAATCCAATTGGACAAACAGAATATTTTGATGTCGACAGGAAAAAAGTAAAGACTCTTTTAGATAATGTTATACAGCAGCAAAGAACAAATCTGATAGAAGAAGAGGGGTATGAAATCCTTAATGCATATGGCTTTCCCATTCCTAGAAGCATACTCGCAACAAGTGAAGGTCAAAGCATACAAGCAGCTCAAGAAATTGGTTTTCCAGTTGTTATGAAGATTGCTTCACCAGACATTATCCATAAATCAGATGCAGGAGGAGTCAAGATTGGATTGAAAAGCAATGATGAAATCAAAGCAGCTTTTAGAACTATAATGGATAATGCTAAAAAATCTAATCCAAAGGCAAAGATAAATGGTATCCTCATACAAGAAATGGTAAAATCGGGCAAGGAAATTATTTTAGGAGCAAAACATGATCCTTTGTTCGGACCCTTACTCATGTTCGGTCTTGGTGGCATATATGTCGAAGTTCTCAAAGATGTTGTTTTTATGCTAGCTCCCATAGACAGGCAGGAGGCAACACGCATGGTACAATCAATCAAGAGCATTAGGCTATTGAAAGGTGTCAGGGGTGAGAAACAATCGGACCTAAACTCAATAGTCGATAGTCTTCAACGATTGTCACAGTTGGTTATTGATTTTCCACAAATTGAAGAATTCGATATTAATCCTCTTCTAGTACTTGAAGAGGGAAAAGGGGCTCGAGTAGTAGATGTTAGGATAGGTTTGGGAACAGTCCCTCTTACATAAACTAAATTAGTTTGGTTCCGCATTCCTCACAGAAAATAGCCTCATCCTCGTTTTGATATCCGCAAGAAGCGCACTTTCGTTTATTTGAAGATAAATTATTAGTTGTTGCTTTCATTTTTGTCGCGGCTGGAGCAAGGATAACGACATCTCCAATTTTTGAGATATCATTCCACATAACTTCATCGATTTGATTAAAAGAGCTCTGACTACCATGCTCATTCATATTTTTCGAGATCCGGATACTTATCTGCACATGTCCTGTGGATAATCTACGCAATCCAATTTCCTTAATTCTTCCAACCAATATTGCGTCACTATCATAAGCTGGCACACCGACGAGCGATTGAATAGGTATGAATCCTAGCTGAGTAGCAAATGTCGCGGTTTTAGTGATAGATGAAGCATCATGTATGTCGGTGTTACCAATAGAGGAAGAAGCAAGATTGACATCTGTAGGTTGTTGTGAAAGTCCATCAGGAGATACTGTGTCGTTACTGGGAATACTTGACTGGATTTTTGACACTGATTTGTCCTCTACCGTTGAGGTTTTAGAATTGGCAGCAGGCGTATCAAATTTGCGATATTGTGCTAATACATTATTACATGTTTTACACACATATTCTCCTTTTTCAATCAAGGTAACTCCTTCTCCAAGTTGTTCATTTGGATTTTCATAATTTACCATTGGTGAACCTTCATATTCTCTTTCACATTTGTTACAGTAATATTTTGAAAATCTCATCTCATCTAGCCTACCTACGCCAGCAAGAAATAAATCAGGCCCTCCTAGATTACCTCTTCTCTGTTCGTCCTCCGTCACCCTTGCATATACGTATCCACCGGAGCCTCGTAACTTCTTCTCCTGTAGATCATTACCTTTATTTATCATAGTATCCATCTTATCTGCCTTATGCAAGTTATTTAAAAGATTTCTTCTAGGAGTTGTTATCTTCAATGCAAAAAGATGTAATTAGTAATAATCTATTTTCATAGTTATTATTCCGTATACCTTATATGCTTGTAATTTACATACTAAATCACAAAAGAATTGTGGCAGATTTAGTATGCGTATAAAGATGATACTCACCCCCATATATCTCCCATGGCTTTTGTAACACACAATATAAAGTGAAAATGAAAATTGACAAAAACATTTCAACAATTAGGAATGGGTGCTGAAATTCTAAAAGCACTCAAAGAAAATGGATTTGAAATGCCTTTTCCTATACAAGAGACCTCTATACCCCTTATTTTAAATGGTATAGATGTGGTAGGACAAGCGCACACGGGAACTGGCAAGACAGCGGCCTTTTCATTACCTATGCTAACTAGAGTAAAGCGTAATGGTCCGATACAAGCACTGATTCTTGTGCCTACGAGAGAATTAGCTGTGCAAGTAACAAATGAAATAAACAGGTTAGCAAAATACACTGGCATTAGAACAGTGTCTATTTACGGTGGACAGAGTATTAATATCCAGTATGATCAATTAAATAGAGGGGTGCAAATAGTAGTTGCAACTCCTGGCAGATTAATTGATCACGTTAAGCAGGGTTCGATTCAGCTAGATTCTGTTAAGTACGTGGTTCTAGATGAAGCGGACAGAATGCTTGATATGGGTTTTATTGATGATATAAAATTTATATTATTTTACATAAACGAAGACAGACAAACATGTTTATTCTCTGCAACTATGCCTCCCGAGATTTTAAAACTAGCACAGGAATATATGAAGGAAATTGAAGAAATCAGACTTAACAAAGAAGAGATTGGTCTTGATACTATAGAGCAATCCTATCTAATTGTACATGAGAGAGAGAAGTTTAAGCATCTGTGCAACTTTATAAAAAACAGAGATAACACGCAAACTATCATCTTTGCTGCAACTAAACATAGAACACAGAGACTTGCGGAAGAACTCAGGCGAGAAGGATTCAAAGCAATTACTATTCATGGGGATCTTTCTCAAAGGCAAAGAGATAATGCAATGTACCGATTCAAAAGAGGAAGTGAGGACATCTTGGTAGCAACTGACATTGCAGCACGTGGTATTGACGTCCCGGCAGTGGGTCATGTAATTAACTATGATATTCCTGAAGATCCACTGATTTACTTCCATAGAATTGGAAGAACTGCACGAGCTGGAGGAAGTGGTAAAGCTATCTCTTTAGTTTCACAGGATAGAATGGATGGTTTTTCAAGGATTTTAAGACAGACTGAACACCCTATACGTAAGCTCAATGAGGAAATGGGAATTGAAGTGCATGTTGTTCACAGTCGCTCAAATATAGGATATCACCATACACGTAATTACAATAATAATAACAGACGCTATCATGGTAGAAGCGGAGGATATCGTCATGACACAAAAGACAGATCTCAGCATGGCAGCAGTAGATACAGTTATAACGGCTGGGGAAGACGCTACAGTCATAGCCAAACATAAAGAAAAAACATTAAAGGCAAGTATCTGCAATGAATATATCCATAGAATAGAATATGGATACTTGCAGTATTAGCTGCTGCATAAATAAATTGTATTTATTTGGTCGAAAGAAACAATATGATTTCATTATATTATTGTATATCTGATAGTACATTCAACCACGATATTATAACAAAACTATATATCCAAAAATATCAATCTAATAATTAGATGCATTCAGTCGAATATGAAGATTCTTTCGTTAAGATTGCAGGTTTAATTGGAGGAGAGGAATACACAAAAGTTGCTCGTGCTCTTTTAAATACAGAAGACACAACTGATGAGGAAATTGCAAGTGCCACTGGTTTGAGGATCAACATAATAAGAAAGGTTCTTTATGATATGTTTGGCAAGGCTCTAATTACTGGTATAAGAGTGAAAGATGAGAAGAAGGGGTGGTTTGTGTATAGATGGCGCGCAAAGCAGGATCAGGTTGACAATTTTATTGAAAACCAGAAGAAAAAGATTCTCGACAGGCTACAAAAGAGATTGGAATACGAAGAATCGTCTGAATTTTATCACTGTGGTAACAGAGACTGCCCTCGTGTCAAATTTGACTATGCAGTAGAAGTGTTCTTTAGATGTCCTCTGTGCAGAGGACCACTTAATATGGTTGACAACAGCAAGGTAAAGGAAGCATTACATTACAAAATAGAACAGATATCCGCAGATGTCTCTTGCAACAAATAAAGCTCTAGTGTTTCTTAATATGCTATTTTCAATAGATTATGCGCATCAAATACATCAATTATAGTTCTCTGAGTACAGGCTAATTGATGTAAGTCTGTAGTTTCTTAAGACATACATAGACAATTATATATCTCTTTCTTTACGTTTCACATTTCAGAGTATATTCTTCACGTTTAGCACGTCAGTTCTATCCATTGTCAGTTTTTGAAATAATATATAACCCATGTGAAGAAATCAGAAATGCAGCAAAGGTCATCTTTGCTGCAAATATAATATTCCACGGTGTCTTGGGATGTGGGTATGGGACACTTAAGCTGTCCAAATTATATTTGCCCTTTATTATATTCTGGGTTATAAAGGAATTCCAGATATTAAAGTTATATATGAATTCGTATAAAGCGATTACCATTATAGCAAGTATAACCAATTGCAATATTGATTTGATTGGTGTTGTGATAGTTCTTATCTTATCACCACCAAGCCTAGTAATACAGAACCATGACAATACAGATGCGATCATCAGATATGTAACAAGTTTTGGAGATCCTTGAAACGGAAATTCAGTACTAGATAATACCTCACCAATAATTAATCTATGCGTATTCAGATATTCTTCAGCACTAATATAAAGCGCATAGAAACAAATTGATAGCATAACAATTGCAGAAAAGTAAAACGCTATAAACAAGAGATTCCTTGTCCTTAATTCATCGTTATCCTGATCCTGATCGAAATATTGCATTCTCAGATCTTAGGGGAGAGACAATTGCAATATAAAAATTCCTGTCACTCTTAACACTATATATTATCTCAATCCACTAGATCTGCCAACGCTCTTTATCTACTGAAATGCATAGGAGTGGAGTAGAGTCTATCATGAGGATCCTTGAATATGTATGCGGATTGTCAACTAATTAATTGAGCTTGATAATTTCATGTAAATCTAATGCAAAAAGGAGCTATAATACACTCGCGGCATTTCAACGTCATTTTCGCCATTGTCACATCATAAATTAACCTTAAGCAATATCATTAATTAGTATGTAATATGTAATAATTTTCGGATATATGAGTGACTATAGAAATCCCATTCCTACTGTAGATGTTATTCTTCAAAAGGGTTCCGAAATATTGCTGATTAAAAGAAAGAATGAACCATTCAAGGACCATCTAGCACTACCAGGCGGCTTTGTAAACCAAGGAGAGAAAGTTGAAACTGCAGCCCTACGTGAACTCAGCGAGGAAACTTCATTAGAAATAGAGCCTGTCGATATCCTTGGCGTATACTCTGATCCTAAGAGAGATCCAAGACGGCACATACTAACAGTTGTATTTATAGGAATAATTCTCAAAGGCGTACCAAATCCCAAAGATGATTCTTCAGAGATTCAATGGATACAATTAGACGATATTCAAAAGAAAGATCTTGCCTTTGATCATAAACAGATACTTTCTGACTACATTCAATGGAGGAAGACAGGAGGAACGTTTTGGTCATCTAAACATAGAACCTAGATATAACTTGCTACTCAAGTTTATTCTTGTTGTACTGCCAATATACCTAACTATTTTTTAGATGTTATGGTCCTATATTGTCAGACTGAAAAGAGTTGCATAGAACTTAGAATTTGGACAAAAATTTTATCTGAGATAAACTCTGCTTTATTGTATGGTATTAACTCCAACGTCATATGCTGATTTTCCTGTGCACGAGACAATTCGTGTTAAAGATATCTCAGACATTAGAATCACGGTAGACAAAATAGTGGAGGCTTATGTACTTCTTGGTCAAGATGGAGATTTTAGTTATCGCATTTTACTTCCAAAAGGGGAAAAATTAACATCAAAGGCTAAAAAACTTGGATTGATGGTTCAAGCAGAATTTCTGCTTGCGTTAAGAAAGAAAAAGTTAAAGCCAAATGTTCGAGAAATAAGGTATATCCATGATAGAGATCACTATGGGTGGATTCTTGCTAATCCAGAGAGATTTAGTCCAAAACAGTAAGTAAATCATGACATTAGGATTAGAGATGAGATATTCATAAAAAGTTAATAAAAAGTTAATAAACAATCATTTGAACATGGCGAATGATCAGATTCTTCAGTGCATTCTAATTCTGTGCATGAGGTCCATCTAAATTACTACATTTAAACTTTGACCATCATTAATGCATCAAATAAATAATATTTGCTATAAATTTTAGTTTGGGTCACATTACCCTTGCCATACTTATCATGATTTGCGTTCTGCTTAATCCTAATTTTATTTACTGCATATTCTAGAGAGTTGAAGAGATAACGCTTCTATCTATGTATTAAGTTTTCATGTTCTATCCTCTTTTCCTTTAAATCTAGACATCGAAAATGGCCTATCTAGTCCCATCATATTGCTCAGTATTATTGAAATAACCAACCCTAATATAGATCCGGATATAACGTCTGTTAGATAATGTTGCATTATATACAATTTCGTTATGGCAATAAGTATTGGGAATGACCATATTATTGACCCAGCAATTCGGGACATTCGGTTTAATCTGAAACCAATAATGAATGCAAATGATGTTGCAATTGCAAGATGATTAGAAGGATAGGAAAAGTTACGTACAGAGGGCATGATACTATCATCCTCTATTATGAAATGTTGTGGTAGCCGTAAAGCCGGCTCAAATTTGGTAGATGGCCCAGATCTTCCAATTATAGGTTTGATATACATGACCAAAATCGCCGTAACAACAATACTTGTTAAAAAAATCATTCCCATTTTTCTAGTACGACGAATGATCGTAAGTACAACAGCGATAATGAGCAAAGTAGACACATCACCAAAAGATGTAGCAGTTATCATGAAAGCATCTACGTTCGCGCTTCTGTGTACAGATTTAAAGTAAATATAAATAAAATTGTCAATACCCGATGTCAGATGTAAAGCAACGGCGATTGTAAGCGTTACAAAGATAATTACCAATATAGCTAATTGGATAGATCTGATTTCAATTAGCCAAGTTGGCCAAAGAGTAGATAGTTGCAATAAATGGTTTTGACAGATAGTGTCTTTTATATACTATTTTCTTTTCTCAGATTACGTGAGAATTTAGCGAGTACCCCCTGATGATGCTATGTTATTGATATCAACTTTTATTATTTGAGGTAATGCCAAATATACTATGTCAAGATATTTTATTTAATACAGTTTAGAATCATCAGTCAATTTTTTTGCCGACTGGGGATCCTTATCACTGTAATATTTTACCATACCCAACTTTAGAACTTTAAGTGATAACAGTGCGCACTTGATCCTTGCAGGACCTAAGTTCATTAGTCCTATATTTTCTAGAATATCATCTTTTGTAATATCCTTAACAGTACTCAAGGGCCTGCCAGCAATCATTTCAGTAAGCATAGAAGCACTCGCCTGGCTGATTGCACATCCTCTCCCTTCGAATTTTATATCCTTAATTTTGTCTTCTTCAACCCTTAAATGAATATCAATTTCATCGCCGCACAGAGGATTGCTGTCATGTATGCTTACGTCCGGATTTGATAATTTACCCTTATTTCTAGGATTCCGATAGTGGTCCAAGATAATTTCACGATATATGTCGTCACTCATATTCTAAATATCCTCCTTGCTTCACCGAGTGCATTTATGAATTTATCAACTTCTTCTTTTGTATTATAGATATAAAAACTTGTACGGGAGGCTGCAGCTATATCCAATCTTCCCATCAGTACCTGCGCACAATGATGCCCTGACCTAATGGCAATTCCATAATCATTCATTATGGTTGCAAGATCGTGTGGATGAATATCTCCAATATTAAATGCTATTACGCCGCCTCTGTGATTTGTATCAAGGGGACCATAGAGTATTATGTCCTTAATACCTGCTATGGCTTTTATCGCATAACTCGTAATCTCAATTTCATGTTCACGTACATTATGCATGCCAATTTTTTTGAGGTAATCTATAGCCGCTCCAAATCCAATTACATCTGCAATGTTTGGAGTGCCTCCCTCAAACTTGTATGGCAGGTCATTGTATATTGTTCTATGTTTATAGACTTCCTTTATCATATCGCCACCGCCAATGAATGGCTTCATCTCGTTGAGTATTTCCTTTTTGGCATATAGTACCCCTACGCCTGTTGGTCCAAGCATTTTGTGCGCAGAAAAAACCATAAAATCGCAATCCATGTTCTGTACATCTATTGGCATATGTGGAACGGATTGGGCTCCGTCTACCAATACAACAATACCTTTCTGATGTGCCATTTCGATAATTTCATTTATAGGTACTATTGTACCAAGCACATTTGACATATGGCTTATAGATAATAATTTAACCTTATCACTTTGAAGATATCTATTGCAATCTTCCATATTCAAATACCCATTATTATCTATACCAATATAATCTAGTTTTGCGTCTTTTTCTTGCGTGAGGATTTGCCAGGGTACAATGTTACTGTGATGCTCGAGCTCTGTAATTACAATCCTATCATCTTTATTGACATTTGTACGACCCCATGAATAAGATACTAAATTAATTGCTTCAGTAGCATTGCGTGTAAAAATTATTTCATCAGCAGAATGCGCATTGATGAATTTGGCAACTTTTTCTCTTGTTTTTTCATATTCAAAAGTTGCTTCTTCTGCAAGTTGATGAACTGCTCTATGAATATTTGAATTGTAATTCATATAATAGTCATATATCGCGTTAATCACCGAAAGTGGCTTTTGGGTTGTTGCGGCGTTATCAAGATAGACAAGTGTTTTATTTCCATTAACCTTGCGTTTCAGTATGGGAAAATCTTGCCTTATTTTGGAGATATTGATACCAACTTTTTGCATTATAATTCACTCTATTAATATATATACATAGTTATCTTGCATTTTTATCTTATAGGTTTTCAGAGGTTCTTCTGCTGGAAGATTTTGCGGGATGCCATCCTCTAACTTAAAGACAGACATATGCAATGGGCATGTAAGCGTTTTCTCATCCTCATTCATAAACCCTGTTGATAGATCCGCATATGCATGAGTACAAATTCTATCTGTTGCATAAACTTTGTCTCTTAACTTGGATATCAAAATTTTCTTATCCTTGATGTCAAAGTCTAAAAGATCACCGTTTTTCAGCGACTTCATATCACAAACCTTTATCCATTCTGACATATTTGATCATACAAGTTATTATCGATATTTGTAGTGTTTTTCAAAAATGTCTTGGTTTTCCCTATATCTAGACTTCTCTACTTCTAAGATTTGTTCCATTGCTTCGTCTATCTTAAGCATAAGGGGTTTGCCTAACCATTTATTTTCAATCAAATAATTGACCCATGCTCTAATAGTAGGACCCATCTTTCTTGACAAGGGTTCAAGAAATCCATTAACAATTTCTCGCTTAGCACCTTCTCTACTCAATCCTCTGGACATTAGATAGAAGACTTGTGCTTCATCCAGTTGGGCTACTGACGCAGAATGCGTTGCTTTTACCTCATTGGTTTCAATTTCCAGTCCTGGGATTGCATCTGATTTAGCAGCTTTGTCAAGTAGAATTGCATGGCCTGCAAGATATGATTCTGTTGCTTTGGCTTCTTTACCTATCTTAATCATACCTTTGAATAATGATTTTGACATATCTTTCATTACGGACTTGACTAAGACTCGCCCTCTTGAATTATGACCATAATGAAGAAGATTAGAAGTAACATCAAATGACTGTCTTTCTGTTCCGAAGATAATCTCGACATCTTCTGCGGATGAACCCGGTCCTTTCATTATGCTATCAATTTTGTACCGCGATAACTGTGAACCAAACATTCCAAGATACCATGACATTTTTCCATCTCTTTCAATAAACGCTTTTTTGTTTGAGAAATTAATTGTGTCTCCGCTCATTGCTTGCAATGTCACCATTTCAAGATGTGCGCTTGGATTAACGTGACATTCAACCAACTCAAAGTAAGCCTGCTGGACATCTTTTCTTGTTTTTGCTTGTGATGGAGCATATATTTCCTGAACTACTGTTGCCTTCGAGCCGGTATCTAGGATAATCATATTTCGTGTTATTGAAGAAGTTCCATCATCTGCTAATGAGTTAACAATCCTAATTGGCTCTTCCACTAGGACATTTTTAGGAATATATACAAATAGACCAGAACGAAAAGCAGACGCCTCTAGCGCGAGAAATTTATCTTCTTCATAGTTGAGCTGGTTGATGGCCATCTGTTTCTTGATAAGTTCCTCGTATGTTTGTATCGCTTGTCTGAGATCTAAAATTATAATTCCTTGCTTTGATAATTCACTAGGAACTGATATGCGATTTATTGCAGAACCAATTTGAACAATACCAATACCGTGTTCAAGTTCATTAAGTCTAGCTCTTAGATCTCCATGTGGCTCATATTTTGTGATTCGATCTGGAAGATAAATGTGCTCTGGGTTTAGATGGTTAACGTCGGAATATTTTTTATAAAGTGGGGAAACCTCAGATGGAAGATTAAGATACTTAGAGAAAGCATTTTCTCTAATTTCTCTTAGCCATTTAGGTTCTATGGCTTCTTCTATTATTGATTTAATATCATTCTGGTGAATAGAAGATAGAAGTGTCAATCAAAGCGCCCCACGTACATTCATCAAGAAGGAAAAATGTATAGTATTATCCCACTGAACCTTCCATTTCAAGCTTTACTAGTCTATTCAGTTCAACTGCATATTCCATTGGTAACTCTTTTGTAAATGGTTCCATGAACCCGCCGACTATTAACGACAGTGCATCTGATTCTGAAAAGCCCCTACTCATGAGATAAAAGATTTGTTCGTCTCCTATCTTTCCTACAGTAGCTTCATGGGAGATTGTTGCATCCTCTTCATTGACTTCAACATATGGGTATGTATCTGTTCTTGATTTTTCATCTAATAACAATGCATCACATCTAACATTTGATTTTACACCTGTAGCACCTTTTGCGACATGTAACAAACCTCTATATGTTGTTCTACCGGCATCCTTACTTATGGACTTGCTTGTGATTCTCGAGGTGGTATTTGGTGCTAGATGCACTGCTTTTGCACCCGCATCTTGATGCTGTTTAGCCCCTGCAAAAGCCACAGATATTACTTCAGCATGAGCACCTCTACCAAGCATATAAACACCAGGATATTTCATAGTCAATCTACTGCCCAGATTTCCATCTATCCATTCAACAGTAGCATTTTCATATGCATATGCTCTTTTAGTCACCAAGTTATATACATCCTTGCTCCAATTTTGAATTGTAGTATATCTTATCTTGGCGCCTTTCTTTGCAATCAATTCTACAACTGCAGAATGCAGTGATTCAGTGGTATAAATTGGTGCAGTACAACCTTCTACATAATGAACTTCAGCACCTTCGTCTGCAATTATAAGAGTTCTTTCAAATTGACCGATGTTCTCAGCGTTAATTCTGAAATACGCTTGCAGAGGAAGTTCAACCTTTACGTTTGGCGGAACATAAATGAAGGAGCCGCCTGACCAAACAGCACTATTTAACGCCGCAAACTTGTTGTCTTCTGGTGGAATGACCTTTCCAAAATGCTTTCTCATAAGTTCTGGCTGCTCTTTGACTGCACTATCTGTATCAATAAATATTACACCCTGTTTTTGCAGATCCTCTCTTAAATTATGATAAACCACTTCAGATTCATACTGAGCGCCTACTCCTGCAAGGAACTTTTTTTCCGCTTCTGGAATTCCAAGCTTATCAAAAGTATTTCTTACGGATTCTGGAACGTCATCCCAGCTCTTGCTTTGCTTCTCAGCTGCCTTTGCATAATAGTAAATATTTTGAAAATCAATCTTAGACATATCACCCCCCCAATTAGGCATAGGTTTACTCATGAAAACCTCATATGACCTCAATCTAAAGTCCCTCATCCAATCTGGTTCACCCTTCATCTTGCTAATTTCTTCAACAGTACCCTTAGACAGGCCTTTCTTACTCAGATAGACATAAAGATCAGTAGAGTCCTTGAAGTCATATTTACTATAATCACCCATATTCAATTCTTTAGTAGCCATATATGTCTATAACGGTGTTATGTTTTATATATATTTTGTATTTTTCTAATCGTGTTAATTCACCTTTGCAATCACATGTGTTTTAGAAGTTAAAACATGTATGTTTTAAGGGAAGATATAAATACATTTACTTAAGTCCATTTCCATTAGAATAGCTGGCCTCGTAGCACATATATAAGCAACTACTTGATTTTAAAGAAGTGTCTGTTAACAATAATATACAATATTATAACATTTTTTTACATAAATTTATAAAATATCCATAATCTCTGCAGTATAGATGTGGTAAAGTAGGTAAATTCTAAAGCATTGTGAGTAAGGGCTGAAATGACATAGTTACAATGATTTCACGATCTGTATAGCTATAGATTACTATAGATGACTACACATTATATCACAGTACTGCGTCTATTTCTGTCCTAGCATCTCTATCTGTTCTTCCTATTATTGTTGATACTCCTATATCGTGTCTATCTAATGAT
>Ga0075424_100002730_pt1 | contig 16261 bp, 10 predicted proteins | sample SoiMethybrSBSTD3_FD_75301 | JGI IMG/M metagenome (GOLD analysis project Ga0075424, IMG submission 75301) | Bulk soil microbial communities from a Populus tree surrounding site in Tennessee, USA - Soil MetaG P. TD hybrid SBSTD3 | ecosystem: Environmental > Terrestrial > Soil > Tree plantation...
TCCGTCGACGAACCAGAATCCACCCATCGTGGCCGCCGTCTGACTGGCCCGTTTCCAGTCGAGGAAGTCCGGCTCCGAAACCGGTCCACGGATGACGCCGTTCGCCGGGTTCGAGTGATACGCCCGAACGATGCGGTCGGGGTCGGGAAAGGGCAGCGGGTCGAGCAGCACAGTTCTGACGGCGCTGAAGATTGCGGCGTTCGCGCCGACGCCGAGGGCGAGCGTCAGGACGGCCGTCCCGGTGAAGGCTGGCGCGTTTCGCAGCGCCCGCAGGCCGTACCGCAGATCCTGCCGCAGCTCGTCAATGAACATTGTCTTCTCCCGGTTTGCCACGAGTTCAGACGGTCCGGCGCGGTGGAACGTTGAAAGGGTCGCGTCGGTTCAGTTGATACAATCCGGCCCGCATGCCTTTGGCGCCCGGCGTTCAATTCGGAGGGTACCAAATCGTTAGCGAGTTGGGCCGGGGAGGGATGGGCGAGGTATATCTCGCCCAAGAGACACGGCTCGGTCGACCGGTGGCCATCAAGCTCCTGCCCGAGCACCTCACCAACGACATCAGCCGACTCGAGCGGTTCGAGCAGGAAGCGTGTGCGGCGTCCGCGTTGAGCCACCCGAACGTCTGTACGATTTTCACGACCGGTGATGCGCCGGACGGGCGCCGGTTCATCGCCATGGAGTACGTCCCCGGCCGCACGCTTCGTCAGCGGCTCGAGGGCGGACCGCTGCACATTTCAGAAGCGCTCGACCTTGCAAATCAGATTGCGTCTGGGATTGCCGCGGCGCACGCCGCGGGTATCATCCACCGCGACCTGAAGCCGGAAAACATCCTGATTCGCGATGATGGGCTGGTAAAGATTATCGATTTCGGCGTCGCGAAGCTCGTCTCGTCGCGCGACATCGCTCCCGACAGCGAGGGGCCCACCCGATTTGCCGCCAGAACGGAAGCCGGCTCGGTCATTGGCAGTGTCGGCTACATGTCGCCCGAGCAAACGAGGGGTCAGGACGTCGATGCACGCACGGACGTGTGGTCGGTTGGCGTGATCCTGTACGAGATGGTCACGGGCAGGATGCCGTTTGCAGCATCATCGCCGAGCGACATCATCGTGGCGGTCCTGGATCGGGAACCGGCGCCGCTTACGGCGTTCGAGCCTCGTGCTCCCATCGAGGTTCAGCGCATCATCGACAAGGCTCTGAAGAAGAACAAAGAGAATCGCTATCGAGCGATGACCGACGTCCTGCAGGAACTTGGGGCGTTGGATGACACGTTCTCAGCGCGATCTCCCGGAGCGGGCACGTACGACGTTCGGGGCAGACGCCGGCTCACCGTCGCCGTCGCCGTGGCGATTTGCGCACTGGCGGTGCTGGCAGCGGGCGGATGGACGCTTTGGCCGCGGTTCTTTTCCGCTGGTCCGTCGATAGAGCCCAGGTTGGTTCGGCTCACAGCGAATCCGCCCGAACTGACGATCGGTTCGGGTCAAATCTCCCCCGACGGAAGGTACTTCGCCTACTCAGACCCTACCGGCATTCAGGTTCAATTGATTGATACGGGTGACACCCAGCGGATCGCCGAGACGAAGGGCATGGAAGTGCGCGGATGGACGAACGACTCCACGAGATTACTGGCGGCGACGTGTGACGCGATGTGCGAGGCCTGGGAAGTTTCGCTGGTCGGTGGCGTGCGCCGTCGATCGGGGCTGTCGTGGCCGAGCACCGATCGGGTGTCTCCCGCCGCAGATGGCTCGCGCTGGTTGATGCTGACCGAAGCGGGCGATATCGAGGTCGACTTGCTGAACGGCGCGCCGCCCAAATCGATTCTTCGGACCAACGAGCGGTATTCCATCACAGCTGCAACCTGGAGCGCTGATGCCGAGCGGATTCTATTCGTCAGACGTCAGGGTCCGACGATCGAGGCTATTCCGGCGGTGGGCGGAGCGCCGGTTGTGGTGTTCACTGCGCCGCAGGGCCGTCATGTAATGGCGATGCGCGAGCTGCGGAACCGCCGACTGCTCGTGGCGCTGGGCCGCGAGCTTCCCGTGACAGATGCTCGCATCAGTTGGGAAGTCTCGCTGTGGCACGTCCGGGCTGATGACAAGGGAGTCGCCAACGCAACTCCGGAGCGCATCACGGAAGGCAGATCCGAGTTCATCGACGGCCTGAGTGCGTCGGCAGACGGCAAGCGACTCGCATTCTTCAGTACGTCGTCGCAAACGGACGTGTACGTTGCCAGCCTCGATCGTGCGCGGGGTTTCGGGAGCACGCCAAGACGACTGACGCTCGACGAGAGGAGCGACCTTGGCTTCGCGTTCACGCAGGACGGAAGCGCCGTACTCTTCGATTCCAGTCGAAACGGCTCCCGCGACATCTTTCGACAGCGGCTCGATGCGGATGTGGCAGAACCGATCGTTATAGGGCCGGGCGATCAGGCGAGACCCGAGCTCACGAGCGATGGCGAGTCGATACTCTATCGCGATGAGAGGACAGGAATGCCACCTCGGATCATCCGGACATCGGTGTCGGGCGGTCGGTCCACTGTCATGCTCGACGCAACAGGCAACTTCCAGTGTGCGCCGCGCGGCCGGTGCGTGATTCTCGAGCCGCGCGAGTCGGACTACGCAGTCCTGTCGCTCGACGGCGAAGGCAAAGCCAGTGAGCTCGCACGAATCTCGCGACAGATCTACGGATGGAACATCCTGCCCGACGGAGAAAGCCTTGCCTACATTCCGGCCGCGAGTGGTGGACCCAGGAATCGCATCCACATCACGTCGTTCATGGGCCATTCAGAGCGCGACATTTCCGTTGAAAACGTCGTCAACCTGCAGAATCTCGACGTGCTCCCGGACGCGCGAGGCTTCTTCTCCACTGACGTCCGGACGGATGACACCCGGCTGATCTTCATCAAGCCGGACGGCAAGTCACAAGTGTTGTGGGCGCCGGCCGCCTTCAGTCCGCTCTGGGCCATCTCTTCACGCGACGGCAAGAACGTCGCAATCACCGTCGCCGTCTCGCAGCGGAACGCGTGGCTCGCCACGTTCTGAGTGGCGCCATTCAATATGACGGCGGAACTGAGGACCGGAAGAAGCTGGGGCTGAAGTAGATCCGGTCTCGAGCCCTTCCCGCCACCGTGCCTTATCGTGCGCAGGAATCACTCAGCCAACGTGCGTAGGTAGGACACCAGCTGCCAGCGCTGCGGCTTTGGCAGGAAGCTGAACGACGGCATACCCGTTCGGCTGTTCCCGCTCGAAATCTTCCAGAACAGCGCCCCATCGCTTTCAGCCTGAACGCGCGCAAGCGTCAGGTTGGGTCCGCGCTTCGTCCCCGTCCCGTCTTCACGATGGCAGACACTGCACCGCTCCGTGAAGACCTTCTTGCCGCCGGCGACGACGTCAGGCCGGCTCGCGAAGGGGTTCCGGTCCGCATCGGCGGCTCGAGGCGCGATCCACCGTGCGCCCGGGGGTGTTGATTGCTGCGCGGCCACGATACCGATGGTGAGGAGACCGCACGTTGCTATCGCGAAGATCATCGGTTTCATTTAGCGCCTCCCGACGGGCAACTCGTACGCAATTCCGACCCTGATCAGATACCGATCGCTCGCGTTGGTGAGCCCGAATCCGACCGATCCCTTGATTGCGGCCTGAGGAGCGATCCGCCAGCCCACGACAGGCGCGATGTAGTGGCGCTGTTCGGATCGCTCGAATGCCTCGCTCGAGCCAAGGCCGCCAAACACTTCGGCGCCTATCGCAAAATTCTCCGCGCACAGCCGGCAGGAAGCCGCCCGCGCCAACCCTCCGAGTGGCCGCGCGACACCGAAGGCATAGCCGAACTCGAACCCTTCGTCTTCAGACAGGTTTTTCTCGACAATGAAGTTCTCTGACACATTCCACTTGCCGATCGCGCTCGACAGAATGATCTTTCCTTCTATTTCGTGCGCGTGCTCGGCGCGGAGGTCGCGGATCGGCTCGAACGGCACACCGCCGGCGCCGACGATTTCCTTTTGAATGCGACTGGCTTCGTTGATGTTCTCGTACTCCACGTAGAGCACTGGATTGATCCGGTGTTCAGTCTTGAGCGGGCGGAACCGATTCTCGAAGCGCCATCCGGTAAATCCGTTGCCGTCACCCCGCGTGGTGACGCCTTCGACGTACAACTCCGTCGTCCACCAACCAGTCACGCCATATTCGAGTTCCAGATATGGCGCCGTGTACGCGCGGTGTCCGCGTTTCGGCAGGCCTGTCGTGGCGGCGACGGCAATCTCGAGGTTGCCGCGCTCTTCCAGGTAATGGTGGTAGGTGACGTAATACGGCGGGTCCTGCGCGGACGCAACGGATGCTGAACACACGGCGAACAGGATGCCCAGCAAAGGGCGCGGCAGAGACATGTGACTCCTTGCGGATTCCCGCAAAAGAGCCCTGAGGCGGCGGTTTGCGACGGGGGACACCGTCGGCTACACTGCAGCTGAACGTCGCGTCGGGCTCGGTCCACGAATTTCGAGGCGGCGTTCGCGCCCGTCGAGTGCCATCAACATTCGACGGGCTTCTTGTGTACGCGCCTGACCGAGGTCAAGCCTCGGAACAGAAATCGTATCGATCCGAAATCCGACCTGTCAAGTCGGATTTAGCTCGCAGCCTCAATGCATCGATGATTTTCCCTTGCGCATGCTCGATCTCCGTTGACACCGCCAGACAATGTGCCTAGAGTATCCGGCGGTTGATCGTACGAGCCACATCGGTTGGTTCACTCAACGGCTCTAAACGGATCGGCCTAGACCGGAAGAAGGAAGGGCTAGTACAGGGGTAGAGGAAGCGAGCGCGGATGCGGACGATCGAGCACGAGCCACGAAGGTGGCGAAGGCGAACGATCGGTTTCGGCATCGCGACGCTGGTGGTGTGCTTCGCGCAGGCGGCGTCCGTGAAGCCTTCTGCGCAGCCAGCAGCACAGTACATCGGCGAGGCGCGGTGCATCGAGTGCCACGGCCAGGAAAACAAGCATTTCAGCGAGACGCTGCACGCGAAGATCTTCCGGTTGAATCCGAAGAATGAGCTGCAGCGGCTAGGGTGTGAAGCCTGTCACGGACCAGGCTCGGAGCATGCCAGGAACGCCCTCGACAAAACCAAGTTAATCGGGTTCACGCGGCGTTGGGGAACGCCCGTGAACGTGCAGAATGGCCAGTGCCTGAACTGCCACGAGGGTGGCAACCGCATGCACTGGCCGGGATCGGCGCACGCGAAAAGCAATCTCGCCTGCTCCGATTGCCACAATCCCATGCAGAAGCTGTCGGCCAGCGGTCTGCTCGCCCGGCAGAGCATTTCAGAAACCTGTGTCCAGTGTCACCAGCAGCAGCGCGCCGAGTTCCGCAGGCGTTCGCACATGCCGCTGCCCGAAGGAAAGATATCCTGCGTCGACTGCCACAACCCGCACGGCTCGACGACCCGCGCTCTCCTCAACGCGGATTCCGTGAACGACGTGTGCTACACGTGTCACGCCGAAAAGCGGGGGCCGTTCCTCTGGGAACACGCGCCTGTTCGCGAGAGCTGTGTGAACTGTCATCAGCCTCATGGTTCCAACCATGACAAGCTCCTCGTCGCGGCGCGTCCTTACCTGTGTCAGCAATGCCACAACCTGTCGGTAGGCCATAACGGCACGTTCTACCGAGACGGACAGTCAGCTGCCGGTGCGTTGTTGGGAGGGGGACAGAGTCCGCGCGTGATCGGGCGCACCTGTCAGAACTGCCACTCGCAGATCCATGGCAGCAATCATCCGGCTGGGCAACGCTTCCAGCGCTGACCAAACCCGCGCGGGACAACTCTGCGGAGACCTCGATGAAGATTCGTTCGTATGCCTCGGTCATCACCCTGGGTATCGGGCTGCTGCGGTTGACGACCTCTCTGGCGTATGGGCAGGACGCCACGCCGGGCAACGCCTTGAATCCGCGGACCGTCAGCTCAATCGTCGACCGCGATCCTGAGGGATTGGGCATCGCCGTGAATTCGCGCACCCCGACGGGATCGCTCATTCCGCCCGCACCGCTCGTGAAGGAGCCTTCGAAGACGTCGAGCGGATTGCTGTACCGCGGGACCGTCGAGTTCGGCGCCATCGGACTCAGCGGCGATAAGGGAGCCGCCAAGTTTCGCGAATACAAGGATCTTGAAAGCGGCGCGTACCTGAACAACTTCACTCTCATGATCGAGCAGCCGAAAAGCGCGTTTCACCTCGACGCGGTGGGTGGCGGAGTCGCTCGGAACGATCAGTACTACGGCGTCGACGTGGGCCGATACAACACGTGGAGGGTGCGGGGCTCCTTCAGCGAAATCCCCCATGTGTTTACGTCGACCTACCATTCGTTATGGGACGGCGAGGGCAGCGACGTTCTGACGCTGAGGGGCCTTCGCCCGGGAGGTACGACGGATGCGAACACGACGCAGGCGAACATGCTCCTCGCGATCCGGTCCACCGCGGCCTCGGACGTCGAGCTGGAGAGGAAGAGAAGCCGGGCGCGCTTCGATCTCACGCTGCCTGCGAATTGGAAAGCCTTCGCCACCTATACCAACGAGCGTCGGGAGGGCAGTCGCCCCTTCGGCGCTGTCTTTGGCGGCGGCGGCGGTGGCGGCAACATCGAGATTCCGGAATCGATTGACTACACCACGCAGGACGTGCTGGCCGGGCTTCAGTTCGCCAACCCGATGACAAACCTCAACGTGCAGGTTGCGGCGTCGTTCTTCCAGAACGACATCGACACCCTGACGTTCGAGAACCCGTTGTTCATCAATACAAATACCATCCAGGGCGTGCCGGCGACGACGTTTACGCGCGGGCAGTTCGATCTCTATCCGAGCAACGACTACTTGAACGTGAAGGGAGAGTTCGCCAGGAAGTTCCCGAAGTTTCTGAAGAGCCGGTTTACGGGCGTCGTATCGTTTGCCCGCTCGCAGCAGAACGACAACCTCATTCCGTGGGCGCTCGAGCCGTTGACGGGCGGCACCATCAACGGGGTCTCGACCGCGAATGTCTGGAACACCGCCAGCTCACTGACCAGATCCTCGGCCGATGCGCGCATCGACACGACGCTTGCCGACCTCGGGATCATCCTGAATCCTGTGCCCGCGCTGGCCGTGAAGGGCAAGTTCCGCTACTTCGATACCGACAACAGCACAGAGTTCTTTGCGTGCAATCCGCTGACGGGCCAGTGGGGGCGTCTGTTGAACAACGGTTCGGGCGGATCATTCGTAACGCCGAACTTGACCGCCGGCAACAATCCGCCGGGTACGCTGGCCACCGGTTATAACGGCACCGGCTGTAACTACGGCGCCACTCAGGCTCTGGGGTTGGCGCCGAGCGCGGGTGACGTGCCGATCCGCGACGTGCCCTTCGAATATCGACAACTGAACTCCATCGTCACGGCCGAGTACCGCGTCACTCGCACGAACAGTCTGGAAGGCACGTACGAGCGTGAAAATTTTCGCCGCAAGTTTCGCGACCGCGATCGGACGTGGGAAGACAAGGTTCGATTCGGCTATGTGAACCGCGCTTTGGAGAACGGCACGCTTCGGCTTTCGTATGAGTACGGCCGTCGCCGCGGAAGCGATTTTCTGTCGACGCCACTGGCCGACTTCTACAGCATTTCCTTCGGACCCGTTCCCACCGCGACGACGACGAACATGGCGTCGTGGCTGCGCAACGTCGATCAGTTCCGGAGATTCGATGTCGCCGACCGGAATCAGAACGTCCTCAACGCGAGGTTGAACTACGGCATCTCATCGTCGCTCGATGCCAGCATCGGTCTACAGGCGCGAGACGTCGAGTATCCCGCGTCGGAGTACGGACGCAACGAACACCACAAGCTGACGTCGCCCTCGGTGGAGCTCAATTGGCAGCCTTCTGCGACGACGAGCGCGTACGCGTTCTACTCGTACCAGCAGGGAGCGCAGCATCAGGCCGGCCTCCAGCCGAATGCGTGCGTGATGGGCAACTTCTACTATTTCTTCAGCGATGGCTCGGTTCAGACGAACGCGACGGGAGTTCCACCGACGCCGCCGGCCGGCACGACCCTGGCCTCGACGCAGCAGGTGCTGCCGGCGAACTGGAGATCGTTGTGCGGGACGGCCTCGGCATTCAGTCCGCTCTTTCCAATCAGCCGCACCTGGGATGTCTCTCAAAAGGATCGCAACACCGTCACGGGTCTTGGCCTGCACTACGAGCTGGGCAGAGTCCTGTCCGATGTCGCATACACGTACTCCAACGGCCGTACCAAGATCGGATACGGATACAACCCCGCGGCACTGGGACTGAATGCCACGCAGGTCGCGCTCGCGGGCGACGGGTGGTCCGACCTCGTCTTCATCCAGAACATCGTTGAAGCCAACGCGAAGGTGCCGATCCGCAAGCGACTGTCTCTGCGCCTGCTCTACCGCTACGAGGACGATCAGATCCGCGACTGGCACTACGACGGTGTCAGCGTGAATCCGATGCCCGCCAATAACGGGGCCTATCTCGACTTCGGACCGCAGGATTACAAGGTGCACCTGTTCGGCGCCTTTTTTCGGTACGAGCTATGACATCGGTGTGGCGCGTCGAAACATGTCGTAAAGGAGGCATCACCGTGCGGAAACTGGCGACGCTCGCCGGCCTGTGGCTGTTGGGTATCTCGACGTCGTCATGGGCGCAGGGAGCCGCGCCTCTCACGGTGACAGCCTGCGCCCCCTGCCACGGCGCGGGCGCCGCCGCGGCGCAGGCGGGAGCGAACTTTCCAAAGCTGGACGGCCAGCATGCGGCTTACCTGGAGAAGCAGCTGCGGGAGTACAAATCCGGCAAGCGCAAGAGCGCGATCATGGCTCCCATAATTGCCGCACTGAAAAAACAGCAGATTGGCGAAATGGCGAAACATTTCGCCAGTCAGCCGTCCGGGCGCGGCACGGCGCCGAATCCACAATCAGGGAACGCGGGCAAGGCACTGTACGAGCAGGGCAACCGCGCCACCGGTGTGCCCGGATGTGTGGGCTGTCATCTACCAGATGGCGCAGGCTCCGAACGGTATCCTCGTCTTGCCGGTCAGTCTCAGGCCTACATAGTCCAGCAACTGACGGACTTCAAGAGCGGCACTCGCAGCAACGACCGCGCACATGTCATGCGTGCCGTGGCTGGACGTCTCACCGATGAAGAGATCAGAGCTGTCGCCGAGTATCTCGCCGGGATGTCGTGAACACATGAATCCATCATCAGTAGTCCGTTCACTGTGGACGCGACGAAAGGAGCTCGGAGATGACACGTCTGAGAGCGTCGGCGATCGTGGTGTCGGTTCTCGCACTCTCTATTTCGGGCGCTAGCATACGAGCGAAGGACAGGGACAAGACGCCTGGAAGCATCACCGTGGCGTTCGGCGCGGGTCTCAACACCGCGCAGCCCGGCAACACGCCAAATCACCACATCATCCCGCAGGAGTTCAAGGTTCGAATTACGAGGGCCACGAAGCTGAGCGGAGAAGTCGTTGTCGTGCCGGCGACTGTGAACTTCATCGTGGCCGGCTTTCACTGGCCCTGGGTGTACAAGAACGGCGTCATGTTGGACGACATCACCGTTCCCGCGTCCGGAACCTTCGTCAACTATGAGGTGGTGACGGGCGGCGTCAGCAACGTGTTCGCGAAGGGCGTCTTTCCGGGCACTCCGCCGACTTTTGCCGATGCCGCGAAGTTCCCGCTGCTGGCGACACAGAACCGCACCGACTCGTTCGGGTTTTCAACGCCCGGAAAGTACCTCGTCATCTGCAACGTCCGCGGCCACTTCATCGATGGCATGTACGCGTGGATCAAGGTCGTGGACGACGACGAGGACGAATAGGAGCGCCGTTGTGTCGAGCGGTGCCGAGGCGTCGCCAGGCACGGGGGAGAGAGCGTTTTCGCCGCATCAGAATGTGAATCGGGTGCTGAACTGGAACCGGCGCGACCCGCCGGCACCACTGATTCGACCAAATTCGGAGTTGTTGATGCGCAGCTCGGGATCGTTGTAGTTCTTCATGTTCAACACGTTGAACGCTTCGGCACGGACCTGCATCCTCATCCCCGGGACGATCGTGAAATACTTCGCCAGCGTCATATGGACGTTCGTCGAGGAGGGGCCTCGGGCCATGTCCAACATGTACGTGCCGGGACGAAGCGTGGCGTTGGTGATCGAGCTCACGGGGACTTTGGTGAAGCCGGCCGGATTCAAGTATGTGCAGCCCCTCGCATCGCAGCGGTTCCGCCAATCGGAAAACACCAGGTCGACGCCCGGGACGACGTCGGGCCGGCTGCGGTCGATCCCCGATGGCTGCTGGACTCGGAGCGCCGCGCCGGATCGTATCTGCACGATGCCGGACACCTGCCAACCGCCGAGGATGTCATTGAGCAAGCGGTGACCGCCGGGACCTCTCGGGAGCTCCACGATGAACGAGCCGTTCAGACGATGACGGATGTCATTGCTGGCCGGCCCTCGATCGAATTCCGGATCCCAGAAGTCCTGGTTGTTCTCGAAGCTGGCGATGTAGTACGCGGAGAGATCGCCACCTTGCGTGGCTTCGCTCTTGCCGAGCGTGTAGTTGACTTCCCACGAGTAGCTGTTCTTGAACCGCTTGCGAACCGTGGTCTGCAGCCCGTTGTAGAGCATCGTCTGGCTGCTGTCCACGTAGTAACCCCCGGGCGCGCCGAGCGCCGGGTTGGGTCGCGCGCCGGTTTCTCTGTCGAAGGCCTGCGTAAACTGCCGCTGCAGTGGGAAGTCTCGACCGTCGGTGCGCAGGTAGCCAACCTCTGCGGCGATCGTCTGACCGAACGACCGCTGCAGACTGGCCATCGATTGAATGGTGTAGGGCACCTGCAGATGCGGGTCGAACAACGAGAAGACGCTTCGCCGGCCTCCCGCGTCGGCCAGCGCGAACACCATGGATTGGTCTGTGTACAGCGGCCACTTGATCTGTCTTGACGCGATTTCAGTCCGGTTGTACACGATGCGGAACGGGATGAACGGATTCGCCGCGCTTTGTCGGACGGTCGCGATCAAGTTCGGGCTGAAGAGATACCCGACGCCCCCGCGGACCACCCAGCGCTGGCTGTCGTCGACCGTCCACGCGAAGCCGGCTCGCGGTCCGAAGTTGTTCCCATCCGGTTCGTACGGCCTCCGCGGATCTCTGAGCGCGCCGAAGTCCAGCTTGCGGAGATCAGTGGGCGCTTCGTAATTGACGATTTCCACGGGAACGTCCGTCGTGGGCCGGACCTTGACCTGGCCGTAATAGTCGTACCGCAGTCCAAGGTTCAGCACGAAATGGCTGCGCAGCCGCCAGTCGTCCTGAACGAAGCCGCTGTACTGATCCATCGTGGAGTCGTGCGGCGGCGCGCCAAACGACGTGCTCAGCGATTGCGGGATGTTTGCGAGCAGATCGGCATAGGTCTGATACGTGAAGGAGGGATTCTCCGGGTTCAAGCGGCCTCCGGTCTCCCTCATGACGCGCAACCCCACTTTGACGAGATGCCGCTGAAGATTCCGACTGACCTTCTGCTCGAAACTGTATGTGGTGCCCGCCATATCCCAGATCTCGGATCTCGGCGTCGCGAACAGGCTGTTGATGCTGAAGGCGGGCATACGCCGGCCGTACGGCAGGATCTCGGCCGGAGCGTTCGGGCCCTTTACATTCAGGAACGCGTCGAGCCTCGCCAGATACGTCCTGTTCCACCCGAACCGGCTCTCTGAGACCCACGGGCCGCGCGTCATGAGGAACTGTGCGGCGACCCGATCCTGCTCGTTCGGATATTCACGATCGTTGGCGTTGTTCAGGACTGCCCTCGGCTCCAGGGTGAAGGGACGGAGGCGGGTGTAAGTCACGGCAACGTGGCCGCCGTTGAAGACCGCCATCTCACCTTTGATGAGGGGGGCATTTTCTGTGCGTCTCCGCGTCCCCAGACCACGCCAGCGCCCGATTTGCGTGTTGACGACTCCCTGTGAAGAAACGATAGGCTCGGTCGGCAGCGGGAGGACGTCAAGCACCGTCGCCGTCTCGGGGAAAGGAAGTGCCCGCAGAATCTCATCTCGTACCGGCTGATAGGGTACGGTCGCGTTGAGGTTCAATTGCACCTCCTCCCTGTAGCCCTCGTAGGTGGCGAAGAAGAATGCTTTGTTGCGCAGGATCGGCCCACCCAGCGTGCCGCCGTACTGGTGGAACGTGCCAATCGGCTTCGGCGACGTCGAGAAAAAGCTGCGGGCGTTGAATTTCTCGTTCTGGCCGCTGTAGAACGCCGACCCGTGAAACGTGTTTGTGCCCGATCGGCTGATCACGTTGATTTGCCCACCGGCCACGCCGCCGTACTCCGCCGGCAGCACGCCTTTGACGATCTGGACCTCCGCGATCGAGTCGAGGCTCATGACGGAGATCTGATTCTGGCCTCCGTACTGTGCGAGCGATCGGGCTTCGGGATTCGAATTGGCCTCGGTGCCATCGACCGTCACGCCAGTGCCGCCCGCGGCGACACCGTTCATCTGCACGTCACCGGCTCCGCTCGTGCTCACACCGGGTGTGAGGCTCATCAGGTTGGTGAGGTTCCGGCGATTGACCGGCAGCTCGCGCACCTCCTGGGACCCGAGATTATCGGCCTGGAACGAGGCGGATGTCTCGATGAGTGGTGTTTCCGCCGCCACCGTCACCGTCTCCGACACCGTGCCGACTTGGAGCGTGAACGTCTGCCGAACTGTCTGGCCCGCACCGAGCTCGAGGCCCTGGTTTTGCGAGGCCTTGAAACCGGTCAACTCGATCTTCACTGAATAGCGGCCGTTCGGCAGCGCCGACAGGACGAACTCACCATTGACGTCCGTCACCGCCTCGCGCGAGACGCCTGTCCCTTCATGCGTGGCGACGACCGTCGCACCTGGGATCACCGCCGACGAACTGTCGCGTACCTGGCCGACCAGCGTGGCCGTCGTGACCTGTGCGCCCACAGACGAGGTAGGCAGCACGAGCGCCGCGAAGAGCAAAAGGATAAAGGGCTGGAAGTAGCGCATGCCTCACCTCGCGAGAAACAGCAGACAGCTCGACCGCCTGCAGTCATTCATCATGCAAGTGCACGGCGTTTAACATGGCCCGTTCCAAATTGTCAACGCTTGGAGGAAGCGCGCGAACGAACGTGCTTTTGTTCCGCCGTGCGCAAGCTGGTGCCGCTCGCTGGAGCGCATCGTCTGCAGTTCCGGCTCGAAGCGTTCAATGTGCTGAACCATCCGAACTGGAACGGCGCGAGCAGCAATCCGACCAGCGGCTCCTTATTCCCGTCCTTTGCAAGTCACCAGGAAATCGTCGACTCGAATCGCGATCGGCTGAGTAGTCGCGACCCTGGGTTCTGTTGATTCGGCCACCGAACGTTCAGCAGGCACTCAGAATTCTGTTCCGCCGCGTTTACCTGCGCGTCACATATGTGTAGTGCGGAACGTGACGACGGCAGTCCAGAAGTTGGCAATTTCCCCGCCACCGGCGGCTGCGGCCTGGGGTGGGCCGAAGATTCTGTTCTATTCCCACGACACGGTCGGGCTCGGAAACATCCGTCGCACGCTCCTGCTCTCGGACGCTCTGAGCCAGGAATACTCGCGCGCAGCGATGCTGATCGTGACCGGCTCGCCGATGGTTCAGGCATTCCGGATTCCAGCGAATCTGGATTACATCAAGCTGCCGTGTCTCGACCGGCCGGCAGCCGACAGCTACCAGCCACGATTCCTTTCCGCGCAGTCGTCGGAAGTGGATCGGATGCGCCGGGCGATCCTCGTCGAGGCAGTGCTGGGTTTCAACCCGGATCTGATGATCGTGGACAAGCGTCCCGGCGGCATCGCGGGCGAGCTGCTCGATGCCCTGCGCGCGCTGCGGCGCCGCGCGACACGGACGCGCATCGTGCTCGGCATCCGAGACATCCTCGACGAGCCGGCGCGTACCCGCACATCTCTCAGGCGCACCCGCGACATGGCCGTCATCGCTCGCTATTACGACGAGGTGTGGATCTACGGCGAGCGTGCCATTTTCGATCCAGTCGTCGAGTACGCGTTTCGCGAAGACGTGGCGCTGAAGACACGTTTCTGTGGATACCTGCGGCGGCCGACGGCCGCGGCCACCCACCACGACGGGCCGCCGCACGCGCTCGTGACGACCGGCGGCGGCGCAGACGGGGCGCCACTGATCGCCACGTATCTCGAAGGACTCAGCCGGCTGCCGCGCAGCATCCAGCTGCGCACCACCGTCGTGTTCGGTCCGCACGTCGATGCGGACGCGCGCGCAGCCATCCTCCAGCGATTCGGGTCGCTGTCCGACGTGCGGTTCGTCGATTTCGAGGCTGACCTCTCCGCGTACTACCAGCAGGCCGACGTCATCGTCTCGATGGCGGGATACAACACGGTGTGCGAGCTGCTGTCGTGGCGCCGCCCTGCCGTCGTGGTGCCGCGCGCCAACCCGGTGGGCGAGCAGCTGCTTCGCGCCCGTCTCTTCGCGGCACGCGGATATTTCGATTACGTCGAACCGGACTCCCTCACGCCCGACCTGCTGATCGCGAGAGTGCGCGAGGCGCTGCGGCGGCCGCCCGCGGCGGATCCCATCGACCTCGACGGGCTGCCGCGCATCCGCGAACGGGTTCGCGCGCTGCTCGCCGGCGCGCTGGTGTGAGTGGCACTCATGACACCGCGAACGTTCGGCATCGGCATTGTCGGGGCAGGGAGAGTCTTCGAACAGCACGCACGCGCGTGCCTCGATCTGACGCCGCGAGCGCGCCTCCTCGCAATCGCCGAGATCGGCGAACTCCAGCTCCGGCGCGCAACCGCCAGGTATTTCATTCCGTTCGCGCATCGCGACTATCGATCCCTGCTCGATCGCCGCGACGTCGATGTCGTCGTCGTGTGCACGCCGCCCGCCTCACACGAGCGCATCGTCATCGACGCGCTCGCGACGGGCAAATTCGTGGTCTGTGAAAAGCCGCTGGCCCACAGCCTCGAAGCGGTCGATCGCATCCTGGCTGCGGCCAGGAGCCATCCTGGCAGGCTCGGCACCGTCTTTCAATTCCGGTATCTGCCGGAGGTCCGTCGCACCCGCTGGCTGTTGGACCGCGGCGATCTCGGCTGCCCGTTGTTCGGGCGGTTCAGCCGTTACGCGCGATTCGAGTCGTCGACGTCGGCGAAACGTGGGAAAGCGCCCAAAGCGGCTAAGGAACGCGCCGACTGGTGGGGCAGATGGGCCGTCGCAGGCGGCGGGATCGTGATGACGCAGAGCATCCACGATTTGGATTTGATGTGCCACTTCTTCGGAACCCCCACGGAAGTGAGCGCGCTGATCGATACGCTGCACGAGCCAATCGAATCGGAGGACTCGTGTGTTGCGACGGTTCGATTCGAGAACGGCGCAGTGGCCTGCTGCTACGGCACGATGACCGCCCATCGCACCACCAATGCATACGACGTGATCGGGACATCGGCGTCGGCGCACTTGCCGTGGGCGCTCGAGGCGACGGATCGCAAGCGCCGTGAGCAGCTGCTCGAAGCAGCGGTGTCGGCCTGGCCCGCGCCGGCGGCATCCGCCGAGAGGGGCACACTGCGATCGATCTTCGCATCGCGACTGCGGCTGGGCGGACAAGGCGACCGCCGGCCAGTCACTGCTCACACCCCGTACCTGGCGGCTGTCCTCGACGCCATCGAAGCTGAGTGCCCCCTGCCGGTCCGTCCCGAAGAGGCACGCGCCTCGGTCGAGTTATGTACTGCCATCTATACCTCTGGTCTGACGCGCCGCCCGGTGGCCCTGCCGCTCGACAGCGGCAGCCGGTACTACCGCGGCCTGTCGCCCCTCGACTACGAGGCCCGTCAGACGCCAGGCATGCGCAGCCATGCACCCGATCTTGCGGCAAGCGCAGCCGCGCAGATCAGCGGAGCGGCGGGATGAACCCCGATCACCTTGCAATCTGGGGCGGTCCGCGGGCCGTTCGTTCGGCGTATCGTGAGCGATCGCGGCAGATTCATCTTTCCGACATCGCGCGGATCGTGAGCTACGCCCGGCGCGACGTCAGCACGCTCGCCAAGGGCGACGGGCCGATCGCCGAGTTCGAGCGGCGATTCTCGGCGCTGACGGGCACGCGATACGCGCTCGCGATGAACAGCGGCACGGCCGCGCTCCACAGCGCATACTTTGCGGCCGGCGTGACGCCTGGCACGGACGTCATCGTCCCCGGGTATACGTTCTTCGCAACAGCTGCGCCCATCCTCCAGTGTGGCGGCCGTCCGGTCTTTTGCGACA
>Ga0075424_100002732_pt1 | contig 16254 bp, 16 predicted proteins | sample SoiMethybrSBSTD3_FD_75301 | JGI IMG/M metagenome (GOLD analysis project Ga0075424, IMG submission 75301) | Bulk soil microbial communities from a Populus tree surrounding site in Tennessee, USA - Soil MetaG P. TD hybrid SBSTD3 | ecosystem: Environmental > Terrestrial > Soil > Tree plantation...
ACCCCGGGGCCGCCGGTCTCGAGATTGGCCAGGAAGGCCACGTGCTCGTTCTCGTCGACCGGATTGCGGGACCCCCAGATGAAGGAGGCGTCGCCGTTGGGGAGCGCCACGGCCACGTGCTGATCCAGGGGCGCGTCCACGTGGCCGGAGTACACCGTCTGCGTGCTGCCGAGCGAGAAGGCGAATTTCCCGGCGTCGTTGAGCGAGGGCAGCCCCACGTTGGTGCCGCCCGAGTAGAGCACGGTGAAGTTGTAATTGCCCTGCGGGTCGTTGATCGTCAGGACCGCCGTCGCCTGCGGGCCGAGCGCCGCGTTGCTCGAGGGGCTGCTCAGCGCCAGGTTGACCGTCTCCGATCCTTCGACCGTGCCGTCGTCAGTGACCTCGACGTTGAAGGTGAGGTGCTGGTACGAGCCTTCGGACGCCGGGAACGTCAGCGTTCCGGAGGTGGGGCTGTAGTCCTCGTTGCTCGTCGTGGCCGTGCCGTTGCTCGTCGCGTAGTGCACGGTGGCGGGCTGGGAGAGGTCTCCCGAGCGCTTCACCGTGATGGTCGCAAAACCCTCGTTCTCGAAGACGGTGTACGTCGGGTGCGCGAACTGGATCACCGAGGTCGGCGCGCCGAGGATCGTCAGCGTCGAGACGTTGGCGGGGCCGAGCTTGGAGGACGGGGGCGTGGCGGTGAGGCCGGGGGGCATCAGGCCGAAGACGATGGTCTTGCCGGCCGCCGACGCCGCCTCGCTGATGTTGACGGAGAAGCTCTGGGTCGTCTGGTTGGCCAGGAAGGTGAACCGGCCGGAGGCCGGCGAGAAATCGCTGTCGGGCACGGCGGTGCCGCCGGTCACCGACCAGTCGACGGTCATCACGGTTCCGAGACCGCCGGTGCGCGTGACCACGATGGGCTTGGACTGCCCCAGCACGGCGGTGGGGCTGGTGTTGGCGAAGTTCACGATGCCGCCGAAGTCGTTGTCGTCGAGCGTGAAGTCCTGGAAGAAGTTGGGCCCGAGCTGCGCGGGCGGGCTCGGGTTCATCAGCGTGATCCTGAAGCTCTCGGGACCCTCGGCGATGTTGTCGTTGAAGGTCTTGATCGGGATGGTGCGGACGCTCACGCCGGGCGGGAAGACGAGCGTGCCGGGTGCCAGATCGAAATCGTCACCGATGAGCGCCGTGCCGCTGGTCGCCATGTACTGCACGGAGACGTTGGCCGTGAGCGGCCCGGTGCGGACGACCACCGGCTGGTTGTTCTGGAAGCGGTTGGCGAACTGGATCACGATCTCATCGTCGGCGATCACCACCGGCGAGCTGGCCGGCGTGCCGAGCTTGAGGCCCCCCTGCGGGTTGCTGAGTTCGACCGTGAAGACCTCATCGCCCTCCGCCAGGCCGTCCTGGAAGATCGGGATGACGACGGTCTTCTTCATCTCGCCGGCGCCGAAGTTCAGGGCCATGGAGACCGCGCCGTAATCCGAGCTGCCGCCGTCGACGACGGGGAACCCGATGGCCGGCCGCGGGGCGCCGCCGCCGACGCCATCGGTGGCCGTGCCCGGCAGGGTGGCGAAGTGCACCGAGGCGTTGGCCGTGCCGCCGGTGCGCATGACGGTGATGCTGATGTTGCCGGCGCCCTCGCTGACCTTGTAGGCAGCCTGGCTCAGGAACACCACGCCGGCCGAGTCGTCGTCCTGGATCAGGATGTTCGCGCTCGCCGGTGAGCCGAGCGTGGCGCCGCCGCTGGGGGCGCTCAGGGTGAAGAAGAAGTTCTTGCCCGGATCCACGATGGTGTCGGGCAGGGTCTGGATCGGCACGCTGCGCTTGGTCTCGAGTGCGCCGAACACGACGGTGCCGGAGGTGTGGACGAAGTCGGTGCCGGCGCTGGCATTGCCGCTGCTGGTGGCGAAGCTGATGGAGACGTTGCTGCCGAGCGGCCCGCTGTTTCCGGCGGCGGGCAGCCGCAGGATGTCCACCATCACCGAGCCGCCTTCCTTGACCGCGTAGCTGGCACTGCCGACCTGGAAGCGGCCCGGCTGGTCGTCGTCGACGATCGTGAAGGTGGCGGTGGAGGGGCTGGCGAGCTGCGCGCCGCCCGTCGGGTTGCTCAGCGTGATCAGCGCGCTGCGGTTGCCGTCCACCCGGGTGTTGTTGATGGTCGGGATCATCAGGAACATCTGGGTCACGTTGGGCGCAAAGCTCAGCGAGCCCGAGACGGGACCGGAGAAATCGACCCCCGGCAAGGCCGTGATGCTGGAGATGTTGTAGGTCACCACCGCCGGGGTCTTCAGGGCCCCCGAGCGGGTCACGGCGATCTGTCCCGGCGTGCCTTCCTTCGCCGAGAAGGCGGCCTGCGCGAACTTGATCGCGGACTCGTCGTCGACGATGGTCACCACTGCCGCGGACGGGTTGCCGAGCGTGGCGCCGCCCTGCGGATTGCTCAGCGTCACGTTGAACGTCTCGTTGCCCTCGGCATCGGTGTCCTGGAAGATCGGGATGACGACGGTCTTCGTCGTCTCGTTGAGCCCGAAGACGACCGTGGTGAAGACGTCGCCGTAGTCCACGCCGTCGCTGGCGGTGCCCCGGCTCGTCGTGAGCTGCACCGACACGTTGGCCGCGGTGCCGCCGGTGCGCTTGACCGTGATGCTGACGTTGCCGGCCCCCTCGGTGACCGAGTAGGTGCTGGCGCTGAGCGTGACCACCCCGCCCTTGTCGATGTCGTTGATGTTCACGCGCGCGACCGAGGGCGAGCCGAGCGTGCCGCTGCTCGGCGTGCCGAGGTTGAACAGGAAGTGCTCGGGGCCCTCGGCGATGTTGTCCTTGGTCAGCGGGATGCTGACCGTCTGCATCGTCTGCGTGCCCGTGAAGGTCACGGTCCCGGTGGTGACCGTGTAGTCGAGGCCGCCGATGGCGCTGCCGTTGTTGGAGGTGAAGTAATCGACGGAAACGTTGCCACCCAGCGGTGCGCCGGCCGTGGCGGGCGCGCGCACGATCGTGATGACGACGGAGGTGCCCTCGCTCCCGCTGTAGGTCCCGCTGCTCAGCTTGATGACGCCCGGCGTGTCGTCGTCCGTGATCGTCAGGATGGCCGTGGGGTTCGACACCTCCGCGGGCGCCGCACCGGCCGGCCGGACCACGAGCGGCGGCGTCGCCGGGAACAGCTGCAGCACGACCGTCCGCTCACCGTCGAGGATCGTGTTGTCCTTGACCGTCACGTCGAACTTCGCGGTCGCGATGTTCTTGGCGAACGACAAGTTGCCACTGATCGGCACGAAATCCTTGCCGGCGACGGCAGTGCCCGCCGTGACACTGAACGGGACGCTGGCCGGGAAGCCGAGGCCGCCCGAGCGATTGACCGTGATGGTCGCCTTGCCGGCCTTCTCGCTGACGGTATAGGTCGGCTGGCTGAAGGCGAAGGTCGAGTCGTCGTTGAGGACGATGAGGTTGGCGGTGGAGCGCGCGCCGAGCGTGGCGCCGTTGGTCGGGTTGCCGAGCGCCAGGCCCAGGATGCGGTCGGCGTCGGGACTCAGGTTGCCCGAGGTCGGCACCATGAAGGTCATCGAGGTGACACCGGCGGGGAAGGGCACCGTCCCGCTGGCCACCGGGCCCTCGAAGAAGGGATCGGTGACGACGTAGTCCACCGAGACGGCCGTCGTCGTGGCGCCGCTGCGCGTGACCATGATGGTGGCGGGCAGACCCTCCCGGACGCTGTAGTTCCCCGTGCTGAACTGCACGATGGAGGCCGGCGGCGGCGGGCCCTGCTTGAACATGACGAACAGGCCGGCGGTCTGAAATCCGTTGCTGTCCTCGAAGAGGTTCACGCCGATGATCTGGTTCTTTTCCTTGAACATCGTGGCCTGGGCTTCGAGGAAGGACTCGTCGTCGAATTCTGCGAAGCCGTTGATGAAGCCCTGCGGGTCGAGCTGGAACAAGCTATCGACGACCGACGAAAATGTTCCGATCGGCGAGATCAGATTCGAGCTCGTGATGACACCGCTGCTGTTGAACGTCAGCGTTCCCAGGAACGGAACCCCGTCGCTGCTGTCGTCCGTTCCCGCCTGGAGCGCGAACAGGTTCCAGGTGCCCGCCAGGTTGGCCTGCGTATAGGTGGTGCCGGTCGGCTCCTTCTGGAGGAAGAACATCCCGTCCTGGACGCCGCCGAACCGCTCGCTGTGGGTCACGCCCGCCACGAAATTCTTGTCCGGCGCCATCAGGCCTCTCACGTCGACGTCGCGGAAGACGTCGCCGAGGAAGACGGTGGTGATGGTGCCCGTGAGCTCGCCGGCGGACGACAGGCTCAGCGTGCCGTCCGTGATCGTCTCGACGTGGCTGTCGGAGAAGTTCAGCGTGCCCGTGACGCTCCGATTCGCGAAGACCCTGATGGAGCCGAAGATCGAGTTCGACTGGCCGCCGGGACCCTCGGGAAACTGGTCGGCCACGAGCGCCTTGACGCGCCAGGTCCCGACGAGGTCGCCCTGGCTGAACGTGGTGCCGTGGCGCTCGACGAGCGCCGTCATGCCGACCCCGACGAGGCCGCCGGCGACTTCGCCGCCGCCGGGAACCGCCATGATGTCGAGCGCGACGATGGCGTGTCCGTTCGGCGCGAGCTGACCGAGCAGGAACTCGCCGCTCCCGATGACGCCGTTGACGCTGTTGTTCCCCGTGAGAATGCTGAGCGCGCCGCCGCTGACGACTTCCGAGCCCAGATCCCCGCAGAAACTGGTGTTGCCGGACAGCAGGGTGCCGATCACGGCGCCGGCACCCACGGAGCGGCTGAAGCTCAGCAGGCCCGTCGAGCAGAGTCCTCCTACCGGGCCCTGATTGGTCAGCCCGAACGTGACCCGAGGCACCGCCACAAAGTCGAAGTCCTGACCCAATGCCGGGACAGCCCCGGCGGCGAAGAGGAGGACGGCGACGATCAGGCTCAATGTGCGACGGCGTGCGACCACAGGGGCCTCCGTTTGGTGTCTCAATGCTGCGTTTACGGTTACTTCCGTCACAGCAGGTCGGACTACCGGCCCCCGGGAGCCCCGGGCAGGGCGCGTTGCAAACCTTCCAATTGGCCCGCGCGTTCCGCAACAGTCGCAAAATCGCGGGTGTTGAGTCAAGGGGTGTACGCCGCGGGTCGGGGGCGGGTCGTTGCCTGGCCACGGTATACTGCGGAACAGGAGGTTCCCCCCGCCGATGAGACAAAGCGCGACGCTTCGGCTACTCACGGCTGCTGCCCTCCTGCTGGCCGCCGTGCCCGCCTGGGCGGGAGCCCCGACCGACAATGTCAAGGAGTACACGGACGCAGTGGTGAAGGTGCTCGAGGACCAGTCCCTCAAGGCCTCCGACCGCCGTGCCGCCGTGCGCAAGCTGGCCGTCGAGGCCTTCGACGTCCAGGAGACCGCCCGCCGGGCCCTGGGCCCGCACTGGCAGCAGCGCACCCCGGGCGAGCGTGAGGAGTTCGTGGGGCTGTTCGCTGACCTGCTCGAGCGGACGTACATCGCCAAGATCGATCTCTATGGCGGCGAGCGGCTGAAGTTCACGGACGAGAAGATCGACGGCGACATCGCCACCGTGCGCGGCAAGGTCACCACCAAGCAGGGGACCGACGTGCCGGTCGAGGCGCGCATGCACAAGCGGGGCGAGCGCTGGCTCATCTACGACGTGGCCATCGAGAACATCAGCCTGATCTCGAACTACCGGGCGCAGTTCGACCGCATCATCCGCACCAGCTCCTACGGCGAGCTGGTCAAGCGCCTGCGCAACAAGGGCGAGTTCCTCCAGGAAAAGGACCGGCGGGCGGGCGGGTGACCACGGTCCCGGTCGAGATCGTCGGCTGGCCCACCAAGTTCGTCGGGGGCGACGGCAGCGCACGCCGCCTGTTCGAAGAGCCGCTGGCCGATGGCGCCACGCTGCGGAGTGTCCTGCGCGGCCTGAGCGCCCGGTTCCCGGACCTGGAGGCCGCGCTGTGGCATGGCCAGGAGCTGGGCGAGCACATCGAGATCCTGGTCAACGACGCCGTGCTGGGCATCGATCACGATCTCGACTCCCGGATGGCGCCCGGCGACCGCGTCGCGCTCCTGGCGCAGTTCATGGGCGGCCGGTGATGGCCCAGTACCGCATCATCGCCTGGCAGGACATTCCGGCCTCCGTCGAGGCGCGCGATGCCGCCGACTCCGTCACGCTGCCGCTGTCCGAGCGCTTCCAGGCCCTCATCGACTCCGTCGCCATGCAGCAGGGCGTGCACGACGACGCCTACCTCGAGGCGTGGGGCGCCACCGACGGCGAGCGCCCCGGCAGCGCGCGCGACGTGTCCGCGGCCATCGCGGCCGAGCTCGAGGAGCGCTTCCCCGAGTTCATCGCCCGCGCCTTCCGCCGGCCCTAGGGCCATGGCGAGGGCGATCCCCGCCAAGCTGATCGAGGACGTCGCCCGCGAGCTGACCGCGCGGGCCGCCATCGACATCCCCGAGGACTACCGCCAGGGCGTCATCGCCGCACGCGACCGCGAGGACAATCGCATCGCGCGCTTCGTGCTCGACGAGATGCTGCGCAACTGGCAGATCGCCACGGCCGAGCGGCGGCCGATGTGCGCGGACACCGGGCTGCCGCGCTACTACGTGCGCGCCGGCAACGACGTCACCGTGGAGGGCGGCTTCGTGGCGGTCGAGCGCGCGCTGCGCCGCGCCACGGCGGACGCCACCGCCAGCGTGCCGCTGCGGCCCAACCGCGTGCATCCGCTCACGCGCGTGGACTACAACAACAACGTCGGCGCGCACGCCCCCGAAGTGACCTGGGCCTTCGAGCCCCACGCCGACTGGCTCGACGTGACCACGGTCCACAAGGGCGGGCTCTTCGGCAGCGACTACCGCATGCTGTTCCCCGCCGACGGCATCGGCGGCCTCAAGCGGTTCTTCATCGACACGCTGATCGAGCACGGCAAGCGCGGGCTGGCCTGTCAGCCGGCCATCGTGGGCGTCGGCATCGGCGGCTCCAAGGACACGTGCGTGCGCCTGGGCAAGGAAGCGGCGTGCCTGCGCGTGGTGGGCAGCCGGCACCCCGATCCGGAGATTGCACGCCTCGAAGCGGAGCTGACCGCGCTCGGCAACCACATCGGGCTCGGTGCCATGGGCTTTGCCGGGACGTCGATGGTGGTGGGCACGCACGTCGAGATCGCCTTCTCGCACACGGGCGGCATGCCGGTCGGCATCCACCAGTTCTGTCTGTCCTCGCGCCGCGCCACCGCCCGCATCCATCCCGACGGCCGCGTGGACTTCCGCGCCGATCCGCAGTGGTTCACCGACTACTACCGGCGCGAGGGCATCGAGTGATGTGCCCCTTCCAAGAGATTCGCATGCGCGAAGTGACGCTGACCACGCCGATCAGCGACGCGGCCATCGCGGGCCTGGAGCTCGGCGACGTCGTCTACCTCGACGGCTTCCTCTATACCGCGCGCGAGGGCGTGTACCGCAAGGTCGTCGACGAGGGACGCGGCGTGCCGGACTCGGTCCGTGCGCTGACCAACGTCAACTTCCACTGCTCGCCGGCGGCGAGCGTGCGGCCCGACGGCACGTACGCCGTGGAGGCCGTGACGGCGACGGCCAGCTTCCGCTTCGGCAAGTCGATGCCGCGCTGGTTCGAGCGCTCGGGCGCCAAGGTCATCGTCGGCAAGGCCGGCTTGACCGAGCTGGCGTACCGCGAGTGGTTCGTGCCGCACGGGGCGATCTACCTCACCACCGTCGGCTATGGCATGGGCGCCGCCTATGGCCAGGCCATCAAGGGCGTGCGCGAGGTGCACTGGCTGCAGGAGCTCGGCATCGCGCAGGCCATGTGGGTGCTGGAGGTCGAGCGCCTCGGGCCGTTCCTCGTCGAGGGCGATCGCCAGGGCCGGAGCCTGTTCGCGCTGGCCAACGTCGAGATCAATCGGCGGATCGCCGAGGTCTATGCCGGCTTGCCGACGTTCGCCCTCGGCCGCTTCGGCGAGACGACCGCGCGCACCGACGAGGTCGTGTAGCGCAGCAGCGCCCGGTAGCGTCCGGGCGTCATCCCAAATGCCGCGCGGAAGGCCCGGGTGAAGTGCGCCTGGTCGGCGAAGCCCGCCTCCGCCGCGATGTCGGTTAGGGAGGGGCACCCTAGGAGGGTTCCCCTCGTCCCCTCCGGTATCAGCAATCGGGCTCGCGCGAAGTCGAGGCGGCGCATGAGCAGGTAGCGGTGAGGGCTCGTGCCGAGCGCGATCCGGAACTGCCGCGCGAGATCGTGGCGGGTGAGGCCGGTGATCGCTTCCAGCTCGCTCGAGCGAACGAGGCGCGTGCACTCGGCATCGAGCAGCTGCCGCGCGCGCTCGACGGCGCGGGTGTCCACGCGCCGATTGACCTCGAGCGGCGCGCCGCCGCGCTCGCCCGCCAGCAGGCCGTCCGCGAGGTCCACCACGAGCGCATCGACCGCGAGCGCGTCGAGCCGTCCGCGGAAGGCCTCGCGCACGGCGCGCGACAGCGTCGCGTTGCGGGAGACCGGCGCTCGCACGAACGGCAGCGGATGGGCGCGCCCCCGCACCGCGCGTAAGGCCTCGCCGAGCACGGCCGGCTCGACGTAGACGATGCGATAGCCGAAGCCGTCCGCGGTGCCCGCGCGCCCGTCGTGGGCCTCGTCAGGGTGGAGCACGACCACCTGTCCCGGCGTGCTGGCGCGCCGGGCTCCCCGGTAGTCGAAGACCTGCACGCCGGAGTCGGTGAGGCCGACGGCGTACGTGTCGTGACGGTGCGTCGCGTACGGCGCGCCGGCAAACCACGCACGGAAGAGCTCCACACCGTTCGCCGGCGGCGCGCTGGTGATCCAGCCCGCGTCCGCCTGGCACGAACGTTCAAGACCCTCGCCCGCCGATCTGGTGTGCTGGGACATGGGGGACAAGGATATGACGCCGGATCAGGCCGTGGCGTTTCTCGTCTTCGCGGTCGTGGCGGCCGTCACGCCGGGACCGAGCAACATCATGCTGACGGCGACGGGCGCGCAGGTGGGGATCCTGCGCGGCCTGCCGTGCCTGCTCGGGGTCACCACCGGCATGGGCGTCATGATGTTCCTCGTCCCGCTCGGGCTCGGCAGCCTCGTCGTCGACCGGCCGGGATTGCTGCGGGCCCTTCACTGGAGCGGTGCCGCGGTCCTGCTCTGGCTCTCGTGGAAGATCGCGACGTCGTCGGAGGGCCCCGACACGGCCGGCGGCAGACCTGTCGGCTACCTGGGCGCCGCGGTCTTCCAGTGGGTGAATCCGAAGTCCTGGCTGGTGAGCGCGAGCGCGGCCGGCACGTTCCTCGGCACGGGCGCGGGCAGCGCCGTCGGACAGGCGACGGCCCTCGGCGGGCTCTTCGTGCTCGCCGCGCTGCCGAGCGGCTTCGTCTGGCTGGCCTTCGGCGCCGGCGCGCAGCGCCTGCTCCACGATCGCCGCCGCCGGCGCGTCTTCAATGTGAGCATGGGCGGGCTACTGGCCCTGTCGATCGTCCTGATCCTTCGCTGAGGCGGCAGTCTCGCGCGCGCGCGACGCCGCGCTCGGCGTCTCGCTCAGCAGGGCCAGATCGATCAGGCGGCCGACGTCGGCCGGCCCCAGCGTGGGCGGCGCGATCTCCGCGCGGGCCAGCACCGCGGCGGCGGCGGCGTCGTCGAAGCGCACGTTCTGCAGGAAGTAGTCGCGGTAGGGCTCGATCAGGCGCGCCACCTGGCGCTCGAGCGGCGTCGGATCATCCAGCGTGTCGCGCGCGGCGTCGAGCAGCGTGAGGCCGGCCAGCCCCAGCCGCTCGGCGAGCATCTCGGCCATCAGCGACTGGCGGGGCGCGTCGCGCACCACGACATGGAAGACGCCGTCGGCGGCGTCCGGATGCTCGGCCAGCGCCAGCGTGGCGTCCACGACGTACTCGAGGGGCACCAGGTTGAACGGCGCCCGCGGCGCGCCGGCCACACGCAGCCGCGCACCCGCCGCGTCAGGCCACTGCGCGAGCGCGGCCGCCAGCCGGATGAATGCGAAGAAGAGGTTGGAGGGCTGGCCGCCGGCCGTGGTGGGCGCGGCGCCGACCACGATGGAGGGGCGCAGCACGCGCACGTCCACGCCGGCGGCGGCGCCCGCCGTGCGCACGGCCGCTTCGCCGCGCAGCTTCGCGCGCTCGTAGATGTTGTGGAAGGCCTGACCCACGTCGTCCTCGTGCTCGTATGCGGTTCCCTCGCGCGCGCCGCACACGAAGGCCGTGGAGATGTGCGCCCAGCGCACCAGGCGGCCGCCGGCCAGCGCGCGCAGGAGCGCGGGCGGGCCGGCGACGTGCGCGCCGACGAACGCCATCTCGTCCGCGGGCGCGAACGAGGTGTCGCCCGCGCAGTGGATGACGGTGTCCACGCGCTCGCGCAGGCGCCGCAGTGTCGCCGGTGCGAGGTCAGCACCGGCCGCGCTGAGCTCACCCTCCACCACCTCGACGCCATGGGCGGCGTCGCCGAGCGCGGCCGCCACGCGCGCGTGGATGTCGGCGCCGTCACGGCCGCGCGCGAGCACGGCGAGCGGCCGGCCGGCCGCGCGCAGCCGCCGCCCGAGCGCGCGCCCGATGAACCCCGTGGCGCCGGTGAGCAGGATCATTTGTAGCGAGAGCCGCTTGCTCGGGTAGGGGCGTGGGTGGGCTGGTTTAGGACGTTGCCGGATCCGTTCATGGCTAGCGAGAGGCGCTCGGTCGGGTAGAGGCGTGGGTGGGCTGGTCTGGGATGTTGCCGGATCCGCTCAACTTGAGATCCGGGGTGTCGTCGCGCTTCCAGGGGGCACCCGGCGTCTGGTTCGCGGGGCCGCGCCAGCGTTCGGCGTAGCGCTGGGTGTCCAGGCGGAGCGTCCAGAGGGCGAGCAGCCAGAGGATGAAGGCGAAGGTGCGCCAGGGGCCGCGAGTCAGGAAGCGGCGGCCGGAGGTGACGAGCGGTGTGGGGATCAGCACGCTCCGGCCGCGCCGCTTGAGGCGCTGCGTGAAGTCGAGATCCTCCATCAGCGCGAGGTCGCGGTAGCCGCCGAGGGCGCGAAAGACGGCGGCGCGTACGAAGATGCCCTGGTCGCCGTAGTAGTTGCGCGTGAGGCGATAGCGCACGCGGTTGATCCCGGTGATCATCCGCAAGCTCCACCGCGGCTCGGCGAAGCGGTGCTCGAAGGCGCCGCCGGCCGCGCGCGGGTCGGCCAGCGCGCGCGCGATCAGCGCCAGCGCATCGCCGGGCGGGAACGAGTCCGCGTGCAGGAAGAGGATGACGTCGCCGGCGGCCGCGACCGCGCCCGCGTTCATGAGCTGGGCGCGCGTGGAGCCGCCGGGCCACAGCAGGCGCGCGCGGCCGGCCGTGGCCGCGGCCGTCCCCTCGACATCGCCGGCGGCGGCCACGACGATCTCCGCGCCCGCGATGCCGGGCAGGCCCGCCAGGTGCGCGAGCGTGCGGCCGAGCGCGGCCGCGTCGTTGCGCGTGGGGATGACGATCGACAGCCACGGCGTCATCAGAAGCGGCCCCGCGCGCGCTCCCGGCCCGGCAGCACCTCGAGGCACGTCGTCCACCAGCCCGTGCGCACCGTCTCCACGAACTCGGGCGGCAGCGCCTCGGCCTCCATCTCCCGGGCCAGCGCCTCGTGGTCGTAGTGGACCGGCACGAACTCGACGTCGAGCTCGCGCCCGGGCTGGGCCGTGAGGAGCGTGTACCACACGCGCGTGGTGCCGTCGTTCTCCGGTCGGCCGATGACGCCGACGTTCACGAGATGGCGCCCGTCGGGAAGACGCCGGTGCCACTTGATGCCGCTGTGCGTGCACAGGATCACCTGCGCGCGCGCGTCGTCGAGCAGGCGCGCGGCGAGCCCGTCGGGCGTGGTGGACTCCCAGAGGAACTCGGCGATGGCGCGCGGCGAGCCGTGGCAGAGCACGGCATCGGCCTCGCCGAGCCGCAGGCGGCGGTGCGCGGGCAGCGCCCCCATCCAGCGCCGGTGCTCGCTCGACGTCCGCGCCAGCGTGTAGGCGTAGCTGATCCGCGCGTAGTGGTTGTCGCGGGGATCGGTGTACCCGCAGCCGCAATCCGCGCGGCCCAGCGCGATCGCCTGATCGTAGTTGCCCTGGATGACGCGAACGCCCGCCGCCTGCAGCAGCGGGAACACGCGATCGGGGTGCGGGCCGAAGCCGCCCAGGTCGCCGAGGCAGAACACGGCGTCGACGTGGCGCGCGCGGATGTCGTCCAGCGTGGCGGCCAGCGCGTGCGCGTTGCTGTACACGCCGCCGAAGACGGCGATGCGCCGGAGCGCACGCGGCTCGCTCGGCGCGTTCATGCGTTGCGGCAGCTCGAGCCCGTCTGCCAGCAGACGAGACAGGCCGGATGGTCGAGGCGGGTCGGTCCGAGCGTGTCGGCCAGCGTGGCGCCGTCCACGCGCCCCTCGGGGAAGCCCGAGAGGATCGGGCACACGTAGACGCCGCCGGCCGCGACCGCACGGCTTTCCGAGCACTGCAGGCGTGCGGGCTCGACGCCCTCCATCATCGCCGGCGTCACCACGCCGCCGCCGCGCCCCGCCATGCGCCCGACGGGGAACATCGGCAGCATCTTCACCCGCGGCTTGCGAATGCCGGCGGCGAGCAGCAGCTCGCGCAGGCGCGCGTAGCGATCGTCGGCCGCGTCGCCCATCTCGGTGGCCGTGAGGATGGGCAGCAGGCCGCGCGCGTCCAGCCGCCGGATCGCCGCCCGCGCGCGCCGGTAGGCGCCGGGCCCGCGGATCGCGTCGTTGCGCGCGGCGTCCGGATCGTCGAGGCTCACCCGGATCTCCAGCGAGTAGCGCGCGCCGGCGGCCAGCGCCGCGAGCGCGTCGGCCATGGCCTCGTCGATCAGCGTGCCGTTGGTGAGCACGGTCGTCGGCGCGCGCTCCAGCGAGAATGCCAGCAGCGGCAGGATCTCGGGGTGCATGAACGGCTCGCCGCCGGTGAAGTAGATTTCCTTGACGCCGAGCGCGGCGGCCTCGGCGATGTAGCGCTGGGCGAGGTCGGCCGGGAGCGGCGCCAGCCACGGCTCGCGCGGCCCGCTCGCGTTGATGCAATGCGCGCACTGCAGATTGCACAGCGTGCCGGTGATCTGCACCCACAGGGCGGTCAGATGGCGGAACGCGACGGTGGCCGCCGGCGGCGCGAGGGTCAGTCGGCCGGCTGGTGCTGGAGCGTCCATCGATAGGGCTGCCAGGCCGTGCACGGCACCGCGCCGGCGGCCAGCGCGCGGCGCGCGGGGCCGTCGTCGAGGTAGCGCAGCAGGAAGGGCGTGAGGCCACCGGCGGCCTCGAAGTCAGCGCCGTACCACTTGAAGATGCGCGAGCAGGCGAGGCGGTCGCCGGCCAGCACGATCTCCTGGTTGACGAAGTTGCGCGTGGCGAGGTCGAGCTGGGCGTCGATCGCCTCCGTGCGATAGACGGCGACGGGCGGGCAGGAAGCGGCGCCGCAGGTGATCGCGAAGTGAAAGCGTGGGTCGGGCGGCCGCACCGCCAGGGCGCGCCGCGGGTCGCCGGCGCGGAACGGCCGCCACGGTGGCCACGGCCGGCGGCGATTGTCGCGCAGCACGCCGTGCTCGACGTCGTCGAGCGACAGGATGTGGCCACCGACGCGGTAGCTCACGCGCCCGAAGAAGTTCCACACGCGCCGCACGCTCGCGCGCACGCCCAGGCGCACGATGCCGTGCAGCACCAGCGCGTTGTAGACGTTGATCCAGAACGCCAGCTGCGCGCGGCGGTCCGCGAGGGCGTCCAGCCGCACACCGGCGAGCCCGCGCGCGGCGGTCTCCGCGGCCCCGAATGCGTCCGACGACGCGAGCCGCCCGTAGTGAACACGACCCTGGGCGTCGGTGTGCGCACCGAGCGCGGCCAGCATGGCCGTCTGCAGCCGCTCGGCCGCCGGTCCCGGCGCATCGGACGGCGCCGTGGGCGTGTCATTGAGGATGAGCCGGAGCATCGCGCTCCACTCTACCCCGGGCCGCCAGGCGAGCGTCTGGCGGCGTCCGACAGAAAAGGTGACATGATGAAGGGCGACATGAGGGTCTGGCTCGGCCTTGGTCTGGCCGCGGTGCTCGCGCTGGCGCTGGCGCCACCGGCGCCCGGCCAGCCACAGCCCGGCGCCGTCGCGCCGGACATCACCGGCGCGCCCTGGATCAACAGCGCACCGCTGACGATCGGCGGCCTGCGCGGGCGCGTCGTGCTGGTCGAGTTCTGGACCTACGGCTGAATCAACTGTCAGAACGTGATCCCGCAGTTGCGGGACTGGCACGCGCGGTACGAGAAGGCCGGCCTCACGATCGTCGGCGTGCACAGCCCGGAGTTCTTCTGGGAGAAGCGGCACGACAAGGTGGTGGAGGCCACCGGGCGCCTGGGCGTGCGGTATCCCGTGGTCCAGGACAACGACATGGCGATCTGGAACCGCTGGAGTGTGCGCGCGTGGCCGACGCTGGCGCTGGTCGACAAGCGCGGGATCGTCCGCTACCGTCACATCGGCGAGGGCGACTATGCCGAGACGGAGGCGATGATCCGCCGGCTGCTGGGGGAGGTATCGTGAGGAGCAGGGGAGGAGTCATGCGCTTGCGCTATTCCGACGTCACGCCCGAGAAGCTGTACCTGAGCCGGCGGGAGCTCATGGCCGGCGCCATCGCGCTGGCCGCCGTCGGCTGCGATGCCGGCACGGAAGCCGGCGCCGCCGCGCCCGCACCGGCCGGCGCCCCGCTCAAGGCCACGCCCAACCCGGCCTACCGCGTGCAGGACACGCCGACCAAGTTCGAGGCGGCCAGCACCTACAACAACTTCTACGAGTTCGGCGTCAACAAGGAGGATCCCGCGCGGCTGGGTCACACGCTCAAGCCGCGGCCGTGGCACGTGCAGGTGGACGGCCTCTGTGCCAAGCCGAAGACCTTCGATATCGAGGAGGTGCTGAAGGTCGCGCCGCTCGAGGAGCGCATCTACGGCCTGCGCTGCGTGGAGGCGTGGTCGATGGTCATCCCGTGGATCGGCTATCCGCTCGCGGCGCTGCTCAAGCTGGTGGACCCGCGGCCCGGCGCCAAGTACGTCGAGTTCACGACGCTGAAGGATCCCGAGCAGCTCCCCGGCCAGAAGCCCGGGTTCTTCGGCGGCGGCACGCTCGACTGGCCCTACACCGAAGGGCTGCGCCTCGACGAGGCGATGCATCCGCTCACGCTGCTCACGGTGGGGATGTACGGCCAGGTGCTGCCCAACCAGAACGGCGCGCCGGTGCGGGTCGTGATCCCGTGGAAGTACGGCTTCAAGAGCGCGAAGTCCATCGTGCGCATCCGGCTCACCGACACCGAGCCGAAGACAGCCTGGAACAAGGCCGCGCCGCAGGAGTACGGCTTCTACTCCAACGTGAACCCCGGAGTCGACCATCCGCGCTGGAGCCAGGCGACCGAGCGGCGCATCGGCGAGTTCCGCCGGCGTAACACGCTCATGTTCAACGGGTACGCCGACCAGGTCGCGTCCCTCTACACGGGGATGGATCTCAAGAAGAACTACTGAGCGTGACGACGCGCGGCCGGGTCGCGCTCAAGGTCGTGGTGTGGGCGGTGGCGCTGACACCTCTGGCCGGACTCCTCTACGGCTTCGCCACCGACAATCTCACGGTCAACCCGATCGAGTACGTCACGCGTGAGCTGGGCGAGGCCACCATCCGGCTGCTGCTGGCCACACTGGCCCTCACGCCGCTGCGCCTGCTGTTCGGCTGGGGCTGGCCCGTCACGCTGCGCCGTCTGCTCGGGCTCTTCGCGTTCTTCTACGCCGTCCTACACTTTTCCGTGTGGATCGTGCTGGACCACTTCTTTGACTGGCACACCATGGGCGACGACATCCTCAAGCGCCCGTGGATCACCGTGGGCGTGGCCGCGCTCGTGCTGTTGACCCCGCTGGCCGCGACGTCCACGACCGGCATGATCAAGCGTCTGGGCGGCCAGACGTGGCGCCGTCTGCACCGCCTCGTCTACGTCGCCGCGGTGCTCGGCTGTCTGCACTACATCTGGCTCGCCAAGAAAGTCCTCGTCCAGCCCTGGGTCTACGCGGGTCTCCTCGCGGTGCTGCTCGGCATCCGCGGCTTCGACGCGAGCCGGAGATTCTCGAAACGATGGGCCGTGATAGGCTCACGCGGATGACACGCGCCCACCGCTCCGCATGGCTCGTCGTCGCGCTGGCGAGCCTCCTGACGGCCTGTGCCACCTCCAGCGCGCCGGGGCCGGCCGCGCCGGGCGGGACCACCAGCGCTGCGCGGCCCACGCGCGAAGTGCTCGGCAACGGCG
>Ga0075424_100002733_pt1 | contig 16253 bp, 17 predicted proteins | sample SoiMethybrSBSTD3_FD_75301 | JGI IMG/M metagenome (GOLD analysis project Ga0075424, IMG submission 75301) | Bulk soil microbial communities from a Populus tree surrounding site in Tennessee, USA - Soil MetaG P. TD hybrid SBSTD3 | ecosystem: Environmental > Terrestrial > Soil > Tree plantation...
CTCTCGCCCGCGGGGAGTTCCTTTGTCCCAGCGAGCGAAGCGCAGCTTCGCGAGCTCCAAAGGAAAAGGCCCCGGCTGCGGCTCCGGGGCCTTCTCGAGAGGTGCGCCACTCTCGGTGGGGTCTGAGGAGGCGGATCTGCGGCCCACCCGCTTCCTTCCTTCACCGGGAGCTCCCGGCGCACCCCCTGCGAACCTCGGCCTGGCGTCCGGCCTGGTTGCAAGGTGCGCTCACTATAGGAGCGTCTCGGCTCCTCGTCAAGTAACTCGGTCAAGTGATTCTGCGTTCCGCATGGTTGACCGACTTTTGCGATGAATACGCTCAAACGAGGGATGGCCAGACCCGCGAACTTGCGCTTGAGTGAAGTATGCGCTTGACTAAACAGCGCTCCGAAGAGCATGCCCATGAGAGAAACAGCCAGCCGCACCACTCGCAGGACGAGCCCTGAAGGGCTACGTCTCGGAGAGCGGCTCCGCCAGCTCCGCGTCGCCGCGGGACTGACGCAGAGTGAGCTCGCGGGCGACCGCTTCTCGAAGGAGTACGTGTCCCAGATCGAGCGCGGCAAGACGCGCCCGACCGAAGGGACGATCGAATGGCTCGCCGACCGCCTGGGAGTCGACGCCGGCTTCCTCGCGAGCGGCGTCGCGACCGACGAGCGCGCCCGGCTCGAGGGAGCCCTCTCGCGCGCCGAGGCGCTGTACGAGGCGCAGGAGGACACGGAGGCCGTGGAAGCGTTCGAGCCGCTGGTCGCTGCGGCGCGCGCGACCGGCATGCCGGAGCTGCAGGTGCGTGCGCTCGCCGGCAGTGGTCTCGCGAAGATGCGCACGGGCGAGCACCGTGCCGCGGTGGAGCTCCTCAACGAGGCACGGGCGATCACCGAGGCCGAGTCGTTCTCGGACGTCGAGCGGGCGGACGTTCTGTTCTGGCTCGGGTGCTGCCGCTACCAGCTCACGAGCGTCCAGACCGCGCTCGCGCTTTTCAACGAAGCGCTCGGGCTCGCCGAGCGTTCCGGACTGCCCTGCGACGCGCTCAAGGCGAACATCCTCTCGTGGCGCTCGCGCTGCTGGCAGCGCCAGCGGGACTTCGAAGCTGCGCGGGACGACGTCGAGCGGGCGCTCGAGCTTTCGCAAGGTGTCGAAGACCTGCGTACCATCGGCGCCGCCTACTTCCAGGCCTCGCTCATCGCCGACCGCGAGGGCCACTGGGTGTTGGCGCGCAACTACGCCGAGCGCGCGCGCGAGGCCTATGGGCAGCTCGCCGACCGCGTCCATGTCAGCCAGCTGACGAACAATCTGGGTGGCCTGAACTTCCTGCTCGGCAACACCGACCAGGCCGTGAAGCTGCTCAAGGAGTCGTTCGCCATCGCGCTCGACCTGGGGAGGGACGCCGACGCCGGTCGTGCAGTCTCGTCGCTGGCGCAGGTCCACCTGCGCACCGGCAGCGTCGAGCTGGCAGAGGACCAGGCTCGCCAGGCGCTCGACCTCCTCGACGGACGCGTCGACTACGTGGACGAGATCGGGAGTGCCCAGCTCGTGCTGGGGCGCTCGTTGCTCGAACAGGGACGGCTCGACGAGGCGGAGGCGGCATTCGTCGCCGCCGAGACGAGCTACGGCGAGCTCGGATCAGGTAGCCATCGCGCGGCCGTGTGGGTCGCACGCGGTGACCTGGCAGCTCGACGGGGGGATCACGAACGGGCGGCCGAGCTGTACCGGACGGCCGCAGAAGCTCTACAGGACGTCCGCTTCTAGTAACGGAAGGAGGTGACGAATTGACCAAATCACGGCTCATCTACCTGCTGCTCATCGCATCGCTCTTCGCGTACTTCCTCGCTTGCTTCCGCGTCCACGGCCTCCACGGCCTGAACGGCATTGACGGAATGAGCGACGGCGGCGGCCTCCTCTAGGCCTGGGAAGCGACAAGCGCGACCGCGCCTGCGTTTCCCAGGTCGCCAACGGTGGCATCACGCCGTCGTGGGCGCACGTCTCGAGCGCGCTCGGCGCGCTTTGACCGTCGGGCGGGTCGCACACCAAAGCGGACTGCGGCGCATCCTTGCCGAGATCGGCGTGGTCGGCCGGTCCGACGCGACGCGTGAGGGAGCGCGGGCGTTTCGCTGCGGCCTCGAGGAGCTCGGCACCACGTTCATCAAGCTCGGACAGCTCCTGTCGTCGCGGCCGGACCTCCTGCCCGACGTCTACATCGAGGAACTCGGCCACCTCGTCGACGCCGTCCCTGCCGTCCCGTTCGCCGAGATCGAGGCCGTGCTCCGCGAGGACTTCGGCGAGGCGGCCTTTGTCAGTCTCGATCCGGAGCCGCTCGCCACCGCCTCAATTGCGCAGACGCATCGCGGGCTGCTCGCCACGGGGCAGGAGGTCGTCGCCAAGGTGCGACGCCCCGGAGTCGTCGAGCAGGTCGAGCTCGACCTCGCACTGCTGCGCTTGACGGTTCGCCTCACGGCCGGCCGCTCGGAGACGGCGCGGCTGGTCCAGCTCGAGGAGCTCGCGGAGGAGCTTGAGCTCAATCTCCGCGGGGAGCTCGACTTCCTCGAGGAGGCGCACAACACGGAGCTCGTGCGCAACCTCGTCGAGCCGTTCGAGGGGCTCGTCGTGCCTCGCGTGATCCGGCCCTACGTGACCGAGCGGGCGCTCGTTCTGGAGCTGATCCCGGGCCGCAAGGTCGAGGTCGGCCCCGGGCTCGAGCCGGAGCGCGCCGCCCTCCTCGCGCGCGAGTTCTTCCGTTCCTACGTGTTCCAAGTCGTGGTCGAGGGCGTCTACCACGCGGACCCGCACCACGGGAACGTGCTGCTGACCGAGGACGGGCGGCTCGCGCTCCTAGACTTCGGGTTGCTCGGCCGGCTCGACGACGGCACGCGGACCGGTCTCGCCCTGCTCCTGCTTGCGCTGGCCCAGAACCGGGCCGACGACGTCGCCGAGCTCGTCTTCTCGCTCTCGCTCACTTCGACTCGCTCCGACCAGGCAGGTTTCGTGCAGGACGTCCGCCGCAAGCTGCCCCGCTTCCACCATCGGTCGCTCGAGTCGATCGAGGTGGGCCACGCGCTCGCCGACCTGCAGCGAGCCGCGATCCGGCGCGACATCGCGCTGCCCCCGTCCTTTGCGCTGGTGGGCAAGACGCTCGCGCAGGCGGACTCGATCTCACGGATCCTCGACCCGGAGCTCGACCCGGTCGCGCTGATCGAGGAGCAGTCGGTCGAAGTTATTGCGCGCGAGGTCGAGCACCGGCTGGAGCCGAACCGGTTCGCTGCCTATGTCTTCACGCAGCTCGCGCCGCTCGCTCGTCTGCCGGGGCGTGTCGGGCACGTCGTCTCCGAGCTCGAGCAGGGCACGTTCAAGGTCGGCGTCCACCCCACCGGGCTGGACGAGCTCGAGCACAACCTCCGCTCGATCGCAAACCGGATCGGCGCGGCGATGATCGTCGGCGCACTGCTGCTCTCGTCGTCGCTGCTCGTCCGCTCGGACAAGGTCGAGTGGCTCGGCATCGCCGGCTTCTGCCTCTCGGGCGTCCTCGGCCTCTACATGATCTGGAAGATCATCCGCACACCCGGCGAGCTCTAGTGCACGTCGCCGTTCGTCGAGCCCATGCGCTCGATCACGACCTGCGGGATGCGCGCGGTCGGGCTCAGCCTTAGGCACATGCGCACAACCTCTGCGCAGTCCTCGGGGCGGATCATCTCCGCCGGCTCGATCCCGGACCACTGCGCCATCGGGGTGTCGACGAAGCCCGGGCAGAGCGCGATCGCGCGCACACCATCGCCGTCGAGCTCCTCGTTCAGCGACCGCGTGAGCGCGATCACCGCAGCCTTCGTGGCGCCGTAGGTGGCGAGCCCCGGGGTCGGGAGCGTGCCGGCGATCGAGGCAAGGTTCACGATCCAGCCTCGCGACTCGCGCAGGAGCGGGATCGCCGCCTGCGTCACGAGGAAGAGGCCGCGCAGGTTCACGGCGAGCTGGAGATCGTGATGCTTTGCCGGCAGGTCCTCGATGCGCCCGCCGATCCCGATGCCCGCCGAGTTGACGAGCACATTGAGGCGCCCGAACCGGTCGCGATGCTCGGCGACGATCCGCTCGCACTCCTCCGCTTCGGAGACGTCGGCCGCAATCGCCGCGGCGCCGAGCTCGGCCGCCGCCGCCTCGATTCGCTCGGGCCGGCGTGAGACGAGCGTCAGGTCGAAGCTCTCGTCGCGCAGCATCCGGGCGATCGCGAGCCCGATGCCCGACGAGCCGCCCGTGATGAGTGCAGCCCCAGGCATTGCGCCTACAGTAAACGGCGGTGGAAGCTACGGGCCTCACGAGCCTCAGCGTCGGCGGCGGCTGCGCGGCGAAGTACTCCGCGTCGCAGCTCGAGGAGCTGCTGAAGGGCTTCGTCCCCGCGGAGGCGGAGGACCTCCTCGTTGGCCTCGATCCGGCGGACGACGCCGCGGTCTACCGGCTCGACGACGAGCGCGCTCTCGTCTTCACGGTCGACTTCTTCCCGCCGCTCGTCGACGACCCGGCGCTGTTCGGGCGGATCGCGGCGACGAACGCGCTCAACGACGTCTTCGCCATGGGCGGCACGCCGCTGCTCGCGCTCTCGGTCGCCGCCTTTCCGGAGGAGCTCGAGACGGATCTCGTGGCTGCAGTCTTCGCGGGAGCGGACGAGCAGGTACGCGCGGCCGGCGCGATCCTCGCCGGCGGGCACACCATCCGCGACACCGAGCCGAAGTACGGGCTCGCGGTCGTCGGCACCGTCCATCCCGACGGCGTCTGGATCAAGAGCGGCGCCCGTCCGGGAGATACGGTCTTCCTGACGAAGCCGCTCGGCACGGGGCTCGTGCTCGCGCGGAAGGGCGATCTCACCGAGGCCGCGCGCTGGATGACAACGCTCAACGCACAGGCGGCGGAAGTGCTCCGGCCGTTCTCGCCGCACGCGGTCACCGACGTCACCGGCTTCGGACTGCTTGGCCATGCGCACGAGACCGCGGAGCGGAGCGGCGTCCGGATTCGGCTCCGCGCTTCGGCACTTCCTGCCCTCGAGGGCGCGCTCGAGGCGGCGCGCGACGGCGTCCGCACCGGGGGCGACCCGCGCAACCGCGACTTCGCCGGTCCGCACGTGGGGAGCGACGGCGTCCCCGAGGAGCTGCTCGCGCTCGCCTACGACGCTCAGACGGCCGGCGGCCTGCTCATCACGCTGCCCGCCGAGAAGGCGCTTTCGCTCGAGGCGGAGTTCGAGCGGGCCGGCCTCTTCCTCGCCCGGGTGGGCTCGGTGGAGGAGGGCGCAGGCGTCGTGCTCGAGCCATAGCGACCGGAAACGCCGGTCTACACTCGGGGTCGTGAACGCGGGGTCCGCATCTGCTGCGCTGCCGCGTCGGCTCGCGGCGACGATCTCCCCGGTCGTATTCCGGCGCATCGCGATGGCGGCAGTGGGTGCGCTCATCCTCATCGTCGCCACCGGCGCGACCGTCCGGCTGACCGGCTCGGGGCTCGGGTGCCCGCACTGGCCGACGTGCACGACGCACCATGCGCTCCCGCGTGGCTACCACTCCGACATCGAGTTCGCGAACCGCGTCGTCTCGGCGGTCACCGTCTTCACGACGCTCGCGCTGGCCATCGCGGCCTGGCGGACTCGCGGTCTAGGGCGTCGCGGCCGCTGGCTCGCGACGGCCGTCTGCGTGGGGACGCTGGCGCAGGCGCCGCTCGGCGCCATCGTCGTCTACTTCGACCTCAACCCATACCTCGTGATCACGCATCTGCTGCTCTCGTTCACGCTGGTCGCGCTCGCGGTTCTCACGCTGCTCGAGGCGTCGCGGCTCGTACACGGGGAGGCAGCGCCGCTGCCCAGGATTGCGCGGCTCGGCGGGCTCGTGCTCGTCGCCGCCGTGACCGTGCTCGCGGTCAGTGGGACGGCGGCGACCGCGGCGGGCCGCTTCCCCGGCAGTTCCGGGACGAAGGTCGTGCCGCGGCTCGGCTCCTTCTATCCGGCGGTCTACTGGCACGTGCGAGCCGTCGCCGTGTTCGGCGTCGTTTTCCTTGTACTCGCGGCCTGGGCGTGGACGCGACGCAGCACCTACCCGTGGCTCTTGCGCGGCTGCGCGGGACTGCTCGCGATCCTGGCAGCGCAGATGGTGATCGGGGAGGTGCAGTACCGGACGTACGGCGACGTCCCGTGGTGGCTCGTCCTGCTGCACGTGGCTACGGCGGCAACCCTCGTCGCCTGGACGGTGGGCCTTGTCGCGCGTCTCTGGTGCCCGGTCGGGGCCGGCGAGAAGCGGCAACTAGACTGAGCGAATGTCGGAGCTGAACGTCTCCTCGCGGCCCGATCTCCGCCGCCCCGTGCTCATCGCGGCCTTCCAAGGCTGGAACGACGGCGGCAAGGGCGCGACGCTCGGCGGCAGCTACCTCGCGAAGCAGTGGGGCGCCGAGTCGTTCGCGGAGATCGACTGCGAGAACTTCTACGACTTCCAGGCGGTGCGTCCGAACGTATCGCTCGAGGACGGGATGACGCGCAAGATCGAGTGGCCGTCGAACACGTTCCTCCATGCGCCGATCCCGGGTCTCGACCGCGACGCCGTGATCCTCCTCGGCGTGGAGCCGAACCTGCGCTGGAAGACGTACACGGCGCTCGTGCTCGAGCTCGTGCAGGAGCTCGACGTCGAGCTCGTCGTCACGCTTGGCTCGCTGCTCGCCGACGTGCCGCACACCCGTCCGGCCCCGGTGAGCGCGGCAGCGAGCGACCCGATGCTCGTAGAGGAGCTCGGGGTCGAGCCGTCGCGCTACGAGGGGCCGACCGGCATCGTCGGCATCCTCCTCGACGCGTGCCGGGAGGCAGGGTTGCCGGCCGTGAGCCTCTGGGCGGCCGTGCCCCACTACGTCTCCCTTGCGCCCAGCCCCCGCGCCGCGCTCGCGCTGTGCCGGCGCCTGGGCGAGCTCCTCGGTACCGACGTCGACGTCGCCGAGCTCGAGCAGGCGGCGGAGGAGTACGTCGAGCAGGTGACCGAAGCGGTCGCGTCCGACGCCGAGACGGCTGCGTACGTCGAGGAGCTCGAGCGCCGCGTCGACCTGATGGAAGCGGCCGAAGAGCTCCCGTCCGGCGAGAGCCTCGCCGCCGAGCTGACGCGCTTCCTCCGAGAGCGCGACGAGGAAGAGGACGCCGGCGAGAGCGCCGGCGGCCCGGCGTCCTAGAGCTCTCGATCAGTCGCTCTTGGCAGAAGGTGTGTCTTTGGCTTCCGCCGGCTGCTCTTGCTTCGTATCGCCGGTGCCGTTCTGCTTGGCCTGCGCTCCGGCCTTCGCGGCAGCACCGCCGCCCTTGCGCCTCCGGCGGCGGCGGCGCCGGCTGCGCCCTGAGCCCTGCTTCGGGGCGGGGAGGTTCTCCGCGAGTGCGAGCGCGACCTCCTGGATCGTGCCGAGCCGCTCGCGCGCTTCGTCGATGAGCTTCGTCGCGCGCGGCGTGTAGCCCTCCGCCGAGGCGAGGAGCGCGGCGCCGACCGGCAGCGGTAGCTCGAGCGCGGCCGCCACGAGCTTCGCGGCGTTTTCCTCGTGTCGGTGGCCGCGCGAGTTCGCGAGCGCGCCGAGTAGGCGCTTCGCCTCCGGATACTCCGCCGAGGCGCGCCGGTCCTGCACCTTGCGCGTCGCGCGCGCCAGCCGCCACGTCCAACGGGCGAGGATCTGCTCCGGCGCGTCCGGCTTCTCCTCGCCGATCGCGCGCAGGAGGATGCGGATCCCGGGCAGCCGCTCCTTCTCCCACGGCGGGGCCTGCGTCACGAGCGTGACGAGATCGTCGAAGTCGGCGCGCTCGATGCGCATCGAGACGCGGTCCTGCAGCGCCATCATCCGCAGCCGCCGGTTCGGGTTCTCGGCCGCGGCAGTGGCCAGGAACTGTTCGAGCGCGACCTTGCTCGCGTTCCGGTCGGTCAGCTTCTGGACGAACGACGCGCGCTCGTCGAAGCGGATCTGGCGCCCCGCGATCGTGGCCCAGTAGCGCTGCTCGTCCTCGTCGAGGTACTTGGGATCGATGCGCTGCCACTCCTTCTGGATGACCTCGATGCGGCGGCGCACGTCCGGGGTGACTGGCACGAGCCACGGCGCCGGCGTGAGGCGGCGGCGCGCGCGGCGCTGCGAGCGGCGCCGCGGCGCCGGCGTGACCCGCGCACCCTCGCGGTAGAAGTTGGCATCGAGCAGCGAGTGGAGCGACACGACGCGCTCGTTGTGCGTCGCACCTTTCGGGACGAAGTCGACGACGATTCCCGCTTCCTTGCGCGGATGGAGGCGCATTATGCGGCCGATCCGCTGCTGGTAGACGCGTCGCGACGCGGTCGGCGCGAGGTGCATGCAGACCGTGGCGCGCGGCGAGTTCCAGCCCTCAGCGAGCAGCTGCGCGTTGATCAGCACGTTGATCTCGCCGCGCTCGTAGGCGGCGAGCGTCTCGGCGAGGCGCACCGGCGGCGTCCGACCCGAGACCGCCTCGGCCTTGATCCCCGCCGCGCGGAACTCCGTCGCGAGGTTGTACGCGTGGTCGACTCCGGCCGCGTAGACGATGCCCGGCGTGTTGTCGAAGCGCTCGCGGTAAAGGCTCGCGGCGGCCTGGTTCAGCGCCTGGTGGTCGAGGGTCTTGGCCAGGATCTCCTGGTCGAAGTCGCCGCCGACGATCGGCACCGAGTTGATGGCGGTGACCGGTGGCACGCGCAGGTCGCGCAGCGGCGCGATCAGGCCGCGGCGCGCGGCGTCCTGCAACGGCAGGTCGTCGACCGAGGCGGGGAAGACGTCGGAAACCTGTTTCGCGATCAACTGCTCGGTGGCGGTCATTCCGATGTAGAGCGGCTCGGGGAAGGAGCGGATCGCGGCCGAGGTCTTCTCCCCGAGCGCCGTGTGGGCCTCGTCGCAGATCACGAGCTGGTACGCGTCGCGGTCGATCGAGTCGACGTGGCGCGCGAACCAGGCGTAGGTCTGGATCGTGAGCGGCGCCTTCTTCGCGCTGCGGCTGTCTTTCGTGATCACGTCGGTGAGGCGTTTGCCGTAGCCCTCGGTCGTCAGGTCGCGCGTGAACTGGGAGACGAGCAGGCGGCGGTGCGTGAGGATCAGGACGCCGAGCGTGCGGGCGGCCTCGACGAAGCCCGCCGCGGCGATCGTCTTGCCCGACGCCGTCGGATGACGGAAGCGGTAGCGGCGAATCGCGCCCGGGTCGTCCTGCTTCGGTTCCTCGGGAAGCTCCGCGTCCTCGATCTCGACCACGAGTGTCGAGTCCTCGTCCTCGTCCTCGACTTGCAGCTGCTCGATCTCCTCTGCGGTCGCCGTGTGGCCGTTCCCGTTGCCGTTGCCGTTCGGCACGTCGTAGCGCTGGCTCGCGGCGATCAGCTCGGTGAGCATCCCGGCGAGCGCGTCGACCTGGTGCCGGCGGAGCGCGGTGCCGGCCGCGGTCTTCGGCTCCGGCTCTGCGAGCACGCGCTCGAGGCCGAGCAGGAGGCCGTACCGGACTTTCCATTTCGAAGAGGGAGCCTTGAGGCCGGAATCGATCTCCGCGATCGCGTCGTCGAGCGCGCGGCGGCGGGCCGTGCCCTCTCCGAGCGCCTCGGCCGGGTCCTCGCCCTCGCGGAGGAACGGCTCGCCCGCCCACGCTTCCGCGCGGAGAGCGGCGGCGACTACCGGGTCTGCCGCCTCCAGTGAGCTGGTCGGCTGCGGGATCGCTTCTTGCATATGCGCAGCACATTGCGGTGCTGCAAATCCATCAAGAGATGCGCGCTCGGCTTTGAGTTCCCCTGGGCGAGCGGCGCAGCAGGAAGCATACCCTGCTCGCCGGAATCGTCAACGTGGCTGAAGCTTCTAGCCGCCCAGGCCGCCGAAGATGGCGAACGGATTGCGCGGCTCGACCTCGTAGACGAGCTCGCCACCCGGCTCGACCTCGCCGTGCAGACGGGTTGCCAGGGCGTCGGCATCCTCGCGGCTCGTGGTGCCGACGATGAGGTAGTTGAAGCGCCGCTCGGGCCTGTAACCCTCGGCCTCGAGCTGATCCGCAAGCTGACCGGCCTCCTGGCGCGAAGCGCACTCCACGCGCACCTCCCACGGAGCGAACCCACGCTCGAGCTCTTCCTCCTCCCACGTCTCGCCCGGTGGCTCGTCGTCCCACCGGTCCTCCTCGTCGAGCCAGTGCTCGACTGCGCTCGTCCGCGCCTCGATGCCGTGCTCGCGCAGCTCCGCCTCGACCAGCGCGTGAGCTTGCTCGGCCGCCGCGCGGGTCGCCGCGTAGACGTAGATGGTGTCGTCGTCGCGCGAGATCGCGAGCCGGTGAGCCTTCAGGTCGTCAGCGAGCTCACGCGCCTCGGAGCCGAGGTTGCCTGTGAGCCGGTCGAGGAAGCCGGAGGTGTGCTCCTGTTCCTCGACCTCGATCCTGATGCGCCAGTCGTCGTTCGCCATCGGCTGAGCCTAGTCTGCACGGATGGACTGGCGCGAGCGCTACGAGCGCGCCGCCGCGCGCTACGCAGCCGGCGAGACGCGGGAGCTCGACGAGCGCCAGCTCGTGCAGCTCGCGAACTCGGCCTGGGCGGCCGGGCTCTCGCTTCTGATGGCAGGTGATCGCGAGGGAGCGGCGGAGTGGCTACGCCGGGCGGCCGAGCGCTACCGCGAGAGCTGGTCACCCGACGCCTGGGGGCGACCGATCGGAGCGATGAAGGCGCTGCTCATCGCCGGCGACGACGCTGGTGATGCTGCTCGCTGGGCACTCGACGAGGGCGGGGCCGACGCCGAGTCGCCGATCGGCCGGTACGCGGGTGTACTCGCGCTGCTCGTTCTCGGTCGCGACGAGGAGGCGGCCGAGGTGGCGGCGACTCTCGGCGAAGACTTTCCGGGTGACGTCGCCGACGCGCTCCGTGCGCTCGCGGCTCATGAGGAGGACGCGTACCGAGCGGCCGTCGACTCGATCCGGCGCTCCTTCGAGACTCGCGAGGCTTTTCTCGAGGACGTCCCGGTTCCCGACACCGCGTTGGCGCTCGACGCGCTCGCCGCCCGTCGCGGCCTCGGCTAGAGCATCGCGGCGGCGGCGCGGTCGAGGATCCCGCGCGTCGGCCCCTCGGCAGCCCGCGCCAGGCTGCCCGGTGTTCCGGGCGAAGGGTCGCCCGCGAGGGCGCGCGAGGCCGCTTCGGCCTTGTCCTCGCCCGTGACGAGGAAGAGGAGCTCGTGCGTGTTGCGAATGCGCGGCAGCGTCATCGAGATTCGGTCGACGAAAGGCTCAAAACCCGCTTCGGAGCCGACAACGTCCCGTCCCTTAACGTCGAGCGAGGGGAACTTCGGGAAGAGCGAGGCGATGTGGCCGTCCGGGCCGAGGCCGAGCAGGACGAGATCGAAGGTACCGACGTCCGTGAGCTCGAGCCGGTACTCGGTCGAGCCCTCGTCGCGGCCGAGCTCGCCTTTGATCCGGTGGACGGCCGCCGGTGTGCCTTCGAGCCGGTCGAGCAGCGCGGCCTTTGCCAGCCCGTAGTTCGAGCGCTCGTCGTCGGGAGGCACGCAGCGCTCGTCTCCCCACCACAGCTCGACGCGGCTCCAGTCGGGTTCGAGCATGGCGGCAAGCTCGTAGGCGAGGCGCGGCGTGGCGCCGCCCGTGAGGACGACGTGGCCACCCGCGCGTGCCTGTTCCGCAAGGCGTTCCGCGGCGAGTCGCGCCGCCTGCTCCGGGTAGGCGACGACCGTGATGTCGACCGAGCTCATCCGCCTTCGGCGAGCTCGCGCGCGCGGTCCATTGCGGCCTGGATCGCGTTGAGGAACGCCGCGCGCACTCCGGCCTGCTCGAGCTCGCGGATCGCGGCGATCGTCGTGCCGCCGGGCGACGTGACCGACTCGCGCAGCTCGACCGGGTGCATGCCCTGGTCGCGGAGTTGCTTCGCCGTCCCGAACATCGTCTGCACGACGAGCGTCGTCGAGACCTCGCGCGAGAGACCGAGCAGGATCCCGGCCTCGATCATCGCTTCGGCCAACAGCGCGAAATAGGCGGGGCCCGAGCCCGAGACCGCGGTGATCGCGTCCATCCACGTCTCGGGCACGCGCACGACGCGGCCGAGATGCGAGAGCAATTCGTCGGCGAGCGCGAGCTGTTCGTCGCCCGCGTGCGCGCCCGCGCAGATGCCGGCCATGCCCTCGTGGACAGTCGCCGGCGCGTTCGGCATCGCGCGCACGACCGGGACGCCGTCCGCGATGCGCTCCTCGATGTACGCCGTCGGGATGGCGGCCGCGACCGAGACGAGGGTCTGCTCCGGGGTGAGGTGCTGCCCGATCTCGCCGAGCAGGACGCCGATGTCCTGCGGCTTGACGGCGACGACGACGACCCCGGCGCCGCCGACGGCTGCCACGTTGTCGGAGGTCGCCTCGGCGCCATGGCGCTCGTGCAGCTCGGCGACCCGCTCCTCATGCCGCGCGGTGACGACGACCTCGGAGGGGTCGCGCCAGCCGGAGCTGAGCAGCCCGGAGAGGAGAGCCTCTCCGATTCGCCCGCCGCCGAGGATCGCGATCTTGCGTGAGCTCATGGCGAAAGCCTAGGCTGCGCGCGCCGCCGGCAGCGGAATCAGGCCACGGCTGAAGCCGGTGAGGAGATAGACGCTCGCAAGGCCGGCCCACTCGCCGTACGGCTCGAGCAGCTCCGCCGTCTCCCAGCCCTCCACGGGGCGGCCGCGCAGCGCGCGCAGGAGCTTGACGAGCCCGAGGTCGCCGACGAGCCCATGCTCGAAGCGGCCGAGCCCCTCGAGGCAGACGACGCCAGCCGACCACGGGCCGAGGCCACGCTCGCGCTCGATCCGGCGGACGACCGCGTCGGTCGGCAGGTCGTGGAGCCGCTCGAGCTCGAGGCTGCGGCACACGCGGACGATCGCCGCCCCTCGCCGCTCGTGGAGCCCGAGCCGCCTCAGCTCGAAGGGCGCCGCAGCGGCGAGTGCCGTGGTTGAGGGCGCCTCGCAGTAGCCGTCCTCGTCCGGCGGCGCGAGCGCACGGATCAGGCGACGCTCGAGACTTCGTGCCGTCTTCGCCTCGATGAGCTGCCCGCAGACCGCGCGTAAGAGTGCTTGCGCGACCGTCGCCGTCCGTACCGGCCTCAGGCCGCGGAGATGCTTCACGGCGCGACCGAGCAGGGGATCGTCCGTGACACGCCGGAGGAACTCGGTGTGGTCGTCGTCGAGAGCGAGCGTCCAGCGGAGCTTCTCGGCTGCGGCTGCCGACTCCGATCGGACGGTCACGGTGCCGTCCGGCGACTGCCATGCGCGGGCAACAGCCCCGCAGCAGCGAGCGGTGAAGAGGCCGTCCCGCATCCTCCGCGTCGCGTCCCCTGCGAGTCGAGCGGAGAGCGCGAGCGAGTACGGACCGCTCGGGCGGACGGCAATTTCGACCATGTCCGCGAGCCTACTGCCTCGCCGGGACACGACTGCAAGAGCGTCTTGCGACGTCCGAAAGCGCGGCCTACCGTCGCCTCATGGCGAGGCCCGCGGACTTCGTTATCGCAGTCGTGCTCATCGTCGGCGTCCTCGTCGTGTTCTGGCACCCACATGGCCACGCGGCCCATTCGATCCTTGCCGACCCGGTGCGCACGCCCGGCGTCCTCAACGCGGACGTGACGCAGGCCAACATCCGCTCGACGATCTGCCGTCACGGCTGGACGGCGACGATCCGCCCGCCGACCGAGTACACGAACGCGCTCAAGACGAAGCAAATGCGGCAGTACGGCGAGACGGGCTCGCTCTCGGACTATCAGGAGGATCACCTGATCAGCCTCGAGCTCGGCGGCGACCCGACAGACCCCCGCAACCTCTGGCCCGAGCCCTACCCGCGCGCGTCGGACGTCGACAAGATCGAGAACGAGCTCAACTCAGAGGTCTGCTCGGGACAGCTCACGCTCGCCGAGGCGCAGCAGCGCGAGGACGATCTCAAGCACACACAAGGTTAGGAAAGCTCGGCGAGGAGCGCGTCCACGTCCAGCGGCTTCGTGAACATCGTGAACGAGCCGTCCTCGGCGCGCGGCCAGTCCTCCTTGGGCCGGTCGCGGTATAGCTCGACGCCGTTCGAGTCGGGATCGCGGAGGTAGATCGCCTCGCTCACTCCGTGGTCGCTCGCCCCGGTGAGGGGGATGCCGGCATCGAGCACCCGACGCACCGCATCGGCGAGCGTGCGCCGGTCGGGATAGCGGATCGCGGTGTGGAAGAGGCCGGTCGTGCCGGGTGCCGGCGGTGGCCCGCCCTTGGACTCCCATGTGTTCAGACCGATGTGGTGGTGGTATCCGCCGGCGGAGATGAAGGCAGCCTCGTCGCGGTGGCGCAGCTGGAGCTCGAAGCCGAGCACACCGCAGTAGAAGTCGAGGGCCCGGTCGAGGTCAGAGACCTTGAGGTGCACATGGCCGATGTCCACGCCCGGGTCGATCGTTGCCACGTTGCGATCGTACTCCAGGGCTATGCGTTCGACGCCTTCGGCAGCCAGCTGAAGCGGACGAGCGCAACCGCGAGCCCTATCCCGGCCCAGAGCGCGAGCACGCCGATGTCGCTCCAGACGATCCCGATCCCGGTTGTCGCGGGGTCGTACGCGTGGTGGAGCCCATTGGCGAGGTGCTGGACCGGGAAGACCTGGGCCACGTGGCTCAGCCACGACGGCAGGTTGACGGCGGGGATGAAGACGCCCGAGATGAAGTAGAGCGGCAGCATCACGGCCTGCACCATCGGCTGCGCCGCATCCTCGTTCGCGATCACCGTCGAGAATGCGTATGCGCAGGCGCAGAACGAGATCGAGCCCACGACCGCCGTGATCGCGACTCCCGGAATCGTTCGCGTCGGCAGGCGCACGCCGTAGGCGAAGCGGCCGACGACCATGAGCACGGCCATCGAGGTCAGCGAGACGCCGATCGCCATCAACGTGCGCCCGGCGATCAGGACCCAGGCCGGCACCGGTGTTGCGCGGCGTCGCTTCAGGATCCCTTCCTCGCGCAGCACCGTGATCGAGATGACGAGGTTGACGAACGACGCGGCGATGATGGCCAGCGCCGAGATGCCGGGCACGTAGTACGTCGACGCCTTGACCTTCGTCGGCCCGACGGTGTCGTTGCCGAAGATGCTGACGAAGATGACGAGGAAGAGCAGCGGCAGCGCGAGCGTGAAGAAGCGGGCCTGCCGGTTGCGGAGGAAGCCGCGCAGGTCGAAGCGCGCCTGGTGGAGGACGAGCGGGAGCGGCCCGCGCGCCGCGGCCGTCGTCACGCCGGCTCCTCCGTCAGCTCGAGGTAGACGTCCTCGAGCGTCGGCCGCCGCACGTCGAGGTCGGGCAGGTCGATCCCGCGCGCGAGCGACCACTCGGCGAGCGCGCCGACGTGAACGAGCGGCGTGTCGGTGGTGAGGGTCACGCGGCCGTCCTCGCCGGCGAGCAGCGCGCCCAGCTCGGGCGGCAGGTCGTTGGCGCTGGTTCCTTGCGGCAGCGTGAAGCGGATCGTCGAGGCCATGGCGTTGCGGCCGCCGAGCGTTCCGGGCGTCCCCTCGGCGACGATCCGGCCGCCGGCGATCACGGCGATGCGGTCGGCGAGCTCCTCGGCCTCGTCCATGTAGTGCGTCGTGAGGAAGACGGTCTTGCCGAGCTGTCGTAGCCCCTCGATGACGTGCCAGGCCGTGCGGCGCGCCGACGGGTCGAATCCGGTCGTCGGCTCGTCGAGGAAGATCAGCTCTGGGTCGCCGATCAGCGCGAGCGCCACGTCGAGCCGCCGGCGCTGCCCGCCCGAGAGCTGCGGCGCGAGCGTCTCGGCCTTCTCCTGCAGGCCGACGAGCGCGATCGTCTCGTCGATGTGGCGCGGCTCGCGGTAGTAGCCGGAGTAGAGCTGGAGGCTCTCGCGCACGGTGAGCCCCGGCTCGGCGTTCGACTCCTGCAGGACGGCGCCGACCCGGTCGCGCCACGAGGCGTCACCTTTCGCGGGATCGACGCCGAGCACGCTCACCTCGCCGGCCGTGCGGGTGCGGAAGCCCTCGAGGATCTCGACGGTCGTCGTCTTGCCGGCGCCGTTCGGGCCGAGGAAGGCGAAGATCTCGCCGCGCTCGATCTCGAGGTCGATCCCCGCGACCGCGTCGACCTGGCCGTAGCGCTTGCGCAACCCGTGTACGGAGACGACCGGCTCCATGCGGCGAGTTTCTCACGGAATTCTGCGTACTCCCTAAGAGACGAGTTCCGTTCCGTGCGCTATACCTGCGGGGAGGGGAATGAGCAGCAAGCCGGTCGAGCAGCTCTCACAGGTCATCGTCCGCTTCGCGGGCGACTCCGGTGACGGCATGCAGCTC
>Ga0075424_100002734_pt1 | contig 16253 bp, 10 predicted proteins | sample SoiMethybrSBSTD3_FD_75301 | JGI IMG/M metagenome (GOLD analysis project Ga0075424, IMG submission 75301) | Bulk soil microbial communities from a Populus tree surrounding site in Tennessee, USA - Soil MetaG P. TD hybrid SBSTD3 | ecosystem: Environmental > Terrestrial > Soil > Tree plantation...
ACGATGTCGGCGACTTTTTCATCCGCCGGCCGCGCGAAGACGTCCCGGCCGGCGCCCAATTGCAGCAGTTTTCCCCCGTTTAAGACGCCGATGCGGCTCCCGAGCATGAACGCCTCGTGCCGGTCGTGCGTGACGAAGACGGCGGTGACGCCGGTCTGGCTGAGAATATCGCGCAAATCGATCAGCAGCGATTCGCGCGTCGGTGGATCGAGAGACGAGAACGGTTCGTCCAGAAACAGCAGCTCGGGTTCGAGCGCGAGCGCGCGGGCGAGGCTCGTACGCTGTAATTCGCCGCCCGAGAGCGTGCGCGCGCGGCGCGCGGCGAGGCCGGCGATGCCGAGACGCTCGAGCCAAGGAAGCACGCGCCGGCGAATCTCGGCTTTCGACAGATGACGGATCTTCAGGCCCAGCGCGGCATTATCGTAGAGCGAGGCGTTCAACAGCAGCGGCTCCTGGAAGATGCTCGCCATCCGCCGCCGCATGCTGAGCGTGTTTTCTCCGTTGGCGCGCTCGCCGCGAAAAAAAACCGCGCCGGCGCTCGGCGGCTGGAGCAGTCCCATCACGCGCAGCAGCGTCGATTTTCCCGCGCCGTTGGGGCCGATCAACGCGAGCGTCTCGCCCGGATGAATTTCGAGCCGCGCGATGTCGAGGACCGTCGCGCTCCCGTGGCGGACTAGAATTTCTTCCAGCGTCAGGAGGGCTTCGGCCATCGGATCAGCTCCCGTTGCTGGATATGGGTCAAGACGAAATTGACCGTGAAGCTAAGCGCGAGCAAAACGAGGCCGAGCGCGATGGCGACGTCGAAGTTGCCTTTCCCCGCCTCCAGGACCGTCGCGGTCGTGAGCACGCGCGTCTGGCCGCGGATATTGCCGCCGACCATCATCGAGGCGCCGACTTCCGAAATGACGCCGCCGAAGCCGGCCATTACGGCGGCGAGCAGCGGCAGGCGCGCCTCTTTACACAAAAGCCAGAGAACCTGCGGCTTCGAGGCGCCGATGCCGGCGAGCTGGAGCCCGAGATGTGGATTGAGTGTCTGGAAACTCGTGAGGGTGAGGCCGGCGACGATGGGAAAGGCGATAACCACCTGCGCGATCACGATCGCCGCCGGCGAGTAGATCAAATCCAGGAAGCCGAGCGGCCCGCTGCGCCAGAGGAAGATCGAGACGAACAGGCCGACGACGACCGGCGGCAGCCCCATGCCGGTATTGACCAGCGCGACCGCGAGCGCGCGCCCGGGAAAGCGGCTCATCGCGAGCAGAATGCCGAGCGGCATTCCGAGCAGCAGCGAGATGATCGTCGCGGCCCCGGAGACTTCGAGCGAAAGCCAGGTGATCGCCCAGACCTCCGGGTCGCCGCCGAAGACGAGCGCGAAGGCCGTGACGATGCCATTCCAGATGAGGCTCACTTTAGTTCAAATCGGCTTCGCGCATGCGCGCGGCGGGAACGAAAAGCGACCGGCCGAATTTTTCCATGCCGAAATTCTTGATGACTTCCTGCGTTGCCGGCGCGAGCATGAAGTCGGCGAACGCCTTTCCGCCCGTGACATTGATTCTCGGTCCGTTGGCGGGATTCACCTCCATAACCGAATAAATATTGAACAGCGCGCCGTCGCCTTCGAGCAGCACGGCGAGCGTAACGCGGTTGGCGAAGGCGAGATAAGTCGCGCGGTCGGAGAGCGTATAGGCGTTCCGCTCGTTGGCGATGTTGAGGGTCGCTCCCATGCCTTGGCCGGATTCCATATACCACGCGCCCTTCGGCTCGACGCCGGCGCGCTTCCATAGCGCTTTTTCGAGCGCATGCGTGCCGGAGTTGTCGCCGCGCGAGACGAACGGGGAGCGCCGCACCGCAATGCGCTTCATCGCCTCGACCGCTTTCTTGGCCGGCTTGATGTCCGCCGGATCGTCCTTCGGCCCGACGATGACGAAGTCGTTGTACATGACGAGGCGGCGGTTCAAGAGTTTCCCCTCGGCGACGTATTGCTTCTCCATTTCGGGCGCGTGGACGAGCGCCACGTCGGCTTCGCCCTTCGCCGCGAGCGCCAGCGCCTGGCCGGTGCCGACCGAGACCGTCTTCACAGTGTAGCCGCTTTGCTTTTCGAACAGCGGCACGAGAACGTCGAGGAGGCCCGAGTCCTGCGTGCTCGTGGTCGTCGACAGGATGACGGTTTTCGCCGGCGCTTCGGCGCCTCGGGCCGGCATCGCGAGGGTCAAAAGCATCAGTCCCGCCGCCAAAAAGGTCGCCGCAGGTCTTTTCATCGCATACCCCCTATCATATCAACCGGCGGGAGCAAAATCGCTCCACGCGCCGGTTGACGACGGGGGTTGAGCGGCGTATCTATCCAAGAACGAAAGCGCCGTTGGAGGCTGTATGCCGCGAGCTGCAAAATTAATCTTCGCCGTTGTTTTTTCACTCTCCCTGCCGCTTCTCCCGTCCGCCGCGCCGGCCGCCGAGAAGATGCTCATCGTGCACAGCGCGCTGAATCTTCTCAGCTCGCCGGTATGGATGGCGAAAGAGAAGGGTTATTTTTTGAAATACGGTCTCGATGTCGAGACGGTTTACATTCCGAGCGGCACGCTCGGCATGCAGGCGCTGCTCGGCGGCGAGACCAAGATCCTCGTCGCGGACGGCAGCTCGGCGATCAACGCGCGGCTCCGCGGCGCGCCGGTAAAAATCTTTCTCGGGATGGTGAACTACTACCCGAACCCGTTTTTCTCCACGCCGGAGATCAAGAGCCCGGCGGACCTGAAAGGAAAGAAGATCGCGGTCACGCGCATCGGCTCGTCGTCTTACACGGCGACGATCATGCTGCTCAAAAAACTCGGGCTGGACGAGAGCAAGGACTACACGATCATGCAGCTCGGCAGCACGCAAAACCGGCTGACGGCTCTGACCAAGGGATTGATCCAGGGAACGACGCTGTCGGCGCCGGAGAGCGTCATCGCCCGCAACGCGGGGATGAAGGTGCTGATTCCCGCGAGCGAGATCGTCAAGCTCGGCGTGACTTTCCAGCATCAGGCGGGCGACGTCATGGAAGCGACGCTCAAAAACCAGCGCGCCACCGTCAAGGCGTTCGCCAAAGGCTATCTCGAAGGCGTGCGCGAGACCTACCGCAGCAAAGAAGAGTCGATGAGAGTTTTGAGTAAATATACCCGCATCAGCGATCCGCAGGTGCTCTCCGCGACGTACGACGAGGCGTATCAGGCGATCGAAAAAGAGGGGAGCCCGACGGAATCCGGCATTCAGGTCATGCTCGCCGAGCTCGCCAAGAGCGACCCCAAGGCGGCGCAAGCGCGCCCGGCCGATTTCATCGACGGAACGATCGTCGGCGAGCTTGCGCGCGAAGGCTTCATAAAGAACCTATGGGCCAAATGACGCCGTGGTTTTTTTTCTGAAGCGGCCGCCGATCGCGGCGAGCGCCTCGTCCAATTCCTCCACTCCGACCGCGCGGCACGCCGCGTAGAATACCGCCGCCGCCGCCGCGATGCCGATCGCGACCTGCGCCAGGTAAAGTCTGAAACCGCTAAATGGAAGGTGCGCGGCCGGCGCCACCGCGACAAGCCAGACGGCGGCAGCCATCGCGAGCGTCGCAAGAGAAATTCTAAGAAAGCTCGAGGCGAGCCGCCGCCCCTCGAGGCGCCCGAGTCTGCGGCGCATTAAAGCGAGCAGCAGGGCGAAGTTCACGAGCGCCACCGTCGAGGTCGAGCAGGCGAGCCCCACGTGCCCCAAAGGGCCGACCAGCAGATAATTGATGATGTAATTGACGACCACCGATCCCAAGCTCACGAGCATCGGCGTCAGCGCGTCGTCGAGCGCGTAAAACGCCGGCGCCAGAACTTTTACGCCTCCATATCCCGCGAGACCGATCGAATAGGCGGCGAGCGCGGCCGCGGTCTGCGCCGTGTCGAAGGCGGTGAAGCGGCCGTGCTCGAAGATGGCGCCGACGATCGGCTCGCGGAGCACGATAAGGCCCGCGGCGGAGGGGATACAGAGGAGAAAGATGAGCCCCAGAGAATGGGTGAGGGTGCGGCGAAACTCGACTGTCTCTTTCCGCGCCGCCGCCGCGGAGATAAGCGGCAGCGTCGCCGTCGAGATCGCCACGCCGAAGGCGCCGATCGGGAACTGTACGAAGCGAAAGGCGTAGTTGAGCCAGGAGACCGGGCCGTTGCCGACGCGGCCGGTCGCCGGATCGATGATCGACGAGGCGAAATTGCTGTTGACGAAGATGTTGATCTGGACCGCGGCGGCGCCGATGATCGCGGGACCCATCAAAGCCATGATCTGGCGCACGCCCGGATCGCTGAAGCTCAGCATCGGCCGGTAGCGGAAACCGGCGCGCCGCAAACTCGGCCACTGGACTGCGTACTGCAAACATCCTCCGAGCAGCGTGCCGTAGGCCATGCCTTCGATCGGACTCAAGCCGATCACCGGCCCGGCGGCGAAGCCGAAAAAAAGTCCGCCTAAAATCGATCCGACATTGAAAAACGCCGACGCCATGGCGGGAACGCCGAAGCGGTGCAGCGCGTTTAAAATCCCCATCGCCTGCGCCGCCAGCGCGATGAAGATCAAAAACGGGATCATGATGCGCGTCAGATGGATCGTGAGGCCGGCCTTGCCCGGCACGTCGAAGAAGCCCGGCGCGAGCAGCTCGACGATCGCCGGCGCGGCGAACCAGCCCGCGAGCGAGACCGCGCCGAGCAGCAGGATGAGCAGCGTCGCGACGCGGTTCGACAGGCGAAACGCCTCGGCTTCGCCTTTTTTCGTGAGCACCTGGGAAAAAGTCGTTACGAAGGCGGCCGAGAGCGCCCCTTCGGCGAAAAGATCGCGCAGCAGATTGGGGATGCGGAAGGCGGTCAAAAACGCGTCGTATTGCAGCCCCGCGCCGAACAGCGCGGCGAAGACCTGATCGCGCACCAGCCCGAGCACGCGGCTCGCCATGATCGCCGCGCTGACGACGCCGGCATTGCGCGCGACGTTCGGGCGCGGCGGCACGGCGCCGGCGGGTTCTGGCTCGGTCATCGCGAAATGCTATGGAATCGGTGGGCGGTCACGGTCGCCCTGAGGGCTACTTTTTCGTCCAACTTCCGTCGGCGTTCTGGATCCACCAGCCGGATCTCGCCTGGTCGATCCAGCTCTTGGCGAAGATGCGCTTGATGTCGGGAATTTTTTCGCGCGGGATATTATTCGCCTTGGCGATCTCGGCGTAGAGCGCCTCGCGGTCGCGATTTTCCGCCTCGACCAGCTGCTGAACTTCGGCGCGCTCCTTGAGATTGAGGCCGTCGGTCGTGCGCACGGTGAGAAGTCCGTCGCGGTTGATGCCGACGTTCCCTTTGTCCATGAACGGCTTGATCGCTTCGCTGCGCGCCCGGATCGAATCCTTCAAGGCGCGAATCGACGGATTCGAGACATTGATGTCGGGCTCTTGCGCGTACGCGTCGGCGGCGAAGGCGAAGGCGAATATTTTTGGTTCGAGCGAGCCGCGGTCGCCGGGCGCCGGCTTGGGTCCGGGCCGGGGCTCTTCTTTTCCCGGTCCGCCCCAGGTCTCGTTGACGATCGCGTCGGCGGCGCGCTGCACCGCGGCCGCCGGGAAATAGATGTTGACGGTGACGCACGCGCTCACGAAAAACGCCAACAGCATGGACAATTTTTTAACCATGGGCCTCCTCTGAATCGCGCGCGGCTATTTGCCGCCGCTGTTTTTCACCCGCTCCAGGCGGGCCATCAGCTCGCTGAAGGCGATCTCCTGTGTATGGCTCACGATGTTGACCGTCGGCGGCAGGAGCGTGCCGACGACGAGATATTCGCGGCCGTCCTTGCTCTCGATGCCGCGCAGCGTGAGTGTATCGTTTTTCAGGACCGCTTTAAAGCCGAGTTTGCTGTAGCGATAAGAATCGAACAGGCTCGCAAGGCCGCCGTAGATCGACCCGGCCTCGTTACCCGAGCTGACGACCGTGATCTTGTTCAGCGCCTCGACGCTGATCCAGCGGCTCGCCCCCGGCTTGTCGACCGTATAAATTTCGGCGCGGAACTCCTCCGGCTGCCCATGCGTGAGAACGAGACCGCCGATCGTGCCGGAGACGGCTCCGGAGATATGCCCGAATTCAAACGTGCTGGAGGCCTGCTCGAGGTCGAGCGCGTCGAGCCGCGTGTCGAGTCTGACGGCGCGCGAGGCGGAAAACGGCTTTTCGACCGCGAGCCCGTGAATCTCGGCCCGGCCGCCGAAGAGATCGAGCATCATCGTTCCATCGCTCGTCAGCGAGTCTCCCGCCCAACGGACGCGCGGGATCGACCCTGAAAGCGATCCCCCGAAGCGGTGCCATCCCAAGGCATTCGTAACTTGGTCCAATTTCAAATCCTTGAGCTCGAGCGCGAAGGCGAGATCGGCGGGCGCCGCGACGATGTCCTTCCAGGCCAGGCCGGAAATCGTGCCGCGTCCGCCGAAAAGCGATACGCTGATCGGCTCGGGAAAGCTGAGCGTATTGTTCCACAGGATCGCCGGCGCGCTGATTTGCGGAATCGCAACGCTCGCGCTTTTGATCTCGGCGACGGAAAGCCTGCCGGCCTGGGGAGCGGCCGGGCCGCTTCCCTGCGGCGCCGCGGGATAGCCGAGCCTGAGCGGCAAATCGAGATTGATCGGACCGGCGCGCCAGCGGCCGGAGCGCTCTTGAATGTTGGCCTGCTCCAACCGCAGCTTTCCTTCGACGGTGAAAAGCTCGCGCGTACCGCGCGCGCGCAGCGCCAGCGCGCTTCTGCCGTCGGCCGCGATCTCCGCCAGTGCGGGATAGGCCGTCTTGAAGGCGTCGCGGATGAAAAATTCGTAGAAACCGCCGGGGCGAAAGTCTTCGCTCTTGATCTCCAGGGCGAATATCGGATCGGCGGAAAGCCGCTCGATGGATCCAGCGATGTCGATGCGGCCGATCGATTCCAGCGCGACGGTCATGCGGCCGAGATCGACCGCCCCGGCCGCCTTGCGGTAGCGGCCGTCGATCCGAACGGCGGGCTTGCGCGCTTTGAAATCCCCGAAAAATTTATTCCAGAGAAGCTCCAGGCTCTCGGTCTGCGCGTCGACTTGAAACGCGGCGTCGCCGGCGCAGTCGCGGCAGGCGAAGCGGCCTTTAGCGTTCCAATGCTCGCCGATCTTGCTTTGATCGGGCGTGGAAAATCCGCCGCCCGCGAGGTCGAAGCCTCCGCTGATCGCGAGCGCTTGCTGCTGCTTCACAATATCGGCGGCGAGCCGCGCGCGCGCGATTTTGAAGTTCGTTTCGCCTTTGCCGCCGAAGTTGAGATCGGTCGCCTGGAACTCGCCCTTTCTGGCTTCCAACGAGCCGTCCCAGCGAAACGGAATCTTGAACGCGAAGCGCGCGAGGGAGAGCCGCTCACCGCGAACGGCTCCGTCGTCGGTCCACGCCGTTCCGGTCAGGGCCGGCGCGTTGTACGGGCCCGAGACGCTCACCTTCGCGGCGAGCTTGCCGTTGTAGCGAAGCGCGGCGAGGGCGCCGGGGAGAAGCGGCTTCAGACCGTCGAGCGGCGCATCGCTCAATGTCAGCGTCGTAGAGAGCCGCGCGGGGTTTTCGGCGAACGAGATGCTTCCTCCGCCGGCGATCATGCCGAGCGCGGAGGAAATAGCTATTTTTTTAACCGTCATCGTTTTTCGCGCGGCGGAATAATCGCCTTCGAGCGATGCGCGCGCCGGCCCGGGAGCGACGGGCAGGGTCGCGGGCAGCAGTTCGGCCGGAAACTCCGGCGTGTCGGCTCGAAGCGTCAGCAGGATGGTCTCGAACCGCGGGCCGATGTCGAAACGAGCGCTCAAGTTTCCGCTCATCGTCTCCGCGCCCCAGCGCAGCGCGCGCATCTCGCCCGTCGCCGCCGCTTCATAGGCATCGCCGGCTTTGCTCGTCAGCCGGAGGGCGCCGCTAAAAACTTTTTTACGCTCGGCTGGGGCCGCCGCTGATTTTTCGCCCTGGTGGATGGTTATCTCCGCGTGTCGCTCCGCCGCGCCGCCGGAGATGGAAACGACGGCGCTGCCTTCGAGCGCCGGCACCTCGGCGCTGAGCCGCAGGCCGGTCTCCCCGCCGAGGCTCAAGTTCGTCGCGTCCGCGGAAATCCCGTTCAAGCGCATCGCGCCATGGCCCGTGTCGAACACCAGCTCGCCGTTTTCGATCGCGAGCGCGCCGATGGAAAAACCGGTCGATGGCTTCGCGGACGGACGGAAAAGCTCCTGCAGCGATACGTGGAGCACGGGCCGTTCCAGAGCCAGACGCCGGATTCTGCGAAAGTAGAGCTCGTGCGGCCAGAGCGATGCGCTGACGCGCTGTCCCTCGAATAGAACCACCCCGTCGCGGGAAGCGACGACGCCCGAGACGACGAAGCCGAGCCACGGCGTCGGCCGGAGCGCTTCGATTTTAATCGTATAGCCCGTCCGCGCGCTCAGCTCGGACTCGACCCGGCGCCGGAACTCTTCGCTTCCGACGATCAGGTAAACGGCGGCGTAAAGAGAGAGCAGCAGCGCGGCGAAGACGATCGCTAGGAGTCTTACTTTCCGTGTCACGTTCGAGTCTCGACGATACAATGCGATGTCGTCGCAGGCAACTCGGAGAAATTTTCCGCCTCGCTTTTTCTCACTCCGTTTGTTATCTGTTAAAATTCACTTTTCGAGGAGAATACCGTGAAAGTAGGACTCATCGGCCGGCAGGGCTCCGGCAAGACCACGATCTTCGGCGCACTCACCGGACTTCGTACCGAAGGCGGCGGTGAGAAGATGGAGAGCCATCTCGGCGTCACCAAAGTGCCGGACGCGCGCGTCGACCGGCTGTCGGAAATTTTCAAGCCCAGAAAAACGACTTACGCGGAGATCCGCTTCACCGATTTCCCCGCCCAGCAGGCGAAGGAGAAGGCGAACGCGGCGCTGATCGCGCAGATGCGCGACGTCGACGCGATGGCGCTCGTGCTGAACGATTTCGACGGCGCGACGGACCCCGTCAAAGAGCTGCGCGATCTCCTGGCCGAGATGATTCTCGCCGATCTCGGCGTCGTCGAAAACCGTCTCGTCAAGCTCAAGAAAGAAAAAGGCAAGGAGCGCGAGGGCGAGGTGCTGGCGCGCTGTTTGAAGACCCTCGAGGCCGAGGAGAGCTTGAGAAGCCTCGAATTCACGCCCGATGAGGAGTCGCTGCTCGCGGGCTTCGGCTTTTTGAGCCGGAAATCGGTCATCGCGCTGTTCAACGTGAGCGAAGAGCGTGCGGGGAAAGAGCTGCCCGAAGGCTATCGAGCGGAGCTCGACCGGCTCCACATCCCGGGGCTTGTGCTTTCCGCGAAAGTCGAGATGGAGGTCGCGCAGCTCGACGAGAAAGACCGCCAGGCCTTTTTGACCGAGCTCGGCATCGCAGAGCCGGCGCGCGATCGCTTCATTCGCGCCTCGTACAAACTGCTCGATCTCATCAGCTTCTTCACTTCGGGGGAAGACGAGGTGAAGGCGTGGACGATCGAGCAGGGGACGCCGGCGCGGAAAGCCGCGGGAAAAATCCACAGCGACATCGAGCGCGGCTTCATCCGCGCCGAGGTCGTCGCCTATGAAGACTTCATCCGCTACGGCACCGAGGCGAAGTGCCGCGAGGCCGGGAAGCTCAGGCTCGAAGGCAAGGACTACGCCGTCGCCGACGGCGACATCATTCACTTCCGCTTCAACGTCTAGCTACGCCGCCTTACCATTGCGAGATCCAATGCGTTGCCGCTGTTTTCAGATCGATTAAAATTCTCATCGATGCGCCCCGCGTCACGGCAAGGGGCCGATTGGGTCCCCCGGCAAGCGCTGGAATCACCCTCTTGACGAGCGGGCGCTACTATGAAAATCTATCTCTAATTATATGGCTAACGCCGGACAGATGATCCTGGTCGTCGAAGATGAGCTCCCGATGCTCAATCTGCTGAAGAAGATTCTCGAGGACGCCGGCTTTCGCGTGCTGATGGCGAAAGACGGCATCGAAGCGATCGACGTTTACAGTCGCCACCAGAACGAAGTCGATCTCGTCCTCTGCGATATGGCCCTGCCGAAGCTCGGCGGCTGGACGGTTTATCTGGCGTTGAAAGAGCGCAACCCGCAAGTGCGGATGATTCTCACCAGCGGTTACCTCGATCCGAAGGTCAAATCGGACATGGTCAAGGGCGGCGTGCGGGACTTCATTCCCAAGCCTTATGTGCCCGAGACGATCGTCAAGAGCGTGCGGCAGGCCCTCGGCGACCAGCAGGATTGACGATCCGCTTCGCGATCCCCTTCCTTATCGAAAATTCTCTTGCCGCGGGTTTTCCGGCTGGCTATCCTCCGCCTCCAGCGCAGCGATAATTTCATCAGGCATGTAAGGCTTGGGGATGAAGCGGCTCACGCCCTCGCTGACCAGAGCGGCCTTCAGCTCCGGCTCGAGGTAGCCGCTGGTGATCAGCACACGCGCATTGGGATTTTTAGCCCGAATTTTTCGTAATACTTCGGCTCCGGATATTTTCGGCAGGTCGAGATCCAGCAGAACCACGTCGATGCTATCGCAGTTGTGGCGATAGCGCGTCGCCGCCTCCTCCCCGTCCATCGCTGTAAACACGCGATAGCCCCGCTCCGCCAGAAGATTGCGCAGGAGGTGGAGCGTCGACTCTTCGTCTTCGACGACGAGCGCGGTAGCGTTGCGGTCTTCGCCGGCATCGACGCCGTTGCCGTTGCCTGCATGATCAAGCTCGTGATCGTTATCGGAAGCTTCCTCTTGAGCGACGGGCAACGTGATGCGGAAGGTCGAGCCGCGGCCGGGAACGCTTTCGACGTCGATGGCCCCGTGATGGTTCTTGACGATGCCGTAAACGACGGCGAGTCCAAGGCCGGTCCCCTTTTCCGACTGTTTGGTGGTGAAAAAAGGCTCGAAGACCCGGCTGCGGACGCTTTCGTCCATGCCGCTGCCGCTGTCGGAGATCTCGACGACGGCGAACGGCTCCGCTTTCGCGTGACCGTTCAGCCCGGGCGCGGCCGTCGCCAACGCGGTTTTGAGTGTCAGCGAACCGCCCCCCGGCATCGCGTCACGGGCGTTGACGCAGAGGTTCAAGAGCGCCTGGTTGAGTTGATTGGGATCCGCCATGATCGGGGGCAGGTCGCCGGCGAGCTCCAGCTTGATCTCGATGTTTTTCGGCAATGTGCCTTTCAGCAGCTCCACCAGGCCGGCGGCAACGCGGTTCAAGTCGGTCGCCTCCAAATTCGCGTCCGCCTTGCGCGCCATGGTGAGCAGCTGTTGCACCACCCCGGCGCCGCGATTGATCGCTTCATTGATGATTTTCACGCTGTCGGCGATCTCGGCGTGCTCGCCCGCGTGCGAAGCGATGAGCGAAGCATACCCCTGGATCACATTGAGGATGTTGTTGAAATCGTGGGCGATGCCGCCGGCGAGCGTCCCCATGCTCTCCATCTTCTGCGCCTGGCGCAGCTGTTCTTCGAGCGCGCTCCGCTCCTCCATATCGCGCAAAAGCGCCGCATTCGCCGCCTCAAGCTCGGCGGTGCGCCGTCCGACGCGGCCTTCCAATTCCCGGTTCAGCTTTTCCAGCTCCGCGCGGCCGCGCTCGGCTTCGGCGACCGCGGCGCGCTGGCGGATCAACTCCTCGCGTTCTTTTTCCACCGCGCGGGCGCGCTTGAGCTGCGTGATCATCCACTCGACCCGGGCCCTGCTCGACTTCTGGTTGCCGTAGAGAATGAGCGGAGCTTCGTAGAACAAATTGGAATACACTTCGTCTCCCAGGATCGCGAGCGGGTGCGTGCGGAGCGCGGCGAATATCGCTTCAGGCGAGAGGCGGCTGCGATTGTACTGACAGACGATTTTTCCGGGAAAGCCCGGAACGAAAATAGTGTTGAGCCTGGCTTCCCATTCTTCGAGCAGGCGGCTGTTAATATCCGGTCCGAGCGTCCAGGTCATCTCGACGGCGAAGCGGCTCGCCTTGAACCCCGACCTGGCGGCGTCGTCGATGAAGTCGAGAACCTGTCGCGACTTTTTATCCGCCGAGAGTTTTCCCGGCTGGCGCCATTCACGGCGCGTCCAGAGCTTGAGCGCGCCGCGATCGCATTCGCGCGCGACGTCGACCCCGCCGTGTTCGAGACGGCCGGTCAAGTCATCGATCGTCTGGTCGTCGGCGACGTAGATGAACTGCTCGCCGTGGGCGAGCGCTTCTTGAATGAACGGCAGCAGCGCAGCCATTTGCTCCGCGGGATCTTTCTCGTAAAAGAGACAGAGATGATCGCCCGGCAGCAGGTTTAACATTTTTTGCGTCAGCTCTAATGGCATAATCGTGTCGCGATCCGGGCTCTGCACCGACGGCATTGTACGATCCCGTTTGTGTCTCGCCGAGTTAAGCCGGGCGAGGTTATTTTATACATGATCGTGCGATTACCAATAGGGTAAAACCCCGAATCAGCTAGAGAAATACCCCGCACATCATAGGGCCGCTTAACGGGCGTCGAGCCGCGTCCCTTGTCGTATCGCCGCGGCTATCTGGGTGAGCAGCTCTTCGGGTAGATAGGGCTTGTGAACGATCCCGGCGGCGCCGTGGCGGATCATATCCGCCTTGATATCGGCCTTGATGTAGCCGCTGGCGAAAATCGCCTTCACGCCCGGCTCTTCCTGCTTCATTCTTAAAAAGGCCTGCCAGCCGTCGAGCCCCGGAAGCCCCAGGTCCATCACGACCACCTCGATTTCACCTTTATGGCGTCGGTAGAGCGACACCGCCTCAATGCCGTCGTGCGCTACCAGCACGCGATAGCCGTTCTTTTCGAGCAGTCCCTTCATGAGGTCGGCCTGCCGCTTCTCGTCGTCGACAAAAAGCAACGTCTCGTTGCCGATGAGCGCGCTGTCGCCGTTGAGGGGAGGCGAAGCGGCAGGCGCACGCTCCGCCACCACGGGCCGAAGCGGCAGGTAGATGCGAAAGGTCGTGCCGCGGCCCGGCTCGCTTTGCATATCGATATAGCCGTCATGGCTCCCGATGATGCCGTAGGCTACCGTAAGACCCAGGCCCGTCCCTTTACCGTGCTCTTTCGTGGTGAAAAACGGATCGAAAATGCGCTCGCGGAGCGCAGGGTCGATACCGGCTCCCGTATCGGTCACCGCAATCGACAGATATTCGCCCGCCATCGCCGCCGGAAATCGCTTTTTCACGTCGGCGCCGGCAACGACGTGGGTCGCGAACGCGAGCGTTCCGCCGCCCGGCATGGCGTCCCGGCCGTTGACCGCGAGGTTGAGGAGCGCCTGGTGCAGGCGGTTGGGGTCGGCCATAAGGCGCGGCGCCTTGGAATCGGGGTCGACCGTGATCGCGATCGTCTTGGGAAACGTTTCGCGCAGAAGGCCGGCAAGGTTGCGGAGAAACTGGTTCACGTCGACCGGCTCGAGCTCCATCGAGCTTTTGTGCGCCATCGTGAGCAGCTGCTGGACCAGCGTGCCGCCGCGCTCCGCCGCCTGCCGGATGACGGTCAGCCCCTCGGAGAGCTCGGCGGGTTGAGCGGTACCGCCCGACAACATCGCGGCATATCCTAAGATGATATTCAGGATGTTATTGAAGTCGTGCGCGACGCCGCCGGCGAGCGTGCCGAGGCTCTCCATTTTCTGCGACTGGAGCAGCTGTTCCTGAAGCTCCTCGCGGGCCGCCACGCTTCTTTCCAGCTCCGTCGTTCGCTCGGTCACGCGCCGCTCCAGATCTTCCTCATGGCGCTTCCGCCGCGTGATGTCCTGTACCTCGATGACCGTGCCGACGGCGACATCGCCGCGAAAGATCGGGCTCGAGGAGCAGAGCGCGTCGAAAAATACCCCGTCCTTGCGGACGAAGGTTTCTTCGAGGCCGCGCACCGAATGCCGAAGAGCTACCGCCTGATTGAGCGAGCATTCCGCCGCCGGATGGGGACGGCCGTTCGGTAAGGTATGATGGAGCTTTTGATGCATCGCTTGACCGATCAGCTCGTCCGGCCTGTAGCCCGTCATCTCTTCCGCCGCCGGGTTTGCGTAAGTGATACGGCCGTCGGTATCGATCAGTAGCAGCATCGAAGGGGCATGATCGGTGATCGTACGCATCAATTGCGTCTGGTAGCGAACCTCTTCTTCGTGAAGCTTCAATTGGTCGGCCGCTTCGCGAAACGCGCGCGAAACCTCCTCGACTTCCGCGACGCCCGTGTGCTCCACGACGTTGATGGACTCATGAGTTGAGAGCGCCGTTGCCGAGCGGGCGAGCGCCGAGATCGGCTGTGCGATGCGTCGGCCGAAGACGAACGCAAGCACCACGGCGAGGAGCGCGGTCGCAGCCGCACCGGCGGCCATCGCGATGGTCGAGCTTCTAAGCGCCGCTTCCACCCCCGCAACCGGAACGCCGGACGCGAGCGTCCAGCCGGCGATTTTCGATCGGCTGTGGGCAGAGTAAAACGATTGCCCTTCCAGACCCGTGTTGCGGTACGCGCCCTCGGGCGCCTTGCGCGCTTCCTCGAGCAACCCGGGCGACGGCGGCTGTCCAACCCAGCGGTCGTTATTCAACGTCCGCGCGATGATAATTCCATTTTGATCCAGGAGCGTCAGTGTCGCGTCCGTTGCGACGCCGGGATAGCTCGAGAGAAACTTGAGCCAGCTCTTCTGATCGATGATGCCGACGAGCACGTAGGAACCCCCGCTATCGGTCCGGGCGGGTACGATAACGCGGGTGGCATACTCGCTGCTGACGGGACCCCTGGAAAGGGCCGTGACAACGGGGCGGCCCGATTGGACCACTTGCGCGACGATGGATCGGTCCGGGCTTTGAGGCAGTTCTGTGCCGAAGGGCCGCCGCAGATTGAGAACCTGACGGCCTGTTTGGACATCGACCAGAGTAATATTCGACCAGGTCGGCTGTGTCGCGCGGACCTTGCGCGCATGATCATAGAAACGCCGGAGATCGCCGGACTGGAGGAAAGGGGAGTCGCCCAGCACCTGAAGCGCGCGAATATGGCCGTCGAGTTCTCGGTCGAGCGCGATCGTCATGCCGCGCACCCGGTCGAGAAAGCGTTCGTCGAAGGCGGTGCGCTGCTCCGTCCAGAAAACCTCGGTCATCACCGCCGAGAAGGCGAGCACGGGCAGCACCGCGCCCAGAACGAGTACGATGAGGTGCGAGCGAATCCTCATGAAAGGAAGGGCTCGGGGGGCGACTCAGGAAACTGCGGCCGCGGCGGGTTCGTTGATGGCGGCACCGATCTTCGCCAGAAGCTCTTCCGGCAGATAGGGCTTATGGACGATCGCCATCACTCCCTGATTGATCATTTCGGAGCGTATATCGGCTTTGATGTAGCCGCTGGCGAAGATGGTCTTTATGTTCGGCTGCTCGCTCTTCATTCGCAGGAAGGCCTCCCACCCGTTTAGCACGGGCAGTCCCAAATCGAGAACGACCGCCGCGATCTCGTGCTTACAACGCCGGTGAATCTCCACCGCCTCCAGACCGTCGCGGGCGACGAGAACGCGGTAGCCGCGGCTTTTTAAAAATCCCTCGATCAGAGAGACCTGGCGCTCCTCGTCGTCGACGAAAAGGACCGTTTCGTCGCCGCGGCGCTCCACCATCCCGTTTGCGCTTCCCGCATAAGCCGGGACGGGGGCGGATTTCTCTTCGACGGGCCGGAGCGGCAGATAAAGATGGAAGGTCGTGCCGCGGTCCGGCTCGCTATCGACCTCGACGAAGCCGTCGTGCTCGCGGATGATGCCGTATACCGCCGTGAGGCCGAGACCGGTTCCCTGTCCCGGACCCTTGGTCGTGAAGAAAGGATCGAAGATGCGTTCGCGAACGGCCGGCTCCATTCCCGCGCCCGAGTCTTTGACCCGGATGCAGATGTAGCGGTCGTCGGCGGCATCGGGGAAGCGCGATTTCAGCTCGTCGCCCGCGACGATCGTGTCGCTGAGCGATAGGCTGCCCGCGCCGTTTATCGCGTCGCGGGCGTTGACGCAAAGATTGAGGAGCGCCTGGTGCAATCGGTTGGGATCCGCGAGCGTCGGCGAGACGCCGGGGTCGGTTGTGACGGAGATCGTTATCGTCTTCGGAAACGTCTCGCCCAATATTTTCACGAATTGGCGCAAGAGGTCGTTGACGTCGACCGGTTCGAAGCTAAGATTGCCGCTCCGCGACAGAGTCAAAAGCTGCTGCACGAGAACCGCGCCGCGCATGCCCGTCTCGCGGATGATTTCCAGCCCTTCACGCACGCGCTCTCCGTCCTCCACGCCCGTGAGCGACGAGGAGTATCCCAGGAT
>Ga0075424_100002736_pt1 | contig 16249 bp, 22 predicted proteins | sample SoiMethybrSBSTD3_FD_75301 | JGI IMG/M metagenome (GOLD analysis project Ga0075424, IMG submission 75301) | Bulk soil microbial communities from a Populus tree surrounding site in Tennessee, USA - Soil MetaG P. TD hybrid SBSTD3 | ecosystem: Environmental > Terrestrial > Soil > Tree plantation...
GAGCACGGCCCGCTACGGCACCGCCACCCTCACTACCCCGACCTCCACCATCGCCATCCGCACTGAGCGAGGCCCGCGGCCGCTCGGTCCGTGGACGCCCTCATACGGCGGATGGCCACGATGAGCCCCCCGGCGCAGAGCACTTCGATGGCCATCGACCCGAGGGGCATCAGCACGTCGAAGGACCAGGGAGCTCGCACCAGCCGAAGAGACGCGAGCACACCGTCGCTGAGGACCGACGCGGTCAGCGCGCCGCTCCCGACGAGGCAGAGAAGCGAGAATCGCCGCAGCTGCTCCCGGTACTGCCGGGTGATGGCGACGGGAAGGCGGCGGCTCCCGATGTACAACCAGCTCGCGATTCCCACCAAGACCGACAGCCAGAACGCATATCGGTCGATGGAGACGACGATCTCGGCGAGGGCCCTCATCGGGTCGCTCGGATACCCCATCACCCCGTACCAGGCGAGTCGACCCTGCATGGCGAGGAACACGGCCCCGATCACCACCAAGGCGCCGCCGCCGATTCTCCGCGCTCGCGTCGCGAGCGACGCGACCGCGAATTGCGCGGCGATCACCCCGGGATCGCCGAAGCTCGCCACCGCGCTACGCTCGGCCTCGATGCGATCGACCGTCGGCCGCCCCGAGACCGCCTCCCAGAGATGATCCTCGACTTCTCGTCGCACGCGCCGGGCCAGCGCGGGGTCGAACTCCAGCGCCCTCACCAGGCGCTCGACGTACTCCGAGATCACGCCGGATTCGGCCACCGCGGGCTTCCCTTCAGCAGACTGCCGATGGCGCCGGAGAATCGCTCCCAGACCGCCCGTTGCTCGCCGAGCTCGCGCGTGCCGCGCTTGGTCAGCGCATACACGCGCCGCCGACGGCCGGAATCGGCGGTGACCCAGCGACCGGCCAGGAGGCCGGCCTGCTCGAGGCGATGCAGCACCGGATAGATCGTCCCTTCCGGCAGGTCGAAAGCCCCGTCGCTCTGGCGCTTGAGCTGCTCGATGATCGCGTAGCCGTGGGCGGGACCGGCCGCCAGGGCGGCCAGCACGATCATGTCCAGATGCCCCTTGAGCATTTCGCCTTCCATGGAAGCCGACCCTACTCCCCGCGCTGCTTCTGCAAACCCTGGTAGTCGACGATGTCCCAGTGCTCGGCAAACTTCCCGCCCTCGACCCGCCAGATATCGATGGTTCTCAAGGTGAAGCGTCGGCCGGTCGGGGGGATGCCCAGCAGGGGCTGGGTGTGTGTGGCCGAGAAGGTCATGCGGGCGACCACCTTGTCCCCGGCGATGATCCGATCCTCGACCCGCGTCTGGACGTCCGGCATGCGGCCGAAGATCCCACGGAAGTTCTCGATCTGCGCGGCGAGGCCGCTCGGGCTGCGTCCCGAGTGCTGGATGTACGATTCGGTGTGGATCTCCCCGAACGAGCTCGTGTCGTGGGCGTTGACGGCGGCCACGTACCTATCGAGCAGTGCGGACCCGGTCGCCTCCGCCGGCGTCGGGGTGGAACAGCTCTCGGCGGCCCGGCCGACCCCCACGGGTCCGAGAAACGAAGCCCCGCCCAGGATCCCCCCGGCCAGCAGGTCGCGTCGGTGGATCATGCTCGCACCTCCGTTCGTGCCGTGTACGTGTACCTAGCATAGCTATGTCTCATGCCTAGGAATACTATGTCTTTGGGGCACGATGTCAAGAGGCGTTTGTCGGCGCCTTCGGGCGGGGCAAGGGCGGGGCGCGGCGGAGGTGGCCCGGCTGCGCCGAGCCGCGTGCGGAGTACGCCACGAGCCCCTCGACGAAGCGCTCGGCGTACGGGGCCAGGTATCGCCGCGGGTCCCACGCGAGGTTCAACCACCGGCCGATCGGCACCCCGCGCTGGACGAGGGGCACGACCCGAACACCTCGGCGCGGAATCCGAACGTTGGACGGCACGATCGCGACGCCGTACCCCGCCTGGGCCAGCGCCACGAGGGTCGACGGCGCGCCGCTCTCGAGCAGCACGCGCGGCCGCAGGTGCGCGACCTGGCAGGCCGTGTCGAACCACTCGCGCGAGGCGAAGTCGCGACGCGTCAGAAGCAGGGGCGCGTCGGCGAGCTCCCCGATCTCCAATGTCGCGCCGCGGCCCCGCGACGGCGACACCGGCAGCACGGCGAGGAGATAGAGCGGCACCAGCGGCCGGCAGCGGAAGCGCGCATCCGCGGACGCCGTGAGCGCCAGGTGAACGTCGCCGCGCTCGAGGCGCGTGGCCAGCCGGGCGCCGCCGTCCTCGACCAGGTGCACCTCAACGCCGGGGTGTCCCCGTCGATAGCGAGGAAGAAAGCCGGCCAGCAGGGTCTCCATCGCTTGCGGGGTGGCGCCGATCCGGAGCACCCCGGCCTGCCCTCCCTTGAGGGCCCGCGCCCGCTCGCCGAGCGAATCGGCGTCCGCCAGCAGTCCGCGGGCTCGCCGCAGGAGGTCTTCGCCCTCCGCGGTGAGCTGGACGCGACGCCCGATCCGGTCGAAGAGGCGGACGTCCAGCTCGGCCTCGAGGGCGCGGATCTGACGCGATAGCGCCGGTTGACTCAGATTCAGTCGGGCGACTGCCCGGCCGAATCCGCCGGCGTCGACGATGCTCACGAAGGCGCGAAGGTGTCGCAGATCCATCCTTGATGCACCCAGCGCATCGATTATAGGCAGAACAACGCATTGGACACATGACAACCCGCTGCCTAGACTCCGGCTCGAAGGCGACCTCTCGGCCATGGAGGCCATATGAGAATCGTGGCGATCGTGCTGGCGCTTCTGTGCATCGTGGCCCTGCCGCGGCCCGGCTTCTCCGAGTCCGAGGTGCTGGGCAAGGTCGTGTTCCCGACGTCCTGCGATTCCAGGGTACAGGGTCAGTTCGAGCGCGGCGTCGCGATGCTGCACTCATACTGGTTCTCGGAGGCGCGCAAGGTCTTCGACGCGGTCATCCGCCAAGATCCGGGGTGCGCGATCGCGCACTGGGGGCTCGCGGTCAACTATCTCGGGAACTCGCTGGCGTCGGCGCCGTCGCCGAAGGACGTCGCGGCCGCGGCGGAGGCGCTCGACCGGGCGCGCGCGATCGGAGCCAAGACCCCGCGCGAGCGCGACTGGATCGAGGCGATCGGCGCCTACTACCGTGACCCGGACAAGGGAGCGCTGAACGATCGGCTCGTCGCCTACACCAAGGCCATGGAGCAGATGACGCAGCGGTATCCCGACGACTTCGAGGCCTGGACGTACTATGCGTTGACCCTGCAGGCCTCCGCGCCTAAGACGGACAAGACCTACGCGAACCAGCTGAGATCAGCGGAGATCCTGGAGCGCCTGTTCAAGCAGAACCCGGAGCACCCCGGGGTGGCCCACTACCTGGTCCACGCCTACGACTATCCGGCGCTCGCCAGCAAGGGCATCTCCATCGCGGGGCGATACGCGCGGATCGCACCCGCCGCCCCCCATGCCCGCCACATGCCGTCGCACATCTATTCGATGGTCGGGATGTGGGAAGAATCCATCGCCTCGAACCGATCGGCTCTCGAGGTTCAACCCGACTACCATCACGCGGCGGACTTCATGGTCTACGCCTATCTCCAGCTCGCGCAGGACGCCAAGGCCAAGGCGCTGGTGGACGTGATCGTGGGCCTGCCCCCGCGCGAGTACCCCATCCTCGCGAACTTCACCGCGGTCGCCGCGATCCCGGCCCGCTACGCGCTCGAGCGCGCCGACTGGGCCGGCGCGGCCGCGCTGCCCATCTCCGCGACCGGGCGCGTCATGGCCGACGCCTTGACCCGCTTCGCCCGCGGCCTCGGCATGGCGCGCAGCGGAGATCCGGCCGGCGCGAAGCGCGAGATCCAGGCGTTGCAGGAAATGCGCCGGGCCCTCGAGCAATCGAACGACTCCTATTGGGCCGATCGCACCCGGGAGCAGATCCTGGCCGTCACCGCCTGGGTGGCCCACGCGGAGGGCGTCGGCGCCCAGGCGACGAAGCTCATGCGCGCCGCCGCCGACGGCGAGGATGGCAGCGTCAAGCACGTGGCGATGGAAAACCGCCTCTATCCGATGCGCGAGCTACTCGGTGAGCTGCTGCTCCAGGTCGGGCAGCCGGCGGCGGCGCTGGCGGAATTCGAGGCCTCGCTGAAGGAGAATCCGAACCGCTATCGGAGCCTCTCCGGTGCTGCGCTCGCCGCCGAGGCCGCCGGCGACCGCGTGAGCGCCGCCGGCTACTTCGAGAAGCTCGTCGCGCTGTCCAGCAAGGCCGACACCACGCGTCCGGAGCTGGCCCACGCGAGAGCCTTTCTCGGGCGCCGCTGAGTCACGACGGAAGTAACTACCGTGTAAGTCCGCGCTGACCGACCTCGATCCCGACGATCGCTGTGGCCGCGGCCGCTCGTATCTGCCTCGCCACGTTCATGAGAGCCTCTCCGTCATTCTGCATTCGGGAGTGGCACACGTCTTGCGGCTTTCCGATGGAACCCTATAACCCAGTTCCGATGCCACGCGCGTCGGACTGCCGGGAGGCGGCCATGGAGAAGACGCCCATCGAGATCGGATACCCACCCGCGAGCCAACCGACGCCGGACGAGATCCGCGAGGCCAATCGCAACATCCACCAGCCCGGCCGCGTCATCGACGCGGCGCAAGTCGAGGTCGTGCGGGCGTTCAGGAACGCCGCCGTCACCGTCCAGCGCGGGGTACAAGATGGAGCCGACGAGGTCATCGCGTATACTCGGCGCGAGCCCGCCGCCGCGCTGACGATGGCGGCAGGTCTTGGAGTCCTGGTTGGCTTTGCCATGGCGATCGGTAGCTTCGGCGGAAGAGGCTGGCTCGCCCCACGCAGGCCGAGCGTCATGACTCGGCTGACCGGGCTGCGCTGGACGGGCCTTCGCGGCTAGACCAGGGAGCCGGGATGGGTGAGCAGGCCAGGGCATGAGCCCCGAAATCCTCCTCTGTCCAGAGTGCCGCGAGCCCGTCGACCTGGACCAGCAGGAATATGTCGTCACGAACCGGGATACCGCGCGGACGAGGCACAATCGGCTCTACGCGCACTTCAGCTGCGTCAGAGGCCAGGGGAAGTCGGTTCAAGACATGAGCGACAAGGAGATCGAGGCCGTTCACCGTCGCATCCTCTCGGAGCTGGACGAGGGCGCCATGGAACGACTCGGGATACAACGGATCAAGCGGGAGTGAACTCTTTACCGCGACGGTCCCAGTCGTTGTTACCGGCATCAAGCCGTGCCTTCCGTCTCGGTTCTTCCGGAATCAGTAGTTATACGGACTTACAATTGTGGCACCCGGAATGCTCACATTTCCCCCAAGCACACGGCACAAATGATCCGTCACAACGGCCAACCGGAAGTAGGGGGTCACGACGCAGTCCCTTACGCAGAGGGAGCGCCGGCTTCCTCTATCGCGTCCACGACGATCCGGGTCGCCCTGCTGAGCGACAGCGTCCTGTTCCGGTCCGGCCTCCGTCGCCTTCTCGGCTCTGACCGCTCGCTGGTCGTGGTGCGCGAGATCACGGCACCCCCCGTTCGGGACATACTGCGGTCGAGCGCGCCTCAGATCCTCCTCGTGGACGCGCAGATCCCGGGGTCCCTGGAGATCTGCCGCGAGCTTCGCCTGAATGGCGTGCGGCCGTGGGTCATCCTGGCCGGGGCCGACGGACACGAACGGTGGGCCGTCGAAGCTTTGAAGACAGGGGTTCGCGGGATCCTTCCCAAGAGCGCCAGCGTCGAGCACCTCCTGAAGGCCATCCGCGTCGTCCACCAGGGCGAGGTATGGGCGACCAATCGGGTGATCGCCCTGACCGTGGCGGAGCTGGCGGCCCGGTCGGTCAGTCCAGAGGTGGGCACGCTCGCCTTCCGCGAGCGGCTGAGCCCCCGAGAGCAGGAGATCGTGCACCTGGTTGTCGACGGGCTAAGCAATCTCGAGGCCGCGAGCCGGCTCGGGATCACCGAAGCGACCGTGAAGGCGCATCTCACCCGCATCTTCCAGAAGCTCGCGTTGCGCGGCCGAGCCCAGCTCGCCGCGCGCTATCACGGTCGCCTCTCCGCGCCGGCCCGGGAGGCCAGCCAAGCCCTGCTGGATGCCTGACCCGGCGCCGCGGGGGGCCGCGACCGATCACTCGCGATCGAAGAACACGAGCCGGGGCTCGGCCCGAGCCCCCTGGATGTCGAGGATCGCGTAGGAGTAGCGACGCTCCGTCCGCTTGTCGGTCGGAGATCCGGGATTCACGATCCAGATCTCGCCGCGGCGCTCGCACAGCGGCCGGTGGCTGTGCCCGAAGCAGATGACGTCGACCTCCCCGTGCTCGAAGGTGCGTAGGCTCCGGGTCACCGTGGTGCCGTGCGTCCCGTCCCCGTGCACCATGCCGACTCGCACCCCGTCGAGCGTCACCACTTTGCGGCGGCCGAACCGCCGGACGAGGGTGGCCGGGTCATTGTTGCCGGCGACCGCCTCGAGCGGGGCCACCCTCTCGAAGAGGCGCGGAATCTCCGGGCCCGTGAAGTCGCCGAGATGGAGGATCCTCTCGACGCCTTCCGCGCCAAGTCCCCGCAGGAGCGGCACGGGCAGCTGATCACCGAACCGGGGAAGGTGCGTATCCGACACGACCCCGACCTTCATAGCCCGGTCGCGGGTGCCCGGAGACGCTCCGCCTGCTCCTCCGCCTGTCTAACGCGGCGGGACAACGTGATCAGCAGATTCTGGGTGAGCCCAGGGACCTCCTTGAGAAGCGCCGAGAAGTGCCGGCGGCTGATGACGAGCAACCGCACCGGGGTATCCGCAACGACCGTGGCCGACCGCGGCCCTCCATCCAGCAAGCTCATCTCGCCGAAGAACTCGCCGGGGTGGAGGGGGACGCGCTTCTCGGCGGAGACGTCGACGCGCGCCGTTCCGTCGATGATCAGGAAGAACTCGTCGCCGGGCTCGCCGGCCCGGGTCAGAACGGTCTCCGCCGCGACATCGAAGACCTGGGCGATCTTGGCGACACTCCGGAGCTGCCGGTGGCTGCAGCCCTCGAAGAGCGGAACTTCCTTGAGGCGCTCGATCTTGTCGTCCTGCTTCGTCCCCCGTCCGGAAGAGACGGGTTCCAGGCGACCTCCAGCATCGTAGGGAATCGATCCGTCCATCATCCGGCTGATCAGTTCCATCGCTCCTCCACCCTGTAACTCTTACCGACCTACGGGGCGCGCGGCCCCGTACTCCGGGAACCGAATCATGTCCTGCCGGCCCGAGGCTCAGGGACCTTTATGCTGATCCTCAAATGGCCCGGCGAAGCCGTCTCGGTCGGCTCCGCGTCACGCGAATCCGGCCCGCCGTCGATCCGGTCAACGCGGAGTACCTGGTGACGTTCGGCTCCTCGGCGACCGGTGACATCACCCTGAACCTCGGCAGCATCCACGGCCTCGACGGATTGACGGACGTTCTCCGGGCCGGGCGCGTCCCCCTGAGCGAGATCGAAAAGGCCTGGCGCGTCCTGGCCGTCGAGACCACGCACCAGATTCCGAACGTCATGCTCACGCGCGCCTTGCTCCGCCTCCTCAATCTATAGGGGACGAGACGCGGGCGGCCTCACTTGCTCGGCCCGTAGGTGGCCGCCAGGTATTCGACGATGGCCTTCGCGTCGGCTTCACTGACCGGAGCCCCGAAGACCTTGACCATCTTGGTGACGACCGCGTCCCACTGCTTGGCGTCGCCCCCCGGCTGCGCCACGACGTAGTCGGTCGAATGACAGAACTGGCACTGCGTCTGCGCCAGGTCACGGTGCGGGCCGGGCTTCAGGGTGGCGTAGTCGTTGTCCGCCGGCAGGGTGATTTGCTTCTCCTGAGCCATCGCGGCGGACGCGACGGCCTGGCCACCCAGCAGGCACGCGAGCGCGAGCCTCATCGGCCCCCTCATATGGCTTGCACGCTCACGCGCTCGATCACGTTTCTAAGGTATCCCGCCGGGTTCCACAGGGGCGTCGTGCCCTGAGACTCGCCGATCGCATTGAAGGCGCGGACCATCAGCCGATGATCGCCGGCGGCGGGGGGAATCCAGGTCGCCGACCACTCGCGGAACGAATAGCGGCCGAGGTCTTGGCCGAGCTGGACTCGGCGCCACGTGGCGCCGTCGTCGGTCGAGAGCTGGACCTCGCTGATTCCGTAGCCGCCGTCGAACGCGATGCCCTTGATCGTCGCGGCCTGCCCAGCCTTGACGCGCGTCGCGGGGGCGGGCACCACGATGAAGGACCGAACCGGCATCCGACTGATGGGCACGGTCCGCGCGGGCGCGGTCCCGGGCTCCACGCACCCGCACGGCGTGTCGGGGATCCGGTAGCCGGGCTTCATCCAGAACTTCTCGAAGACGCGGTCGATCACCTCGATCTCGGAGAGATTCTTGACCCAGTAGGTCGCGTACCAGCCCGGTACCACCAGCCGCGCGGGAAAGCCGTTGAGCATGGGCAGCGGCTGCCCGTTCATCTGGTAGGCCACGATGACGTCCGGGTCGTCCACGATGCGGGCGAGGTCGAGGCTCTTGACGAAGTCCGGCACCGTGGGAAAAGCGGGCTTGTCGAGCCCGTCGAAGGTGACCTGCACCGCGCCGGTCCGCACGCCGGCCCGCGCGAGGATGTCCCGCATCCGGGCGCCGACCCATTCGGCGTTGCCCATGGCCCCGTCGCCCCACTGGCCACCGAGCACCCGTGGCGAGAAGCGACCGCGGCTGTTGCCGGAGCACTGATTCGCCGCCACGACACGCGTCGCCGGGAACTTCGTCTTGAGATCATCCATGGACAGGTCGAGGGGTCGGTCCACCAGGCCGTGCACCCGGAGGCGCCACGTGGAGAGGTCCACCGCGGTCGGGACCGGGAAGACGTGGTACCGGACGAAGAACGCATCGTTCGGGGTGATGGCGCGATCGAAGTACTTCATGGGCGTCTCGAGCTGGGGCGGGCGCGAGGTCAACAGGATGAGATCGGTCTTCTCCGGGTAGCGTACCAGGGGGCGCCCGGCCAGCGGATCGTCCGCAGCCTGAGCGGCCGGAGTCCCGGCGGCGGCGGCGGCCAGCAGGGTACCGGCCTGGCCGAGCGCCCTCAGAAAGTCACGACGGCTCTGCTGGGACATTGTCGTCCCTCCACCTCGCAGATACGCTCATGCCCGAGAGCTGTCAACAGCTCAGTCGACCTTCCGGAGCCGAAGACTGTCGTCTCCCCCGCGGTGCATGCCCACCTGGCCCGAGCCGCTCACGGGACCGATCAGATTCTTGCCGTCCCGGTAGAGCGTCAGCACCGCCGTCCTCCGCTCCGGAGTCGTGAACCGGAGCACGATCTCGCCGTTGATCATCTCCACGACCCCGATCACCGGAGCGAGCTTCCGGTCGCCGTACTCCGCGGTCGTGACGAGCTGGCCCGACCTGTCGTCGATCGACTTGACGACGAGCGTTCTATCGTAGGTCCCCGTCTCCGTCCGCAGGTCACCGGTCCAGCGGCCGACCAGGAGCTTCGCGAGGTCCGTCTGCGTCCAGCCTGCCGTCACGCCGAAGAGCATCAAGGCCAGCCCTACCGCCACGACCATCGCGCGCCCTGGCATCGTCGCACCTCCCTTTCTGGATGAGCCGGGAGACATTATGCCCCGCCGGCGCCAGAGAAGATGATTCTCTACCTGGGCGGGGTCGAGCCCGAGGGAGACATCGGCTGCTCCGACGCGGGATCGGCGGACGGGACCGGGCCGGCGTCCACCGGCGCCCGTGCCGGCCCGGTCGTGCGGTCGGCGCAATCCCGCCAGGTGCGGTGCAAGCCGAGCGTGAAGGCATTGGCGCCGCCACTGCCCCAGCCCGATAGCCAACCGCCGGTCTTTCCGGTGCGGCATGGCTGATCCACCGCGCAGCCGGCGACCAACAGGCCCACCAGGATGCCGACGGAGGCCATCCGCCCGACGAGCCCAGCGATGTGCTTGTGCTTGATCACTGGTCCCAGCTCCTTCCCGCAATCTACATGGCAATGCGATGACGGTCGCGTCACGTTGTTCGGTCCGAGGATCGCTCGGAGGTGGTCCTGCGTCCCAACCGTGATCGGATACACCCGATCAAATGATCGACACGGAGGGCAGACGCATGGAACGTACTGGGAACATCATGGGGCTGGTCGCGGCAACGATGATCTTCGCGGGCGGATGCGCCATGTCGGCCGATCAACCGCGCGCCGCACTGGCACCGTCGGTCGCTCCGACCCCCGAGACCGCGAGCTTGAAAGGCATCTGGCGAGGCTCTTTCGCACAGGTCGGAGTCGGGGATACCGGGCAGGTCCAGGGAGACATCGACTGCAAGGTCGGTGACGACGGTACATATACTGCGACGTGGACGACACGCGTGGTGGCCGGGTCGTCCCGAGGCTCTCGAGTGGAGACGTCGGGCGCCGCGGTCGCGACCGACTCCGGCGTGGCCTTCGCCGAGCGGGGTGGCTCCCGATTCACCCTCAAGCACGTGGGCAACACGCTCTACGGTATCCGCAGGGATCCGGTCAGCGGCCGCACGATCGCGGTGCGCCTGGAGAAGATCTCGACCGTGGAATGAGCAGATCAGACCGTAGGGATAGTGCCCCCGTCGATGACGTACTCGCTTCCGGTGATCGACGCGGCGCGATCAGAGGCGAGGAAGGCGACCAGATCGGCCACCTCTGACGGCCAGCCGGGACGGCCGATGGGGATGCCGCCAAGTGATCTGATCAGTTCCTGGCGTGCCGAATTCCGGTCGACGCCGGAGCTCGCCGCAAGTCTGTCGATGAGCGCGGTGGCGGCGGTAGTCTCTATGAATCCCGGCGCGACGCTCACGACCCGGACACCCTTGGGGCCGACCTCGTTCGAGAGCCCCTTGCTGTAGTTGCTGAGGGCCGCCTTCGCGGCCGCGTACGCGAGGGTCGCCTCGAACAGCGGGAGGCGTCGCTGAATGGAGGAAATGTGGATGATGACACCGCTACCCTGCTTCAGCATCGAAGGAAGCAATCCTCGGTCGAGCCGCACGGCGGCGAGCAGATTCTGGTTCAACGCGTCCTGCCAATGCGCGTCGGTCAGTGCGGCAAAGCCCCCGCCCGGCGCCGAAGACCCACCGACATTGTTGACCAGTATGTCGACGCCGCCGAGGCGATCCCGTATGTAGCCAACGACCTTCTCTGCCCCATCGGCCGTACTGATGTCGGCTTCCACGAAGAGGTCCGGCTGGAGCAGGTCAGGGGGTCGAGATCGAGCGGTGGTGACCACGGTGGCTCCCGACGCCCTGAGGCGCTCGACGACGGCTGCCCCCATGCCTTTCGTCCCGCCAGTCACGAGCGCGCGCTTACCGGCGAATTCAGTATCGTCGACGCGGTTCATCCACCTATCCTCCCGGTGAGCCCTCGCGGTCTACCGACGGGGACGCCCTCGGTGGCCCAATACCTCGGGACACCTCCACGGTTCGCAGGTTACCATGCTCTCCCGCGCGAACCGGTGAGCCCACCAGGCCCGATTCACTCGGACACGTATGAGGAACTGGGGATCTAACTCCCGGGCTGGGTGCGTCGGACCGCGGGCTTCACCAAGGACGTCGAGGCGTTTGATTTGCGCGCGCATGGTAGAGTTGCGTCCTCTGCGCCATGCCCGCCGCGGCCACGACGATCGAGATTCGTCTGAGCAACCCCCAGCAGCTATTCAATTCGCTCGACCCCTCCCCGTTTCACGAGCGCGACCTCGACGAGGATGCCGAGGCGTACATCGTGGATTCAGCCGATGAGTACCCACTCGATCAACCACTGACACTGGTCATCTACCTGCCGCCGGACTACTCGGCGAAAAGGCCACCGGACCTCGGCTCGGGGATTCATCACTACTTCGCCTATCGAGCCGAGGAGACCCGGCGCCGTCTGCGTATCTTCTTCCGGGAGGGGCGGACCGCCCTGATCGTGGGCGTGACCTTCCTCTTCGTATGCATCGCGCTGCGTCAGCTGGCCCTCATGACCACCCACGGACTCCTCGCGCAGATCGCCGACGAAGGTCTCTACATCGTGGGATGGGTCGCGATGTGGCGCCCGCTCGAGCTGTTTCTGTACGACTGGCGCCCGATTCGGCGGCGTGGGCGCCTCTTCGCCAAGCTGGCCGAGATTCCGGTCACGATACGGTCGTGAGCCGGGTCGGCCGGCGAGCCCGGGCGCCGCACGAGCAATCGATGGCCCCCGGGACCGGTGACGACTACACTACGCGTGCCATGCCCCAGGGATCAGTGTGAAGACGCCCCGAGCCCGCGGTCGAGCCCCCAGCCTGGCCGAGCGCTTCGCCACCGTCAATGGCGTCCGGCTCCGGTATCTCATCGGCGGGCAGGGCAGCCCCGTGGTGCTCTTGCATGGCTACGCCGAGACCGGCCACATGTGGCAACCGATCATGGGCCTGCTGGCCCAGGAGCACACCGTCGTGGTGCCCGACCTCCGCGGCGCCGGGGGCTCGGCCAAGCCGGCCACCGGCTACGACAAGAAGACGATGGCGTCGGACATTCACGCGCTCACCACGCGGCTTGGGCTCGACCGCGTACGCATCGTCGGCCACGACATCGGGCTCATGGTGGCCTACGCCTACGCGGCCCAGTTTCCGCGGACGACCGACCGGGTGGTCTTGATGGACGCCTTCCTGCCCGGCGTCGGGGACTGGAAGAGCGTCTGGCTGCTCCGCGACCTGTGGCACTTTCACTTCTACGGCAAGGTTCCGCTGGCCCTGGTGAAGGGGCGTGAGCGGATCTACCTGGAACATTTCTGGAATGACTTCGCCGCCGATCCCAAGCGCTCGGTTCCCGAGACCGATCGCCGGCTCTATGCCAAGGCCTACGCGCAGCCCGGCGCCATGCGCGCCGGCTTCGAGTATTTTCGCGCCTTCGAGCGCGACGCCGAAGACTTCGCTCTCCTGGCGAGGACCCCTCTGTCCATGCCGATGCTCGTCCTGTCGGGAGAGAAGGCGGGAGGCTCGTTCCTGATCGAGCAGGCGAAGCTCGTGGCGTCCGATGTCACGGGACGGGTCATTCCCGGCGTCGGTCACTGGCTGATGGAGGAAGCGCCCCGCACGGTCATTCCCGCCCTCGTCGAATTCGTCCGCTAGCTCCGCTCGCGGGCGGAGAACTACCGTGCGACGGTTACCGCGTAGATCTCCACCGGGGCCTCCCGGCCCCGCAGGGCCCGGGGACCGAGGGCCTCCCGGGCGTACGGCTCCGTCCCGTCCAGACGGCCGAGCGCCTCGGCCGAGACCAGGAACGGTCGGTCCAGGTCACGGGTCGCCTGCTCGAGGCGGGCCGCCGTATTCATCACGTCCCCGTGAAAGACGATCTCCCGCTTGGAATCCCCGATCTCTCCACCGATGACGGGCCCCGCGTGGAGCGCGGCTCGCAGCCGGGGCACTATCCCGAACTCGCGCTCGAACTCCACGGCCGCCGCCGCGATGGCCGCCTCGATGGCGAAGAAACAAGCGAGCGGACGGGCGTCCGTGTGGCCCGCGCTCACGGGCCACGTCACGACCATCTCATCACCCACGTATTGGTAGATCTCGCCGCCGTGGTCCGCGATGGGATCCGAGGCCACGCCGAAGACGGCGGCGAGGAACCGGTGGACCGCGATGGGGCCGATTCGCTCGGCCAGAGTCGTCGAGCCGCGTATGTCGACGAACAGGAAGAATCGCTCCTCGAGGTGCGGCTGGTGGTAGCGCCCGAACACGAGATGCCCGAGGGTGCGGGGGCCCACGATCTGACTGACCTGAAAGACGAAGACGAACGCAAAGGCGGCCGCAAAGGAGAAGGCGACCGACCACAGCGCCACCGAGACCGGAAGCGGAGCGGCGATCGCCACCAGACCCAGCACGAGGACGCCGAGCGATCGGAGATTGACGATCGAGATCAGCACCCCGTACACCAGCCATTTGAGGCCGAAGGTCACGAGGAACGGGGCGCGCTGCACGGCGCGACCCCAGCGGGTTCGCAGCCCGAAGACCTCGATGGCGCCGATCGGGACCGCAATCGCGACCCCATCGATCGCGCCGATGGAGCCCCCGATCAGACCAGTTTCACGGAACACGCGGCCGACCACACCGCCGTACGCGATACCGATCAGAGCCCCGGCCAGAACGAGCCAGAGGAAGATCCGCATCCGGCGTTTGGTCGCGCGACGCATCGGGCCGAGTGTACGTCAAAGTGTTTGGCTGATTTGCAAACCCCACTTGACGCCTGCGTCAGCCGCGCCTACAGTCCAACTCGGTCTACCAGATTCGAGTAAAGGAAGGTGGACATGAACACGATCACCACGAAAGACGGCGTCGAGATCTTCTACAAGGACTGGGGCAAGGGTCAGCCCCTCGTCTTCAGCCATGGCTGGCCGCTGTCGGCCGATGATTGGGACACGCAGATGCTGTTCTTCCTCAGGCACGGCTTCCGCGTCATCGCCCACGACCGGCGCGGCCATGGCCGCTCCACCCAGACCGATGGCGGCCACGACATGGACCACTACGCCGACGACCTGGCGGCGCTCACCGCGCATCTGGACCTCAAGGGGGCGGTGCATATCGGCCACTCGACCGGCGGCGGCGAAGTGGTGCACTACCTGGGTCGCCACGGCGAGAGCCGGGTGGCCAAGGCGGTGATCATGAGCGCGGTGCCGCCGCTGATGGTCAAGACGGCGGCCAATCCCGGCGGGCTGGCCAAGGACGTGTTCGACGGGCTCCAGGCTCAGCTCGCCGCCAATCGATCTCAGTTCTACTACGATCTGCCCGCCGGCCCGTTCTACGGCTACAACCGACCCGGGGCGAAACCCTCTCAGGCCGTGATCTGGAACTGGTGGCGCCAGGGCATGATGGGAGGCGCCAAGGCGCACTACGACGGCATCGTCGCCTTCTCCCAGACCGACTTCACCGAAGACCTGAAGAAGGTCACGGTGCCGGTCCTGGTCATGCACGGCGATGACGACCAGATCGTGCCGTATCCCGATTCGGCCCCGCTCTCGGCAAAGTTGCTGAAGAACGGCACGTTGAAAACCTATAAGGGCTTCCCCCACGGCATGCCGACAACCGAGGCCGACACCATCAATGCGGACCTGCTGAGCTTCCTGCGTGGGTGAAGGCCGCGGCATCGAATACCGGGCCGTCTGAAGGAGATCCGTATGGGCGCCTTGAATGCCTTCTCTAGGGCGAGCGCCAGGCGCACGATCATCAACGCCGCGTCCACCGCGATACTGGGCGCCCTCACCGTCCTCCTATCGGCGGGCCCCGCGAGCAGCGCGGATCGTCCGGTCGGCTCGGACGTCAACGTCGACGCGAAGTCGTTTCGGTGCATCACCAAGATGACCTCGGTGCGTCACTTCTACGTGGACAATCTCCGAGGCGATCTCGCCGCGACGCTGGCCGCGGCCAATGCGCCGACGGGCGCCGTGTACCCGCCGGGATCCGTCGTTCAGCTCATTCCGGGCGAGGCGATGGTCAAGCGGGCCAAGGGCTTCAACCCGGCGACGCGCGATTGGGAGTTCTTCGAGCTCGACGTGTCGAAGGACGGCACCCAGATCAGGAGACGAGGATTCGTCGACGTCGTCAATCGGTTCGGCGGTAACTGTTTTGGGTGCCACGTCGCGGCTCGCCCCGAGTGGGATCTCGTCTGCGAAGCGGGCCACGGCTGCGCCCCGATCCCACTGACACGCGACATGAGTGGAGCGCTGCAGCGAACCGACCCTCGCTGCCAGAATCCTCCGGTCAGCGCCAAGGATGCCGCGGCGCTCAAACAGCTGAACGAGTTGGTCAAGCCGCGCTGAGCAGAGCGAAGAATGAGAGCCAGCCTGCCCTTCGTGCTTCTCGGTGTCGCTCTCGGTGCGGGGGCCGCCGGCGCGGCCGGCGACATGGACCTGCCGGCCTTCAAGGTGGAGCGCTGGGTGAACTCAGGCCCACTGACGGCCGACACACTGCGTGGCAAGGTCGTCCTTGTCGACTTCTGGGAGTACACCTGCGTCAACTGGATCCGCACCGCCCCCTACGTCAAGGCGTGGCACCGCGACTACGCCGACCGCGGCCTGGTCGTGGTCGGCGTGCACGCGCCCGAGTTCGAGTTCGGGAAGCAAGCCCAGAACATTGACCGTGGGGTCCGCGACCACGGGCTCACCTACCCGATCGCCCTCGACAACGATTTCGCGACGTGGCAGGCCTTCGGCAACGACGCCTGGCCGGCGAAGTACCTCTTCGACGCCCACGGCAAGCTGGTGAAGCGGTGGGTGGGAGAGGGCAGCTACCACGA
>Ga0075424_100002738_pt1 | contig 16248 bp, 18 predicted proteins | sample SoiMethybrSBSTD3_FD_75301 | JGI IMG/M metagenome (GOLD analysis project Ga0075424, IMG submission 75301) | Bulk soil microbial communities from a Populus tree surrounding site in Tennessee, USA - Soil MetaG P. TD hybrid SBSTD3 | ecosystem: Environmental > Terrestrial > Soil > Tree plantation...
AACTGGGTATTGGGCGCGATCGACTTGAGCCGCCGCGGTAGACGCGATGCAATCGTCATGGCTCCGGAGTCGTGCGTGCAAATGCGGAATATATCCTCAGCCGTGGCTGGATTGAAAACGTCGCCGCGCAACATGCGGTCGACCTCAGGCAGCACTACCTGTAGTTCCTCCTGCAGCCGGCGGGCGCGCGCGGTCAGCTCGTATCCCTTTAGGGTGCGGATCAGTAGTTCGTCGCCGAAGGTCTCCCTCGCGCGCTTGAGAAGACGGCTCATAGCGGGCTGACTGAGATTGTGCCGCTTGGCCGCTTTCGAGATGCTCCGCTCCTCAAGCAGAACGGCGAGCGCCGGCAGCAGATTCAGGTCGGACCTACGCACATGTGTTAGGTGCATCTCTAACATCTAACATTTGCATTTGGCGCATGCAACGAGAGGCGCCATTTTCGTTGCTATTGCGAACGCAACATGCGGCCGCCAAGAGTAGTCCCAAAGTTAACCATCCGTAGGAGGATGACATGAAGACCATTGTCGCAGTTGTAATTGGGCTACCCGTGCTCACCAGTCTCGCCGGCCGCGCTAGCGCTGCATGTACGATTAAGGGATGGACTGACGGGCAGGCAGGTCAGCCAATCTGGAATTGCACACAACAGTGACCGTAACCGATCAAGCACCACGGCGCGCCAGGCCTTTGAGGCGAACGAAAATGAGTTGATCATGAGCCCCGTCATCGCAGCACAAGAACAGTTCTCACGGTACTCCATAGCATTTCGGTCGAGGATAGCGGCGCTATGCTGGGCATGGGCGACTCGCACGCTTAAGAACGCGATCGCCGATGTCGCCTCGATGAGCGATCAGGAGTACCGCGATTTCGGGTTTGACAAGGGCGACGTTCTGCGGGGCTTAAGGCAGCTGTGCTACGAGCTCGAGCGCTCCAGCAGCAAGCCCGTGGCCCGTTCTCCCAGTTGTAATCATCACGAACCTGCAGACACTAAGTTATTCAAGGCCAACACGAGAGAGCCCTTGGCAATTGCGCGCGTCAGCAGTGGGCTATGAGTTTTTGGAGCCCATCGGAGCTATCGCGGATTAGGGTTTGATCCATTGTGGGTGTCGTCACCATCGAAGCCGACGAACGACGCCGCATGAACAACGAGAACACCCGCCGAGGGGCTAGCGCCGCACACCATCGCGGCCCGTCCCGCTCAAAGCTAGAGGAGCAAGTAGCCGAACTTGCTGCGCATCAGGCGGCTATCTCGGAAGTGCTGCGCGCAATCGCCGGTTCGCCGCACGACCTGCAGCAATATTACAAACGATCATCGACAGCGCGGTGCGTCTGTGCCGAGCAGAGACGGGCAGCTTCCGTCTCGTCGAGGATGCAGGCTTTCGTCTCGTTGCGCATTCACTGAGCCCAAACGGGTTAAAGGAGTATTCACCGCCAATGCTTCTGGACCACGGCAGTCGTCTAGGTCGCGTGGCCGCAAGCAAGTCGCCGGTCCACGTCGCCGACATAACCGCAAATGAAGTCTATTCTGCGGGAGAGGCTGACGGAGCGCTCTATGCGCCGCCGCCCGTGGCTATAGTCAAAGCTGGCGTTCGGACGGGCCTCTTCGTGCCGATGCTCAGAAACGACAAACTAATCGGAGTGCTTACTCTGGGGCGGGGGCGCATAGAGCCCTTTACGGAGAACGAGATCGAACTGGTCACCGACTTCGCCGCGCAGGCTGCCATTGCCCTGGAGATTACCCGCCACGAGCGGCAGCTTCGCAAGTTGCAGATGGAGTTGGCGCACGCGAACCGCGTCGTAACCATGGGGCAACTCAGCGCCTCGATTACACATGAGGTCAGCCAGCCCATTGCGGCCGCGCGCAACAACGTCAGTGCGGCGCTACCTCTGACGTCAGGCGCCAAATCGAATGGTCGGCTTGGCAAGCAAGACTTCGTGTATTTGCCCGATGAAGATGTCTATCGCTGCCCGGCGGGAGAGCGGCTCAGTACCAGTACACCAATGTGAGAACGGGCTAACGTTGCGCCGATACTGGACGAACGCGTGCCAGAGCTGTGTTCTCAAGCACCACTGCACTACTGGCAAGGAGCGTCGCATCACGCGATGGGAGCATGAGCATTCTGAGCACGTCCAGCTCGAACGCTGTGGCCTCAAGTCGAAGTTTATCCTCAGCGGATTCAAGAAGTGTTCGACCGCGATCCGCCGCACGATGGCGGATCAAAGCGCGGGTGACGCGAACATGTAGCTGCGCAGTGTGTCAGTAGCACCACCAGCGGCCGACACGATCGCTTGCCGAAGCCTTCGGCCTTGTGCCAAAAGCCGCCGTCAAGTGAGCCGGAGGTCCGAGGGAGCGGTCATTCGGCGGCAGTGACCAAAAGCGATAGCAGGCACTGCAGCGACGGCGATGGATCGCCATGCCATACGATATAAGTGCGGTTGTGCGAAAATCGCTTCGGGAGAGCGTGTTGGCGTACGCTCTTCGCGCGCAGGGTCTCCAGAACAGACTTGGGCACCACAGCAAATCCGGTACCGGCAGCGACGCAGGCGATCATCCCCTGATACGAGGCAAATTCCAGGATCCGTTCGGGCATCACATTCGCGCTGCCTAACCATTCCTCGATGCGTTTGCGATAGGAGCACCCCTGCGCGAACGCGACGAGCGTTGAGCGTCCGAGGTCGGCTGGGCTGGACACCTTGGAGATCACCTTGGATGTCACAAGCACCAGCCGCTCGTCGAAGACACGGCGCGCCTGGAGGCTGGGTGCGGTAAAGGGCTCAGAGACGAAGGCAGCCTCAAGCTCGAAATTCACTACGCGGGTTACCAGTGCCCCCGTCGTTCCGGTGGCGAGTTCGACCACCACGTCGGGATACGCACTGTGATACCGCGACAGGATGGGAGCGAGGCGACTGCCGGCCGTGCTCTCGAGCGAGCCCAGCCTGAATACGCCCTTCGGCTTGCCGGTGCGCATTTCGCTGACCGTCTCGTCCGCTAGGCGCAGCAAACGATCGGCATAGGTGAGCAAGGTGTGCCCCTCCGCCGAGAGACGTATGGAGCGCCCCTCGCGGCGAAACAGCCGGGTGCCGAGATGTTCTTCCAACTGGCGGATGCGCGTCGTCACATTGGATTGAACGCGGTTGAGCTTGTTGGCTGCACGGACGATCCCGCCCTCGTCAACGACGGTTCGGAAGATCTTCAGGGACTCCAGGTCGATCGTTCTCATAACGAGAACGATATCTCAGAATTTTTCATTTGTGCAAGCTGATAACGTAACCACATGGGCCATTGGTCCCCGAACCTGAAGGAACGAGAAACCACGACCAGGAGAATGACCATGTCCGTGAAATCGTCATCGCAGACCCGGCGCGGCTTTCTCAGCACCTGTGCTGCGGGCGCCGTCACCATTGCTGCCGTCCAGCTTGCACCGATCGGCGCCGCGGACGCACAGCCTAGCAAGAACCAGCAGCCGGCTCTGCCCAAGATCAAGCCGCGAGCGAACGCATCGTTCGCTTCTCTAAAGCAGATCGAGGCCGGTCTGCTGAACGTCGGCTATGCCGAGGCTGGCCCAGCCGATGGCCCCGCTGTCCTTCTTCTGCACGGCTGGCCTTATGACATTCACACCTACGTCGATGTGGCGCCGCTGCTCGCTTCGTCAGGCTACCACGTAATCGTCCCCTACCTGCGGGGCTACGGCACGACGCGTTTTCTTTCCACCGATACCGTCCGCAACGGTCAGCCGTCGTCAATTGCAGTGGATATGATCGCCTTGATGGATGCCCTTAAGATCGAGAAGGCGACCCTTGCCGGCTGCGATTGGGGCGCGCGCACCGCGAACATCATGGCGGCGCTGTGGCCGGAGCGCTGCAAGGCCATGGTGTCCGTGAGCGGCTACCTGATCGGCAGCCAAGAGGCCGGCAGGATGCCGTTGCCGCCAAAGGCCGAGCTTGAATGGTGGTACCAGTTCTATTTCGCCACCGACCGCGGCCGGGCCGGCTACGAGAAATACCGGCACGATTTTTCAAAGCTCATCTGGCAGATCGCGTCGCCGAAGTGGGCCTTCGATGATGCCACGTTCGATCGTAGCGCGGCGGCTTTCGACAACCCGGATCATGTTGCCGTCGTCATTCACAATTACCGCTGGCGGCTCGGTCTCGCCGAAGGCGAGCCGAAATATGACGACCTGGAAACGAAGCTTGCCCAATTACCGGTCATCACGGTGCCCACCATCACGCTTGAGGGTGATGCGAATGGCGCCCCGCATCCTGAGCCCAGTGCTTACACCAAGAAGTTCTCGGGGAAATACGCGCACCGGACCATCAACGGTGGCATAGGGCACAATCTGCCACAGGAAGCACCGTACGCCTTTGCCGAGGCGGTGGTCGAGGTCGAAGGCTACGCTTCCTGATCGTTAGGGCCTTGCGCTCGCGGCTGCCGGACTTACCACGCTGCTGCTACCAACATTTTCGTTCGCTGAGACCAAGAAGGAGAGTAGTTCCATGAGTGTACTCAAGGTTGGACAGGAAAACTCCACGCCCATCGAGATCTATTACGAAGATCACGGCTCGGGTTCGCCGGTCGTCCTCATCCATGGTTGGCCCCTAAACGGCGACGCCTGGGAAAAGCAGACCTCCGCGCTCCTGGCGGCTGGCCATCGCGTGATCACGTATGATCGCCGCGGGTTCGGCCGGTCGAGCAAGCCAGGCATCGGCTACAACTACGATACCTTCGCTGCCGATCTCGATACTCTGTTGAGCGCCTTGGATCTGACCGATGTGTCGCTAGTCGGACACTCCATGGGCACCGGCGAGATCACAAGATACATCGGTAAATACGGCACCAAGCGGCTGCGGAAGGTCGTGCTCATCGGCACTCTTGGGCCTTACCTGGTCAAGGCGCCCGACAATCCTGAGGGCATTGACGCGAGCGTGTTCACCGGGATCCAGGCCGGGATCAAGGCGGATCGGCCGGTCGCGATGATGGAGTTTTTGAAGAACTTCTACAGCGTCGGTGGCCCCGATGGAAAGCTAGTCAGCGAACGCGTCATTCAAGCCAACTGGACCGTGGCAATCGGCGCGTCGCCCATCGCAACGGTGGCTTGTGTCGACGCCTGGCTCGAGGATTTCCGCAAGGACATCTCCCGCAATGATTTGCCGACCATAATCATTCACGGCGACGATGACCACATCCTGCCCGCCGATGTGACGTCTAGACGGCAGGCGAAGTTGATCAAAGATGTGAAGTTCATCGAGATCAAAGGGGGCTCCCACGGCCTCCCGTGGACGCACGCCGAGGAGATCAATGCAAAACTCGTGCGTTTCCTGAACTAGGACACAGACCCACGGCCTTGGTGGTCGGAAAAGGATGGAGCCAATGACCCGCAATCATCAACCTGATCAGGCAAATTTTAGAGTAATCCTGCCCGAAGATATCGACTGGAAGCCGTTCCCGGCGTTTCCGCCCGGGGCTCGTCTGGCGGTCGTCGTAGGCCATCCCACGGAACCCGGTCCCTACGTGGTCAGGGTCAAGGTGCCCGACGGCACGAAACTGATGCCGCACAAGCATCCAGAAGATCGCATCTACACGGTCATGTCGGGGGTTTTTTACATCGGGCTCGGGGAGACCTTCGATGGCGACAAGGTGAAGGCCTATCCACCAGGAAGCGTGATCGTTCTTCCAGGCGAAACCTGGCATTTCCACTGGGCGAAGTCCGGCGAATACGTCACTCAGGTAACGGCAATCGGTCCGCTTGGCCTTGAATATCACGACCCACACGACGACCCACGCTGGCACAGCCCTTAGCAATCCTCGAGCAACGATGCTCATCGACGCGCAGCGCAACGATTCGTCGCATGACCGACCGTGGTCGACAGCGACGAGGAAAAGTATCGCGTGCTGCCTGGCTTAGGTGTAGCGCCGAACGCGCCCCCCGGCTGCTTGAAGGTTCTTCGGACGGGAGATGGACAATGATCCTTGCCAAGATCGAAACCTTCGCACTCCGCATTCCCTTCAAAAAAGGGATCCAGTCAGACACCTCCGCCTGGGGCGATCGAAATTCGCCGGCGGCGGATTCGTTGCTTGTTAAGGTGACAACCGACCAGGGATTGGAGGGCTGGGGCGAGGCGTTCGGCTTCCGGGCGGTTGCGTCCGCCAAACTGGCAGTCGACGACCTCATCGCTCCGATCTGCATAGGACAGGACGCGACGCGCATCGCTCCTCTGATGCTCGAAGTTCAGAAGAAGCTGCACGTCTTCGGACGGGGCGGAGCGCTAAGCTTCGGCATCTCAGCCGTGGATATCGCTCTTTGGGACATTGCTGCCAAGGCGGCCAACGCACCCCTCTGTCAGTTGATCGGAGGCGGCGTCCGTGATTTGGTTTGCCATGCAAGTCTCGTCCGGTTTTCGGATCCTGCGCTTGTTCGCGCCAATGTTCGGCGAGCAATCGATCTGGGATTTCGTAGCCTTAAGCTTTATGAGATAGCGCTCCCGGCCAGTCGAGCAGCCCGCGAAGAAGCCGGGCCAGACGTGGAGTTAATGCTCGATGTAAATTGCGCTTGGACGTTACTGGAGGCACGAGCGCGCGCGCAAGAACTCAAGGAAATCAGCTTAAAATGGCTGAAGGAGCCGCTCTGGCCGCCGGAGAATTTTGACGGTCTGGCCGAATTGAGCAGGACGAGTGGCATCCCAATCGCCGCCGGCGAAAACGTCTATACGCTGATGGATTTCGAGCGCCTGCTAGTCGCTCGGGCTGTGGATTTTGTTCAGCCAAGTCCAGCCAAGATGGGAGGCGTCAGTGAATTGCGCAAAGTCTTTCCGCTTGCCGCCACCCACAACATCCCGGCGATGCTGCACTCCTTCTACGATGGCCCGGGCCTCTTGGCAGCAATCCATGCGACCGCTGCGCTCGGAACGGCGGACTCCATGACAGAGTGGCGCTGGTTCGATCTCCAAGCGCCGATTTACGGCGACGCGCTCAGGCCGAAGGGCGGCCGGATCTCGGTGCCCCAGGGATCGCGTATTGGAATTGACCCCGATCCCGATGTCATCAGGGTTTACCGTTGGAAATAAACGATGACGGAAAGCTACGAGCCGATGAGGAAGACAGAGGAGTGAATCATCCATGTCGTACCACTATTCCGGACCTGACATTAGTTCTCCCCATGGTGATGCCCGTCTCCGTTTGAAACCGGACAGCGCCGCGCTAGGGCCGAAAGCGGTCGGCCCGTGGGCTCCGACGCTGGACTGGCGTGCGCGAGCCGCTGCCGTGCATGCGGCGTTCGTCGCCCGGCGACTGAGCCCCGGAGGATGCGCCGACTTGCTGCCATGACCTTGTTCGTCGATCCGCTGGAAAGCGAGGCAGCTCCCCGATGACCGATGTTCTGCTCAACGGACTGATGCCGATCTTCGCCGTCATGGCGCTCGGCTATCTCGCGGGGTGGATCCGCGACATCGACAACCACCACGTCGACGAGCTGAACGCTCTTGTGACGGATTTCGCGCTACCCGCCTCCTTGTTTGTGGTGACCGCATCCACGCCGCGAGCGGTGATCGTGGCCCAATGGCCGCTGCTGGTGGTGCTCCTCGTCTCCATGCTGGCGCTCTATACGCTGTCCTATTGGATGCAGCGCCGTCTATTCGGTTTGGGATCGAGCGAGGCGTCTGTCCAGACCCTCACGATTGCTCAGCCCAACTATGGAGCGGCAGGGTTGCCTCTGATCGTCGCCGTGTTCGGCGCGCCCAAGACGATCGACGTCGCCTTGGCGCTCGCCGCCGGTTCGATCGTGCTCTCTCCGCTGACACTCGCCATCCTCGAAGCCAATAAGGCGCCGGCAGGCGGACAGAGAAATCTCGGCGCGGTCCTGCAGGCCATCGGCCGCTCCCTGCGCAAGCCGATCGTGCTTCTACCATCCCTCGGCATAGTATTCTGCCTGCTCGGGGTTCCCCTCGCGGACTCTGTCGCCCGTTCCTTTCAGTTGATCGGCCAAGCGGCGGGAGGCGTCGCACTTTTTCTGACCGGCCTGATCCTTTCGGCGCAACGGATCGAACTGGACGCGAACGTGCTGAGCGGGACGCTCTTGAAGAACGTCGTGCATCCCCTGTTGGTCGTCGGCTTGATCCTGGCTGTTCCGATGGATCGGGACACCGCACGAGTGGCGCTCCTGCTGTGCGCTCTGCCCTCCGGCTTCTTCGGCGTCCTGTTCGGCTTGCGGTACGGCCTCGAGTCCCAGGTCGCCGGATCGACCCTGATCGTCAGCTCGCTCGCGAGCGTCGTCACCCTCGCGGTTGCGCTGTTCGTCACGGCGGGCTCGTGATGCCTGACCTCGAGGCGATATTCTGCTCCTGACGGTTCCGAGGATGACAAGAAAGTGGCAGTCCAAGGGAGAATCAATCCATGTCGCACCACTATTCCGGGCCTGACGCCAGTTTTCCCCACGGCGATGCCCGTCTCGACCTGACCGACCTGTATGCCTTCCCGAAACCGGGCAGCGCTGGCAAGTCGATCCTGATCATGAACGTGCATCCGTCCTCGAGCATCAAACCGCCGCAACCGACCTGCCTTGATCCGTTCGCGACTGATGCATTGTACGAGCTTAAGATCGACACCGACGGCGATGCTGTTGCCGACATTGCCTACCGCGTACGCTTCTCGCCGTTCGCAGGCGGCGCGCAGACCGCAACGCTGCGCCGCGTCGAGGGCCCTCAAGCTGCCGGGACCGGCGATGGCGGGCAGACGATCGTCGAACACGCGCCGGTTTCCTTGGATCGGGAGGCGCGGGTCACCGAGGCCGGCGACCACCGCTTTTTCGCCGGGTGGCGTAGCGATCCGTTCTTCTTCGACCCGCTCGGCGCCTTGAACAACTTTCAGTTCAGCGGCCACGATTTCTTCACCGACAAGGACGTGTGTAGCATTGTCCTGGAAGTGCCCAACTCCGTGCTGGGGCCCAAAGCGGTTGGCCTTTGGGCTCGCACGCTCGACGGCTCAGGCGGCAAATGGGTTCAGGCCGATCGTGGCGCGTTGCCGGCGCAATCCATCTTCCTTCCCGGCGACGAAAGAAACGCTTACCTCGCCGCGGCACCGGCGGACGACGCCCGTTTCATCGCTGCCTTTGCGCACTCTTTAGAGCACATAGGAGGGTATTCTTCGGACGAAGCACGACGGGTAGCAGGGACATTACTGCCGGACGTCTTGCGCTTTGACCCCACGCGCCGGGCGTCATATCCGAGCAATGGCCGGGCACTTACCGACGACGTCCTCGATCACTTTCTCACCATCATCACAAATGGCAAGGTGACGACGGACGGGGTGGGAGCCCACAGCGATCTGCTCCCCGAGTTCCCCTATTTGGGACCGCCGCACAATACCTGACGCAAGTCGAGGGCATCTCTGTGAGGACTGTTCTAACGAACGGAGGGCATTGCCTTCTCTATCATCGTGTTCGGATTGGCCGGTCGCCGCAGCCATGACGCTTGTCGGTGTGTTCGCGATCTTCCACGGCCACGCGCACGGAACCGAAATGCCTGTCGATGCAGCCGGCGCGGAGTATGCGGCGGGCTTGGTAATCGCGACTGGTCTGCTCCACCTCATCGGGATTGGGATCGGCCTCGGCATCGCACGCGCGGCAATGACGATGACGAATGGCCGTCGCATTACTCAAATCGGAGGTGGCGTGATCGCTGTTCTCGGAGTGGGTGTGTTGATGGGCATCGTTTGAACGCGAAGCACGATACTGGCCTCACTCAAGCGTAGCGCAGATTTCCTTTAGGCATGACGACACTAGAGGCACTCGAACGAAGGCTGACGTGAGGACGGCTGTTGCCGTCGTATCAGCCTACGTGACGGTGCTTCACGTGTTGCTTATGGGCGCCATGACGGCACCCGAGGCAAAATCTGTCGATCTGTAGCACCGATCCAATTTTGTCACCACCTCTCGCCCGAACCCCGGTCCTTGCTCATACTTTTGCTTGGCAAGCTGCGTGGCCCGGCAGTCCGGCCGGCTGGTCCGCGTGCGAGATCACGCTGCCGGGCGATCACGCGGTCGACGCCGAGATCGATCTCGGTCCCTTCAGCCTGGCGGCTCGCCTCGACGTGAGCCCTGCCGGGGATGGAGCGCGCGACGGTGCGGCACCTTGTCGAGCAGGCGACGAAACCTAAGGACGAAGTGAACGCCAATTTGCTTGTCAGAGCGCCCCTCGCGGCGGAACAGCCGGGTGCCGAGATGCTCTTCCAACTGGCGGATGCGCGTCGTCACATTGAATTGAACGCGGTTGGCTGCACGGACGATCCCGCCCTCGTCAACGACGGCTCGGAAGATCTTCAGGGACTCCAGGTAGATCGTTCTCATGACGAGAACGATATTTCAGAATTATTCATTTGTGCAAGCAGGTCTGCCGGGCCTTATTCCGCTGCATGAGATCCTGTCTCAAGGTTTATGCACGCCACCCCTCGCTTTCGGTCACGGCTGTGTGCGCCATCGCAGCCACCGCCCTGGCCGTGGCCATGGGGATCGGCCGGTTCGCCTTCACGCCGCTTCTGCCGCTGATGGTCCGTGATGGCTCGCTGGCGCAGAGCGCCGGTGCTTGGCTGGCGGCCAGCAACTATCTGGGCTATCTGGCTGGCGCCCTGACCGCTAGCCGGCTGGGCCTCGCGCTGCCGATGCTGATGCGCGGGAGCCTAGCTGGCATCGTCGTCGCCACGGCCGCCATGGGTGCGTTTGACGGATTGGCCGCATGGATAATTCTGCGCTTCGTCGCTGGCGTACTAAGCGCCTATACGCTCGTTGCGACCAGTGCGTGGGCCTTGCAGCACCTGACGCGCTCAGCAAGTGCGAATCTTGCCGGGATAGTCTTTGCTGGCGTTGGCCTTGGGATCGCGTTCACCGGATTGTTCTGCGTCGCGGCCGCGCAACCAGGTGTGCCAGCTAACCAACTTTGGTTTGAGCTCGGTCTGCTGGCGGCGCTCGCGGTCGTCTGTTCCAATCCCTATGTGGGCCGGCCGTTGGAGACCTCTACCCCTGCGCATGCGACGTCGCGCCCCGACGTAACGCCTGGCCCTAACTCTGGAGTCGTCGTCTGCTACGGCGTGCTCGGTTTCGGCTATATCTTACCGGCCACGTTCCTGCCCGCTCTCGCGCGCGAAGTGGTGGACGACCCGCAGCTGTTCGGCCTTGCGTGGCCTGTCTTTGGCGTCGCAGCAGCACTGTCCACCATCGCAACCGCTAGGTTCTTCGCGCATGCAAACCGGCTTCGCGTCTGGGCCGTCGGCCATCTCCTCATGGCCGCTGGGGTCACCCTGCCCAGCATGTGGCTCGCCCCAGTGACGATCGCGATTGCGGCGCTGCTGGTTGGCAGCACCTTCATGGTCGTAACGATGATCGGAATGCAGGAGGCCCGGGCGCGGGCGCCGGACAACCCCACGGCGCTTCTCGGTCTGATGACTGCGGCTTTCGCCATTGGCCAACTGGCCGGCCCTGTCGTCTCCGGTACGCTCGACCTTTTGCCGATAGGACACCCCGCCGCCCTCGGTTACGCCCTGCAGCTCGCGGCGTTCGCGCTAGCATTCAGCGCAGCCTACCTCTGGCGTCATTCACACCGTACCTCGAACAATTGAGAGGCACCCCTGCCATGGCATTCAGTATCGAAGTCAACAGAAAAGCATACGTCGTCGATGTCGATGGTGACACGCCGCTCCTTTGGGTGTTGCGCGATGTATTGGGCATGACCGGCACGAAATTCGGGTGCGGCATGGCGCTGTGCGGCGCCTGCACCGTGCATCTCGACGGCGTCGCCATCCGATCCTGCATCACGCGCATAGACAGCATCGGCACCTCCCAGATCACGACGGTCGAGGCGATCGGCTCGACCGCGGCGGGTGCGACGGTTCAGAAGGCCTGGCTCGACCGCGAGGTTGTTCAATGCGGTTACTGCCAATCGGGACAAATCATGTCCGCTGCGGCGCTGCTGGCGAGCAACTCACGTCCGACGGATGCCCAGATCGACGCCGCGATGTCCGGGAACATCTGCCGGTGCGGCACCTATCTGCGGATTCGCGAAGCAATCAAGCAGGCGACTCAATCCAACGGACAACGAGGCTGACCATGGACCTCGACCGCCTTGAATCCCGGGCTGCCAGCAGCGTCTCTCGGCGCGGTTTTCTGCAGGCTGGAGCGGCCGCCGGAGGAGGTCTGCTGCTGAGCCTGAGCCTGGTGTCCCCAAAGCGCGACGCGGAAGCAGCCGCGGACTTCGCACCCAACGCCTTCATCCGCATCGAACGCGACGGACAGATCGTCCTGACCATGCCCTATGTCGAGATGGGCCAGGGCACCTATACCTCCATACCGATGCTGATTGCCGAGGAGCTGGAGGTGGACCTCAAACAGGTGCAGGTCGAACACGCTCCGCCCAACGAGAAGCTCTACGGCAACCCGTTGTTGGGCGGCATACAGGTAACGGGTAACTCGAATGCGGTACGCGCATCGTGGCAGCCCCTGCGTCAAGCCGGTGCCACCGCGAAAGCGATGCTCGTCGCGGCGGCCGCAAAACACTGGAATGTCGATCCGGCGTCCTGCCGCGCACAAAGCGGCGAAGTACTCCACGCTGCGACTGGCAGAAAGCTCAAATATGGCGAACTTGCCGCCGACGCTGCTCATCTGCCGGTTCCTGACAAGGTGGCCTTGAAGCGCCCGCAGGACTTCAAGCTCATCGGCACACCGGCCAAGCGGTTGGACACGGCCGGGAAGGTCAACGGGACAGCCGTCTACGGCATCGACGTTCGGCCGCCGGGTGTGAAGATCGCTACGCTTGCGCAATCGCCCGTGTTCGGCGGTCGTGTGAAGAGCGTCGATGATGCGGCAGCCAAGGCGGTAAAGGGCGTGCGTCAGATTGTGCGGCTCGACGACGCCGTCGCGGTCGTGGCCGACCATATGGGGGCCGCGAAGAAAGGGCTTGAGGCCGTCAAGATCGAGTGGGACGAAGGTTCACACGCCAAGCTCAGGACCGATCAAATCGCCAGTGAGCTTGAAAAGGCCACTCTCACCCCTGGGTCGGTTGCGCAGAACATCGGCAATGTCGAAAAGGGCATGGTGGACGCCGTCACCAAGGTGGAGGCGACCTACGAAGTTCCTTTCCTAGCCCATGCCACGATGGAGCCGATGAACTGCACCGTTCACGTTCGCAACGACGGCTGCGAAGTCTGGGTCGGCAGCCAGGTCATCGCGCGCGTGCAGGCAGCGGCGGCAAAGACGGCGGGAATGCCGTTGGACAACGTGGTGGTCCACAACCACCTGATCGGCGGTGGCTTTGGCCGGCGGCTGGAGGTCGATGGCGTCATTCGCGCCGTCGAGATCGCCAAGCACGTCGAGGGCCCCGTCAAGGTCGTGTGGACGCGCGAGGAAGACATCCAGCACGATATGTACCGGCCTTATTGGTTCGACCGGCTTTCCGCGGGCCTCGACGAAAAGGGAAAGCCGGTCGCTTGGAATCACCGCTACGCGGGCTCCTCGGTCATAGCGCGGTGGGCTCCTCCGTTCTTCAACAATGGTCTAGATCCCGACACCACCGAGGGCGCGATCGATCTGGTCTATACCCTCCCGAATATGCACGTTGAGTATGTGCAGGTGGAGCCTCCCGGAATTCCGACTGCTTTCTGGCGCAGCGTCGGCCCGTCGCATACCGTCTTTGTGGTTGAAAGCTTCATGGATGAGTTGGCCGCCGCGGCCAAGCAAGACCCCGTGGCGTATCGGCTTGCTCTCCTCGACAAGACCCCGCGCGCCAAAGCCGTCCTTGCACTCGCCGCCGAGAAGGCCGGCTGGGCAGAGCCCTTGCCGGAAAGGGTCGGCCGTGGCGTCTCCCTCCAGTACGCGTTCGCGACCTATATGGCGCAGGTAGCAGAAGTCGAAGTCGGGAAAAACGGAGCGGTTCGTGTGCGGCGCGTCGTCTGCGCGCTCGATTGCGGCACCGTCGTCAATCCCGACACGGTCCTAGCCCAGATTCAAAGCGCGATAATCTTCGGCATCACGGCGGCGCTTTACGGAGAGATCACACTCAACGACGGCCGCGTCCAGCAAACCAACTTCGATAGCTATCAGCTGCTGCGGATCGACGAAGCGCCGGCCATTGAGGTCCATATCGTCCAGAATTTCGAGGCGCCTGGCGGAATTGGAGAACCCGGGACTTCGGCCATCGTGCCTGCCGTCAGCAACGCAATCTTTGCGGCAACAGGCAAGCGCTTGCGCAAGCTACCGGTCGAAAGAGCGGCGCTGAAGCAGCCGGTGTGAGCGGAGCAACGCGGCGACTGGTACGAAAATTCAAACGATGAATTCGAGAGAGCTCAGGACGCACAACAGCAAGGACGAGTAACATGATCCGCAAAGCGAAAGCGGTTTGGCGCGGGACCGGCCGCGCCGGCAACGGCAACCTTTCCACCGAGTCCGGCGTGCTCGCGGAGACCCCGTATTCCTTTAAGACCAGATTCGAAAACGAGAAGGGTACCAACCCCGAAGAGCTCATCGCCGCGGCGCATGCTGGTTGCTTCACCATGGCGCTCGCGTTTCGGCTGCAAGCCGGCGGCTATACCCCGACGGAGCTGACTACCGAGGCCGTGGTCACACTCGAATCTGAAGGCCAAGCATTCCGCATCAGCCGCTCCGCGCTGTCTCTGCGAGCGAAGGCGCCGAACCTGGACGAAGCCAAATTCATCGAGATGGCAAGAGATGCCGAGAAGAACTGCCCCGTCTCAAAGGTTCTCAATGCCGCGATCACATTGGATGCCAAGTTGATCTGAGGCATTCACCAGCTCAGAGACAGCAAGAGGAGTTAAGCATGACAAGCAAAAGCACGGCTATTGTAACCGGCGCTTCACAAGGCATCGGAGCAGCCGTAGTCCAGGCATTTCTCCATCGCGGCTATAACGTCGTCGCAACGTCTCGCGGTGTTTCCAAGGCAAGCTTCGCGCCGTCGCCGTACTTGGTGCTCGTCGACGGAGACATTGGTCAGGTAGCCACCGCCGACAGCGTTGCACAAATCGCGATCGGCAAGTTCGGCTCGATCAATCATGTTGTCAATAACGCAGGTATCTTCGCAGCCAAGCCCTTTACTGACTACGGCATCGACGAGTTTCGTCGTTTCGTGTCCACCAACTTGGAAGGCTTCATCTTCATAACCCAACGCGCAGTCAAGCAAATGCTGTCACAGGGTACGGGCGGCAGTGTGACAAGCATCACGACGTCGTTCGTAGATAACCCAAACGCGGGTGTTCCCGCCTCAATTCCGATGATCACTAAGGGTGGACTTGATGCAGTAACACGCAGTCTCGCAATCGAATACGCGAAGAACAACATCCGCTTTAACGCGGTGGCGCCCGGTCAAGTCGACACTCCTCTGCACAAGAACAGTCGCAAGGAGCTTCTAACGACCCTTTCGCCGATGGGTACGATCTCAGACGCGAAGGATATCGCTGAGGCTGTCGTTTATCTGACGGAGGCGCGTCACGTCACCGGGGAGGTTCTGCACGTGGACGGCGGCGCGCACGTCGGCAAATGGTAACCCCCGAAGGTTCCCGCCCGGCCGCTGTCGCGAGGCAGCATTTGCGATCGCTCGACTGGGGCGTGGCTTGCATAAGCCGGGAGACGTCGTAACCAGTTGCCAGAATCCTCGTGCCATTCATATGCAAAGCGTACGGCTATCCGGTTGTCGCGAAACGCCCAGACCTCCTTGATCAGCCGATAGCCAGCTCGCGAATCCACTTGCGTGTATCACGATGGGCCTATCGACGAGCCCGCAATGCTGGATGAATACCAGCGCGCGTACCGATGCGCGGGCTTTTCCGCCTCGTACTCGACGTAGAGCACCGAGTTGAGAAAACAGCCCCATGGTCGAAGAGTCGATGGACGGGAATAACACCTCCGGGAATTCGCTTATGCAGCTCCGGCAAAGTTGCTCTGATAGATGAGGAAGCCCTGATATCCGCGGGCTTGGTATACTGCTGCCCGGCGGACACTCCCTTTCGAACTGCCGCAGCCGCCAGCCCTCGGAAGGCCAGGCCTGTCGTTTTAGGTCACGCCTGCGCGGCCTTCTTGATGAACGCCGCGACATCCGCCGGCCGCGATACGTAGATCGCATGGCTTCCGGCGGTCTCCACCACAGTTCCGCCACGCCGCAAATTGCGAGCGATCCCAGTGCAACACCGTAGTAAGCGTTGGACAAAGCCTTAGACCGTTCTTGCGGTTATCTGTTGTCCCGTTCTCCCGTCGGTTAGCGACG
>Ga0075424_100002739_pt1 | contig 16247 bp, 16 predicted proteins | sample SoiMethybrSBSTD3_FD_75301 | JGI IMG/M metagenome (GOLD analysis project Ga0075424, IMG submission 75301) | Bulk soil microbial communities from a Populus tree surrounding site in Tennessee, USA - Soil MetaG P. TD hybrid SBSTD3 | ecosystem: Environmental > Terrestrial > Soil > Tree plantation...
TCATCAACCACCACATCGTCGCCACCATCAAGATGCTCGAGGCGCTGCCCTGGCCCAAACATCTGACCAAGGTGCCCGAGTACGCCGGCGGCCATCACGAGCGCATGGATGGCAAGGGCTACCCGCGCGGCCTGACCCGCGAGCAGATGTCGGTTCAGGCGCGCTGCATGGGCATCGCCGACATCTTCGAGGCGCTCACCGCCAAGGATCGTCCCTACAAGAAGGGCAAGACCTTGTCCGAGTCGCTCGAGATCCTCGGCAGGATGAAGCTCAACAACCACGTCGATCCCGACCTGTTCGACGTCTTCGTGCGCCGCAAGGTGTACCGCCGCTACGCCGAGATGTTCCTCGACCCCGAGCAGATCGACGAGGTCGACGAAGCCAAGATTCCGGGCTATCAGCCCTGAGATTTCCGCTCCGCCGCTCCTAGCAGGAACTCCTCCAGCGCGCGGATCGGCGCGCGGTCCCGATACAACGCCGGCCTGGCCTCGGCCATGCGCGCGACGATGCGTTCGCGGTAGGCGGCGTCGCGGACCATCCTTTCGGCGAGGTCGAGGTAGGCCTCTTCGGAGGCGGCGACGAGCTCGGCGAGGCCCATGCGCTTGAGAATGCCGCTCGCGAAGCGGCCGCGCAGGAAGCTGCCTTCGCGGGTCACGATCGGCAGCCCGGCCTGCACCGCCTGCAGGGCAGTGTTGAACCCGGAAAAACCCATGGTATCGAGGCAGGCATGCGCCTGCGACATGATTCCCAGGAACGCGGCCTTGGTGAGCCACGGAGCAAACACCAGAAACCGCTCCGGCTGCAGTCCTTGGGCGGCAAAGGCGGCGTGCAACCTGGCGCGCAGACGCTCCATCTGCGCTTGCGCAAGATGATTGAAGAACACGAACTGGCAGCGGCCGAGCCTGCGCGCGAGTTCCGGGAAGACCCAGTCGTGCTGCGGAGCGTACTTGGACGGCACGCCGGGACAGATCAGCACCGGCCGATCCTCCTCGATGCCGAGCTCCCGTAGCGCCGGACGCGGCCCTTCGGCCAAGCGCGGCTCGAAGAAGCAGCCGAGGTTCGGCAGGGCGACCAGCCTCTCCGAGTAGCCGACCTGGGCGCCGGGCGGCTCCAGATCCTGCGCGGAGAGGTAGTAGTCGATCGTGGGCAGACCGCTGGTTTCGGGGTGACCCCAGGATGCCGCCTGCACCGGTGCGAGGCGCAGGCTTGCAAGCTTGAGCGCCATCGGGTCCATGCCGATTTCGGGATAGACGAGCACGTCCGGCTGCTGGCTGCGGATCGCGTCGACCCACTGGCGCAGGCTCCTCGGTCCGGCCTCGAAATGCGCCGCGCGCGAGCGCGCGTAGGCCGTTTCCCCATCCGCCTGCGCGCCGAGGTGAAACGCGTACAGCGAAAAGCGCTCGCGGTCCAGCTCCTGGAACCAGCCTTTGACGAGCGCGTGCCACACCGAGTGATCGCGCAGGTGCGCGGAGACCACGCCGACCCGGACGACGGCGCCGCCATGCCTGACCACGGGGGAAAGTCCCTGGGCGCGCTCCCATTCCGACATCAGCCCGACGCAAAGCCGGCCGTGGCGCTCGAGGAGCTCGCGGTTCGGCTGCTCCTCGTAGGCCAGGCTGAACGGCTGCATCAACCCGACCACCGCTTCCGCGGCCGCGGCACGCATGGCCGTCCCACCCGAATCGAGCCAGTGCTCGAGCGCATCGAGCCCCGCGGCGAGCTCACGCCGCACGCGCGCGGGATCTTCGCCGTTTGCGTAAACCTGCGGAATCCCGCCGAGCGCGAGTGACCAGCGCACTTCAGCGGACTCCGGCCGGATCTCCAGCGCGCGCCGAAAATGAGCCAGGCCTTCGCCGGGACGATCGTCGTCGCAAAACAGGTGGCCGAGAAGGTAGTGCGCCTCGGCGAGCTGCGGCTGCAGGCGAACCGCCTCCTGCAGCGAGGCGGCAGCGGCCGCGCGCTCGCCGAGCGCGAGGCGCGTCACGCCGAGGTTGTAGTGCTCGGTCGCGGCCTGCAGCATGCGCTCGACGTCCGCGCCGCTTTTTCTCCGCCATAGCCAGCCCAGCATGTGAAACATTTTATCGGCGGCGACGCTGAGGGGTCCTTATAATCCACGCGCCTTGAATCCCTCACAGTCCTTCGCGCGCTCGGCGTTCCTGCCCCTCGCGCTGCTCATCTTTACCGCCTCCGGATTCGCCGGGCTCATTTACGAGTCGATCTGGAGTCATTACCTGAAGCTGTTCCTCGGGCACGCGGCATACGCCCAGACCCTGGTGCTCGCCATCTTCATGGGCGGCATGGCGATCGGCGCCTGGGCGGCGAGTCGCCTGTCCCCGCGGGTCGATCTGCTCTTCGCCTATGCGGCGATCGAGGCGGTCATCGGCATCACGGCGCTTTTTTTCCACCAGGTCTTTGTCGGCATGACCACGATGGCGTTCGACCGCGTGATTCCTTCCCTCGGCAGCCCGGACGCGGTGCAGGTTTTCAAGTGGTCGCTCGCGGCAGCGCTGATCCTGCCGCAGTCGGTGCTGCTCGGCGCGACCTTCCCGCTTATGACCGGCGGCGTGCTACGCCTGCAGCCTGAGCGCGCGGGGTACGTCGTGGCGACGCTCTATTTCACCAACAGCCTTGGGGCGGCTTTCGGCGTGCTGGCGAGCGGGTTCTACTTCATCGCGGCCGCCGGTCTTCCCGGAACGATTGCCGCGGCCGGCGTCGTGAATCTCGCAGTTGCCGCCGCGGTGATTCTCGTGCGGCCGCGAGGCGGGGATGTCACAGCTTCGCCCGCGCGCGCAGTACAGGGCCGTGTGCCGCAACTGAGATTGCTCCTCGTCGTTGCCGCCCTGACCGGTGCGTCCTCGTTCATGTACGAGATCGGCTGGATCCGCATGTTGTCGCTGGTGCTCGGCTCTTCCACCCACTCGTTCGAGCTGATGCTGTCGGCCTTCATCCTTGGCATCGCGTTCGGAGGCCTGGCCATCCGCCGCAGGATCGACATCGGCGACCCGTTGCGGCTGCTGGGCTGGGTGCAGGTCGCGATGGGCGTTGCGGCGCTCGCTACGCTGCCGATCTACGCATCGAGCTTCAGCGTCATGCAGATGACGATCCAGGCGCTCGCGCCGACCGAGAGCGGCTATCTCGCCTTCCACATCGTCAGCCATGCCATTTGCCTGGCGGTCATGTTCCCCGCGGCGTTCTGCGCCGGCATGACCCTGCCGCTCATCACGACCGCGCTGCTGCGCGGCGGCGCCGGCGAGCGCGCCATCGGCCAGGTCTACGCCGCCAATACCGCCGGCGCGATCGTCGGCGTTTTCGTCGCCGTTCACGTCGGCATCGTGCTGCTCGGCCTGAAGGGGCTCATCGTCGCCGGCGCGGTCATCGACCTGATGCTCGGGGTCGTGCTGCTCGGCGCCGGCAGCGGCGGGCGGCGCCCGGCCTATGCCGCTGCGGCGGCCGCCACGTGTGCGGTAGTCGTTGCCGTGGCGGGCGTGCGGCTCGACGCCCACCGCATGTCCTCGGGCGTGTTTCGCACCGGCGTGCTGCCTGACGGTGCGTCAACCGTCGAGCAATACGACGGCAAGACTGCGACGATCAGCGTCATCGCCCAAGAAGGCGTCGTCACCCTGAGCACTAACGGCAAGTCGGAAGGCGCGATCCGCTTGGGTCCCGGCGTGCCGATTGACGACGAGTGGATGATGACGCTGATCGGCGCGCTGCCGCAGTTCTATGCGCCCGAGGCGCGGCAGGCGGCGAACATCGGCTTCGGCACGGGGCTGAGCGCCCACGTACTGCTTGCCTCGCCGACCATCGCGACGCTTGACACGATCGAGATCGAGCCGATGGTGCTGGCTGCGGCGCCGCGTTTCCGCCCACGCAACCGGCGCGCCATGGACGATCCGCGCAGCCACATCCATTTCGACGACGCGAAGACCTACTTTGCCGCGCAGCAGAAGCGCTACGACGTGATCATTTCGGAGCCTTCCAATCCCTGGGTGAGCGGAGTCTCGGGCTTGTTCACGGTCGAGTTCTACCGCAATACCCGACGCCACCTCACGGAGCGCGGGCTGCTCTTCCAATGGGTGCACGTGTACGAGATGACGCCGACGCTGGTGGCGACCATGATCGGAGCGTTGGCGCAAAATTTCGAGGATTTCGAACTTTGGCTCGCCAACCACGGCGACATGATCGTGGTCGCAGTGCCGACGGGCAAGCTGCCGCGGCTGGATCCGGCTGCGTTTGCCAACCCGGTACTTCGCACCGAGCTGGATCGCCTGAATATCCGCAATCTTGACGACCTGCTCATGCACCGCATCGGCGGCAAGTCAGTGCTCGGGCCCTATTACGCGCTGTTCGGCGCGAGACCCAACTCCGACTTCATGCCCGTGCTCGACCTCAACGCCGCCTATGCCCGCTTCCGGCGGGAGCAAGTCGAAGACATGCCGCTTTTGATGGAGGCGCCGATTCCGGTGCTCGCGCTTTTCGATCGAGCACGGATGCAACAGCCTGATCCCGGCCGGCTTTCCAGCGGAGTGCATCGAGGACTGCGTCGTTTCGCGCTCGTGAGGCAAGCGGAGGTCGTGGACGCCTACCTTCGTACCGGCGAAGCGGGAAAGCTCGACACGCTGCCCCCGCCGCTGGCAGCGGAGTTGATGCTCGTCCGCGCTGCGCTGATCGATTGCCGGATCGAGGTTCCGGCGGTTGCGATGGCGCATGCGACAGCACACATTGCAGTGGCCGTCGATTCGCATTTCGCCCGCGCTCGCCGGGAGGCGCTGTGGAAACGGCTCTCTGCCTCGGGTTGCCGAAGCGCGGCAGCGATACGGACATGGCTGGCGCTGCATGCCGCCCTCGCGGCTGAGGACGGTGCCGGAATCACGGCGGCAACGACCCGCCTTATGCAGACCGATATAGGTCCTGACCTTTTGCCGTACGTCGTAGCCGCTCACATGACGGGGCTGCTTTTGCGGGGTGAAGGACAGGGGGCAGTGCGCGTGTTTGAGGAACACCGGACCAGGGTCCGCTCGGGCAACCCGGCGTGGGACCCTCTTTTCCGCGTCCTCGTGGGTCAAGCCGCGCGGATGTGACGAGTCTCGTCAGTTCCTGCTTTTTTTGGACAGTTGCGAACGATTTTTGAATACATACCCTGCTGATCTTTAAGGATTTTATCCTTACGTCACGTTGGCACGACAGTTGCGTAGGTGCGGACGCAGTCGTGACGTTGAACGATCTTCCACATCAACACAGGGAGCCGCAATGAAACGTGTTCAGCAAGGCTTTACCCTGATCGAACTGATGATCGTCGTTGCGATCATCGGCATTCTGGCGGCCGTCGCGCTGCCGGCGTATCAGGACTACACCGTGCGCGCCAAGATGTCCGAGGTCATGCTCGCCGCATCGGCATGCCGCACGTCCATCACCGAGATCTACCAGTCGGGCGGCACGCCTCCCGGCGCGGGGAACTGGGGCTGCGAAGGTGGCAACTCGAAGTACGTCAACACCGTTGCGACCGACGCCAACGGCAAGGTGACGGTGACGGTGACCGGCGGATTGCCGGCCGGCGACGTCACGCTGGTGCCGCTTTCGGCCGCGAACACCCCTGCGGTCACGACCAACCTCGCAAGCGGTCCGGTCGCGCTCTTCGGCTGGCGCTGCGGTCTGAGCGCCGACGGAACGACGATCTCGGCGAAGTACCTGCCGGGCTCCTGCCGCGGCACGTAATCGCGTAGCATTGCAATTGAAAGGCACCCTTAGGGGTGCCTTTTCTTTTTGATGCACACCGATCAGTCCAGGTTTTCCCGCTGGCCGACCGCGCTGGCGCTGGCGGCCCTGGCCGCGCTCGTCGCGATCCTGTACGGGCCTTACCTGCGAAACCCGCCGGTCTTCGATGACCGCTACCTCTTCAGCGGCCTCTACTTCGCCGAATATGCGCGCTTCCCCCTCGGCTTTGGACTGCGCCTTCCGGCGTTCTTCTCCTTTGCCTTCGTGCAGACCGTGTTCGGCAGTATCGAAGCGCACCGGATCGTCAGCCTGCTGCTGCACGCGGGATGCGTCTGGGCGCTCTACGGTTTACTCCGCTCGCTGGCCCTCCGGCGGCTGACGGCGTTCGCCGGCGCCGCTCTGTTCGCGGTCCATCCGGTTGCTGTCTACGGCGCGGGATACCTTGCGCAGCGTCCGACCGTCATCGCGACGCTCTTTTCTCTCCTCGCTCTGCAGATGTTCCTGCGGGGCTTGCGAACCGGGCTTATCAGCGACGTCGTTCCGGCGGCCGTGCTTTACTCGCTCGCGGTCCTTTCCAAGGAGCCCGCGATCCTGCTGCCCGCCGCGGCGGCCGCGCTTGCCCCCCTTGCCGGAGCGCGGCCGCGCTTTGCGCTGAAGTACACGGCGCTCTTCCTCGCGCTCTGCGCGCCTGCTGCCCTCCTGGTCGTTCACCTGTCGCTCGCGAAGATCGGCTCAGCGTACGAGCCGCATCTCGAGTCGATCATGGTGCAGGTCTCAGCCGCGCCGGGGATCGATGCGGTGACGTCGCCATGGCTTGCGAGCATGCTGGTGCAGACCGTCCTCTTTTTCCGCTATCTGCAGACGTGGCTCCTGCCGAGCACCGAGGAGATGGCGCTCGATCTGCGCGTCGATTTCGCCCAGTACTGGGCGCCGGGCATGGCGCTGCCGGCGGTCCTGGCGCTCGTCGTGCTCGCAGCCCTCGCAGTGCTTCTCGTGTCGCGGCGCAGCCCCGCAGCGCTTGCGGGCTGGGGCTTCCTCTATTTCCTGATCCTGTTCGGCAGCGAATTCGCGACGGTCCGTTTCCAGGAGCCGTTCGTTCTCTACCGCAGCTATCTTTGGGCGCCGGGAATCATCGTCGCCGTGGCGTCAGGGCTGGATCGGCTGCCGCCCCGCGTGCTCGTCGCCTTCATGGTTCCTGCGCTGGCGCTTCTCTCTTGGCAGGCGCAGGATCGACTCCGTTCCTTTTCCAGCGGCCTGGCGGTCTGGGAGGACGCGGCGGCGAAGCTTCCGCAGGAGCCGGTGCCGGGCGGCTATCGCCCGCTTTACGAGCTCGGCCGCGAGTACCTCTACGCCGGTCGCCTGAATGACGCGGTCGACGTCGTCGAGCGCTGCATTCGCCTGTATCCCCGCCTGTTCGAATGCGCTTTTGCGCGCGTCGCAATCCAGATGGAGATGAAGGACTATGAAAAGGCCCTGCCGAGCATCATGTACGCCATCGGCTTGCGGCCGCGCGACGGCGCGAGTCGACATCATCTTGGATTCATCCTCGAGAACCTGGGCTGCAAGAGGGAGGCGCTGCCGCAATATCGCCTGGCAGTCGAGTTCGGATTCGGCGGCGCCGAATACCGCCTGCAGGCGGCGGAAACTCCCGGCAAGGGGTTATTGCTTCCGGTGCGACCAGCGCGGCAAGTCGACTGCAAGGCGCTGCTGGCGCGCTATCCGATTCCGAAGCCGGGGTAGAACTACCGGTTGACGGGCGAGGCGGGGTCGAGCAGGTAGGCCACCAGGTCCCTGATCTGCTGCTCGGTCAGCGTGCCGGAGAAGCCGAGACGCGGCATCTGCGAGCAGGCGTTGTAGGCCTTGGCGTTGTAGATCTTGCCGTACACGTATCTCTGCGCGTCCTCGCCGGCGCCGCGCTTGGCGCCGAAGCCCAGCAGGCTCGGGCCGAGCGTGCCGTACGAGACCTCGTGCGCCGCCATCTGGTGGCAGTTGTAGCAGCTGCCGCCATTCGGCACGTTCGGCGCGTCGCTGAAGGTCATGCCACGGCCGCTCTGGGCGATGTCCTCTCCGCGCTTCCAGTCGCCCATCAGGTTGCCCGACGGGAAGGCGATGGTCTTCATCTGGTCGGCTTCGAGTCTCTTGGCGACCTGGGCGCTCGGTCGATCGTTGGTCATGGTGCAGATGCGCTGCACCGCGTCCTGCGCCACCGCATCCTTCTTGACGATGCCCTTGGTGTGGAAGTCGCGCAGGTAGATGTCCTGCACCTCGCGTTGCGAGGGCTCAGCGAGCGCGAGCGGCGCGAACAGCACGGCGCAGGCGAGGAGCCGCGCAAGCTTCATCGCTTGGTTCCCGGGCCGCGATACGGCGCGCCGTTGGCGGTCACTGCGATGTAGTGGGTGAGCGCGATGGTCACTTCCGAGGCGAAGTCGGGCTCGGGAAAGCGCATCTGGCGGTAGCAGTCGTTGAGGCGCCACTGCATGGTCTTCAACTGGCTGGTGGACACGCGGTACGCGGGCCAGCTCGTATAGGCCTTCTGGGCGCCGGCCGGCGCGGACAGCACCGGCAGGTCCTGCATGCGGATGCGCTTGTCGGCTTCGCCGTGGCACGAAGCGCAGGAAAAATCCCAGTTGCCGGCGCGGTAGAAAAAGATCTTCTTGCCGAGCTCGTAGGAGATCTTCTCTTTGGGATGGCGTACCGGCACCGCCATCTTGTGCCCGCGCGACTGGCCGACGACGTAGGCGACGAGGTATTCCATTTCCGAGGGCCGGTCGGTGCTGCCGAACAGCCGGGCCGTGGCGTCCTTCAGGCTGCGTCCCTGCAGCGCGGTCATGCAGGTGAGGAGGCGCGACTCGAGGTCCTGCACCTTGTCGGTGTCCTTGAACCAGCGCGGCAGCTGTGCGTAAGCGCCCGCGACCTTGCCGGCGCCGAGGCCGAGGTCGCATTTTTCCAGGGAGACGTTCTTCGGGCCCTGCGGCTTTTTCCACAAGGCCTCGCCTTCCATCTCCCAGAGCTCGGCCGGGCTGCCCTCGCCGATCATCTGCTGATATCGCTCGATTTCCTTCTTCGTGTCCTGCGCCGCGAGCGAAAGCGGCAGCAGCGACGCAGCGAGTATCGCGAACCGGATCACGCGACGGCTGTCTCGGTGCTGTTGGTCTCGCCCTGGTTGTCGAGCCAGCTGACCTCGATCTTGTCGCCCTTCGCGCCGCCGCGCAGGCGGAAGGAGAACACCGGGTTGCGCGACACGGCCTGGCTGGTCTGCCCCTCGATCACCGTGCGGCCATTGACCTTGACCGTCAGGTTCTGGATGAAATGCAGCGGCACGAGCTTGCCCTCGGCGTCCTTGCGCTGGCCGGTTTCCATCGGGTGGGTCATCAGCACGCGCACGTCGGTGTAGCTGCCGGCGAGCGTCGCGCGCATCTTCATCGGTCCCGCTGCCATGTCAGCCTCCGCACCCGCCGATGGTGACCTTGATCTCCCGCGTCGCGAAGTAGTGCTTGCCGCCGGCTTCGGCGAGCACGCGCACGTCGGACGTTTCGCCCATCTTCAGGTTCACCTTGATGAACGGCAGGGCACCCTCGGCGAAGTCGAACTTGCCGACGAGCGGAAAGGGGTTCTTGTCGATCAGCACCAGGATGGAGGTCGTGCCCTTCACGTTGCTGGTGATCTCCACCGGGACCACCGCGCCGTTCTCGGCGATCTGCGGCGCCTCGATCACCACATCCTGGCTTGGCGCGGCATTCGCGACGCCGAGCGACTTCAGCGCGTCGGGCGCGCTTTTCGCGCCGAAAGCCTCCTTGTGCCAGGCCGCGAGCGCGGCGAAAGGCTTGAGCAGCAGCGCGGCGGCGACTCCGAGGAGGGCTCTTCGCAGCGGATTCATCGGCCTATTCTAGCGGCGAAATGTCCCTGATTTCCCGCCGTGTTTCTCTTCCAGCCGGAGGTCGGTCAGCGTCATGCCGCGATCGACCGCCTTCAGCATGTCGTACACGGTGAGCAGGCCGACCGCGGCGGCCGTCAGGGCTTCCATCTCGACGCCAGTGGGTCCGCGGCATTCGACGCGCGCGGTGAGCGCGATGCTCGAGCTCCTGCGCAGCGGCTGGAACGTGACCGCGACGCGCGTCAGGGCGATCGGATGGGCGAGTGGAATCAGCTCGGGCGTGCGCTTCGCGGCCTGGATGGCCGCGATGCGCGCGATGCCGAGCACATCGCCTTTCTTGGCGCGGCCGGCCACGACCAGGCGGAATGTAGCCGGCCGCATGGCGATGCGTCCCGAGGCGACGGCGACACGGTGGGTCGCCGTCTTGGCGCCGACGTCGACCATGTGCGCCGAACCCCGCGCGTCGAAGTGAGTCAAACGCTTGTGCCCTTTAGCAGCCATGCCGGGCGCTATCATAAACATATGCGCTTCCCCACGTTCCTGGTCGCGGCCTGCATCGCCGTGGCGCCGCGCGCCTGGGGCCAGCAGCTGCCCGACCTCGGCAGCGTGGGCGATACGACGCTCTCGCCGCAGATGGAGCGTCGCATCGGCGAAAGCGTGATGCGGGACATCCGCTTCCGCGACCCGAGCTACGTCGACGACTCCGAGGTCTCGGAATACCTGGCGACGCTCGGCGGGCGCCTGACACAGGCGTCGGTCGGTGCCCGCCAGGACTTCGAGTTCTTCGCGATCCGCGATCCGACCATCAATGCCTTCGCGATGCCCGGCGGCTTCATCGCCGTGCACACCGGGCTGATCAGCGCCTCGGAAACGGAATCCGAGCTCGCCTCGGTGCTGGCGCACGAGATCTCGCACGTTACCCAGCGGCACATCGCGCGCATGCTCGGACAGCAGCAGCAGATGCAGATGCCGATGATGGTTGCGCTGGCGGCGGCGATCCTGCTCGGACGCAGCCGGCCGGACCTCGCCTCCGGAGCGATTGTTGGCGCGCAGGCGGGAGCGATCCAGACCCAGCTGGCCTATTCGCGGGACTTCGAGCGCGAGGCCGACCGGCTCGGCTTCCGCGCGCTCGAGTCGGCGGGATTCGATCCCCACGCGATGGCGTCGTTCTTCGAGAAAATGCAGCGCGCGAGCCGGGTCGCCGACGACGGCACCATGCCCGGCTACCTGCGCACCCACCCGGTCACCTTCGAGCGTATCGCCGACGCGCAGAACCGCGCTGCCTCGCTGCCCTACAAGCAGCATCCCGACAGCCCGGAGTTCCAGCTGATCCGCGCCAAGCTGCGCGCGGAGCAGGGTGACGCGCGCGATGCCGTCCGGTATTTCGACGCCGTCGTTCGCGACGGGCGCTACGCCAGCGAGGCGGCGGCGCGCTACGGCCTGGCTTCGGCCTTGCTGCGTGCAAGCCGCGCGCGCGACGCCGACGCGGAGGTGACGCGCCTGCGCGCCACTGGAATCACCGGCCCGATGATCGAGACCCTGGCGGCGCGGGTGAAGCAGGGCCTCGGCGATCAGGAGCGTGCGGCGGCGATGCTCGCCCAGGCGCGCACGCGCTACCCGTATTCCAAAGCGCTGCTTTACGCCCAGGTTGGCGCGTTGCATGACGGCGGACGCGACAGGGATGCGCTCGCCGCGCTGGCCGAGCCGATGCGGCTCTATCCCAGGGACGCTTCGCTGCATCAGCTGCAGGCGAAGTGCTACGCGGCGCTCGGCAAGCGGCTGCTGCAGCACCAGGCGCAGGCCGAGGTCTATGTCCTGCAAGGCAGCCTGCCCGCCGCGATCGAGCAGCTGCAGCTCGCCCGCACCGCGGGCGACGGCGACTTCTACCAGCTGTCAGTGGTCGACGCGCGCCTGAAGGAGTTGCGCTCCCAGCACGCCGCGGAGCTGCGCGATGCGAAGCGCTGATCAGCGCTTCGCGGGCTCGAAGTAGGCGTCGTACAGAAGGTCGAAGGTCTTCTCCGCCTCGGCGAGGAGCTCGGTTTCCTTCGGCGAGCGCCGCAGCGCTCCCTGCAGCAGGGTCTGCACGCCGGCGGCCTCCGGCACGGGAGTGCCGCGCACCTCGAGGAAGTGGACGATGCTGCCGATCTTGGCGAGCGCCGGGTTCTTCGCCAGGTCCAGGCTGGCGAGCATCTCCTCGTAGGTGACTCGCGTCTCGCTGTTCGTGAAATGCGCACCGTCGAAGGCGAAGCCCACCGCGTCGGCGGGCGGCGCCTCGCCCTTGTCCAGCCATTTCATCGTCGCCTCGGGATCGATGAAGCGCCGGATCAGCCATGCGCAGGCGAGGCGGTCGGCCCAAAGCGGCTTGCGGGTCGCCCAGGTGCGGCGCAGGAGCGTCTCGCCCGGCCCGAGCGCCGCCTTCGAATGGACGGGAAAGAGCAGCTTCTTCACCTCAGCCTCGCACTCGGCGAGAGCGCGCTGCGCGCGCGTGCGCGCCTCGGTCGGGAAGAAGTCGAGCGCGGCGATGCTCTCGAGATCCCGGCGCTGCTTGTGGAGCACGCGCGAGATCGCGCTGGGGTCTGTCTGGCCGAAACCGACGCGCAGGCTGTCGATGGTCTTGATCAGGTCTTCGTAGCGCGCCGAGCGGTCGAACAGGCGGCGGAAGGTTTCGCTCTGCGCCGGCGAGGTCGCCGCCACCTGCAGCACATGCACGATGCCGCCGCTCTTTGCCGCGTAGTCGGCGAGCGCATCGAGCGCGCGGCGATTATCGGAGGTGTCGGGCAGGAGGTAGGCGCCTTCGCGGATCACCGCCGCGCCGAGCGACTCCAGGGTGCGCAGCACGCGCATGCGCGACGCCGGGTCCTCGACCGGCAGCTGGGCGACCGTGACCAGCCAGGTCGGCGCAGCGTCGGGAGCGGCGTTGGGCATGCGGCATAATACTTTATGAACTTCGACAAGGAGCTCGACGCGCGCGGCCTGAATTGCCCGCTGCCGATCCTGCGCACCAAGAAAGCCCTGACCGACATGCAATCGGGGCAGGTGCTGAAGGTGCTGGCCACCGATCCCGGCGCGGTGAAGGATTTCCAGGCGTTCTCGCGCCAGACGGGCCACGAGCTCGTCTCGCACGCGGAAGCGAACCGGGAATTCACCTTTTTCATGAAGAAGAAGTGAGGCTCCTGCTCGCGGTTGCGCTGGGCTGGGCGTGCGCCGCGCAGGCGCAGGCGACGTTCACGGTCCGGGTCCTGACGCCGGAGACGGCGCTAAAAGCGGCACAAGCGGCTCTCGCGAAGTGCCGCGCCAGCGGCTACCAGGCAAGCGTCGCGGTCGTGGATCGCATGGGCGTGGTGCAGGTGCTGCTGCGAGACCGTTTTGCCGGGCCGCATACGCCCGACATGGCGAGCGCGAAGGCCTATACCGCCGCCAGCTTCCGCACCAACACCACCGAGCTCGCGGAGGCGACGCAGCCAGGCCGGCCGCAGAGCGGCATCCGCAACCGCCCGGGAGTGGCGGCGGTGGGCGGCGGCGTGAAGATCGAGGCTGGCGGTTCGCTCCTGGGAGCGATCGGCGTCTCCGGAGCGCCCGGCGGACGCGAAGACGACGCGTGCGCGGAGGCCGGCATCGCGGCGATCCGCGAAGAAATCGAGCTCTAGGCCTTACGCAGCGCGGCCTCGAGCGCGTCGCAGACAGTCTGCAGCACCTTGAGCCGCGCGTAGTACTTGTTGTTCGCCTCGACCAGCGTCCAGGGCGCGATCGAGGTCGAGGTCTGGTCGACCATGTCGCACACCGCCCGCTCGTACGCGTCCCATTTCTTGCGGTTGCGCCAGTCCTCGGCGGTGATCTTGAAGCGCTTGAATGAGATCTTTTCCCGCCGCTTGAAGCGCTGGTACTGCTCTTCTTTGCTGATCGCCAGCCAGAACTTGAGGACCACTATCCGGTGGCGCGCCATCGAGCGCTCGAAATCGTTGATCTCGCTGTAGGCGCGCAGCCAGTCGGCCTCGGCGGCGAAGCCCTCGACGCGTTCGACCAGAACCCGGCCGTACCAGGAGCGATCGAAAAAGATGAAGCGGCCGCGCCGCGGCAGGTGGCGCCAGAAGCGCCAGAGATAGGGCTGTGCCCGCTCTTCCTCGGTCGGCGCCGCGACCGGTACCGTACGGTAGTAGCGCGCGTCGAGCGCGACCGTGAGCCGGCGAATCGCGCCGCCCTTGCCGGCGGCGTCGTTGCCTTCGAACAGCAGCACCGCGGTGGTTTTCCTGAAGCGCTTGTCGCGCGACAGCGCGCCGAGGCGGGCGCGCAGCTTCTTGAACTCCTTGCGGTAGGCGGCCTTGCCGAGCGGCTGGTCGAGCTGCAGGGCGCGCAGCAGATTGAGGTTGTCGGCGGCACGGGCGAGCGGCGGCTGGCGGTCGGGCGGGCGCCGCGCGCCCTTTTCATCGAGCCGTTCGCGCATCGCCGCCAGCAGGTGCCGGCCGAAGGTGAGGGCACGAAAGCGATCATCGGCCCCGGGGATGACGATCCATGGCGCTTCCGCCGTCGAGGTGCGGCGCACGAAGCTCTCGCTGACCTTGAGGAACTTGCGATACGGCAGATCCGCGCTTTCGCCCTGCGCCTTGAGCCGCTTCTTCTGCTGCTTGCGCGAGACGTGGAACCAGTACTTGAGCAGCAGCACGCCTTCGTCGCACAGCATCTTCTCCAGGCGCACGATCTCGTCGATCTTTTCGGCGTATTCCGCCGCGTCGATCTCGCCGTAAACGCGCTGCAGGATCGGGTCGGTGTGCCAGGCGCCGAAGAACACGCCGACCTTGCCTTTGGGAGGGAGCGCCTTCCAGAAGCGCCACAGGTGCGGCCGCTCCAGCTCCTCGTCGGAGGGCTCGGCGAAGCCGTGCGTCATCACGTGGCGCGGGTCCATCCAAACGTTCAGCAGGTTGACGGTCTCGCCCTTGCCCGCGCCTTCGACGCCGGCGATCAGGATCAGCACCGGGAAGCGGCCGTTCTCCTTCAGGTCGTATTGCGCGTTGAGCAGCTGCTCGCGCAGCTTCAGTTCCTCGCGGCGAAAGACGGCCTTCGAGACCCGGTGATCCAGTTCAGCGGACTCGAACATGCGCGCGATTATGGAATAATCGGCCGATGATGGCGCGCTGGATCCGGCTGGGCGTTCTCAATCCGATCGAGTTCGAGACGGCGACGACGCATCTCGCGCTGGCTCAAGGTCCCGCCTCGCAACCGGTGCTCGCGTGGGGCGAGGACGAGATGCACTACGGTTTCGCGCTGATCACGCCGCGCCGGCTTGCGCCAGGGCGCAACACGCGCTGGAGCGCCTGGGGCCTCGCCGCCGCGGTCGCGACCTACCGCCAGTTCGGCGTGCCGGCCTACTTCGAGCAGGAAGGCCTCTGGCTGCATGGCCGATGCATCGCCGAAGCGCGCGTGCAGACGGTCGGCGAGTGCGTGCTGATCGCTTCGACCTTCCTCGCGCGCTTCCCCGCGAAATGCGTCGCCACGCCGTCGGCGCTGATCGAGGATGCTTTCCGTGCGCGGCTCGAGGCGCAGCACGGCTGGCAGTTCGACCACTCCTGGCCGGGCGCGCACGAGCGCGTTGAACGCGTCTCCGCGTGACGTTCACGCGCCGCGACTGGCTGAAAGGCGCGGCGGGTCTATGCGTGGTTGGCGACGTATTCGCGCAGGCAAATCTGGCGAAAGGCATTCGCAGCCAGAGCGGAGAAGTGCTGGTCAGCAGCGACAGGATCTCCACCGGTGGTAATGGTCAGCTCACGATCATCGTCGGGCGAGACGCGATGCTCGTGCGGCGCAACTCCACGCTGAACGTGCTCGCCAACGGCTTTCGCCTGGTCACCGGCGCGGTGCTGACCGTCTTCTCGCCCGGCCGCAGCCGCCAGATCGTTACACCGACCGCCACCATCGGCATCCGCGGCACCGCCGTATACCTGCAGGCCGAGCCGGGCCGCACCTACGTCTGTACCTGTTACGGCGAAGCCGAGCTGCGCTCCGCATTCGATCCGGGGGCGCGCGAGGTGGTGCGGACGAAGCGCCACGAACAGCCGCGCTATGTGATGGCGAAAAGCTCGCCGCAGATGCTGACGCAGGCGCCGGTGGTGAACCACACCGACGAAGAGCTGCGGATCCTGGGAGGCCTGCTAGGCCGCTAGTTTTTGCAGCTGTTCCTTCAGTTTGGCCAGCTTGGCCTCGTGGTCGGCGAGGCGCTCTCGCATCTGCGAGACGACTTTCGCCGGCGCGCGCTCCACGAATGACTGGTTTGCCAGATTCGTCTTCGCCTTGGCGATCTCGGCCTCGAGGCGCTTCGATTCCTTCTCCAGCCGCTCCCGCTCGGCGACAGGGTCGACCTTGATGTTGAGCATGACGCCATGATGCTCGACCGACTTCCGCGGAAAGTCGCTCGCTGGCAGTTGCGACGCAAACTCGGTGCTCCGCATGAACGTGGCGACGGCGCTGGACGTGGCCGAGTCCGGCTCGCCGGAAACGACGAAGGAAGCACTCCGATGAGTGATTTTGGCTTCGCTCGACAGGGAGCGGCCCGCGTTCACCACCGCCTGCGCGACGGCGACGCGCTTCTCCACCGCCTCGTCGATCTTCTCCGGCTGCGATTTCGGATAAGGCTGCAGCATGATCGTGTCGCCCTTTTTGCCGGCGA
>Ga0075424_100002740_pt1 | contig 16243 bp, 14 predicted proteins | sample SoiMethybrSBSTD3_FD_75301 | JGI IMG/M metagenome (GOLD analysis project Ga0075424, IMG submission 75301) | Bulk soil microbial communities from a Populus tree surrounding site in Tennessee, USA - Soil MetaG P. TD hybrid SBSTD3 | ecosystem: Environmental > Terrestrial > Soil > Tree plantation...
GGTGGATACGTTCATCACCGTGGTCTACACACTGAATTCGCAGTGAGAAAACTTTGCTGAAGGGTTCCCCGCCCGTAACGCGGGGCCAGCGGGGAGTGCGCTCTACCGATAACAACGTTGCTCCGGCGAACGGTGCAAGGGCCTGTGGCGCGGAGATCAGGGTGCAAAACATGCGTCTTAACCCTGCTGCGTGCACCGGCCCTTTCTGCCTTGGCACCGGCAACCGAAGTAAAAGGCTAGCCGCTGATCAGGCGGAGCGAATCACTTCGGAACTCTACTGATACGGAAGGTGCGTTAGAAGTGGAAGACGACGCCGGTGGAGACGCGCAAGTTGTTCTGATTTTGTGCGCCGTTGCCGAATTCGTTGAAGTGAGTGAGCAGATAGTCCACCTGAACCGGACGGAGCGAGAAATGGTGGGAGACTTTGACGTCCACGCCGCCACCGAGCGCCATCGCGAAGGAGTTATTGGAAGTGGAGAAGGCGAGGCCGTTGCTGCCGCCGATGTGCGCTACACCGAAAAGAACCTGGCCGAACGGTGTGAAGTGAGAATTGTGGCGATAGGAAACACGCGGACCGAACAGATATGTGGAGAGCGTGCCGTCCACGCCGGTGCCGAGAATGTCGTTGCTGTGGTAGCCGCCGAAATCAGCAACGCCGCTGAGCCAGCTGGTGGCGTTGTAAGCGATGGAAGCACTGCCTCCGTGAAGATTGAAGCCGTCCACACCGGAAGTTCCCGGATTGGCGCGGACGTAAGAATATCCGGCGAAGAGATCGAACTTGGGCACTTCCTGCGCAGATGCGGCGACGCTAAACAGTGAAGCGAATGCGAGCAAGCACACTACGACCTTCAACTTCATAAGCCCTCCAAATGGGTGTAATTGTTTGCGCGAGCGCGCGCTAGAAATGCGCGGCTACACGTGCGCGGCGCGCTTCAGGCAGGGAAGCGGCGATACGCAATTGTTTAATTGTGTTGTCATAAGAGATGCGGCGTTAGCGGGAGAAGTTGCAAGCGAAGCGGGGCGTAAAGTTTTTCTTTACAAAGATTTATGCCACGCGGAGGGGAACAGTTTTTCTCAAATTAATGGCTCGCCAGAGAAGCGAGCGATCTGTTCGCGCACATTATCGCGGAGGCGAACGATCTGGTGCCAGTCGGAAGAACTTGTTGCCTCTGAGTCCAGAATGACCGCAGGCGACAGCGTGATGGTGACGACAGTGGGGCGAGGAAGAATTGTGCCGTCGCGAAGAAAACGACGCGTGCCCGCGAGAGAAACGGGAACGATGGGAACGCCGGTAGAGACAGCGGTGTGAAAGGCGCCTAACTGGAAAGGGCGAACTCCTTCTTCGGGAACGAACGTGCCTTCGGGAAAAACGAAAACAGATTCGCCGCCGCGCAGAATGGACTCCATTTCTTCTACAGCTTCGCGGCGCGAATTCGAATCGGCGCGCACGAAGGAGAGATGCTTCATCTTGCGCAGGAAGGTGCCGATGAACGGCATGTCGTGCACTTCGCTTTTGGCAACGAAACGGTAGGGAACGCCGAGAGCGCCCATGAGCGGAAGAACGTCAAAGAAGCTGGTGTGATTCGAAGCGTAGATTTTTGCGCCTGGCGTGTTCATGTGTTCTTTGCCGACAACGCGAACACGGATGCCAGCGAGGAAGAAGAGCAGCTTGACCGCGCCAGATGTATAGCGACCGGCGGCGTGGTGATCTTTGCAGAGTAGGACGCCGGCGCAAGCGGGAACAATCCAGACAGCGAATAGGAAGATGAAGTAGGCGCCGTACAGAATTTCCAGGCCGCGGCGAAGAGCGCGAGTGGTGTCGCGGAAAATATTTCTTGCGGTTCCGGCCGTGCCGAGACGGGCGATTTGCAGCCAAGCGGGAGACTTTTTGGCACTGAGAGTTCCGGCGATATAAAGCTGGCGTGTTTCTTCGCGGCGGAGTTTGCCGCTGGAAGTTTTAGGAATGCTACCGGGAGGGATAAGTTCGACGCGATCGGGCGGGAGGCCGAGGCCTGCGCAAATTTCTTGTGTGACCGACGCGGCGATCACCCTCCGGCGGGCGGGCTCGGATTCGCGCGATTCAGCGACGACTACAAGTTTTTCTGTGCCGCTGCCTCGGTCTTTCAGGCCGAAGGCCACGATGCAGCCCTTTCGAATGCCTTCGGCGCGGCTGGCGAGCTCTTCGACTTCGTGAGGATAGAGGTTGCGGCCACCTTTGATAATGATGTCCTTGACGCGGCCGGTGACGAAGATTTCGCCTTCGGCGCGATAGGCGCGGTCGCCGGAGTTCACCCAGGCGAATTCGCCGGTTGCTCGTTCGCCTTCCGGAAAGAGTTTTTGTGTGGCGGCGGAATTGTTGAAGTAACCGCTCGTCGCCGATGGACCGCGGAACCACAGGAAGCCTTCGTTGCGATCTTTGAGTTCGTTGCCGGAGTCGTCGACAATTCGAACTTCGTGGCGCGGGATAGGCATTCCGGAAGAAACAAAAGCAATCGCCGCGGGATCGTCGGGCGCAGGTTCGGCGCGGCCTTGCCCAGTGAAAGCTTCGCGATGCACCAGATCAACGCGCGGGCCACGATTCAACGGAGGAAAAGTGACGGCGAGCGAGGCTTCGGCAAGACCATAAACTGGAAGCTGGGCTTCGCGGCGGAAACCATATTTGGCGAAGCGTTGTTCGAATCGTTCGAGTGTTTCCGGATTGACTGGCTCGGCGCCATTGAGCGCGGCACGCCAGCTGCTGAGGTCGATACCTTCGATGTCCTTATCGGCGATTTTGCGGACGCAAAGTTCGTAAGCGAAGTTGGGCGCGGCGGTGATGGTACCGCGATGTTTGTGAAAGGCCCAAAGCCAGCGTTCAGGGCGCGTGAGAAACGCCAGCGGGGACATTACGCAAAGCGGCGTAGCGAAGTGGAGGAGCGAGAGCCACGCACCGATGAGCCCCATGTCGTGATAGAGCGGAAGCCAACTGATGCCGACATCTTCGGAAGTAAGTTGCACAGCTTCGCCGATGGAGCGAATGTTGGCGAGGAGATTGGCGTGCGTGAGCGTGACGCCCTTGGGATCCCCAGTCGAACCGGAAGTGTATTGCAACAGTGCGATGTCGCTGGACTTGCGCACACGAGCGCCGGTGAGATGAGCAGGCAGCGCGCCGGGGGCAGGTGGAGGTGCTTTGTCAGCAGCGTCGAGAAGCTTTTCCGCGTCAACGACGGAATCGAGCGAGCGAACACGCGGCTTGAGCAGTTTGGCAACGACTTCGGCGCGGCGGAACGTAAGAAGCATGCACACGCCAGCGTTGTTGAGGATGGCGGCCTGGCGGTCGGCGTATTCTTCGATGCGATCGGCGCGGAAAGGAGGGTAGATCGGCACGGGAATCGCGCCAGCTAGTAAGATCCCTGCGTAGGAAACGAAGAACGCGCGGGAAGTTGGCAGCATTAAGGAGACGCGACCGCCCGGTGGAACACCACGACGCGCCAACTCGGCGGCGCAGCGCTGTGAGGCCGCGTAAAGGTCGCCGAAGGTCAGCGTGTGCGTTTTATCGCCGGACTCGGAATCCTCCGTGATGTGGAGATGAGCGCGTTCGGCGTCGTGTTGCGCTCGGTACCGAAGAACATCAATGAGCGTCTGCGCCGCAAAAACGCCTGCGTCGGCGGTACGACGATGAAGTGTTTGCACCGTGGCCGAAGCGCGCAGCCCGGAAGTGGATTCGAGAAGCGAAGTGGAAGAGGGTGCGGCAAGGACGGCGGCAGTTAAATCTTCCGGAGTATTCACCTCGGCCGCGACGCGATCGGGAAGGCGTACGCCAAACTCCGTTTCGAGGCGGGTCAGCAATTCGACGCGCTCGAGACTGCCTAGACCGAGCTCTCGATCAAGATGCGACTTGGGCCCCAGCATGGGCAATGCGCCTTCGCTGCCCAGCTCAGTCAGCAGTGCCCGCAAGACGTCCAGCACGCGTTCGCGCGCGGCCATCGGATCAATTTGCGTGCTGGGTGTGGCCACGGAACTCCAGTCGGAGAATCAGCGAGAAATTACCACGCGGTCCCGGGAATCGCCACGAAAGAACACCAATAGATTACCGTCGACCAAAACTGCGCGGGCCGTCAAGCGGACTTGCTTTCCACCTTAGCTGGTGCCTTGTCTGGCGGATAGTTGCGCGGCATAAGCGTCGTCGAAAGATCGACGCCAGAGAGGTCGGCGCCCGTTAGATCGGTTTCGCGTAGGATGGCGACGCCCATGTCCGCGCCGGAAAATCTAGCGCCGTTGACATTGGCCAGGCGGAAGTTGGTATTGCGCAGCAGAGCACGCTGGAAATTGGTGTTGGAAAGGTCGCACCGGAAAAACTCAATGCCACTGGCTTGAGCTCCTTCCAAGTTGGCTCCCGCCAGGCTGGCTTCCGTGAGGTCGGCGTTACGCAAATCGGCTTTGCGCAGATTGGCGCCGGAAAGATCGGCCGAACTGAGCCGTGCCTTGCGTAAGTCCGCCCCTTCCAGATTTGCGCCACGAAGAATGGCGCCGCTCAGATTAGCCGATGCAAGGTCTGCGCCACGAAGATTTGCGCCCGACAGATCGGCACGAGCGCTCCCGCCTTGGCCGGAAAAGAAGCGCTCGTGCGCTTCCAGAATTTCGCTGACGCGTTGGCCATTGTGGGTGATGCTCTTGGTCTTTTTCAGTCCCATAAAATCAGTAAATTTCCTCTTGTAGAGTGTTCCTTTATCTTACCGGAAGCGGCTAGGTGAGGGAACCAGAGGGCGCGCCCGCGCCCGGTTCGATTACCAGCGGCGGCGGGCTGCATCGGAGTAAGATTGAGGCATGGGTCGGACTTCTAGCGAGCTAATCGGCAGCGTAGGGACACGCGGCCTGCGTGTAGCCTTAGCTGCGACCTTGCTTGCATGTTGCTCGCTAGCAGCATCCGCGCAAGACCAGGACGACGAGATTGTGGCAACGCTGGCGGGCGGGCGCGTGATAATCCACGCCACACGCGAGAACGTCATTTTTATTGCGGTCAACGAGCCAATCGAAGTAGCGGGGTCGGTCCCGCCGCGCGTCGTTTCGCTGGACAGCCGACATATTGGGATTTTGTTTGGATCTTCGGAGTGGCGAATTCCCGCGGAACCGAACCCGATTCGCTTGGATAAGCAGCTTACGCGGATTGCCAATCAGGATCCGAAATACGCGGGCAGCTACAACGGAGATGCGGAGCCGGATCTAGAGACGATCGGCGTGGCTTTTCTGGAGAAGCTGACTCCGCTGGCGGCGCGGTTGCATCACAAACTGGATTTCCCCGCCGATCAGCCGCTTTTTGAGCTGGTGGTGGTCGGCTTTGGTCCGGCCGATTACGGTCCCGAGGTGTGGACGATGGAATACCGCATGACGCAGGAGATGATTTCTTCGCGCGGCGATTTCTGGCAGACCAAAGTGTTGCGTCCGCGATTTGAGCAGATTTACCCACCCGACAAAAAAGCGCCGAAGAAGTTGGTGGAGACCTGCTATCCGGGCGCATGCAAAGGGCCGACGTTGCAACAGCTCATTGAAGGAAACGAGCCGTCATTGGCGAGATTGAGCAGCTCCGATCCGAAGTGGGCGAAGGCCGTAGACCTGATTGCAAAGGGTCAAGCGCAGAAAGCGGTCACCCCGGATACCGCAGCATTCCTGCGCGCGGCGATTCCGTTGATCTACACGAATCGTCAATTCGTAATGGGGACATTCGAAGAGCAGCACGGGTTTGAGTGGGTGGTTCCTCCCGAAGAGCCGGTGGAACGCGCGAAGAAGGAAGAAGACAAAAACCGGCCACCGGAAGCGCCGACGCTGCGGCGGAGAGTGGATCCGCCTAAATAGTAGGGTGTCGCGGTTAGGCGGAGGCCGCCTTGGCTAGCCGCACAATCGAGTCGCCAGGACGAATGATGCCGCCTTCAATAACTCTACAGAGCATTCCACGCCTTCCATAGAGTTCGCGGCGCAGGCCCGCCCGGATTTTTTCGAGTTGAGCGCAGGGCGTGCAAACGGCGCTGACTTCGACTAGCGCTTCGCCGACTCGCAGCCGCTCGCCAGCAGCGAGGCCGTTCACGTTCAAGCCCGTAGTGGTGATGTTTTCTCGGATGATTCCGGCCTGTAACTCCATGGCGTCCAGTGTTTCTTGATCCACAAGAAGTACCTGCCGCTTGCCGCCACCTGGCCGCGCATGAGCGCAGCCGACAAAGCCCAGATCGGACGCAGCCTCGGCAGCGAGGAGTTCTTCCATGGGAAGCCGGCGCTTGCGGGCACGGAACAGGTGAGCGACGGAAGGCACGATTCGTCATTCTCCGGCAGAAAACGCCCGACCGCTACCCGCACCGATGTCAGTGCGGTAGTGCATCCCATCGAAGCGAATCCGAGAAGTAGCGGCGTAGGCTTTAGAGAGAACGGTCGGTAAATCCGGGCCAGCTGCGGTGATTCCCAGCACTCGGCCTCCGCTGGTGAGAATTTCGTCGCCTTGACGCCGAGTGCCGGCGTGGAGAACTTTCACACCGGTATCATCACGTAAACCGGTTAAGCCCTGAATGGCTTTGCCAGTCGAGAATTTGCCGGGATACCCCACCGAAGTCACGACAATACAAGAACTTGCGCCGGGCTTCCATTTCCAATCCGCTGGCTGGAACCGGCGTGTGGCCAGGTTGACCAGTGTTTCGGCTAGATCAAAATCCGCTCGGGCCAGGATCGCCTGAGTTTCCGGATCACCTAACCGGCAATTGAACTCCAGCACCTTGGGGCCTTCGGCGGTCAGCATGAGGCCAATGTAGAGGAAGCCTTGATAACGAATACCGTCCTGGGCTAAGCCGTGCAGAGTGGGCTGAACGATTTTCTCTTCGATGGTCGCCTTGAGTTCGGCTGGCATCAAGTCGTCGGTGGAATAGGCACCCATACCGCCCGTGTTAGCGCCCCGGTTCCCGTCGAACACACGCTTGTGGTCGCGGGTAGGAGGCAGGACAGCGTATTTGTCGCCGTCGGTGACGATGATGAACGAAAGCTCGTCACCCTCCAGCGCTTCCTCAAGCATGATGCGCTTGCCGCCGGCGCCAAACTCCTCGATAAGCATGGCTCGGGTGATGAAGTCCTTGGCCTCGGCAGCGGACTGCGCGACGAGAACGCCCTTGCCGGCACATAGGCCGTCGGCCTTGACCACCAGCGGATAAGAGAGCTGCGGCAGCGCGGCATACGCTTCATCAGGCCGGGAAAATTCGCCATACATTTTTGCCGTCGGAATTCCATGGCGCAGCAGAAAATTCTTAGCGAAGATTTTGCTGCCTTCGAGCTGCGCGGCGATTTGCGACGGACCGACGACGGCGAGATTACGCGCGCGGAGGGCATCGCTGACTCCATTGACGAGCGGCAACTCCGGGCCGATCACCGTGAGGTCAGGGCGAAGCTTCTCCGCGATGGCCACGAGGCCCTGCGCGTCGCCAATGTCTACGGGAAGGCAGGTCGCTTCATCGGCGATGCCGCCGTTGCCAGGCGCGCACCAGATTTTTTCCACGCGCGAGCTTTCGCGAAGCTTCCAGACCAAAGCGTGTTCGCGCCCGCCGCCACCGATGACAAGAATCTTCATTTGAAGTCTCGCCGTCCTGAATAAAGCCGCAAGAGAATTCCCTTTCGACGATAGACGGCGGCCAAGCGAGTGTCAATCCTGCGGCGCCGTACCCGCAGCGGCAAGCCGGGATTGACCGAACTTCACGATACCCTGCGCTTTTTTGATTACTTGAACGAGTCTGCGCGCCAGTGAGAAGCACGCCGCCTTTGTCACGAAACAGATCGCCGAAGCGAAGCGAGTTGCTATTGCGGGACATCAATCTGAGGTAAAGGAGGCTGCTTGCCGCGATTACGCCTGGCTCAGAGCACGAATGGGAATGGTGACGCTGGGCGCCGTGGACGTGTCGGATGCCGCCAGCATGTGGCAGCGGCCGTCGAAAATCCCGCCCGGATCAATCACCAGGCACGGCGAGTGAACTTCGCCGGTCACAACACCCTTCGCTTGGATTTCCACGCGGCCTTTTGCGAAGATGACGCCGTCATAGCGACCCGCAATCACAACACGATTGCCCTCGATCTGGCCTTCAACCTTGGCGTTCTCCCCGAGGATCAATGTTTGCTCAGAGATAATATTGCCCTTGACGTTACCGTCTACGCGGAACGTTCCGGTGAGCTGCAGTGTGCCTTCCAGCGTCACACCCTGATCAATAAATCCGGTCCACTCTTCGTCGCTGTTGCCGCTTGAACTGCCGGGCCACTTCCACGCCATTTGATAATCCTCAGGTCGGTAAAGGAAATCGACGCTCACACTGTAGCGAGTCGTTCGGGCGAGCGAAAGAACCTAATGAAAGAAAATCTGACGAGCGTGTCGAATCCGCGACTGAACGGGCGTACAGTCCCTCCCGTGCATTCAAGGAATCTTGGATTTTTTTCGGGCGGCCTTACTTCATCAAGCGGTCGTAAAGTCCCATCAACTGATTGTCGTCGTAGAATTCGAGAACCAGCTGACCGGGACGAATCTTGGTACGCTCGCGCAAAAAGATCTTGGTGCCGAGATGGCGCTGCAGTTCTTCCAAAGCCTCTTTAACGTTCGGATCGATGTGGTTTTCCGCCTTTTCCTTGCTTCCGCGCGCGCGCCGCGAGGCTAGGCGCTCGATCTGCCGAACGGTAAGTCCGCCGCGGGAGGCCCGTTGCGCATAGCGCATGCGCATCTGCGGATCGAGAACGGCAAGCAGAGCCCGGCCGTGACCCGCGCTCAACTTTCCCTCCTCAATCCAGTCCTGAATCGTTGGCTCGAGCTTAAGCAAGCGAATTGCGTTCGCAACCGTTGTGCGATCTTTGCCAGTACGCTCTGCGACGGCTTCTTGCGTCATCTGGAACTCGTCCATCAGGCGCTCAAACGCGCGAGCGGCTTCGATTGCGTTCAGGTCTTCGCGCTGGATGTTTTCCACCAGCGTCATCTCTAGCGCGAGCTCGTCCGCAACTTGTCGAACAATCGCGGCCACGCGTCGAAGGCCAGCGCGCTGTGCGGCTCTCCACCGACGCTCACCGGCGATAAGTTGAAACCGGCTCCCAACCGGACGGACCACGATCGGCTGAATAATGCCGCTGGCCTGAATCGAGCGAGCGAGTTCGTCCAGAGCTTCTTCACGAAAACGGGTACGAGGCTGGTACGGACTCGGCTCTATCAAATCGATGTCAATTTCCTGCGGACCGCGTACCGCTTCTCGCGCCGGGGCTGCGGCAGCCGCCGTCGAACCGGCTGGAGTTGGCGCTGCGGCAGGTTGCTGAATCGCAGGAGCTGGTTGTGCGGGTTCAGGCTCCCGAATGAGCGCTCCGAGCCCCCGTCCCAAGGCGTTTCTCGGCATTGGCAATTACCTCCTGGGCGAGCTGCGTATAGCCTTCCGCCCCTTTGCTGTGTAGGTCATAGAAAATAATAGGCTTACCGAAACTTGGTGCTTCGGCCAGCCTTACGTTACGCGGAATGACGCTTTGAAAGACCTGCGCGCCAAAAAAACTCCGCAAATCAGTCGCAACCTGGCGAGACAGTGTGGTTCGCTCGTCATACATTGTGAGCAGGATCCCCTCGATCTCGAGGCTGGGATTGAGTGTCCGTCGGATGCGCATCAGCGTATCCAGTAATTCGGAAACGCCCTCCAGCGCCAGATACTCGCATTGGATGGGTACGAGAACGGAGTTCGCTGCTACCAGCGCATTTAACGTAAGGAGGTCCAGCGCAGGCGGACAATCCAGAACGACAAATTTGTATTGCGGAAGGAGAGGTTCCAGAAACGACTGGAGCCGATATTCTCGATTTTCCGATGTTACGAGCTCGACAGCGGCTCCCGCGAGGTTTTTGTCGGCGGGGACGACATCTAGCGAATCGACTTGCGACTTTTGAATAATCCTGTCAGCCGGCTCATTTAGAATCAATGCATGGTAAAGAGTCCGGCGCGAGGGGTCCTTTGCGAAGCCAATTGCGGCGGTGGCGTTGGCCTGTGAGTCGCAGTCGACAAGAAGTGTTCGTTGGTCGCCGGCGGCAAGACAGGACGCAAGATTTACGGCTGTGGTGGTCTTCCCTACTCCGCCCTTTTGGTTTGCCACCGCAATAATTCGAGCCAAGCCGTTCTCCGCTTCATGCAGTGTATGAGGCGAAAATCTAGCAAAGTCTTAAATGCGACGCAAGGTGTTTCACGTGAAACACTCGCTTCAGCTGTGGAAAGAATTCTGAACCACTCCAAATGACGGTATGTGTTCCACGTGAAACGTCCAGGCGCGGATTTGGTTACCATTTATGTTCCACGTGGAACACCACTCAGTTTTCTGGCGCGAACGACTTTTGCAAAGCACTTCCAGTCGGGACTTTGCCGTCGTTCCAAGCGGGACTTCGCTCCACCGAGTTTGGCGCGGTTGAACTGTTAACTAACGTGGATCTGCCTTTGTTTCACGTGGAACCTTTTTAGACTAGGCGATCTCGTGCGTCGTCTATATCAGTCCGAATGTTTGTGAGATGACGCGACCCAATTCTAGCGTGTTTCGTTCCACGTGGAACGTTGTCCGGGCAAATTCCAGCGGGGAGCGCGTTAGAATCGATTCACAAGGAACAGCCGTCCGGTTTTCATTACGTATGCGTGAAACCCGTTACGGGATCCATAACTGATCGACCAGGAAGTCGCACTGCCTGTAATCTACTGAATTATTTGATGTTATTGTCGACCGGCCAACGCCCTTCGTTCGCAAGAGGCAAATCTTGAGCTACTTGGAGGGAGCTGATTCCGCATCCTGCGCCACGGTCCGTGTACCTCGCAAAAGTAGGCGCTGAAGTGAATGGGGCATCGGGAGTGGAGTGTCCCACGACCAGCCCGGGAGCGCCCGGACCTCTTGCAAATCTCGCCCTCCGAGCCACAGGAGAACATTTTGAGCAGAAACCTGTGGAGAACCCGCCCAGTCCAAGAATTTGGCGAAATCGCCCAAAGCCCGGGAGCACACAAAGTCCAGTGGCGCGACCTCTTCCCCCAGCTCTTCGAACCGGCTGACGAGCACCCTCGCGTCCGTAAGTCCAAGCTCACGAATGACTTCCGCCATAAACGTGGCCTTCTTAAGGTTGGATTCGATTAGGAAAACTTCCAGATCTGGCCGAATAATCTTGAGTGGCAGGCCGGGAAAACCAGCGCCAGAACCAACGTCGGCGAGCCGACACTTTTCCACAGGCAGGGCAGTAAAACCAAACATGGATTCACAAAAATGACGATATAGTATCTCTAGAGGATCGCGAATGGCAGTGAGATTTACCTTATCGTTCCAGGTCAACAGAATCCTTGTATATTGTTGAATTTGCTCGCTTTGTCTCTCATTTACAGTGAGGCCAAATTCCCCCATGGCACGCTGAATTGCCGCTGCTGAGGGCGCGCCCGGACTACTTGTTGTCATTGTAGTAAATCATCTGTGAATTTCGTTCAAAACTGGTGCATCCGGCGATGACACTTGGGGCTCGAGCAGGAATCGGGCGCCAGCCACTCCAGCAACTATATCGAGTACGGAATGCCACACCACCGCCGGCAGAAGGGTTCCGAAGATAATTCGCACGAGTGCGAACAAAGTTCCAAGAATGCCCGTGCCTAAGCTACCACCTTTTCCCTGATACAGGTGAGCGAGTCCGAACATGGCCGACGAGAGGATTACCACCAGCCAGGTCGGCAAGCCGGTGCGTAGCAGCACAGCCATCACGAAACCGCGAAACAAGAATTCTTCGCAGATGCCGGCGGTCAGCGAAAGTACTACAAAGAGCGCTAGTTCGGACCGAGAACGCGGAAAGAGCCGCGCTCCGAGGGCCCTAAGCCGCTGCAAATTGGGATGGTCGGAGCGAGCCATGCGTCGAACATTGGCCCAGTGAGCAGCCGCGATCAACGCCGCGCCGATCAGGGTTACCAAAAGAACGGAAATACTCAAGGCGCGAACAATTCCCAGCTCGTGCGGCGACAGCCCACGCGCCAGGGCGCGCCAAGCGACCAGTGCCGCCAAGACCCACTGAAAGAAAATCGTCGCGAGATACATCTTGATGCGCTCGCGACTGGTGACTTCGGGCAGAGCCATCAAGTGGCGCATGCGCGCGTAGCCACGCCAAGGGATTACGAATCCCAACAAGAGGAAGATGAGCCAGAAATCCCAAGGCATGGGTGATGAAACCACGAGCGCCACGTTTCCGCAACTTGGCTCGCCGCTCGCGTGAAGCCGCGTTGCAGGGCTGCATCTTCTATAATGCAAGCGCAGTTCAAGGAGGCCCTCATGGGCGATCGCGTCAAGTTGACGACGATGGCCAAGGCCGCCGGTTGAGCAGCCAAGCTGAGTCCCGGGACGCTGGACTCCGTCTTGCGGCAGCTGCCGCGGCAAACTGACCCGAACGTAATCGTTGGATTTGAAACCAACGACGACGCCGGGGTGTATCTGCTCGACGAAAAAACGGCGCTGGTGCAGACCGTCGATTTTTTCACGCCAATTGTCGACGATGCGCGGAGTTTTGGAGAAATCGCCGCGGCGAATTCGCTAAGCGACATTTACGCGATGGGTGGCCGGCCTATCTCCGCGCTTTCAGTGGTGGGATTTCCCGAAAAAGGAGATCCCAAAATTCTCGGCGAAATTTTGCAGGGTGGCCTCGCAAAAATGATGGAGGCGAAGTGCACCGTCATCGGCGGCCACTCCGTCCGCAATGAAGACGTGCTGTTCGGGTATTCCGTGACGGGAGTGATCGATCCAAAGCGTGTCTGGAAAAATGTCGGCGCGCGCACGGCGGATGCGCTGCTGTTCACGAAACCGCTAGGAACGGGCGTAATTTCCACGGCGCTGAAAAAAGAAAAAGCGAGCGTAAGGTCGGTGAATGCCGCGACTGAATCGATGCTAACGCTGAATCGTGCTGCTGCAGAAGCATTGCAGGAAATTCAAGCGCAAGAGAAATGGCGGGACGCCATTCACGCCGTTACCGACATCACAGGATTCGGCTTGCTCGGCCATGCGCGAGAGATGGCACTGGGAAATCCCGCGAAGGGAATTCAGCCGGTTTCTATCGAGCTGGATCACAAGGCGTTTGCATACTTGCCGGGCGCGTTACAGGCCGCAAAAGAGGGGCACTTACCCGGCGGGCTGAAAAACAATCGTGAATTCGTCGCCGAGTGCGCGGAATTCGCTACTGGCGTGCAGCAGGAATATCGCGATTTGCTTTTCGATCCGCAAACTTCGGGCGGTCTGTTAGTCGCCATCGCCGCAGACGCCGCGGATGAAGCGCTCGACGCAATGGAACGCCATGGTGTAGCAGCCCGCCGCGTTGGTACTGTCATTCCCAAGCGCTCGTCACTCCTTCATGTCGACTAACCCGATGAGACTTCGAAATTTTCTTGCCAGCTGTTTGGTTCTGATTATCCCGCTGCTCGTTTCTTGCAGAAAGCAGAACCAAAGTGCTGCATCTCCCGGACCGCCGGCTCTCCGCGCCGACCTCGGGGCAAACCTCAGCCGATCCGCCGGCCCCTCAAGCAAAGTGAAAGGAATGTGAGTCAGCGAATGGACACGATCACACACGGAATTGCAGGAGCGCTGATCGGCAAAGCGTTTTGCGGCGGCGACAGCATGTTTCCGGTGAAGCCGGTGAGCGGCGCGCGAATCACGACGTGGGCAGTGATGCTTGGCGCAATTTTTCCGGATAGTGACATTTTTCGCGACATGCTTTCCCGCGATCCGATGCTCATCATTACCTGGCATCGCAGCTACACGCATTCACTGCTGCTGTTGCCGCTCTTCGCTTTGGCGCTCGCTGGAACCACGCGCTGGATCGCCAAAAAATTTGGCTGGGAAGCGCCGTCGTATGCGGCGCTGACGGGCGTTTACGCAATCGGAATCGCCAGCCACATCCTGCTGGACCTGGCGACAACATTCGGAACCATGGTGTGGTCGCCGCTCTCGTGGTCGCGTCCGGCGTGGGACCTGATTTTCATCGTGGACTTCACATTGACGGGCATTCTTCTCATTCCACAATTGCTGGCGTGGGTCCATCGCGACGAACCGCACGCCAAGCGCCGCGCCGTAATGATGTGGATGTTGTTTATTCCATTGACGTTTGCAATCGCCGCGATTGCAAGAATTGTCGGCGCGCCGATTTCCAACGCTGCAATTTGGGGAGCAATCGGGATCTTTTCCGTGCTGTTTCTGCTCCCTGCCGTGTTTGGCTGGGGATCGCGGTTGCGGCTCGTCACCTGGAACCGTTTGGGTTTTGCTGGTGCCTGCGTCTACGTGGCGCTTACGATCTTTGCCCATAACAAAGCGCTCGAGCGTGTCAAAAAATTTGCAGAATTTCAGGGCCTTCGGCCCGACGTCATCGGGGCGCTGCCGTTTCCTCCTTCGCTCTGGAATTGGGACGGGCTTATCCGCACCCCTCGCGGCGTCCACGAGCTGCGTATGGACTTGAGCCAGCCCTCAGGTATTCCGGCGAACGAGGCGGAGGCCGCTGCGGCAGCGAAGGTTCCGCTGACGTACAACTATTTTCCCGATGCGCCCACGAACAACTGGATTCAACAGGCGCGCCAGCTCCCCGAAGTGCAGAAAGTCCTGTGGTTCGACCGCTTCCCAGTGACCCGCTTCCACAAAGAAGGCGAAGAAGCGGTGGTAGAAATTCTCGACTTGCGCTTTGCGAAAGTGCGCCCGGACCGTCCGGCGTCGTTCACCTACCGCGTGCGATTTGATTCGAACGGCAACGTCGTCGAGCAAGGCTGGGTACGGGAATGAAATTGAGCGAGCCGCGGCTTGCGCATTTTGTATGGGAAAAAGATCAAAGTGAGCATGGTTGACCTCGATCTCGACAAAAACAGGCTGGGTTTGTGTGCCGACTGCACACACGCGCAACACACCAAATCCAGCAAAGGTTCGACTTTCCTTCTTTGCGGACTAAGCAAAACCGACCCACGCTTCCCAAAATATCCCCGCCTGCCCGTTCTCGCATGCTCGGGCTATCGAAAGGACCACGAAGCTGAAACGCCCGAAAAGCGAAAGTAGTCATGCTGTGGAGACTACTCCGTCTGCTGTAACGGTCGCTGTCTCGACTCCCCCCTTACGCTTCGCGCCCTGCGTCGTACAGGTCTATCCGTAAGAGCATTTTTGCGCCGCGATTAAAGCGAATTCCCTACTGCGCCGGGCCAGAGCCCGGTGTTTGCTGTTGTGGAGGCGAATTTTGCCGCCCGGCCTGGTCAGGGGCTAAAGGAGCAATTCGCCCTTTGGCCAAACTCGAAAAGATGGAGAGTAGCCGATGAAAGTCATTCTGAGCAGCATGCTGGCTCTGGCCATCGCGGGCTTGCCTTTGCGAGTGCAGGAGCCGGACGATAAGGGCAAACCGCAACAGGAAGAACCCAAGAAGAAGCCGCCAGAACCAAAACCGCAACAGCAGCCCGACGAAAAGCCAAAGCCCAAACCAGAGAAGCCAGCAAAACAGGAGCCCGCTGCTCCGCCAAAGCAGCAGCCGGATGAGAAGCAGCGAGACAAACAGCAGAAAGAACAAGCCAAGCGGGAAAAGAACGGTCGCCAGCCGGAGCAGACCGAAACCACGCGGCCAGGAGATAGGCGGCAGCAGTCGGCCGGGAAGGGCCAACGCATTCCAGCGGAGAAATTCCGCGCCAGCTTTGGCCGCGAACATCATTTTCGCGTGGCGCGAAGTGGAGATGACGGCCGGCGCTTTCGCTACGGAGGCTACTGGTTTGAAGTAGTGGAAGTATGGCCGGCTGGGTGGGCGTTTGACGATGACTGCTACATTGAGGAGGACGGAGACGACTACTATCTTGTGGACATCGTGCATCCGGAGATCAGAGTGCTGGTGATCGTTGTGAGCGCCTGAAGAAAAGGGACACGCCAGCAAGGGCGGCGGACGATGTTTCGCCCGCCGCTTTGCTTTGCGAAATGTCTATTTGGAAACTGGTTTGGGCTGAAAGGTGCGCGCTTCCGGGCTCTTTGGGGTCCAATCCTCGGGCGGAAACGTTACTCGCCAGAATTGCGGGCGCGGAGCCGAAAATTCGAGTCCGATTTCCGCCTTTTCGCCTCGAACAGGACCGAGAAACACCACATGACACTCCTGTTCTTCTTGCGTGCGGTTGTTCGCCATCTTAAGGACGCTGCCGCTGGTAACGCGCGCCTGGAGCAGGATCAGAGCGCCATGCGCGTTGATCGCCAGTGTATCGGTGTGCTCGCGAAAGTATTTGCCCTGCGCATCGTT
>Ga0075424_100002743_pt1 | contig 16233 bp, 17 predicted proteins | sample SoiMethybrSBSTD3_FD_75301 | JGI IMG/M metagenome (GOLD analysis project Ga0075424, IMG submission 75301) | Bulk soil microbial communities from a Populus tree surrounding site in Tennessee, USA - Soil MetaG P. TD hybrid SBSTD3 | ecosystem: Environmental > Terrestrial > Soil > Tree plantation...
TGGAAAGATAGTCGCTCTGGCGAGTGCGCGGCTCGTCAGAACTTCGTCAAAAATGGAGATATTGAAGAACGCTGTGGCCTATACTCCGAATGCCCGACGGTTACTTTGCAGCGGTTTGCAGGGGAGATTGAAGCGGTGCGTTGGGATCGCGCTGCGAAATCGTCAGTGCGACTTGCCGCATTTCTTCGTGAATGCGTGAGTTCGTCGCCAACACGACCGGTCCGCCGAGAATATAGTCTTCGCCGTGAAAATCGGAGACGGAGCCGCCCGCTTCGCGCACCAGGAGAACTCCGGCCGCGGTGTCCCAGGCGTTCAAGCCAAATTCCCAAAAGCCATCGAAGCGGCCGCAGGCAACACTGGCGAGGTCCAGCGCAGCCGAGCCGTCGCGCCGTACACCGTGCGAGCGCAGCGTGAAGTCGTAATAGTAGTGAATGTTCGGGCTGGCGCGCCGCTTGTGAACCGGAAATCCGGTGCACAACAGGCTCGTGGCAAGCGTAGCGACCAGCGACACTGAAATCTTTTTGCCGTTTAGTGTTGCGCCCTCTCCGCGGGCGGCAGCGAACAGCTCGTTGTGGATCGGATTGTACACGACAGCGGCCAGCACCGAGCTGTTTTGCGCCAGAGCAATGGAAACAGAAAAGCACGGATACTTGTGAGCGAAATTCGTTGTGCCGTCGAGAGGATCCACGTGCCAGCGGAACTCCGAACTGCGCACATGGCCCAGCCCCTCCTCCGCTGAGATCGAGTGCTCGGGAAAATATTTGGAGATTCTTGCGACGATGGCGCGCTCGCTCCGTTTGTCCGCCTGCGTGACCAGGTCCACATCGCCTTTATACGCGATGTCGGGAGGGCGTTCGTATTCCTCGCGAAGAATCTGGCCTGCTTCCAGAGCTGTTTCGATGGCAACGTCGAGATAGGTGTTGGACATGGTCTCCAAAGCCGGAACTTCTACGTTAGCAGGTCTGGAGCCTTTCCGTTAACCGCGCCGCGGACCAACTCCCCGGTACACCGTCTTGGAGGGCCGCGTCTGCGGGCGCGCATGTGCCTTCCAGTAAGAGTTCACTGTGCCTTCAGCTAGCCATTTCCGGTCGAGTCGCGCTCCCAAAATGTGAGAAAAGAGCATCGGACCGAGGAGCAGAGGAATGGCCAGCTCTTCATCGAGTACCGACGAAAAAATTCCGCGGTCCATGCCGCGGCGAACTAGTTTCTTGAGTCCGGTTCGCGCGCGCTCCAATACGCGCGACCGCCATGCCCGGCCAAACTCCTGATTGCGTGCCGAGTAGGCGATCAGATGCGGCATAATGCGCTTTTGTAAGTCGGCCTTGCGAGGCGTCGGTTCATAAACGAGATAAGCGACAAGGTCTGCTTTCAGGTCACCGGAATCAACGTCGGGGGGACCTTCGTCGAGTTCGTGGATGTAGACAAGCACTTCCATGCACAGCGCATCTTTGTCCGCCCAATGTTTGTAAATGGTGGCTTTACTGACGCCCGACTTTGCGGCGATGGCGTCCACACTGGTCGCGTCAATTCCCTTTTCGGCGAACAGCTCCAGAGCGGCTTCGAGAACTTTTTGGTGTGCGCGCCGGCTGAGACCGCGAGCCATGTTAAATCTCGATCTTTGAAAAACGCCAGGCTCCGAAGATCAGCAAAACGACTGCGATGAGGGTGAGCGCGAGCAAGTCCGTACCTGTGCCAAAGACCATCAAGCGGCCGGTGAGAACACCGCGGAGCCCGTCCACTCCATACGAGAGCGGATCGAGACGCGTGACCGCCGCCAGCACTTTCGGCAAGTTGTGCAGGGGATAGAGAGCGCCGGAAAGAAAGAAGATGGGCAGGACCAGGAAATTCATAATCAATTGAAAGCCCTGCATATCCTGCAAGCCAGAGCCGATGGCGGTGCCGAAGGCCGCGAAAACAATGGCGATCAAGGCCATGAACACGAATCCTAGCGGAATGGATGACAGGCTAACCGGGCGGAACCCGGCAATAAGGCAAACGACGAAGATCAGCGTGCCTTGCAGCATCGCCACGGTTGCTCCGCCGAGCGTACGGCCGATCATGATGCGGATGCGCGGCACGGGAGCAACGAGAGTTTCTTTCAGGAAGCCGAACTGGCGATCGAACAGCAACGCAATTCCGGAGAACACCGAAGTGAAAAGAACGGTCATGCCAATGACCCCTGGAGCGACGAACTGCAAATAGCTGCCGTTACCCGCCTGCTGAAACACCGGTCCTAGGCCGAATCCCAACACCAGCAAATACAGCAGCGGCTGCCCGAGCGAGGCGACAATTTGCGCCCGGGAACGCGTGTATTTCTTCACTTCACGAAGCCAGAGAATAAAAATCGCGTGCATGACTTATCGCCTCCACATCTGCGCAACCTGGCGCAACTGATCGGAAGGATTGGCCGTTTCATCGCGGATCGTGGTGCCGGTCAACGCGAGAAACGCTTCTTCCAAGGATTCTGTCTTGGTCTGCCGCTTTAGTTCTTGCGACGAACCCATCGCCACGATGCGGCCGTGGTCAATCACCGCTATACGATGGGCGACGCGGTCCGCTTCTTCCATGTAATGCGTCGTAAGAAACACCGTGACTTGCTCGGTTTCGTTGAGACGCTTCACGTGAGTCCACAGCTGATTGCGGCTTTGCGGATCGAGGCCCAGGGTCGGTTCATCCAAAAATAGAATTTTCGGAGTGTGCAGAAAGCCGCGGGCGATCTCCAGTCGCCGCTTCATTCCGCCGGAGAATTTCTTTACCAGCGTGTCCTTACGGTCCCACAGTTCAAATAGTTTGAGCAGAATTTCCGCGCGTTCGCGGCGCACCTTGCGCGGGACATGATAGAGCACGCCGTGCAGTTCCAGGTTTTCGGCAGCGGTGAGGTCGCCATCCAGGCTGGGGTCTTGAAAGACAATCCCAAACTGCTGCCGCACTTCGTTGGGCTGTCGAATGGGGTCCAATCCGTTCAATTGCAGCCTGCCGCTGGTCGGCGGCAGCAGCGTAGTCAGCATCTTGATGGTGGTGGTTTTTCCGGCGCCGTTGGGCCCGAGGAAAGCGAAAATCTCGCCTCTAGGCACTGCGAAGGACACGTCGTTGACTGCGGTGAAATCAGCGAATTTCTTGACAAGATTTTGCACGCGAATCATAGTGAGCCTCAAAAGCAGGGTGGTCGGCTTACCATACTGAACGGTTCAGTTTAGTTTGTCAACAAACGATATTCGGCCAGTCCTGGGCTCACGTGTTTGCCGATTTTGTGTGCTCAACGTCGGATTCTGCGACGAGCTGTGACTCGCGGCTGTTTGCCGCGGGAGGGCTTGCTCTCGCGCGCCGCGCAAACGCCCTATATCGCGTAAGTTAGCGGAGCGTTGCGTAAACGCAGTGGACCTTAGGGCAGGCCGGTATAGTACGACTTTCTGTGGCGGACGGAAAAACTCCCTCGCGGTGGGGCTGTATCGGAATTGGCCGCCGCTTCCTGCGTCTGTTTTGGCGCCAGCACGGTTACGTCGATACTTCGGTAGGTATCGGCGGGCCCGCGCGGCGTAGGGTAAAAGCCAAGCCGGTATTGCGTGCGCAGCTCGCGGTTGATGCGGTCGAAAATCTCGCCGAGCTGCGTCGTGCTGTCAGGATAAAAGACCGCGCCACCGGTTGTATCTGTGATGGTTTCGAGGGCGTGTTCGCCGGCGGTGTTGCGTCCGCTTTCGTTCTTCATCGCGCGAATCACCACCGTGTAAAGCAGTGTTCCGTTGCGAACCGCTTCGCGCCGCGCCGTATCAAAGTCGGCGTGGCTCGTGGTCTCCCCGCCATCCGTAATCAGGATGATTACGGAGCGGCGCTCAGCGCCCTGTCGCGCCAGTGCTTTTGACCCTAGAAATACTGCATCGTAAATCGATGTGCCCGCGCCTTGCGGGATGCGCCGGACTGCGTCTTGCAGCCGCGCCACGTTATCGGAGAACGCGGCGATTTGCGTGACGTTCTCGTCCACGGCGTACACCGCGAGGCGATCGCCAGGCCGCAGGACTTGTTGAATGAACCGGCTGGCCGCTTCACGCTGCGCCGGCTGGCCTAGTTGCGTGCTCAGGCTGGCATCAAACATCAACACCAGGTCCAGCGGCTGCTGCGTTTCCTTTTCAAAGACCGCTATGGTTTGTGGATTGTCTTCGTCGAGCAGTCGAAACGCTTCGACCGGCAGATCGGGCGCTGGCCGGTTGTGGTCGTCCAAAACGCTCACCAACACGCTGACCAGGTCGACCTTTACTTTGATCTTGGCGCGGTCTTGCAGCGGGTCCGGAGATTCGTCACGAGGTGCCGTGGAACTGCCCGCTGTTTTGGATTTGCGCGCCCAAGGAGGACGATCGTTCTGAGCCGAGTCGGGCGTGACACACAAAAAACTCATCAGCAAGCAGAGGCCAACGGGCATCGCAAACTTCCGATGCGGACAAGTTGGGCGCGCCAGAGCTGTTTTCATTAATTCAGTTGGATGCGGGTTTCGCTGCAGGAGTCTCCGCCGGCACGGGAGGGAGTTCCCCGTCGGCCCACACTGCTCCATCGGCGAAGAATTCTTTTTTCCAGATCGGGACCGTCTTCTTCAGGGTATCAATCGCGTAGCGGCAAGCATCGAACGCCGCCGCGCGGTGAGCCGCACTTACAGCGATAAAGACGCTGGTCTCGCCAATTTCCAGCCGACCAAGGCGGTGCAATATGGCAACGCGTCGGATCGGGTAGTTCGCGTGGATATGCGCCGCGATCTCGCGCATCTTGACCAACGCCATCTCCTCATAAGCTTCGTATTCGAGGTACAGCGTCGCCCTGCCGTGAGAATGATTGCGGACGCAGCCGTCAAAGCTCGCCACAGCGCCGTCTTCGTCCGTGCGAACTTGCGCGGCGATCTCCGCATTGGGAATGCGATTGCGGGTGATTTCGATGCGATCTTCGGGGTGGGAGGCCGTCATGTGGTTGAAGATACTCAGCCGCCGCTCACCGGCGGCAAGAATCCTACTTCGTCTCCGGCGCACAGCGGTGTGTTCCAGGCAGCGAATTCCTGATTGCGTGCCGCAACCAGCGACGCCCGGAATTTGCGCAGTTCTGGTCGGGCAACCGAGCAGCGAGAGAAAAGATCTTCAATTACCGCCCCCTCGCGCACTTCGACGACCTCTTCCGCGGCGCCGAAAAGTTCTTTCAAACGGCCAAAATAGAGCACTTTAACGGTCATTATCGTTTCAATGGCCTATTTTAACCCGAATTCCGGGCGAACGGTTGCGGGCGCTTCCTCCTCCTTGCGCACCTCTCTATACTGAGTGCGATGAAAATCCTGGTGACCGGAGCTACGGGACTCGTCGGCAGCGCGGTGGTGGATGCGTTCGGCCGCGACGGCCACACCGTCTGTCGTCTGGTGCGGCCGCAGACCAACACTGCAGGCGGCACGCGCGGTGCTTTCGACGTTACGTGGAATCCGCAGTCGGGAGAGCTGGGCGGCGCAGGCGTAGGGGCCGATGCCGTGGTGAATCTTGCCGGCGCTTCCATTGCGGGCGGGCGGTGGACGGAATCCCGCAAGCTGTTGCTGCGCTCCAGTCGAGTAGACGCCACGCGCGCCTTGGTTTCCGCACTGGCGAAAATGAACGCCAAGCCGGCAGTGCTGATCAGCGCGTCGGCGATCGGCGTCTATGGAAGCCGTGGCGACGAAGTTCTCACCGAAGCCAGCACTCCCGGCACGGATTTTCTTTCCGACCTGGCCAAGGACTGGGAAGCCGAAGCCCTTCGCGCCGAGTCTTTTCGCGCCCGCGTTGTGCTGGCGCGATTCGGAATCATTCTTGCCGAACACGGCGGCGCGCTGCCGAAAATGATGCTGCCGTTCCGGCTCGGCGTTGGCGGAAGAATCGCCAGCGGCAGGCAGTGGATGTCCTGGGTGTCGCTCGACGACGTCGTGGAGATTATAAAATTTGCGCTGGCAAATCGAGATGTTCGCGGCCCGGTCAATGTGGTGGCGCCCGAAGCGGTGACCAACCTCGAGTTCACTCGGGCCCTCGCGCAAGCGTTGCATCGCCCCGCTCTCTTCCCTGCTCCCGCCCTTGCGCTGAAGCTGGCTCTGGGCCGCGAAATGGCGGAAGCATTGTTGCTCTCCAGCCAGCGAGTCATGCCCGCTACACTCATTAGAATCGGCTACCGATTCCTTCGGCCATCGCTGCAGCCAGCGCTGCAGGAAATCGTTCGAAGCCGCTGAAAGCTACTTCAAGACGTTGAGGGTCACGCTAACGTGGTGGACGTGGCCGGTGAGCGGGTCCGTAGAAGCCACGTTCTCGATGGTTTGACCGTCCTTAAGCACCGGATTCAAGTCCACGCGAAATTGCCGGATCACCGGAGTACCGCTGCCGCCGGATGTAGACGTTTCCGATGAAATCGAACTGCGTTCCAGCGCCATCTGCAGCTTATAACGTCCGTCTTCCTGCAAGGTTGCCGAACAATCTACATTCGTGCCGATATCCACGTACGTGAACTGATCCTTCGCAGTGATCACCGGAATGCGCACTCCATTGCGAATCAGCGAGCCGGGACGTGCACGCCGTTCATCGGCGTTTACGGTGAACGTATAAGGAAGGTTCGCCACTTTTTTCTCGCCGTCATACTCGCTGAAAACAACCTGGACGCGCAGCGGTATGACCGCCGGCGTGTGGTCGTCCGGTTTTGGTTTGGAAGCCTCCTGCGCGACCGCTCCGAACGCCGAGATCGCCACTAACGCGAGCACCTTCAAAACATGTTTTTTCATGCGCAGCTCCTCGTATGATGACCTGAACAAAAATCCGAAAGCTCAGTTGGAATCGCCGCTTTCCAGCGGCTCGATGGACAACTGCTTTAGATCCAGCTCCGCAATCTCGAGTGGCTTGATCTCGGGCCCCGTCCCGTCTTCCAGCGTTGCCGCATTCCGCCTTGCCACTGTCCGTAAAGACGCAACGTAACGCTGCAAACCGAGCCGGTCATCCGCGGAAATCAGCACCTCTGGCTCGTTGTTCCGCGCGGCTCTGGCGCCTGGCGATGTTTGTTTGCGTGTCACCACCAGCCGATCTTGCGAGGAACGTTCGTAAGGCACGCTTTCAACCTGCGGCGATGCCGTCGGACTCTCGACCGCTGAAGATGCCCCCGCAATCGCGCTGTCGAACTTCAGCGGCGGCACTTTGCTGCGCATGCTAAATGAAATCGCAGCCACGCTAATCGCGAAGACAGCCGTCGCATACACCAGAACTGGTCGCCAAACGGAGCGCGATACTGTGCCGCCGGCAATCCGCGCCCGCACTCCCGGAACCAGCGAAGCCGGGACATCAGAAACCGCCAACGAGCTGAGTCCGCCATCGATTCTTTGCAACAGCGTGTGCTCCTCCGAGAATGCTTCGCGGCAGCCAGGGCAAGTGGCTAGGTGCGATTCGATTTCACCGTGCACTCGGCCGCCGAGCAGCACCGCTTCGCTTAGCGCCTTTCGATAGGATGCACAAAACATCGCAGCTTCTCCGCAAGCGTCTTCTTTGCAAAAAACAGCCGGGACTTCACGGTTCCCAAAGGAACATCAAGCAACGTAGAAACCTCGTCGAGTGTGTGCCCCTCCATCGCCGCCAGGAGCAGCACTAAGCGCTGCTTCTCCGGCAGCTCGTCGAGAGCTAATTCAAGGTGCCGTTGAAACTCGCCGCCGGGCGCAGAATCCGAACGGGCGTTCTCGAATACCCATTGCGCCTCGCGTTGTTCGCGTCGCTTCGCGGAGCGTAGCCGGTCCAGCGCCAACCTGAAGCTGATCCGCACCAACCAGGCTCGGAACCGAGTGCGCTCGCGCAGCCGCCCGAATTTCCGGTACGCCCGCAGCAACGACTCTTGCGCCACGTCTTCCGCGTCGGCGTCGTTTCGCAAAACGCCGCGGGCCACGCGAAAGGCCAACGGCGCGTTCTCTCGCAGCAGCGTTTCCCATTCGCGCTCGGCGATGGCAGCACTGGCGCCACGAGTATCGTCGCAACGCTCCACGGCGTCAGATTCGGTCCCGGTCGCAGACAGGGTCCACTCCTGCACGAATTCATCGCCGTGAGCAGTAATGGCTCGGCGCTCCTTGTACATACGCATGACGCCGTGGATCGGGGAATGGTTCATTTCAGGATGGAAAGACTAATGAGGGAAAAATGGCCGGAAGTAAAGGGGATAAGAAAAGCTCAAACGAAAACAGCCGGCGTACCGAATTGGCAAGCTCTTACTGGCGGCTAGTCCCGTTTTGCAGACCGACTGCGTTGGCGTCAAAACACTAAGCAATCTCTGGGTTCGTTCTGAGCGGCTCCAGCCAGCCGCCGCCAAACAGCAATCCCGGCCCGAGCGACGCCAGAAAAATCGGCTCAGAACCATGGGCCTCACCACTCTGCGCTCGCTCAATTCCATAGTGCAGCGCAGCCGCGCACGTCGTCGAACCTAAATTTCCGCGGGTGTCCGCCACCAGCGGAAATTTCTCTAATGCAACTCCTGCCTTCTTCGCCAGCAGCGCTACCAATCTTGGATTCGGCTGATGCGTCGCAAACGCCGCTATCTTGCCGCGCGCTACGCCGCTCCTTCGCTCCAACTCTTCGATGCACCCATCCAGCCGTGCCGTCGCCGCCCGCGAAAGCGCAGCGCCGTCGAATACCACACGCAGCTGATCATTAGGCTCGGCGGAAACCTCGATCGCTTGTTGATATTGCGACATGCACCCAAAGAAGAAATCGCGCAGCAAGAACCCCGCTCGCGCTTCGTCAGGCGATCTCCTCTGCACCACGAACGCGCTCGCGCCATCCCCGAACAACCCGCCAAACTCACCCGCCACGCGTCCAGGGAGCAACACCCGCGAGTGCACATCCGCGGTCACTACCAGCACCGTGCGTGCCTGCCACGATTCCACCAACGCCTTGGCCACTGCCAGGGCATGCACGAATCCCAGGCACGCTCCGCCGACATCCATCGCACCGCAACTCTCTCGTGCGCCAATCGCCAAGTGAAGCCGCGCCGCCAGCCAAGGAAGGGAGTGATGTGTTTCGCTGGTAGCGAGAATCCAGTCAACGGCACGCGGGTCAGTTTCGGCCGATCGCAGCGCGCCTGCTGCCGCCCCCGCTCCAAGCCAAACTTCCGATTCGTCATGGCCGGCATAGGCCAGCGACACGATGCCCGCCCGCGTTCGGAGCTTTCCCACCGGCATCCCGAATGCCGCATCCACTTCTTCCGAAGGAATTGTCTTCGCGCCGAACACGACATCCGAGGAAACGAGCAACGCAGAGGTGGGCTGTTCAGGCATGAATGAGTTTGCGCCGCGCGGCTTTGGCATTGTCAGCGATTGCGCGAGCAGCGGCAAGAGTACGCGCTCGTAAGATTTTGTTCACGAATCTGCTGCGCAACTCGCCCGCGCTTGGCGGGTCTAATTCGAATTCACGTGTTAACTTGGAATTGCATGTTCTCAGCTCCTCTCTCGTTCAGGTCTGATTCGGCACGTGGTCGCTTGACCTTGTTGCTAGCCGCCGCATTAGCGATCGCGGCCTGGCCTTATTCCGCCGCAGCGCAACGCGAGCGCGGCGAAATCCGCATCGAAGTAAAAGATCCGCAAGGTCGTCCCGCCGCCGCCGATGCACAGCTCGTGAGTGCATCGCACCAGATCAAGCGCGAATTCCCGGTGCCCGCCGAAGGCAAAGCCATCGCCGCCGAACTCCCTTTCGGCGTTTACCGCCTCACCGTCGCCGCCGACGGTTTCGCCGACTGGGCCGATCTCGTAGAAATCCGCAGCGAAGTCCCTGTCCGGGTCGCCGTCACGCTCGGTGTGGCCGCCATCAACACACGCGTCGAGGTCAACGATGCCGCTACGCTGCTAGATCCTTCCGAAACCAACACCATCTACTCACTCAGCGGCGAAAAGCTCCGTGAACACGGCTCCGCGCAATCCGGGCGTACTCTTTCCGACGCTGTCAACGACCAGCCGGGCTGGCTTTACGAAGCGAACGGCATTCTCCATCCCCGTGGCTCCGAATATCAGGTGCAATACGTCCTCGACGGCATGCCGCTCACGCAAAATCGTTCGCCTGCGTTCGCCCCATCATTCGATTCCGGCGACATCGAGTCACTTCGCGTGCTCACCGCGGGCTATGCCGCCGAATACGGCCGCAAGCTTGGCGGGATCATCGAGCTCACCACCGAAAAAAATCCTCCCGCCGGGTTGCACGGCCGCGCCGAACTGGGAAGTGGCAGCTTCGACTCCAGCGGCGGCGCAGCGGAACTCGGCTACTCCGCCGGTGCAAACCACTTCGAAGCCAACGCGCAAGGTTTCCACACCGACCGCTACTTGGATCCGCCTGTACTCGACAATTTCACCAACTGGGGCAACGGCTCAGGCTTTTCCGCTTCATACGAACGTGATTTCTCGGACCGAGACCGCCTTCGCTTCACGGTCACGCATAGCGAAACTCGCTACGTAGTTCCTAATGAGCGGCTGCAGCAAGCCGCCGGCCAGCGGCAGGACGCCGACAGCGACGAGACTAGCGGACAAATCTATTTTCAGCACATTGCCTCGTCCAACCTGCTCTGGAGCCTCTCCGCCAGCGTTCGCGATAATTCTTTCACGCTTCGTTCGAACGATTTTTCCACTCCGGTAATCGCTTCCCAGGACCGGGGCTATCGCGAAGGCTACACGCGAGCGGACGTCTCTTGGCATCGCGGTCACAATGACTGGAAAGCTGGCGTGGACGTCCTCGTTACGCCGGTCCATGAATCGCTCGCTTACCAAATCACGGATCCCTCGCAGTTCGATTCGGACACGCTTCTGCAATTTTCCTTCAACGATCGCAAGTGGGATGTCGAGCCGGCTTTCTACGTTCAAGACACTTTCCACGCGGGCAACTGGAATGTCAGCGCAGGTTTGCGCTTCGATCATTACCGCTTCGTCGTCCACGAATCTGCGTGGAGCCCGCGCCTCGGCATTTCGCGCTTCATTCCGCGGACGAAAACGCTTCTGCATTTCTCCTACGACCGCGTTTTTCAAACGCCGGGGATGGAGAATTTGCTGCTCGCCAGTTCTCCGGAGCTCGATTCCCTCAATCCGGTCGTCGTTCGGCTTCCCGTGCGGCCTTCACGCGGCAACTATTTCGAGGGCGGCGTCACTCAGGCTCTTTTCGGCAAGCTGCGTCTCGACGCCAACGTCTTTCGCCGCAACTTCCGCAATTTCGCCGATGACGATGTCTTGCTGGACACCGGTGTCAGCTTCCCAATCGCATTCAATAGCGCGCGCATTATCGGTGAAGAAGTCCGTCTCGCCGTTAGCGAGTGGCATCGCTTTTCCGGCTTTCTGAGCTATTCGGACCAATCCGCCAGCGCCCAGGGCCCTATCACTGGGGGGCTTTTTCTCGGCAGCGAAGCCGGCGACGAGCTCACCGATACGACCCGATTCGCCGTGACCCAGGACCAGCGCAACACCGTCCGCGCCCGTGCCCGTATGCAAGCCACAAAGCGCGTTTGGGCCTCGATTAGCGCGCACTACGGCAGCGGCCTGCCCATCGAATTCGATTCCGACAGCATAGATTTGAACTTTTTGCTGGCTCAATACGGCAAGGATATTCTCTCCCGCGTCAATCTTGACCGCGGACGCGTGAAGCCCAATTTCTCACTGGGCGCGGCGCTCGGCGCCGAACTCTATCGCAAGGAAAGCCGCACTCTGAATTTTCAGCTCGAAGCCGCAAACCTCACCGACCGGGTCAACGTCCTCAACTTCGCTGGACTCTTCTCCGGTACTGCCGTCGCGGCTCCGCGCAGCGCCTCCGCCCGCCTCCGCTTCACTTTCTGACATGCCATGCGCTCGGCCCAGAAACGAAAGAGGGCGCAGCCCGGCTGCGCCCTCACGTGCATAATTTCAGTTCTGAAAATTACCCCCGGCGCGCCTTACCCAGCAGCCGCAAAACCCTCATCTACAATCCAATCTCGGTATGGCGATCTACTTTCCCTTCTTCTGCTTGAAGCTCTTGCACGAGCATTCGTTCGTGTAGGGTGGTGTCGAACCGTGCTGGCAGCCATGCGAGGCTCCAGCCTGTACGTGCTCCGAATATGCGTGCCCGCAAACGCACGCATCATTGGGTTTCGGCGGGGGCGGAGGAGTATATTTCATCGGTGTTTAGTCCAGTTTATGGCGAAGCTGGGGTTTCGGCAGCGGCTTGCACGGTTAGCAACACTCCTTGCCAGACAGAAGCGCAGCCAAGCTTACATGGTGATGGTACCGCTAACGGGAATCGAACCCGTATTTTAGCCTTGAAAGGGCTACGTGCTAACCGTTGCACCATAGCGGCATAAGAACAAATTGCGACTACCAATTATACGGGAAATACGCAGAATCCGCCAACGCGCGCGAGTCACTTGTTTATGATTGGTATGAGTGAGTATCGGCCGGCTGTTCTTCTTTAGCTTTGGCGATCTTTCCACTCTTCGTGCCACGCCATCTGAATGGCTTCGAGCTTGGATTCGTTCGACTTTGCAGGATCGCCAGCGAATCCGGGAAGTTCGGTGATCCATTTGTGCATGTCGGTAAAGCGCACGGTGTATGGATCGAGCTCCGGAAACTTATCGGTAAGCGCGATCGCGATGTCTTCAAAATTGTCCCAGTCAAAGGTCGGCGGCATTTTCACTCCCTCACTCATCCGGAGGCGAATGGAGTTCGCCGAAGGATCTCAACTCACCGAGCTAGCCTCAGTGATCGGCTTCTTTGGCGTAATTCTTGTTCCAGTCGGGAATTTCTACGACGATGTCCGTCGTTCCGTCGGGAACCGTCTGGCAGCCGAGGCGCGACTTCGGGGTGATCCCCGGCGCCTCGTCCAGTTCGTCCAATTCGGCATCGGTCGCCTCGTTGCACGATTCCAGTCCTTCTTTCACGATGACGTGGCACGTCGAGCAGGCGCACACACCGCCGCACGCGTGGTCGAGGCCGGCTCTGATGCCCTCGGAAAAATCCAGAATGCTGCCGGGCAGGCCGTTATGGCCGTAAGGAACTTTCGCCGGATCGACTTCGATCGTTTTTCCGCTCGGTAAGAACGTCACCTTGAATTTCTTCGTCGCCGGCTTGTACTTCACTTCATCAATGTATGGGTTACTGCCGCCCATTCTGCTTCCTCCAAACGCTAAAACTCCGCGAGCTTCTTGCCCTGCAGCACCGTGTTCACGGCGCTGTTCATCATCACTTCGGCCAGATGTTGCGTGGCCTGGTTCAGTTCGTCAATCTTTTTGCGCATCAGCTTGTAGTCGGTAGCGGAGATCGCTTCCTTGAGCGCGGCAACCGCTGAGTCAATCTTAGCGCGCTCTTCGCTGGAAAGCGCGGCGGCCTGCTCCTGACTTAGAGCTTTGGCCGTAGCGGTCAGAATGGACTCGGCTTCGGTGCGCGCTTCGATAGCCTGGCGCTCGGCAAAATCCTGCTCGGCATATTCGATAGATTCTTCCAGCATGCGCTCGATTTCCGAATCGCTGATGCCGTAGCTGGGTTGCACTTCGATCGAGTGTTGCTCGCCGGTGCGCACGTCTTTCGCCGCAACCTGCAGGATGCCGTTGGCGTCGATCAGGAATTTCACTTCGATGCGCTGCAAGCCGGCCGGAGCGGGCGAAACTTTCAGCGTGAACCGCGCGAGCGAGCGGCAATCTTTCGCCAGCTCCCTTTCGCCTTGCAGTACGTGGATCTCGATGCCTGTCTGGTTGTCCACGCCGGTCGTGTACAGCTCCTGCGCGCTGGCGGGAATTGTCGAATTACGCGGAATAATTTTCGCCACTGCGCCGCCGTAGGTTTCGATGCCGAGCGAGAGTGGCGTGACGTCGAGCAGCAGCATATTGCTGACGCCGCGATCGAGAATATTGGCCTGAACTGCCGCACCAAGAGCGACCACTTCGTCGGGATTGAGGTCGGTGTGCGGAGCTCGGTTGAAAAAGTCCTGCACGGTTTTGCGAATCAATGGTGTCCGCGTTGTTCCGCCGACCAGGACAACTTCGTCGATCTCTTCCGGCTTTACCTTCGCATCAGCCAGCGCAAGCTTCACGGGACCCATGGTGCGATCGACCACTGGACGGATCAGAGCATCGAGCGCGCCGCGCGTGAAGTCGTGAGTGAAAACTTTGCCGTTCGGCAGTCGGAACTGAAGAGTGGCCGATTCTTTTCCAGACAGCTCGTGCTTGAGCGCGATGAGCGCTTTGCGCAGTTCCTGGGCGATTTCGCCGCGCGGCGAAAAATCGATCTCGTCTTGCTGCAAGATTTTCTCGTGGACGAACGCCTGCAGAAGATTGTCAATGTCGTCGCCGCCGAGGTGCGTGTCTCCGTTGGTGGAAAGAACCTGATAAATGTCGCCTTCTTCGGTGGAAATAAGTTTGAGAATGGAGATATCGAATGTACCGCCGCCAAGGTCGTACACGGCAACTTTGCCGCGCTGTTGTTCGTGCAATCCGTAAGCAAGAGCCGCCGCGGTTGGCTCATTCACCAGCCGCAGAACTTCGAGGCCGGTAATTTTTCCGGCGTCCTTGGTGGCCTGGCGCTGCGCGTCGTTGAAATACGCGGGAACGGTGATGACCGCGCGATCGACGGTTTCACCGAAATGCGCTTCGGCCCAGTTCTTCAGTTCACGCAGGATGAATGCGGAAATTTCCGGTGGCGTAAAGACTTTGTCACCAAGCCGTACGCGAATGACGTTGCTGGTGGAGGGGTCGAGACGAAATGGAAACAGCTTCAGTTCGCCTTGCACATCTGTCACGCCGCGGCCCATCAGCCTTTTTACGGAATAGATGGTTCGTTCGGGCTGCGTGAGTAAACGCCGCAGCGCTGGTTCGCCGACAATGATGTTGCCGTCGGGATCGAGGCTAACGACGGATGGACAGAGCGTCGAGCCGTACGGGCCGGTGATGCACACTGGCTTTTTCGTCTGCGGATCGCAATAGGCGACGAGGCTGTTGGTGGTTCCGAGATCAATTCCGACAATTCTTCCCATTGCTCTATGCCTCAGTCAGTTCTTTCGCCACGTTTGCGATGAGGTTGCGCAGGTACGAGCGGCGATTCAGCAGTTCGTTCATGCGTGCCATGAGTTTCTTGCGTGCCTCAGCGGTTCCGTTCCCGTCTAGTGCTGCGTCCCATTCGCGTGCGACGGATTGCAATTGTGCATCGAGCTCGTCCAGGGTTTCCTGGAAATTTTTCTCGGCGGCTTGCAGGCGATTTTTCAGATCGCTCAAATCGCCGCCCGAACTTTTTACCTCGCGAAGTTCGTCGAGCGATTCGTTCAATTCAAAAACTTCTTCGAGCAATTCCGGCGGCGCCTGTTGCTTCTTTTCGCCTTCCTTGCGTTCGCCTTCGAGTTCGAGGAGATATGCGACGCGGGCAACCGGATCGCGCAGTACGCGGTATGCGTCGTTCAGTTCGGAGCTGCGCTTCAAAGAAATTTCGCGTTCGGCGTCGGACGCGTTCACAAAATTATCGGGATGGAGTCTCCAGCTCAGTTGCAAGAATTTCTGTTCGAGCCAAGACATTTCGAGCCACAGTTTTCGCGGCAGTCCGAAGACGGCGAAGTAGTCGGAGGAGGCGTTTGGAGTGGGAGCAGCGGAGGTCATGACGCGCGCTTGTAAATTTTCGCTAAGTACTTGAGACAAAACGAATTAACGCAATTCGCGCAAAATTCGGCCCGTGAACCGGAACTATAGTTCTGGTTGCGTGGCGAGGCGTTCCTATTTGGAACATTTTGCATATCGCGTAAACTCATCAGAGCAAAGCCTTTATTTAGCACCGGAACTATAGTTCCGGCTTAGTGGCGCGGGATCCTTCGTCCCTTTGCCTCTAAACTCAAACGGCTGGCGAACGCGCCAGCCGGGTAAAACAGCAAAAAGCAGATTCCCTTTGCGTTGACCTGCGGAACGCACAGGTCAACTCCGCTCGCAATGCCAAGTGGCGGAGTGTGTTACGCGGTGAAGGAGCTGCCACAGCCGCAGTTGCGGGCCGCATTGGGATTGATGAAGACGAATCCCTGACGCATGAGCGTGTCTTCGTAATCGAGCGTCGTGCCGTTCAGGTAGAGGAAGCTCTTGGGATCAACGAAGATGCGGGCGCCGAACTCCTCGAACACTTTGTCGCGGTCGCGGGCTTGCGTGTCAAGCCGCATGGCGTAAGAGAGACCGGAGCATCCGCCACCCTGGACGCCCACACGAAGACCGCCTTGATCGGGAGACACGCCTTCCTTGGCGAGCAAGGCGAGGATCTTTTTC
>Ga0075424_100002745_pt1 | contig 16226 bp, 11 predicted proteins | sample SoiMethybrSBSTD3_FD_75301 | JGI IMG/M metagenome (GOLD analysis project Ga0075424, IMG submission 75301) | Bulk soil microbial communities from a Populus tree surrounding site in Tennessee, USA - Soil MetaG P. TD hybrid SBSTD3 | ecosystem: Environmental > Terrestrial > Soil > Tree plantation...
GCGATGCCGAGAAGAACCGGAACGACGAAACGCACTGGTGCACCTTGGGTTCGTGTATCACCAAAGTGCACCAGTGCGCCTAAAACAATCGTGAACGCCGAATCGCTGGAAGGTAAACCGCGGGTTAACGGACTCTCAGTCGGCCCGCGCGTGGACCGCAAAGGCTGCTCCTTGCGGGTCCAGGCATTGCGCGATGCGGTCTCCACCGGGGACGTCCATCGGGCCGTTCAGCACCTGGCCGCCTAACGCCTTCACTCGTTCGGTCGCCTCGTCCACGTTCGGGACACGAATGTAGTACAGCCAGTTGGGTGGCATGGGCATGTCGGCCGGCTTGGTGAACATGCCGCCCAGCGACTGATCGTTCCGCCCGTACATCTGGTAGACGCCCATGGGCTCACCCATGTCGAAGTCGCCCGTCTTGTCCCACCCGAACAGCGTCTGGTAGAAGTCGTATGCGGCCCGGTGGTCGGTCGTCGTGAGCTCGTGCCACGAGATCTCACCAACGTTAGGCGTGTGCTCCGGCTGCGCGGCGCCCTCCTTCGGGGTGAAGATCGCGATCGCCGCACCCTGCGGGTCCGAGATCACCGCGAAGCGCCCGACCTCCGGGATGTCCATCGGCTGCGTCAGCACCTTCCCGCCAAGCGACTCGGCCTGTTTGGCGCTGTCGTCGACACTCGGAACGGCCACGTACCCGATCCAGTGCGGCGGCATCGCCCCCTTCATCTCGGGGCCCATCTCCATCACGCCGCCGATTGGCGTGTCGTGCGTCGTCCACATCGTGTACGGCTTGGCGCCGCTCGCCGCCCAATCCTGCGTGCCCCATCCGGCGACCTTCGTGTAGAAAGCTGCGGCGCTGCCGGGGTCCGTCGTCAGCAAGTCGTACCAGACAAAGCGTCCGCGTGGGCTCGTGTCGCTCATGGCCGTTCTCCCGCGTTGAGATCAGAGGTCACAAGTGTGCGTCTCGCGACGGACGTCGTCGCAGCCAACTATTTCGTCGCCCACCGATACTAAATCTCGATGTGCGTCCCCGCCAGCCAGCGGGGTACGTAACCTGTGTTGGCTCGTTGTCGTCGTCGAGAACGATGACCGAATCAATACAATCGCCAGGGACGAACGGTACGAAACGGTCCACGAGGCGTAGTGTCGCGTTTGCCGCGGGCACGCTAGCGATCATCGCTGGCGCACTCTGCGTCACGCTCGCCGCCGATCATCCGCGCGCCAATCGACAGTGGGTGCCGCAACAGGCGGTCATGGCGCACATGGGACTCCGTGGCGATTCGGTCTATGTGAGTCGCGTTCGCAACTTCTCATACACGGCCGAGGAAGCGTTCACAGTGGCGTACGACGATCGCCGCTACGACCTGAACAAGCTCGAGAGCGTCTGGTTCATCGTCACGCCGTTCTCGAAGCGTTGGCGAGGGCCGGCGCACACGTTCGTCAGCTTCGGCTTCGCCGATTCGCAGTACGTGGCGATCTCGGTCGAGGCACGGCGCGAGCCCGGTGAGACGTACGGTCCGCTCACGGGCCTCTTCAGACAGTTCGAGCTGATCTACATCGTCGGCGACGAGCGCGATCTCATCGGCTCGCGGGCCGTGTACGGTGGCTACGACGTTTACCTCTACCCGATCCGCGCAAGTCGTGAGCGGATTCGAGCGCTGTTCCTCGAGATGCTCGCGCGCTCCAACGCGCTCGCGACGCGGCCCGAGTTCTACAACACGCTCACGAACAATTGCACGAGCAACGTGGTTGATCACGTGAACCACATCGTGCCGCGTGCGGTGCCGCGCGGCATCAAGACAATCCTGCCCGGGTACGCCGATGAGGTCGCATACAGCCTCGGCCTGATCGACAACTCGATCTCGCTCGCCGACGCGCGTCGTCGCTTTCGCGTGAACGACCAGGCGCGGCGCTTCGTGACTTCACCCGATTTCTCGAGTCGCATCCGTGTGCACTGACGGATGGCTTCGGTGTTCGGCAAGTCTTCTTTTTGAACGGCCATTGGGCGGGATCATTGCCGAAACGGCCGGATCCGGCTCTGCATCGACGCTGGCTCACACCACGAGCCGGGATTCTTTGGGAACCACCTCGGGACGCATGAGCTTCCCGGGGCCGGTCACAAAGATCCCGGTTCGTAGCGCGAGGAGATCAGCCCGTTAGGCAGCATCCGGTAGTTTCCGCCCAGATCCGTATCATCGTTTTTCCGGCTAAACATTGCCGAACGGTGGAGTCGGACTGAGCGCATCAAGCTATCCATGTGATTGCCCGACCGGTCCCGGTTCGGTCATCGTCGCGAGCACGGTAGCCCGTCGATATGATTATCGCAATCCTACTCAGCGGCGGATGGTATGGGGGGCGGCCAGGAAGAACTGAAAGGACCGGATCTCTCGTCAGGCATCCCACTCAGCGACCTCGCCGACGGCGCGATGCTGCTCGGGCACGCAGAGGGCGAGAGCGTGCTGCTCGCGCGACGTGGGGACGAAGTCTTCGCGATCGGCGCGACGTGCACACATTACAGCGGACCGCTCGCCGAAGGTATGCTCGTCGAGGACACCGTTCGCTGCCCGTGGCATCACGCGTGCTTCAGCCTGCGCACGGGCGAGCCCGTCGGCGCCCCGGCGCTCAACCCCGTCGCGTGCTGGCGCGTCGAGCGCACGGGAAGCCGCGTACGAGTCGCAGGAAAGACCGAACGGGACCCACTCGCGCCGAGCGAGGAAGCGAAGCGCGGCGTCACGCGCACGCGGGCGAAAGCCCATGCATCGAACGTCGCCGCGTCATCCACGCGCGCGCCCGAGCAGATAGTCATCGTCGGCGCCGGCGCGGCCGGCAACGCATCTGCCGAGATGCTCCGTCGACTGGGCTACGGTGGACGCATCACAATGCTCGACGCGGAGCCCGACACGCCGTACGACCGCCCGAACCTCTCGAAGGACTACCTCGCCGGAAACGCACCCGAGGAGTGGATTCCGCTGCGCCCGCAGGGATTCCACGCCGCCCACGACATCGACCTCGTGCACAACGTGCAGGTCTCGGCGCTCGACCTCCCGAAACGCGAGGTACAGCTCGCGAACGGAGCCACCTACAAGTTCGACCGGCTGCTGCTCGCGACCGGGGCGGAGCCGGTACGGCTTCCGCTGCCCGGTGCGGATCGCCCGCACGTGCACTATCTGCGCTCGCTGGCCGACAGTCGTGCGATCATTGCGAAAGCCAAGGCGGCGAAGCGGGCAGTGGTCATCGGCTCGAGCTTCATTGGCCTCGAGGTGGCAGCATCGCTGCGCCACCGAGAGGTCGAGGTGCACGTCGTCGCCCCGGAGAAGCTCCCGCTCGAGCGCGTGATGGGTACCGCGCTCGCGAAGTTCGTGAAGGCGCTGCACGAGGAGCACGGTGTCGTCTTCCATCTGGAGGACACCGTCGCCGCGATCGGCGAGCGCGACGTGACCCTCAAGAGCGGCGCGACGCCCGCGGCGGATCTCGTGGTCATCGGCGTCGGCGTTAGGCCGCGCACCGGACTGGCCGAGCAAGCCAAGCTGGCCATGGACCGCGGCGTCACGGTGAACGAGCTTCTGGAGACGAGTGCCCCTCACGTGTTCGCCGCGGGCGATATCGCCCGGTATCCCGACCCGTACACCGGCGAACGCATTCGCGTGGAGCACTGGGTGCACGCCGAGCGTCAAGGCCAGGCTGCCGCGCGCAACATGCTCGGGCTGGGATGGCCGTACGACGATGTCCCGTTCTTCTGGAGCGCGCACTACGACGTCTCGATCAACTATGTCGGGCACGCCGAGAAGTGGGATGCCGTGGAAGTCGACGGCGATCCCGCCGCGCGCGACGTGGCGGTGCGGTTCAAGCGCGGTGGTCGAACGCTCGCCGTCGCCAGCATCTTCCGCGACAGCGAGAGCCTGAAGGCGGAAGTCGAGACGGAACTTCAAGCGGATCCACGATGACCGTGCGCCTTGCCCTGCTCGTCGTTGTCGCGGCCTGCTCAGGCGGGGTGAAGTCGGCCGCCCCATCAGGTGCGCCGAGTCCGTCGGCGACAGCCGCGGCGCCGTCGGGTACGGTGATCGTCGCCAACATGGGCGACAACACGGCGACACTGCTCGACGTCGCCACGAAGCGCGTTGTCGCGACGGTGCCCACCGGGAACGGCGCGCACGAAGTGGCCGTTTCTCACGACGGTCGATGGGCTGTGGTCAGCAACTACGGCGTGCGCGGCGCGCCGGGGAATTCGCTGACGGTGATCGACGTGCCCGCGGCCACCGTCGCGCGCACCATCGATCTCGGTGAGTTCCGCCGCCCGCACGGCTCCGCGTTTCTTCCAGGCGATTCGCTGTTCGTGGTGACGTCCGAGATAGCCAAGGCAATCGTCCTCGTGAATTTCCGGGACGGAACAGTCGCCGCCTCGATCCCCACGAATCACCCGGCGTCCCACATGCTCGCGCTCACGGCGGACGCGCGGCGCATCTATACCAGCAATGTCGCGGACGGCACGGTGAGCGAGCTCGACGTGCCGCAGCGCAAGTTTGTCCGCGAGTTCACCGTCGCGCCGGCCGTCGAGGGGATCGCGGTAACGCCTAACGGTGAACAGGTCTGGGTTGGCAGCAACCAGGCGAAAACGGTCACCGTTCTCGACCCCCGCGCAGGCGCATCCGCCGGAACACTGTCGGGCTTCGGGATGCCGTATCGGCTGGCCGTCACGCCCGACGGTCGCACGGTGATCATCACCGACCCACCCAACGCCGTCGTGCGCATCGTCGACCGCGCGACGCGCCAGGACCGCGCGACGGTCAGGATTCCGACCGACGGTGTCGGGGCGAACGCGGAGTTCCCGGGTTCGCCGTCGCCGGAAGGGATCGTCCTGTCTCGCGACGGGCGCTACGCGTTCGTGGCGCTGCAGGGCAGCTCGCGCGTGGCGATGATCGATATCGCGAACAGCACCGTCGCGGCCTACATGCCCACGGGCGCAGGGCCCGACGGCATCGCGTATTCCCAGCTGGGCAGGTGAGTCTAGCGCGTGAAATCGTGGCAGCGCCTCCTTTCTGGCCCGCGTCGAGTGCAGATTGCGGGATTCGCGGCGGAGGCCGACTTGTCACTGACGCACGTGTTCTTCGACATCGGCGGGGTCCTCGGTACCAACGGGTGGGACAGGGAGCAGCGCGCGCGCGCGCTCGAGAAGTTCGGCGTGGAGGACGAGGATTTCGAGCACCGCCATCATCAGGTCGTGAGCGAGTTCGAGACCGGTGCCATGTCACTCGAGGAGTACCTCGACGTGACCGTCTTCCACACACCGCGCCTGTTCTCGCGTGAGGACTTCGAGCTGTACATGCTGTCGCTGAGCGAGCCGAACCCCTATAGCATCCAGGTCGCGCGACACGCGGCGGCCGCAGGCCGCGTTAGGCTCATGACGATGAACAACGAGTCCGCAGTGCTCAACGTCCACCGCATCGAGCACTTCGGCCTGAAGGCGATCTTCCCCACATTCCTGAGCTCGTGTTGGCTCGGGGTTCGCAAGCCGCAGCGCGCGTTCTTCGAGCGTGGCCTCGGGATCGCGCAGGCCGAACCGCGCGCGTCACTGCTCGTCGATGATCGTGACCAGAATCTCGCCCCCGCTGCATCACTTGGGATGCGTACGATTCGATTCACCGACCCGGAATCTCTCGCGCGGCAGTTGGCGGAGCATGGAGTGCTGTAGCGGCCAGCGGTCGCGAGATGTGAGCGCTCAGCGACTATTTTGGCTGGCTTCTTGCCCGCCTGGCGCCGTCAACGAAGCCAACTCAATCCGGAGTGAGCCTATGGCGACGGCGAAGCGAAAGAGCTCCTCGAAACGATCTGGCGGACGCAGATACGGGAAGGCTGCGTCGAAGCGTGTCGAAAGCGCGATGCGACGCCGCAAGAAAGGGACGCTCAAGAGCGGTCGCGGTGGCAAGGGCGGAACGGTGAAGAGCCGCAGGCAGGCGATCGCCATCGGACTTTCCGAAGCGCGAAAGAAGGGCGCGAAGGTCCCGCGCAAGCGCACGAGCAAACGTTCCGCGCGGAAGAAATAGCGATCAAAGACGAACCCCGGGAAGCTCACCGCGAGCCTCCCGGGGTTGCTGTTCCGAGCGCGAGCTAGTCGTCGAGCAGAGCGTGCTTCAGCGGCTCGGCGACGCAACGTTCGTAGCCGCGCCATCCGCACTGCGCGATCGCGAATGTGTCGATGCGCGTGCGAACGATCTCCGGATAGCGGAAGCAATTCTTCGTGTTCGTACCGCGGACGCATCCGTTGTATCGCAGGAGACCGCGCCGCAGCGACCCGTGCACGGTCGCCGAGTCGGTGGCGACGGTGTCATCGTCCCGGTCGTAAAGCAGGTGACTGAGAATGAACACGCCGTACCGAAGATTGGTCTCGTCGTTCTGCAGATTCGTGCCGAACCGCTTGCCCAGCGAGTTCACCCAGGTGCTCGGGTCGATCTGCATGAGGCCAACCGCGCCGGCCGTCGACGTCGCCGACGACTTGAGCTCGCGGTTCTCGACCATCAGGACGCCGAATACGAGTGCCGGCGGGATGCGACGACGGTAAGCCTCACGCACCGCGAACGTCGCCACCGAATCCGCCCGACTCGGCGTGATGCCGGTCGTGCGAATCAGATCCTCCATGAACGCGCGTCGGTCGATCTCGTACTGAGGACTCATGAGCGCGACCTCGCCCGACCCGGTTGCCCAGGGAGCCCGCCCGAGCGCGGAATCCTCCCAGATGCGGGGCTCGAAGAGATCTCTCACGACCGGAGCACGCCCGGCATACACCGGGCGGATGTGCTGGGTCGTGAAGATGATCGTCCCCAGCGCGCCGATTCCCAGCGCCAACTGCTTCAGCCACGACAACCACGAAGCGGGTCTGACGGACTTCGTCATTCGCATCGCCTCCGTCGGCGTCTGTGCTGTGCCTGAGACGCCATGAGAGCGGCCGCTCGCGGCGGCTACCCGTTCGTTTCGAGAAGAATGCTCGTTCGATCCGTCGCGCACGTGAACCGCGCGGCACCGCCAGAGCACGAACAACGCCACTTCAATACTGACAATCGGAGCGACCCCGATCGTTGCTTACAAAGGTCGAGTACGCTACCGACGATCGAGGGATAGGGATGTTAACTCTGCCATGGATCGCCAACAACCAACCTAAAGGGCGAAGGAGGGCCAACATTCGGCCCGACAGTCAGAATTTGATTCGGTATGCGAATTAATCGAAGGAACTGCCATGTCAGCCGGTATTTGGCAAACTGGCGCTATAATGACCGGTTCATGGCTCCAGTCAGTTCTCAAAATCTCTCTCAAACGAACACCGACGTCTGATCCCACGTGCGAGAGAGCAAGCTCCGAAGAGCAGTCGCGCCGGCCGGTAAAGCTCTTCGCTTGACACATTAGCCTCATTCCCCTCACATTGTGAGTGGAAGCTCGCACCCGAACCCGCCTAACGCTTCCCACCATGGATCTCCTGCAAGGGACACTCGACGTCCTCATTCTCAAGACCCTCTCCTGGGGCGCCATGCATGGCTACGCCATCTCGCGATGGATCCGCCAGCGCACCGACGACGTCCTCACCGTCGAGGACGCGGCACTCTACCAGGCGCTCCATCGCCTCGAGCGAAAGGGCCTCATCGAATCCGAGTGGGGCCTCTCCGAGAACAACCGGCGCGCGAAATACTACCAGCTCACCCAGACAGGCCGAAGCCAGCTCCGCGCCGAGACGAGCGAATGGAGACAGTACGCCGAAGCCGTCTTCAAGGTCCTCGAAACGGCATGATCTGACCACGACTCCCTCGGTCTCACGGTCCCAATGAAACGCATCCGCGATATCCGACCGGCCTTCAGACTCCCTTGGGTCTCCGCCTCGCGCGTACGGCGCGAAGTCGACGACGAGCTCCGGTTCCACCTCGACATGAAAGTCCAGGAGCTCATCGACGCTGGCGCGTCCCCAGCGGAAGCCGAGAACCGCGCCCGCGCGGAGTTCGGAGACCTCGAATACACGCGCCGCTACCTGAACGACACCGACCGCGCCCGCATGCACCATGAGCGACGGGCCGCGCTTGGCGACGAGCTGCGTCAGGACATCCGCTTCGCGTTTCGACAGCTCCGCCGGAGCCCCGCTTTTACCATCATCGCGCTGGTCACGCTCGCTCTCGGCATTGGCGCGAACACCGCCATCTTTTCTGTCGTGCGGGGCGTGCTGCTCAGCGAGCTCCCGTACGCCGAGCCGAATCGCCTCATCAGGGTTTACTCGAAGGTCGAGCGCGGGATGACCTCGGTGTCGCCGGCCGACTTCAACGACTGGCGCCGGCAATCGACCAGCTTCTCGGCGCTCGCCGCGTCCGACGAGAGCACAGTCAACCTGACGGGGAACGGCACGGCCGAGCGGTTCGCTCAAGCTCGCGTCAGCGCGAACATGTTCCAGCTCCTCGGCGTGCGCGTCGTGCTGGGTCGCGCGTTCGCCCCGGGCGAAGACGCTCCGGACGCGCCTCGCGTCGTGATCCTGAGCGACGGATTGTGGCGCAGCCGATTCGGCGGCGATCCAGGGGTCATCGGGAAATCGATCCGGCTCGACGACTCTCCGACCGAAGTGATCGGTGTCGCGCCGCCCGAGATGCGATATCCATCGTCGGTCGACCTGTGGCTGACCACGCGCTTTACCCCCAAGGACCTGTCCGACGCGAATCGTGGGGCACGATGGATCGATGTCATCGCTCGCCTGGCGCCGGCAGCAACGCGGGAGCAAGCACAGAGCGAGATGAACGCCATCGCACGGCAGATCGAGCTTCAGGACCCGAAGCACAACGCGGGATACTCTACCCGGCTCGTTCCCTTGCGTGACGACATGGTCGGGTCGGTGCGACCGGCGCTGATCGTCCTGCTCGCCGCGGTCGGGTTCGTGATGCTCATCGCCTGCGCGAACGTCGCGAGCCTCATGCTCGGCCGCACCGCCGCCCGCGAATCGGAGCTCGCGGTGCGTACGGCACTCGGCGCGGGACGGGGGCGACTCGTCAGGCAGCTGTTGACCGAGAGCTGCTGCCTCGCGCTTGCGGGTGGGATGATGGGTCTCGGGCTCGCATACGCGGGGACTCGACTCCTGCTCTCGTTGGCGCCGAGCGACATTCCGCGGTTGTACAACGTGGCCCTCGACGCGCCGGTCCTGCTGTTCACGGTCGCGATGACGGCCGTGGCGGCGTTGTTCTTCGGGTCGATTCCGGCGTTACAGGCGTCCGCCGCGCAGGCGGTGCTGCACCTTCGCGCCGGCGACCGCGGTTCGCGCACGCGGCCGGGAAGTGCGCGTGCCCGGAACGCCCTCGTCGTCACCGAGATTACGCTCGCGTTGATGCTGCTGGTCGGCGCTGGACTTCTGATCAGGAGCTTCTCTCGCCTTCGTGAAGTCGACCCGGGCTTCGCGCCCGCGAGAGTCTCGACCTTCACGGTGACGCTGTCCCCCGTGAAGTACGAGACGGTCGAGCAGCAGCGAGCGTTCTCGAAGACACTGCTCGACGCCATCCACCGGATTCCTGACGTGGACTCGGCCGCCGTGACGTTCGGGCTACCACTATCGGGCACGAGCTTTCAGCTGAGTTACGATGTAGAGGGGCGCCCGGCCCCGCCGCCTAACGCCGAGCCGCGAGCCCAGGTCCGCATCGTGAGCCCCGGCTACTTCGCGACCGTCGGGATTCCTCTCGTGCGGGGCCGAGCATTCAGCGATGCCGACAGGCCGGGCGGCCCACGCGCGCTGGTCGTGAGCCAGGAGACGGTGCGCCGATACTTTCCTGGGGAGGACCCGATCGGCAAGCACATCGCATTCGGATGGCGCCGCGACGGCGATCGTCTCTCGGGCGCGATCGTCGGAGTCGTCGGCGACGTCCGGCAACACGGCCTGAGCGCGGCCGTCACGCCGCACGTGTATGCCGCGTGGGACCAGTGGCCGCTCGACGAGATCACGGTGGTCATGCGCTCGCGCGGGGATCCGGCCGTGGCGCTCAGGGATGCGCGGGCGGCGGTGACGTCGCTCGACCGCGACCTGCCGGTGTACGACGCGTTCACGCTAGAATCGATGGTCGATCGGGCGCTCGGCCAGCCGCGGTTCTACGTCCTCCTGCTGACCATCTTCGCCGCGCTCGCCGTGGTGCTCGCGGTTGTGGGCATCTACGGCGTGATCGCATACACCGTTCAGCAGCGCACTCGCGAGATCGGCATCCGGATCGCGCTCGGGGCGAGCCGCGAACGCGTCGTCGGGATGGTGGTTCGGCGCGGACTCATGCTGGCGCTGGCCGGGATCATGTTAGGCTCGGCCGCGGCCTACGCGGTGTCGCGCGTGCTTCAGAGCCTGCTCTATGGTGTCGGGGCGCGAGACCCCATCACGTTCATCGCAGTTGCGGCCCTGCTGGGAGTGGTGGCCGTGCTGGCGTCCTGGGTGCCCGCGCGCCGCGCCGCGCGCGTGGACCCGCTGGCGGCGATGCGAGCGGAAGGGTAACCAGATGGGCGCACCGCGTGGCGGAAACCAATGACCAAAACCAATGACCCACAACCCAGGACTCACGACGGGCGAAGACATCGCGACCAAGCCTCGCCAGTCACGAGTTCAGGGTTGTGGGTCGTTTGTTGTTGGTCATTGGTGGACAAACCTAACGGGTCGGGCCACCCGGAATCGGACCCCTCGGCCCATGCGGCGATCTCTGCCGCGCTGCCTCCTCAATGAAGCGAACCACCAGCGCCGTCCACCCCGTCTGATGGCTCGCGCCAACGCCACGACCCGTGTCGCCGTGGAAGTACTCGTAGAACAACACGTAGTCCTTCCAGTGCGGGTCGCACGCATAACGCGTATCGCCTCCGTGAACGGGCCGGGCGCCTGACGAGTCCGGGAGGAACAGCGCGGCCAACCGGCGCCCGAGCTCGCGCGCGACCTCGCTCAGCGTCATGTAGGTGCCCGAACCCGTCGGGCATTCGACCTTGAGGTCGTCCCCATAGAACAGGTGATAGCGGTCGAGCGCTTCGATGAGCAGGTAGTTGAGCGGGAACCACACCGGCCCGCGCCAGTTCGAGTTCCCCCCAAATAATCCCGACAGTGACTCTCCGGGGGCATACTCGACGCTGTACGTCGACCCCATCGCCTCGAGCATGAACGGGTGGTCGGCGTGGAAGCGTGACAGCGAACGCACGCCGTACGGCGACAGGAACTCGTTTTCGTCGAGCACGTACCGCAGCGCGCGAACGAGGCGCTCGCGTGACGCGATCGAGAGCAGACGGCCAACGAGCGGCTGGCCATCGCTGTGCCTTCCGCCAGCGCGCGGCCCGCGATCGAACGTTCCGGCAACGATGTGATGCCCGAGCTCCGGCCGGTTGTCGACGAACCACTGAAAGCGCTTCCGAAACCCCGGCAGTCGAGCGAGCACCGAGTCCTCGAGAATCCCGCACACGAACAGCGGGATGATCCCCACCATCGAGCGGATCTTGAGCGGCATGATCTGTCCGTCGATGTGGAGCTCGTCGTAGTAAAAGCCGTCCTCCTCGTTCCAGAGGCCGGCGCCGCCTAACGCGTTCATCGCGTCCGAGATGGCGACGTAATGCTCGAAGAACTTCGAGGCCACATCCTCGTAGGCCGGATCTTCGCTCGCCAGCTCGAGGGCGATGAACAACATGGTTCCGCAGAAGAACGCCATCCACGCCGTACCGTCCGCCTGCTCGAGGTGACCGCCCGTGGGAAGGGGCTTCGAGCGGTCGAAGACCCCGATATTGTCGAGGCCGAGGAACCCGCCGCCGAACAGGTTGTTGCCCTCGGTGTCCTTCCGATTCACCCACCAGGTGAAGTTGATGAGCAGCTTGTGGAACACGCGTTCGAGGAAGGCCCGGTCGCGCTTTCCACGAGGCCCGGTCATCCGATAGACACGATAACACGCCCACGCGTGCACGGGCGGGTTCACATCGTCGAACGCGAACTCGTATGCGGGCAACTGCCCGTTGGCGTGCAGGTACCACTCGCGAAGCAGCAGGATCATCTGCTGCTTCGCGAACTCCGGGTCGACCTGCGCGAGCGGCACCACGTGGAACGCGAGGTCCCACGCCGCGAACCATGGGTACTCCCACTTGTCGGGCACGGACATGACGTCGCGCGCGTGGACGAGCCGCCAGTCGGCGTTTCGCCCCGTCAGACGCTCTGCCGGAGGCTTGGGCTGCGCCGGATCGCCATCGAGCCAGTCTTTCACGACGTAGTGGTAGAACTGCTTCGTCCAGAGCAGCCCGGCGTACGCCTGCCTGACGATTGCACGCTCCTCTGCGGTGGCGTCGTGACTGATGCGCGCGTCATAGAACTCGTCGGCTTCCGACTGTCGGCTGGCGAACGTATCGGCGAACGTGCCGCCGAACGGGTCCGCTGGGACATCATCGCTCGCGACGAGGCGGAGCCGAAGCACGATGGTCGCCCCGGCGGGCACGGTCGTGTGGTAGTACAAGGCCGCCTTGCTGCCCGCGTTCGCCGGGTTCACGCTATCGCGACGGCCGTGGATGACGTAGTCGTGAAAGGCATCCTTCACGTACGGACCAACGTTAGGCGCGCCGAACACCCGCTCGAAGTTCGTCTCGTTTTCGGTGAAGAGCGAGGTTGGCGCGCCGGCTGCGCCGTCGACCTCGCCGAACAGAGTGAAGGAGCCGAGCGTGGTGTGTGACGCCCGGAACATGGCGGGACCGGCGAGAACGATCTCGCCGCGTGGCGGGAAGTTCTCCCCACTCCCGCCCCAACTCCACGTGTTGCGGAACCAGAGGGTGGGGAGCAGGTGCAGCGTGGCCGCCTCGGGTCCGCGGTTGCTTACGGTGAACCGCGCCAGCACGTCGTCGGGGCCTGCCTTCGCGTACTCGACCCCGACGTCGAAATAGCGGTGGTCGTCGAATGCGCCCGTATCAGCCAGCTCGTACTCCGGCTCGGTCTTGTCGCGCCGGCCGTTCTCCTCCGCCAACGCAGCGTAGGGAAACGCGCGCTGTGGGTACTTGTAGAGCGCCCGGCTGTACGAGTGCGTGGGGGTGGCGTCGAGGTAGTAGTAGCACTCCTTCACGTCCTCGCCGTGGTTGCCTTCCGGGCCGGAGAGACCGTAGAGTCGCTCCTTGAGGAACGGGTCGGCCCCATTCCACAGCGAGAGGGCGAGACAGAGCCGTCCCTCGCGGTCGGTGAGACCGAGGAGGCCATCTTCACCCCAACGATACGCGCGGGACCGTGCGTGGTCGTGGGGGAAGTAGGTCCAGCAATCCCCGGCGGGCGAGTAGTCCTCGCGCACGGTGCCCCACTGGCGCTCGGCCAGATATGGCCCCCAGCGCTTCCAGTTCCGCTCCCGCCGGGAATCCTCGGCGAGTCGCAGGTCTTCCGCGTTAGGCACGGGCGCCACCAGGTTGCGATTCGGTCATGACCGCCATTCTACCGACCGCGGCGGAATTCTCAACCACGGCGCCGACCGGCCGCCAGTGCCAACCATTCACCGAGCCGAGCGCCCGTTCGCCGGATCCGTCGTAGGTGCCCCGGGCGTTGCGCGGCGATCATGAGAGCCATGAAAGCCGCAATGCGCGCTGCCTGCCTCGCCGTCATCAGCGCAGGCACCCTGACTGCCCAATCGACGGTTGCTACACCGACGCGCACGGTTCGCGGCGTCGTTCACGGCGCCGACGCTCGTCCGCTCGACGCCGCGAACGTCTTTCTCATCGAAACGCTCGAAGGTGTCGTCACACACGAGGATGGGCGCTTCGCCATCCCGACCACGGCGACAGGACCGCTGACCGTCATCGTCCGTCGACTCGGATTCACGGAGCACCGCCGCCTGATCGCAGAGGGCGACACGAGCGCGCTCGCGATCACGCTGGAGCCCAGCGGCGTGTCGCTGGCGCCCGTCGCGGTGCAGGCCGGGCAGTACACCGCAGGTGAGGAACGCGGCGCGACGCTCACCCCCCTCGAGGTCGTGACGACTCCTGGCACCGCCGCAGACGTCAATCGCGCGATTCAGAGCCTGCCCGGCATTCAGGCAGGCGATGAGGGTACGGCGTTGTTCGTCCGCGGCGGCGACTTCACCGAGACGCGCGTGTTCCTGAACGACGCCGGACTTCTCACGCCCGTGCAGCTGCAATCGCCAGCGGGAACGTTCACAGGGACGGTCGATCCGTTCCTGCTGGACGGCATCTTCTTCTCATCGGGTGGCTTCGGCGCCCGATACGGCGATGCGCTGTCGGGCATCGCATCGCTGCGCACGCAGGGACGCCCCTCTCGCAGCTCGGCGACGGCGAGCGCGGGTCTCGCGGCGCTCTCCGGCGCAGCCGCGCTCAAGGTCTCTCCGTCCGTTTCGTTTCGGTTCGCGGGCAACCGGTCGAACCTCGAGCCGATGTTCCGCCTCAACGGGACGCGTCGCGATTACAACCCACCGCCCCACGGCTACGACCTGAGCGGAAGCGCGATCCTCAACTATCGGCCCACCGGCGAGATCAAACTGTTCGGGGTACACCAGACGAATACGCTCGCATTCGGGGTCGAGGAACCCTCGTACGGTGGGGACTTCTCGGTCAACATGGACGCGCGGGCTGGAGTGGCCACGTGGCACGATATGTTCGGCGCAGTGGCCCCGACGATGACGATCGCCGTGTCGCATAACGAGAGCGGGAGCGACTTCGGCGCCTACCGTCTGACGAACGGTTCGGATCACGCGCAGCTCTTCGCGCAGACGGAATGGCAGACCGCGTTAGGCGTCACGGTTCGTGTCGGCGGCGAGCTCGATCGACTCGAGTCGGACTACAAGGGTTCCATCCCTGAGACCGGCTACGATGTCAAGCCCGGCGCGCGCACGACGGTCATCGCCTCGAGCGAGACGGGGAATCGATCGGCGGCGTTCGCGGAAGCGGACTGGCGACCGTTCACGCAGGCACGGTTGGTTGCCGGCGTGCGCACCGATCATTCGACGCTCACCGATCTTGAGACCGTCGACCCGCGCTTGTCCGCGGCATGGAAGACGTTTGGCGGGCTGACACTTACCGCAGCGTGGGGCGTGTACCACCAGATACCCGATCCACTCTACTTCGACGACTCGCTATCCGCCGGCGCGCAGCTCGCGCCCATGCGCGCGAAGCAGCAGATCCTCGGCGCGCAGGTGGGTGGCGAAGCTCAGATGCTCCGCGTCGAGGCGTACGACAAGCACTATGACGATCTCGCGCAGCGAACGCGCGACTACGACGTGGTCAGCGACGGAACCGGGCACGCCCGCGGTGTGGACGTGTTCGCGAAGGGAAAGGCGCCGTTCGGACTCACGGGACGCGTGAGCTACAGCTACGTGTCGTCTCGCCGCACCGATCCTGACGCCGGTGTCGTCACCCGGGCGCCGTTTGACGTCACGCACACTGCGACCGTGGTGGCCGAGCGGTCGTTGTTAGGCGGGCTGCGCGCGTCGCTGGCATATCGGTACGCGACCGGCCGTCCGTTCACACCCGTCACCGGGTCCACCTACGACGCCGAACAGTCGGTCTACGTGCCGCAGTACGGCGCGCCGATGAGCGAGCGACTGCCGGCATTTCGTCGCCTGGACTTCTCCACCAGTTACTACCGCCAGCTCACACCAGGGGTGCAGAGCGTGGTGTTCGCGTCACTCATGAACATGCTCGATCGCACGAACGCCCAGAAATACACGTACAACCCCGACTACTCACGTCGCTCCGTAATGCCAAGCCTGTTCGAGCGCTCCGTGTACTTCGGTGCGACGATTACCTGGCTCAAGGAGAATCGATGAACCGTTCGTCCATGCTCGCCACGTTCGGCGTGATCATTACCGGCATCACGACGGCAACGTCGGCACGCGCACAGGGGCAACTCACCGGCACCGCAAAGTGGGCCGATTCCGCGAGCCGCGAGATCGAAGCGGCGAATGCAGTCGGCGACCTTGGTCGTCTCACGAACGCCGCCGCGATGATCGATCGCGTCCTCACGGTGACGCCGAACGATCCGTCGCTGTTGTACTATCGCTCCCTCGCGCTCTACCGAATGGCGTCGATCTACACGGGGCAAAAGAAGCGTGACGAGGCGAAGCGCGCGCTGGACGAAGCGGACCTCCTGCTCGAGCAGGCGACTTCCAAATCGCCAACGGCGGACGCCCTCGCACTGCGGAGCGGTGTCATCGGACTCATGATTGGCTCGAGCGGCAACCCCATGAGTGGGATGACGCTCGGGCCGAAGGCGGCCGGCCTGCTGGACCGCGCGAAGGAGCTAG
>Ga0075424_100002747_pt1 | contig 16225 bp, 11 predicted proteins | sample SoiMethybrSBSTD3_FD_75301 | JGI IMG/M metagenome (GOLD analysis project Ga0075424, IMG submission 75301) | Bulk soil microbial communities from a Populus tree surrounding site in Tennessee, USA - Soil MetaG P. TD hybrid SBSTD3 | ecosystem: Environmental > Terrestrial > Soil > Tree plantation...
TGGCACGCAAGCAATAAAGTGCCATTGGCACGCAAGCAATAAAGTGCCATTGGCACGCAAGCAATAAAGTGCCATTGGCACGCAAGCAATAAAGTGCCATCGGCACGCAGCAGTAAAAGCGGCCTTGGCGCAAACCCGACTATGCCGGAGCCCGGAAACGGTGAAGCAGTAGAATAGGCGCGAGAATAGCCGCGCCCGGCGCGCCGTGCCGTGCCTTTCGCTGGCACTCGTCCTCGGGCATCAGTGCCAGGTACGCGGCGCGCTGAAGCTGCGCCTTGGCCGGCTACCCAGCGCGGTCGTGCCTGCGGCCACCGAGGGACTACTGGGCGGTCCAACCGCCATCGACGGTATAGTTCGCCCCCGTGATGGAGGCCGCCGCATCGCTGGCCAGAAAGGCTGTGACGGCTGCCACTTCCTCCACGCTGACAAAACGCTGCGTGGGTTGCCGCGCGAGCGTCTGACGCTTGGCTTCCTCCAGGGAGATGTTCTCGGATTTGGCCAGATCCGGGATCTGTCGTTCCACCAGCGGTGTCCAGACAAAGCCAGGCGAAACGGCGTTGCAGGTGATGCCCTTTTCAGCGAGCTCCAGCGCTACCGTTTTGGTGAAGCCGGCCAAGCCGTGTTTGGCGGCCACGTAGGCGCATTTGAAAGGTGAGGCGCGCAGCGAGTGGGCCGAGCAGATATTGATGATGCGTCCCCATTTGCGCTTTTTCATGCCGGGCACCGCCGCGCGCACGGAGTGGAACGCCGAGCTCAAATTGATGGCGATGATGGCGTCCCATTGCTCGATAGGGAACGCCTCAACCGCTGCAACGTGCTGAATGCCGGCATTATTGACGAGGATGTCGACGGATCCGAACTCGCGCTCGGCCTTGCCGATCATGTCGGCGATTTGATTGTGCCGGAGCATATTGGCTGCATCGAAAATTACGCGCGTGCCATGGGCGGCGACCTCGCCGATCACCTTCTGGTTGTCCTGCTCGCTGCCGAGGCCGTTCAGCACGACATTTGCACCGGCGCTGGCGAGCGCGTGGGCTATGCCGAGGCCGATGCCGGAGGTTGAGCCTGTCACCACGGCAGTCTTGCCCTTGATGGTCATGAAAGCCTCGCGGTTGGTTGCATGCTTTGGCTACTGCGAAGCGCCGAACGCGCGGTCGCTATGTTTGTGACCGGCGCCGTTTCAGCAAGGACATGCGACCTTTCCTCCACTATGTAATTTGGCTGACCGCAACGCGACCAAGGGAGAACTCCCATGACCCCAGAAGCCAAGCTCGCCGCAATGGGATTGACGCTGCCGGAGATCCCGCGCCCGATGGCCAACTATGTCCCCTTCAAGGTTTGTGGCAACGTGCTCTACCTCTCCGGCCAAGGCCCGCGCCGCAATGACGGCACCATGCTGGTCGGCAAGGTGGGCCGGGACGTGAGCGCCGAAGACGCCTATGAGCATGCCAAGCTGGTCGGACTAGGTCTCTTGGCCGCGGCCAAAGCCGCCGCCGGTGAGCTATCCAAAATTGAGGTGCTGAAGGTGTTGGGAATGGTCAATGCCGTGCCGGAGTTCACCGATCAGCCAAAGGTGATCAACGGCTGCTCCGACCTGTTTGTGGCGGTGTTGGGCGAACGCGGGCGCCATGCGCGCTCGGCGGTCGGCATGGGATCGCTTCCCCTCCAGATCACCGTCGAGATCGAGGCGGTGATGCGGATCTGGGACTGAAACGCCGGCCCCCTGGCGCTGGCGCGGCAACCCGCCGCAAACCGAGGCAGCGTCTTGCCCTGCCGCGGCGGCGTGCCTCTTGCGGGCGTTCGCGCCTTGGCGCTGCTGCTCGGGTGCCTAGGGCAGAAACCCCTTTTCCAGGTCGAGGGCCTGTTTTGTGATTTGCCGCCCCGCGCGATCGCGCACCAGCAATGTCCAAGTCACGTTGGTGCCGCGCTCGAATGAGGTGGTTGACCGCAGACGGGCCACGCAGGTCTGCCCCGGCGTTAGAGCGATCGGGGACAAGGCCGGCAGATAGAGCTGCTCCCAATGCGTGCGCGGGTCGAGCGGACCCGTCGCCAGCTTGACATTGGCCAGCAATTCCGCCGCCCACCATAGGGCCAGACCATAGAGGGTCACCGGTTCGGCGACCTGCCAGTGCGCCTCGCCCATGCGCGTCGTCTTGTTGTGCTCCTCGAAGTTGACGGCGTCCCAGGCAACGGCTGCGGCACCGGCCTCGAGCAGATCGTCGGCCGCGAACCAGCGCACGTAGATGTTATTGAGGCCCATCGACTTGGCCGGCGCAAAGTCGAGACCATAGCCCACCTCGTCCCACATCGTCAGGTCCCGGTAGAAGCGCTCGCTCACCACCGGACAGACGAACTGTTCGACGCGCCGGGGAATGAGAACGCCGCCGGGCGCAAGAAAGCGCGAGCGCGCATGATTGAGGGTGGCGATGATGTTTTCTTCGAAAGGATAGTTGCCGAGCGTCTCCGTGACGATCACATCGACGCGGTCCGGCCGATCGACTTCGGTCGAATGCACCTGCGCAATGCGCACATGCGAAAGGCGGTTGTGCTTGAGAAGCCGCCGCGCCAGCTCGGCGATTTCGGCCGCCTCATAGAGGTCAACCCGGGCGGCGCCGAGCTTGGCAGCGAGAAAGCCAAGAAAGCCCGTGCCGGCGCCGATGTCGGCGACCGTGGTCTTGCCTGGGGTGATCACGCTGCGCAAGGCCGCGTAAAACGCGCTATTGCGCACGCGGTCGGCCAGCAAAGTACGGTGGTATTCAATGCGCATGGGGTGCCGCAAGCGTCGGACCAGTGGCTTGGGGCGGCCGCTTGCCGCCTTTCGCCACCTGCAACTCGAGATCTCTGCCCTCCATCTACCGCATCGACCTTGCGAAAGCCAAAAGCCTCCGACATGGTCGCCTGCGAAGGCGGCGGTGCATCCTGGAAGGACCATGTCTCAACAGCCAAACCTTACTCCACTGTCCAGCGACCAGATCCGTTCCGGGATTGTCGCGGTCGATCGGTATCTCGATGACGGCTACGCGGGTGTGCCTGGCATGTCTTCACGCTTTGCCGCGGCCATCTGTTGCGGGCTGCTCGGCATCCAGACGCGGCTGGGCGTCGGCGGTCCGATCGCGGAGATCGGGCCCTTCGAGGGCCGTTTCTTCATCGCCCTGGCGCATGCCCTCGCGGCCGGCGAGACCGCGCTCGGCATTGATCTATTCGATTGGCCGAACCCCGAAGTGGCAGACCGGTTCGAGGCCAATTGCGCCAGGCACGGCGTACCCCCCGAGCGCAGGATCGCCTGGCGGGCCGACAGTCGCACGCTGGCGCCAGCCGACCTCATCGCCAAGCTCGGCGGGCGGCGGGTGCGCTTCTTCCACATCGATGGGGAGCACTCGCGCGCGGCCCTCGGCAAGGACCTGGAACTCGCCACCGCGGTGCTCGCGCCCGGCGGCGTCATCGTGCTCGACGACATGCTGCACCCGGGGTATCCGACCTTGATGGTGGCCGTGCACGAGTATCTCGCCCGCCATCCCGAGATGTGCGTCTTATGCATCATTGACCGGGAGAGCGTGGTGGCCGCGAGCAAGTTCGTGCTCTGTCCGCGCGACTGGTTCAAGCGCTACGAGGATGAGTTGCTGGAGGCCTACCGCGCCAACGTGTGGCCGCTGGGTGCCGACTTCGAGCCGCATTGGTGCTTGGTGTTGTCGCTCGATACGCGGCTCGCCAGCATCGTCTAGCGGAGCAGCCAAGGGCCGAGCGAGACCGGGCAGGCGCCGCGGTGATTTACTCCGTTCCCAGATGAATTCGTGGCGCGGGTCGGACGCCGTTGGCAACCTTGCTTCCCAGTCCTCTTCGCCTCGCGCACCCGCGGGGCTGGGGGCAGCAAAGAATTGCGTGAAATACCTGATTTCAATCACATTTCCATCGCGTTGCCTCCGCAACTTTTGCGAAGTCATTGTGTCTCCAAGTGATTCTGAGATGCAGGTCAATCATTATTTAACCGTAATGGCCGCAAATAGTACTGCACGGGACGAGCGCCGGGCCGCTATTGCCACCGTATTCAGAAAAGAGAGAACATTCATGCCTTTCCGGCCTCCGGTTCGCGCTAGCATTTCACGGCACGGGGAGAAGGAGCAAAGGCTCCGTCAGTTCGTCTTACAGCACATCGGCACGGGCACCGATCGCAGCCACCACCTGATGGTCGTGGCACGCTCGCTCGAAAGCCCGGTGGTCAAGGCGATCGTCGGCCTCGAGCAGATGATCGCCGCCGCCGGAGGCTCGGTGCGGCTGATCTTGGCGCAGCTCGATGATGAGACACAGGGCCAGACCGGCGCCATGTGCTGCACGCATGAAATCCGCTGGGCCCGGCATCCCCGTTTGATCGAGGCGCACGAACAACTGGTCTTGGGTCCGCAGACCTGCTGGATCGGAGACTGCATGCGCCGCGATCCAAGCAAGTGCGACGCCTACGAGAATTATGTGGAAGATTGCGGCGAGGCCGCCGGCTGCGCCGCCGTGTCGTTCGAGCGGCTTTGGTTTGCAAGCACGCCCCTGAAAGGCGTCGCCGCCCCGGGGCCAAGCGCGCCCTTGCGCCCGAGCGGGCACTCCTCGGCACCGATCCTGCTGAACCGCCAATAGCGCGCGACGCCTCCCCGCGCGCCGGCGCCCGTCAGGTGACGGGGGCGCCCGCGCGCGGCCCGGTATTTCCCCGAAAAAGGGCGCAAGCGCTTGCAAGAGCGGACAACGCCAGCGCTTCCGCCACTGTTCAGCCACCGCTTGTTGCTCCATTTCTCGGGCTCGGCCGTCGGGCCGGTCGGCAGGAGAGCTGCCGATATTAGGTTGCGGGGATTGGCGCCATGCGGTTTGTCCTTCGTTTGCTCGTTGCAGGTCTCGTCGTCCTGTTGGCTCAGGCCGCCGATGCCCAGGAGAAGCGCTTCAGCCATGCCGGCATTCAGGCCGATGCGAAGCGCTATGAGAGCACGTTGCGGGCGAGCCTTCGTGCCGCCAATCGGCTTGGCGCGGAGGCACGCGGCGCCGCGGACCGTCTGATCGCCAAAGACCCCCGGGCCGCCTCTCTCGCCTACGCGGAGACGGTACTCGCCGATCCCAACGACGCCGCCGGTTGGCTTGGCCTCGCCCGGGCGTTGCTCGCCATCAACGCCGAGCGCGGCAGCGAACGCTACGAGCTTCCCGTCAATGCCTCCGCTGCCGCCTTCACTGCCTATGAGCGGGCGGCGCTGCCGGCCGCCAAGGCCACCGCCTTGACCGTGCTGGCGGATGCCCTGAAGCGGCGTTCGCTGTTCCGCCCCGCACTCGATGCGCTGAGCGTCAGCCTGGCGCTCGTCGAGAATGAGGAGGCGCGCGAGGTCTACGAAAAACTTCTCGCTGAGCACGGCTTTCGCATTCTTGAATACAAGGTCGATGCCGACGCCAGTCAGCCCCGCCTATGCGTGCAGTTCTCCGAGCGGCTCGCGGCGGGCCGCAGCGATTGGGCGGAATTCGTCAAGCTGGACGGCAAGGATCCGCACACCGTGACGGCCGACCAGCGGCAGATCTGTGTCGATGGTCTCGCCCATGGCAAGCGCTACGAGGTGCAGGTTAAGACGGGTCTTCCCTCCGCCGTTGGCGAGACCCTGAGAAAGACCGCCGAACTTGCCGTCTACGTCAAGGACCGGACGCCATCGGTGCGGGCCAGTGGCCGCGGTTATGTCCTGCCCAATCGGGGCCAGCAGGGCATTCCCTTGATCAGCGTCAATACCGACACGCTGAGGGTCGAGGTCTATCGCATCGGCGACCGCAACCTGGCCCAGACCCTGCAGAGCGGCGACTTCCAGAAACAGATTGCCGCTTACGAAATCGAGACGCTGAAGGAAAAAAGCGGCGCGCGCGTCTATGCGGGCGAGCTTGCCGTTGCCGTCCGCCCCAACGAGGACGTCACCACGGCCTTCCCGGTCGCCGAGGCGTTGCCCAAGCTGCAGCCGGGCGTGTACGTGCTCGTGGCGCATGCCGCCAGCAGCAAGGAGGAGCCCGGCCGGGCCGCGGCCGCCACCCAGTGGTTCATCGTTTCCGATCTTGGTCTCACCAGCATTAACGCCGAGGATGGCGTGCACGTCTTCGTGCGTTCGCTGGCGACGGCCACGCCGGTCGTCAATGCCAACCTGCGTCTGCTTGCCCGCAACAATGAGGTGTTGGGCAGCGCGCGCACGGATTCTCGCGGCTATGCCCGTTTCGACGCCGGCCTGCAGCGCGGGGAAGGCGGCCTTGCGCCCGCCGTTATTGCCGCCGACGCCCCTGACGGCGATTACGCCTTTATCGATGTGGCGGGTGCGGCCTTCGACCTGACCGACCGTGGCGTCAAGGGCCGCAGCGCGCCAGGGCCGATCGATGCCTTCGCCTACACCGACCGCGGCGTCTACCGCCCCGGAGAAACCGTGCACCTGGTGGCGCTCGCGCGCAATCGCCTGGGCAACGCCGCCTCCATTCCCCTCACCCTCATCATCGCCCGTCCGGATGGCGTCGAGTACAAGCGCATGCCACTGCCCGAGCAGGCCCTCGGCGCCGGCGCCGCCGACCTGGCGCTGCCCCCCGCCGCCATGACCGGAACTTGGCGCGTGCGCGTGCACGCCGAGCCGAAGGCGAGCGCCATCGCCCAAGCGGCGTTCCTGGTCGAGGACTTCGTGCCCGAGCGGCTCGAACTGAAGCTCGAGCCCGCGGTCGCCGCGCTCGCCGTGGACCAGCTGAGCACCATCAATGTGACGGGGCGCTATCTCTACGGACCGCCCGCCGCGGGCCTGGCCGTGGAGGGCGAAATCGTCGTCAAGCCCTCCAACCGCGAGGTCGCCGGTTTTGCCGGCTTCAAATTCGGGTTGGCCGACGAGCAGCTGAGCCCCGTGCGCAAGACCTTGGAGCAGCTCCCCAGCACCGACGCTGCGGGCCGGGCCGCCGTCGGCCTGCGCTTGCCGCCCTTGCCGCGCACGGCGCGACAGCTCGATGCCGATATCATTTTACGCTTGCGCGAATCCGGTGGCCGCACGATTGAGCGCACCGTCACGCTTCCCGTCGAGCTGAATGAGCGGCGCATCGGCATTAAGCCCCTGTTTGCGGGCGGGCAGATCGGCGAGGGCGAAATGGCGCGCTTCGAGCTGGTCCTGCTCGGCAACGACGGCCGTCCCGTTGCAGCGCCAGGTCTCAAATGGGAGCTTCTGCGGCTCGACCAGCGGTGGCAATGGTATAGCCGCGACGGCAACTGGAACTACGAACCGATCGTCAACGCCCGCCGCGTCGCCGCCGGCACGGCGGAGGCCTCAGGCACGACGGCCAGGATCGAGGCACGCGTCGATTGGGGTCGCTATCGGCTCGAGGTGACGGGCGCGGACGGCACCCTCTCCAGCCTGATCTTCAACGGCGGCTACTGGGCCGACGAGACCGCCGACAGTCCGGAAATCCTCGACGTCGCCCTCGACAAGCCCGCCTACCGCGCGGGCGAAACGGCGCGGCTTAAGATCCAGTCGCGCCTGGCGGGTCGGGCCATGATTGTGGTGCTGAACTCCGGGCTCGCAAGCCAGCAGGAGGTCGACCTGGCGGCCGGCGGCGGCGAGGTGGCCCTGCGCGTCAGCGAAGACTGGGGGCCGGGCGCTTACATCACGGTGATGCTCTATCGTCCGATGGACGAGGGAGCCAAGCGCATGCCGAGCCGCGCCCTCGGGCTGCGCTGGCTTGCCGTCGACCAGGCGCCGCGGTTGCTGAGCCTTGCTCTCGACCTGCCGCCGCAGATCAAGTCGGGCGCGACCTTGTCGGTGCCGGTCAGGGTCGCCGGACTGGGCGCGGGCGAGGAGGCCTTCGTCACGCTTGCCGCGGTCGATGTCGGCATTCTCAACCTGACGCGGTTCGAACCGCCGCGGCCCGAGGCCTGGTTTTTCGGGCAACGCCGGCTCGGTGCCGACATCCGCGATCTCTACGGCCGCTTGATCGACGGCATGCGCGCCGAACGCGGCCGGTTGCGCTCTGGCGGTGATGGTGGCTCCGATGGCATGTCGATCGCGGGCTCACCGCCGGTGGAGGCAACGCTCGCCTTGTTCTCGGGCCTTGTCAGGCTCAACGCAAGTGGTGGGGCCAGCGTCGACTTTCAGCTGCCCGATTTCAACGGTGCCGTGCGTATTTCGGCCGTCGCCTGGAGCGGCAACAAGATCGGATCGGCCAGCAAGGATCTGATCGTACGCGACCCGGTGACCCTCACGGTGTCGGCTCCCCGTTTCCTGACGCTGGGCGATAAGGCGCGCCTGGAGCTCGCCGTGCACAATGTCGAGGGCGCGGCTGGCCCCTACAGCATTGTCGGCGAAGCGGAGCTCGATAGCGCGGCGGCGGGTCCGCGGCCGACCGGCTTCGAACGCAGCGTGGTATTGGCGGCCGGCGAGCGCCGGCGCGAGGCCTTCGAGCTCACGGCGCACCAGGTCGGGCGCCTGCAGCTCGCCTTGCGGTTGAGCGGTCCTAACGGCGTCGAGGTACGCCGCCGGCTCGCCTTCGACGTCAAGGTGCCGGCCAATGACGTCAAGCGCCTGACGGTTGCCTCGCTCGCACCCAAGGGCGGCAAGCTCACCATGTCGCCTGCCTTGCTGCAGGATTTGATCCCCGCGCGCAGCAAGATCAGCCTGTCGGTTGGGCCGTGGGCGGGCTTCGACGTGCCCGGTCTGCTCGCCTCGCTCGATCGCTATCCCTACGGCTGCGCGGAGCAGACGACCAGTCGTGCCTTGCCGCTGCTCTATGTCAACGAGGTCTCCAAGCGCATCGGCGTGAGCAACGATGCCCGCATCCGGCAGCAGATCGACGGCGCCATTGCCCGGGTGTTCGAAATGCAGGACAGCGCCGGTGCCTTCGGTATTTGGGGGCCCTCCGACGGCGACATGTGGCTTACCAGCTACGTCACCGATTTCCTGACGCGGGCCAAGGAGGCGGGCTACGCGGTGCGGCAGCAGGCTTTCGGCCGCGCCCTTGACCGCCTGCAGAATTTCATCAGCTACGCCCAGGACTTCGAGAAGGGCGGCGAAGGCCGCGCCTATGCCCTCTATGTGCTGGCCCGCAACGGCCGCGCCCCGATCGGCGAACTCAGGTATTACGTCGATACCAAGCTCGAGGCCTTCGCCACGCCGCTGGCGCAAGCGCAGCTCGCCGCTGCCCTGGCGATGCTGGGTGACAAGCCGCGCGCGGAACGGGCCATGCAGGCAGCCCTCAAGCTCATGGACGAGCGTGAGGATGCCGACAGCCGCCGCGACTACGGCAGCGGCATCAGGGACGGTGCGGCAGTTCTGACGCTGGTTGCCGAAACGGGCATCGCCAAGCCGGTGCTGCCGCGGCTCGTCGACGTGCTCGCCAATGCCTACGCCAAGAAAGCCTTCACCTCGACGCAAGAGCAGGCTTGGCTGCTGCTGGCGACACATGCCCTTGGGGAGGAAGCCAACAGCCTAACGCTCAGCATCAACGGTCAGCCGCACCAAGGTTCGCTCCTGCGTGGCGTCACGGCTGCCGAGCTCGAAGGCTCAGGTGTGGTTGTCAGCAACACGAGCGACAGGAGCGTGGAAGCGGTCATCTCGGTGATCGGCGCAGCGCTGACGCCGGAGCCCGCCGCCGCCAAGGGCTTTAGCATCGAACGCAGCTACTACACGCTCGACGGGCGCAAGGTCGAGCTCAACAGCGCCGCCGGTGGCCGGGCGGAGCTGAGCCAGAACGACCGCCTGGTCGTCGTGCTCAAGCTGGAGGCAGACCAGCCGGGCGGCCGTATCCTGTTGGTCGACCGGCTGCCGGCAGGCCTCGAAATCGAGAACCCGCGTCTCGTCGATGCCGGCGATGTCAAGACGCTGGCATGGCTCAAGACCACGCTCAAGCCCAGCCATCTCGACTTCCGCGACGACCGCTTTGTCGCCGCCTTCGATTTCTTCGGCTCCGGCAGCGCACGGCGCGGGCGCAGCGATGACGGCGAGGATGGCAACACCGAGCCGGTCTCCAGCGCCAGTGTCGCCTACCTCGTGCGCGCGGTTACGCCGGGGACATTCGTCCACCCGGCGGCCACGGTGGAAGACATGTACCGGCCGGATCGGTTCGCGCGCACGGCAAGCGGGCAACTCGTCGTGCTGGCCAAGGAGTAGCAACCAAAATGCACCCGCGCATTCCAACCCCGTGTCGTCCGCGGGGGCGACGGCCAAGCCGCCTAGCGGCTCTTGCTCTCGGCCTTGCTCTTGCGCTTCACATCTTGCCCGTGCGCGCGTTTGTAGGTCTGGATGTCCTTGAACTGTCCCTTCTTGTCGCGCACGGCGTAAAGCTTCGTTCCCTTTGAGCTGCGATGCGTCGTTCTTTTGGCAGGCATGATCCGCTCCCTTGGCTGACGGCAGTTTGGCATCGTAATCGATTCTGCCTCGGCCGCCAGCGCAGCCTCGGGCCGTCGAGCGGCGAAACCCAATACGCTGGGCGGCGCCGTTGGGCGATGCGGATCGGCGTGCCCGCGGTTCTTGCCATGGCGCTTGCCACCGGGGCGCTGGCTTGGCTCACTTTGGCGCCGTTGCCGCTCGAGGTTGCGCACGACCTTTCCGTCACTGTTCTCGACCGCAATGGGGCCCTGTTGCGTGCCTACACCGCTGCCGATGGGCGCTGGCGCCTGCCGCTCGAGCCCGCCCAGGTCGATCGGCGCTATCTGGCCATGCTGATTGGCTTCGAGGACAAGCGCTTTTACACGCATCACGGCGTCGATCCGTGGGCGATCGGCCGCGCCGCCTGGCAGCTGGCGCGCCACGGCCGCATCATCTCGGGTGGGTCCACCTTGACGATGCAAGTTGCGCGCCTGCTTCTGGGGGAGCACCGCCGCACCGCCGCCGGCAAGTTCTGGCAAGCGCTGACGGCGCTGAGCTTGGAGCGCCGCCTCTCCAAGCAGGAGATCCTGCGGCTCTATCTGCGGCTGGCGCCGTTTGGCGGCAATCTCGAAGGCGCGCGCGCGGCCTCGCTCGCCTACTTCGGCAAAGAAGCCGGCCGCTTGTCGCTGGCCGAGGCGGCGTTGCTGGTGGCGCTCCCCCAGGCCCCGGAGCTGCGTCGGCCCGACCGCTCGCCGGCGGCGGCGCTGCGGGCGCGCAATCGCGTGCTCGCCCAAGCCGCCGCACGCCAGATCATCCCCGCCGAGGACGCGCGGCGCGCCATGGCGGAGCCTATGCCCATCAGCCGCCGCGATTTTCCGCAGCTGGCGCCGCATCTGGCCGACGCGGAGGTCCAGCGCGACAAGGCGCGTCTGGTGCACGAGCTGACCCTCGATGCGCGCGTGCAGGCAAACCTTGAACGCCTGGTCGAGGAGCATGCGGAGACCCAGCCGGGCCGGCTGTCGGCTGCCCTGATCGCGGTCGATCACCGCACGGGCGAGGTGCTGGCCCAGGTTGGATCGCCCGGATACCTCGATGGCGATCGTTTTGGTGCGCTCGACATGACGAGCGCGGTGCGCTCGCCGGGCTCAACGCTCAAGCCCCTGATCTACGGCCTGGCGTTCGAGGCCGGTCTCGCGCATCCCCAGACGCTGATCGAGGACCGGCCGGTCAGATTCGGCACCTATGTGCCCAAGAACTTCGACCAGGACTGGCATGGCACCGTGACTGTGCGCACGGCCTTGGCACAGTCGCTGAACATTCCGGCCGTCAAGGTCCTCGATACCTTGGGACCCGGCAGGCTCTACGGCCGGCTCAAGCAGCTGGGTGCGACCCCCGTGCTGCCCAAAGGGGCCGAGCCGACGCTCGCCATGGCGCTCGGCGGGCTCGGTCTGCGCCTGTCGGATTTGGCCATGCTCTACACCGCGCTCGCCCGCGGTGGCGACGCGGTTCCGTTGCATTGGCGGCGCCAGCCCGCCGAGCCGCGGGGCGAGCTGCCGCCCCAGCGCCTCTTGACGCCGGTCGCCGCCTGGTACGTCACCGACATCCTGCGCCACGCGCCGGCGCCCGCCAACGCCAGGCCCGGCCAGATCGCCTATAAGACAGGAACCTCCTACGGATTTCGCGATGCCTGGGCCGTCGGCTACGACGGTCGCCATACCGTTGCCGTTTGGGTCGGCCGGCCCGACGGCACGGCCACTCCCGGCCTTGCCGGACGGGTGGCGGCGGCGCCCCTGCTGTTCGATGCCTTCGCGCGCCTCTCCCCGCAGCGCACGCCCTTGCCGCCGGCGCCGCCCGGCGCCTTGCGCCTGGCCACGGCGGAGCTGCCACCCCCCTTGCAGCGCTTCGGCAACGCCGCGGAGCAGGACGCGGGAGCCTACCTCGACCCGCCCGTGCAAATCGCCTTTCCTCCGGATCGCGCCGAGCTCGCCTTTGAGGACATTGACGGGGGTGGGATCGCCGTCAAAGCCCAGGGGGGCGCCTTGCCGCTGCTGTGGCTGCGGGACGGCGTGCCTCTGGCCTCGGACGCGGCCAAACGCGAGACCGAAGTGTCGGTCAGTGGCCGGGGGTTCTTCACCCTCACGGTGATCGACGCTAAGGGACGTGACGATCGGGTGACCGTGCGCATAAAGTGAGCTTGCCGGCGACGACCGCCAAACATCGGCCGTACCGGTGAGGGTTGATGCGGCATGGCACTCGCCGGCGCACCTTGGCTCTGCGCGGTCGCCCTTGCGGCGATGGCCTCCTTGCTTGCCTGCAATTCCCAAGACGCGGCCTTGCCGAACCTCGGGGTCGACATCAACGCCACCTCCGTTTCCGGCCTCTCGGCGGGGGCTTATATGGCGGGCCAGTTCCAGGTTGCCCATTCGCACATGGTGGTCGGTGCCGGCATCGTCGCCGGTGGACCCTATGGCTGCGCGGAGAGCGCCTACGCGGACGCCATGCCGGGCCCGGGCGCGGCTTTCATCAACCTGTCCAAGGCCATGAACGGGTGCATGCTCGATGCCATGCAAGCCTGGGGCGTACCCGATCCGCCGCGGCTGGCCGAGCGTGCGCGCAGCCTGGCGCTGAAGGACCGCATCGATCCGATCGAGGGGCTGGCGCAGGACCGCGTTTATCTCTTCAGCGGCAGCAACGACCGAACCGTTCTGCCCTCGATCGTGCGGGCGGCGGCCCAGCTTTACGAGCAGCTTGGCATCCCGCCGGCCAATATCAAGTTCGTCACCGACCTTCCCGCCGGCCACGCCTTCCTAACTAAGGGCAGCGGCATTGCCTGCGGTAGAACGGGGGAGCCTTACATCAGCAACTGCAACTACGATCAGGCGGGCGAAATTCTGCAGCAAATCTACGGGCCATTGCGGCCGAGGGTTGCCTCCCCCGCTGGGGATTTCATTGTCTTCGATCAGCGCGAGTTTACCCGTGACCAGCCCAGCCACGGACTTGGGACCAGCGGCGTCGCCTATGTGCCGGCCGATTGTCGCACCAGCCAGGGCTGCCGCGTGCATGTCATCTTCCATGGCTGCAACCAGCATCGCGACAAGGTGGGAGACGCCTTCGTTCGCGACGCCGGCTTTCCGGCCTGGGCGGACAGCAACCGATTGGTTTTGCTCTTTCCCCAGGTCACCACCACCACTGTCAATCCGCAGGCCTGCTGGGATTGGTGGGGTTACACCGGGCGCGACTACCTGACGCGCAACGGCCCGCAAATCGAGGCGGTGCGACGCATGCTGGACCGGCTCTCCGGGCATTCCAGCGTCAGCCGTAGTTAGCCTCGCGGGCGGACCGACCGTCGTTGTCGCTTCGCCCCATCCGGCTTTCAGCCAACCGCCGCGCGAGGCACCTGGCGGGGAACGGTGGCCTTCGCCCGCCTTCTGTTGCATGCTCCGCCCGCATATCGGCCATCGCAACGATCGGGATATCCGCGCATGCTCGCCCCTCGAGAGACACTGAAGATCTGTTTCGCCCACGCGGCCTACCGCATGGCCGAGCGGTTCGCCCAGCGCGGTACGGGCATCGCCCACTTTCAGGTGCACTCGCTCGACGAACTCAAGGCACGCATTCCCGAGGCCCATGTCGTCGTCGTCTCTATGATGTGGCGCAACGAGCTCATCGCCATCGCGCGTAATCTGCAGTTCATCCAGTCGATCAGCGCCGGTCTCGATCAATACGACCGCGATCTCATCCGCCAAGGCGGCATACGCTTGGCAAGCGCCGCGGGGGTGAATGCCGAGGCTGTCGCGCAGCATGCCATGGCGCTGATCCTGGCGCTGAAGCGGCAGCTGCATACGGGTCGCGACAACCAGGCCGCCAAAGTGTGGCGTGGCATGATCTCGGAAATCGCCGCTCGCGAAGACCAGCTCAACGGTAAAACCCTGTTGATCGTGGGGATCGGCCGCATTGGCGCGGGCTTGGCGCGGCTCGCTCGGGCTTTCGACATGCGCGTGATCGCAACGCGTCGCAATCCGGACGCGGGCGCCCAGGGAGCGCACGCAGTCTACGCACATGACCGGCTGCCGGAGCTTCTGCCGCAGGCCGACGTCGTGGCGCTCACCTGTCCGCTGACGCCGCAAACCGAGAATTTGATCGATGCCAAGGCCATCGGCTTGCTGCGGCCCTCCGCCGTCCTGATCAATGTCGCCCGGGGCCGGGTGGTGGACGAGGGAGCCCTCATCGAAGCCCTGCAGGCCAAGCGGCTTGCGGCCGCCGGCCTCGACGTGACCCGCGAAGAGCCGCTGCCGCCGGCCTCGCCGCTCTGGACCATGCCCAACGTCCTCCTCACGCCGCATACGGCGGGCGAGACGCAGAGCTACGAGGATAGCGTGATCGATATCCTGTTGGAGAACCTGGAGCGCATGTGGCGCGGCGAGACGGGCTTGCGCAATGAGGTGATTTAAAACGAGGTGCCAGTCGGGCCCGCCGGGGTTTTGGTCGCGATCGCGGTCGACCGGGGGCGCTGTTGACAGGCTGGCCCGTCGCTTCTGAGTATCGGCGGCAGACGCATAGCAAACGGGTGGTGTGCACATGGATCTCGAACTCAAAGGCAAAGCGGCCATCGTCACCGGTGGCAGCCGCGGCATCGGCAAAGCCGTGGCAATGGCCCTGGCGCAGGAGGGTGCCAATGTCGCCATCGTCGCGCGTGACCGGGCCGCGCTCGAGGCGGCGCGGGCGGAAATCGCCGCGGCAACCGGGGTCAAGGTTGAGGCCTACAGCTGCGACACCGGCGAGGATGCCGCCGTACGCAAGATGGTCGCCGATGTTGCCTCCGCCTTTGGCCGCATCGACATTCTCGTCAACTGCGCCGCCCAGCCCGGCGGCCAGGGCAAGCCGCCGCAGCTCGGCGAGATCAGCAACGAGCACTTCTGGGCCGACATGAATATCAAGGTGATGGGCTATTTGCGTTGTGCGCGCGAGGTTGCCCCGCACATGATCAAAGCCCGTTCTGGGCGCATCATCCATGTGAGCGGGCTCGCCGCGCGCTCGACCGGTACGATTATCGGCTCGATGCGCAACGTCTCGGTGGCGGCGCTGACCAAAAACATGGCCGACGAACTGGCCCCGCACGCAATTTCCGTAATTTGCGTGCATCCGGGCCTGACCCGCACCGAAAAAACGCCCGGCGTGATTGCCGCGCAAGCCAAGGCGCAGGGTGTCTCGGAGGCCGACATCGAGGCCCGCATGGCCGGCCGAAACCTGATCCGGAAAATCGTCACGGCCGAGGAGGTTGCCCACGTGGTCACGTTCTTGGCCTCGCCCAAGGCCATGGCCATCAACGGTGATGCCATCGCCGCCGGGGGCGGCGTGCCCGGCGTGATCCATTACTGAGATCAGGGCTGCCGGTCGCCGGCGCGCTTCACCCGCTACAATGCGACGGCGGCGCGCCAAGCCGCGGGGATGCGCCAGGCTGGCGGCAGGCGCGCCGGTCGTTGCCCCCTGCGCCTGCCCCCTGCAGCGGCTTGGCCCGGGGAAGCCCCAGGCACGCACTGCCCGGTCCCTCAGGGCCTGATAGCGCCGGAAGCCGCAGCACTTCCCGCGGTTGGCGCGAGGCCAAAGGCTCCTTCCCCTAGGGTCGCCGTGATCCTTCAACCGCCCAGCGCATCAGCGCCCAGGCGCTACCACCCGTCGCCATGCCGAGCAGGTAGATCACCACCACCAGGAATGCGAGCGGGGCGCTCATCGACAGGCCCAGAAAGGAAATAGTGACGCGCTGCAGGTTCTGCACCGCAAAAACCAAGGTCGCCGCAGCAATCGCCACCACGACCGCCATGTAAACCCATCGCATGGTCCATCTCGCCAATGATCATGCAAGCTTGCATCGAGCCCGCGCTCCCGCCTGCGGCGCGCTTTGC
>Ga0075424_100002748_pt1 | contig 16224 bp, 12 predicted proteins | sample SoiMethybrSBSTD3_FD_75301 | JGI IMG/M metagenome (GOLD analysis project Ga0075424, IMG submission 75301) | Bulk soil microbial communities from a Populus tree surrounding site in Tennessee, USA - Soil MetaG P. TD hybrid SBSTD3 | ecosystem: Environmental > Terrestrial > Soil > Tree plantation...
GTCGTCGTCGTGGTAGTGGTCGTCGTCGGCGCTGGCGAGGCCGCCGCGTGCGCTGGTGCCAGCATCGAGCTGATAACCGGCTTCGACCACTTGCTGGGCAGAATGAGGGCCGTGGCCACGCCACCGATGATGACCTTCAACACCTGCCGGCGATCATGGTGCATTTTGCTCATCGCAGACCCTCGTTGGCCCAAAATCCCGCCTTGGATAGGCAACCTGTTCCACTTATAGGTGGCAGGCCCCCAAACGACTCAAACCCCTTGTTTGGGTAGCACCAGGATTGTCACGGCGTGGTTGCGCAAAGGATACACGGTGCGGAAAATGCGCGCGCAGTGTGTGTGCCAGGTCAGGTTGACACCCGCCTTTCGGAACCAACCCAGGTGGAGACGTGGGCCCGGTGAGTGCGAGATCCGGCGCCGACGTGCCACGCCCGAGTGGTTCAGATCGCTTTTGCCAGTGCGTTGGCACCACATAGCGTTGTCATGCCGTTGGCATGGAATCCTCGCCGCTGCCAACCACCCGGAGGTAGGATTGCAGCGGGAGCAAGAGCAGCCCCGTGTCAGGCAGGACCGTGGATGTGGCGGAGCCGTGAGCGTCCGGCGATGAAGCTCCTTTTGGCTCCCCGTCCCAGGCGTTGACCGCATTCGGTGAACCGCTTCACCGGGATCCGGATCGACGCAAGCCGGGCAAGGATTACTTGCATAGGGGTCCTCAGATGTGTTGCGGCCCTGAAGAGAGCGATCACAACTCGACTCGGCTTGCGGACGAGCCGGCCGGACGCGATGCTCGGCGCCAGGCGGTCGTCGGGTGCCGAGGCGGATTTGGATATGAACGAACAAGGGGGTGGCGCGGGCCTCAGGGGACCGCGTTTCCTCCCGCATTGGCGTAAGCTTGGGTGACAAATCCCGTCGGGGTGGGACCGGCGCGCGGGCCCAGGGCATGTTGGCTCCGGGGTTGGATCCATTGGCAAAATCTGCTTGCGGACGCCGGCCAGGCAGCGGAACCCGGGAGCATTGGCCGTCGTTATTTTTGCGGCGGGGAATGGTGCAAACGGGGAAGCGCGGCCCTATACTCTTCAAAATCAAGGCAACGGGCCGCGACAAGGCCCGGGGGACGTTAGGTGGCTGTTACGTTCGCCAGCAAAACTCAGAACAAGGAGCAGCAGTCGCCGGGTGCGGCTGCTGACCGGTTGCTGGACCTGCTTCCGGCGGCGATTTACGCGACCGACGCAGCGGGGCGGATCACCTATTACAACGAAGCGGCGGCAAGCTTGTGGGGCTGTCGCCCTGAGCTCGGCAAGGCCGAGTTTTGCGTCTCCTGGAAACTCTACTGGCCCGACGGGACGCCGCTGCTGCACGATCAATGTCCGATGGCACGGGTGTTGAAGGAGGGTCGGACGATCCGCGGCATGGAAGCGGTCGCCGAGCGGCCCGACGGCACACGGGTGCGGTTCATGCCGTATCCGACACCGCTGTTCGACGCCGAGGGTGCTTTGGTGGGCGCCGTCAACATGCTGATCGATATTTCCGAGCCCAATGCCGCGGGGCGAACCCTCACGCGACATCTGGACGAGCAGGGGGCGCTCTTCGAATTCACAAACCGGCTGTTCCGTGCCACGTCGGCGCCGCACATCTACGAGGCGGCGCTCGACGCCATTTTGCGCGCCCTGGGCTGTCAACGCGCCTCGATCCTGCAGTTCAACGAGAAGGGGGTGATGGCGTTCGTGGCCTCGCGCGGCCTTTCCGAAGCCTATCGGAAGGCGGTCGAAGGTCATTCGCCTTGGACACGGGACACGCAAGACCCGCAGCCCATCGTTATCGATGACGTCGCCTCCTCTGATATCGAAGAGGGTCTGAAGGCGACGGTTCTGGCGGAGGGTATCCGCGCCCTGGCGTTCGTGCCCCTGGAAGCGGGTGGTGAACTGATCGGCAAGTTCATGACCTATTTCGATCGCCCCCACGCGTTCACCGGCGCGGAGATGGACCTAGCGGTGGTCATCGCGCGCCAGCTCGGCTTCAGCGTCGCCCGGCAAAATGCGGAAGAGGCGCGCCGCCGGGCCGAACAGGCCTCACGCTTGCTGAGCGCGATCGTGGAGGCGTCCGACGATGCCATCGTCAGCAAGGATCTCGACGGCATCGTCACGAGCTGGAATAGCGGGGCCCAGCGACTGTTCGGCTACACCGCTGAGGAGATGCTCGGCAAACCCATAACGCTGCTCATTCCTGCACACCTGCAAAGTGAAGAGCCGAAGATCCTGGAGCGCATCCGGCGTGGGGATCGGGTCGAGCACTATGATACGGTTCGAGTGCGGAAGAATGGTGAGTTCGTTGACATCTCTCTCAGCGTATCGCCGGTTCGCAATGGCGAGGGTAACATCGTCGGTGCCTCGAAGATCGCCCGCGACATTACCGACCGCAAACGGGCCGAGGACCGCCAGGATCTGTTGACCCGTGAGATCCAACATCGAACCAAAAACCTGTTTGCCGTGGTGCAGGCCGTGGTGGCGCGCAGCATGGCGGATAAACAGTCGGTGGAAGATGCCAAGGCCGCGGTGTTGAGCCGGCTGCAATCGCTCGCACAAACGCACGCCATGTTGGTGGACACGGAATGGCAGGGGGCGGACATCGCCGACGTTGTGCGCATGGAAATGAGCCCCTATGCCGAGCGCACGACCAGCCGGGGTCCCAACATCTTGCTCAATGCCAAGGCGGCGCAGAACTTTGCGCTTGCGCTGCACGAGCTTGCGACCAACGCCGTCAAGTATGGGGCCCTGTCGAATTCGGTCGGGCAGGTCCAAGTCAGTTGGCAGGTGTTACAGGAAAACGGCAAAGACATCTTTAGCCTGCGTTGGCAAGAACGCGGCGGACCGCCCGTAACCGCGCCTGAGCGCAAGGGTTTTGGCAGCGTCGTCCTCGAACAGATCATGGCGGAATTTGTGGACACGCGCTGTGAGCTCGCCTACGCGCCTGACGGGGTCGTCTATGAGCTGGCAGGCTCGCTTGAGGCCGTTGCCGGCACCTGATCAGGCAGCGCGCTGGATGAGGCCGCAAGACCACCGCAGCGGCTAGCCCAAACCTATTCGACCGCCTGCCGCTGTCCCGGATCGTGCCCGCCGGTTCGGAAGGGCTGGGTCAGCATGCGATCAAGTCGCTGCTCGGTAAGCTCGCGGAACTGCTCGAGACCGATGGTCATGGCGAGGTGGCCGGCCGCGGGTTGGTCGCGATAGGTCTTAAACAGCCAATCCCACCAGGGAAGGTTGAAGCCGAAATTGCTGTTGGTCTCTCGCGTCACAATGGAGTGGTGGACCCGGTGCATGTCGGGTGTCACGAGCACCCAGCGCAGCGCCCGGTCGAGCCGTTCGGGAAGCTTTACGTTGCCATGATTGAACAACGAGGTGGCGCTCAGCAGAATTTCGAAGCCAAGCACGGCCAAGGCCGGGGTGCCGAGCGCGAGAATGACGCCCAGCTTGATGGCCATTGAGAGAAGTATCTCCACCGGGTGAAAGCGTACGCCGGTCGTTACGTCGAACTCCAGGTCGGCGTGATGCATGCGATGAAAGCGCCAGAGCGCGGGCAGCCAGTGAAACAGAACGTGCTGCAGGTAGATCGCCAGGTCGAGCAGAATGATGCCGGCGGGCAGCGTCAGCCACTGCGGTAGACGCAAGACGTTGAAAAGACCCCAGCCGTTCGTTTCGGTGAGCAGGGCCACGGCGATGGTGGTGGTGGGAAAGACGAGCCGGACAAGCACCGTATCGAGAACGACCACGGCGAGGTTGGAAGGCCAACGGGCCGTGCGTTTGATGTTGGATGTGCGGCGCGGCAGCAAGAGCTCCCATACGAGCATGACGATCAGGACGCCGCAGAACGCGGCGAGGCGCAGGCCCTCGCTTGATGACAGACTGCTCATGGGCCGCGTCGGCCGAAGGGCCCTACACCTATGGTCAATCCCGTGCGCATGCTTTTCCCGACTTTGTACCGATTTACACGATACAGCTGCCGAGCGATTGTGTTGATCCTCCTGAGCGCCACGTGTTGGACGGAACGCGGGCGCATCAGGCGCGCCCCAGGGTGGCCTCCTCCGCCCTGGGGATTTGCGCGCCGCTCCCTCTCGCGCCAAGCCCTCCGTTGACCTGCCGGCTCCCTACGTATCCTGCCGGGCGTGGGGTCGTTTGCCTTGCGCGCGTGCAGCCGAGCTCGTGCTCACCTTGAACTTCAGCGGAAAAGGGCAAATCCGGACTCTCCCGGCGCGTCCTGCCAACTTTTCCTGATAGCTCGGTCGGCCCGGCCAGCGCTACACAGCAGGCGTGGAGCGGAATGCGCAGGGCCACCCCGATCCTAGGTTACCCTCCCCCCGTCGCCCAGGATCGGCGAGACAGCGACTTTCCCTCAGTCGCGATGCATCACGTGGCCCTGCTGCTTTCCCTCCACCTTTCCACCCCAGGCTTGACCCTGTTGGCCCCAGCTATCGGCCGCGGCCATCGCTGCCAAAGGCTCGAAGGGTGAATGCCCTCCCGCCTCGCATAGCTCAACCTCGGCGCGTCCAGTCGCGGCGAAGCTCGCCGTGCATGTGCTGGAAAAGCGATGGCTAAGATGGCGCTGCCGAGGTCCGGTTGTGCTCCGCAGCGCAGGGGGTGGTGCGTCTGTGCTTGTGCGATGGACAAAAACGAAAGGCCCAGCACGAGGCTGCAACTGAGCGCTGATGGCCGGTGGGATCTTTTTCGCAGACGCGAAATGCTCAGATTATCTGTGAAAAATGTGTGCTTGGCGGGTAGCCAGTCCGAGTGTTGCCCGATAACATGCTCAGTCTGCCCCCTTTCGCCCGCAGTGGTGTCCGGGGCTGACAATCGGGCTTCAAGTTAGCCCTTTCGGCTTCACGTTTCGGAAGTGCGGGTGATGTCAGACGAGCTGCAAGAACCAACCTCACCGCAGTCAGTGTTCATGGCGGTTGGGACGCTGGCCATGTGCACAACCCTGTTGCTGCTGATCGCTTCGTTCTGGTGATGAGGTCGAGCGCCCAGCGCTGGGAGGATGTGCGCGGCGGATGAGGGCCGCGGTGGTGTCGTGCTCCCTCGCTTGCCTGGGCCACGGCGCCGTTGGCGCGAGATCAGCGTCACCTCGGTAGTGCAGCGTGGCCGACCGGCCTACCGTTTCATCCCGATCTCCTTGCGATCTGACGAACGCAGGCGGTCCTGCTTGGCAGCGCTGCTTGTCTCGCAACGGCAGGGAGGCCAAGCGACGGCTCCCGGGCTCATAGGCCTGGCCTGGGGGCGTCGACCTCACGCGGGACGGCTGCCGGGACCGTAGCCATATGCTGCAGGCGCTCAGCGGCCGACGGAACGAGGGAGGCTGCCCTCCGTTGCTCTGGAGCGCCGCTCCGCTTCCCCCCGGGCGCGGCGCCGCGCAATGGGTTTTCGCCTTCCCCTTTCGGCGTCCCATTGCCAAAGCCCCTGGTTCCCCGGGGCCAGGGGCGAGGGGGAGGGGCGTCGACGCCGGGCGGGCACCCCGGCACGTTTGCGGCCGCGCTGCAGCCAGCACCTCGCCGCCGCTTCTCCGGCCTGCAGGCCATCCCCCGCCGAGCCCCGACGAGGTCGCGGCCACCGCTTAGCCCGCGACATGGCTTCTCGCGCAATTTCTGGCCTCAGACCATGTTTGCCGGGTTCGATGGGAGCGACGGGCAAGCCGCCCCGCTTGCGCTATCTGTCAGCGGAGCTGTCGCGTGCCCTGGCCCCCCAAGGGTGCCTGGGCAACAATTGCGCGGCGCCCGCATCGCTCTTTGTAGGCGCGTCCCTAAAGTGGCCGCAGGGGTGCTGTTTGCTGGACAACCCCGGCGCTCGAGACATAGTCTTTTCCCAAGCATTCGGGCCGACTGCTGCGCCGACCGATCGACCCGCCGTCTCGGCATAGAGGTGAAGCCATGACACCGCCCAAACGTACACCTCAGGAGCTATTGGCGAGCTGGGTCGTTGCGCGATCCTCCAGCGCGGCAGCCGACTGGTTTCTTGGGCAGCTCGAAGGTCTGAAGACCTCGCCAAGCGACAAAGACATCTACCTTGCGCTTGGCTACGCGACGCGCAAGCTCGGCAAAGGCGATCTCGATCTCAAGCCCGAAGAGCGCGCGGCTGCCGCCGCGGCACGCCCGCACTGGGACCCCTCGGATTGGAGCATCGATCAGGCCGCGCGCCTCGCGTTTGTCCTGGCCGGCCAAACGCGGGATGGCGCCGCCTTCAAAGCGCGGCTGGAGACGCTCTTCAATACCGCCGACGTTTGGGAGTTGATCGCCTTTTATCGAGGACTGCCGCTTTATCCGAATGCAGCCCAGCACGTGGCGAGGGCACGTGAAGGGACCCGCAGCGCGATGCAACCGATCTTCGAGGCGGTTGCCCACCGCAATCCCTTCCCCATGGAACAGTTCGACGAAAACGCCTGGAACCATATGGTGTTGAAGGCACTGTTCATCGGCAGCAAGCTGGCGCCCATTCAGGGTCTCGACGAGCGCGCCAACCCGCGCCTGATGCGGATGTTGTGCGACTATGCGCATGAGCGCTGGGCGGCCCAACGGCCCGTGGCGGCTGAACTGTGGCGCTGTGTGGGACCGCACGCGGATGCCGCGGCGATCGACGATCTAGCCCGCGTCTTGGGTACAGGAGAGACGTTGCAACGGCAGGCCGCGGCCCTTGCTCTGTCGGCGGCGCGCCACCCCGATGCGGAGCGTCATTTGCGCGGGGTGCCTGATCTCAGTGAGGCCGTGCGCGCTCAAAAAGTGACTTGGACCGATATCGCACGCGGCTAGGGGCCAACGGGAGCCAGCACATGTTTCTCGATTCGCACACGCACATGGTTTCGCGCACCACCGACGATTACGAGCGCATGGCCGCCGCCGGTGTCGTCGCCTGCATCGAGCCGGCATTCTGGCTGGGCCAGCCGCGAACCAACGTCGGCAGTTATATCGACTATCTCTCCTTGATCTGCGGCTTCGAGCGCTTCCGCGCCGGTCAGTTCGGGTTACGCCACTACTGCACGGTTGGCCTCAACCCCAAAGAGGCCAACAACGAGGAACTCGCCGAGGCCGTGCTCGCCATATTGCCGCGCTATGCCTTGAAAGAGGGCGTCGTTGCCATCGGTGAACTCGGCTACGACGAGCAGACGGCGCTCGAGGACAAATACTTCCGGGCGCAGCTCGAGCTCGCCAAGGAGCTGGCCTTGCCGGTGATGATCCACACGCCGCATCGCGACAAGCGGCAAGGGACGCTGCGGTCCATGGCTGTCGCGCTCGAGCACAAGCTCGACCCAAGCTTCGTCGTGATCGATCACAACAACGAAGAGACCGTGCGTGAGGTGCTCGACCGCGGCTTCTGGGCGGCGTTCTCGATTTACCCGTTCACCAAGATGGGCAACGAGCGCATGGTTGAGATCGTGCGCAGCTATGGCGCCGAGCGCATCTTCTGCGATAGCGCCTGTGACTGGGGCGTCTCGGACCCGCTCGCCGTGCCAAAGACGGCAGAGCTGATGCGTCGCGGTGGCATCTCCGAGGCCGCCATCGAGAAAGTGACCTACCGCAATCCACTGGCCGCCTATGGCAAGAGCGGCCAGATCAAGGAGGATGACTGGCTCAATCCGCCGCCGATCGATCAGCGCACCTTGTACATGGGCAATTCCGTGCTGCGCGGTGGGCAGACCCCGAAGGTGGGGATAGCACCGGAGGCGGGTAGCACCGCCCTAGGCGATCTCAAGATCGTCTAGTTGCGATCCAGCGGTGGCTACGAGTGAGGCGACCTCGCGCCAGTGGTCTCTGACATAGATTGAGAACCATGCCGAATAACGCCCAGCGTTGCTGCTGAGATCGGCGCGGAGCGCCTCGGGCCTGACCCAATCGTAACCGTCGGCTTCCAAGGGGTCCGGCCGAATCGGGCCCTCGTAGCTGCCGGCAAAAACGTGCACGATTTCATGTTCGATCATGCCCTTGTCGAGGTCGGCGCGGTAGCTCGTGGTGAAGAGGGGGCTCAGCGCACAGGCGATGCCCATCTCCGCCTGTAGCCGTCGCTGGGCGGCCTCCAGCACGCTTTCCCCCGGGCGCGGGTGGCTGCAGCAGGTGTTGGTCCATAGTCCGCCCGAATGATATTTGCCGATATGGCGCTTCTGCAGCAGGAGCCGGCCGCGTCGATCGGCGAGTTGCACCGAAATGGCGCGGTGCAGGCGTCCGTCGCGATGTACGGCAAGCTTGGGCGCCGTGCCAATTTGCCGGTCCGCAGCGTCCACCAGGACCACGAGCTCGTTTGCGTCGACCATTGTCATGGCCGCCAGCGTATCAGGAGCCAAAAACGTGGGCCAGCATCAGCGATTTGAAGCTGGCCGCCGATACCGCGCCTGCGGGCAAAAGGGCCGCGTCGTTGGAAAGGACGACAGGGCAGTCGAGCGCCTGGGCATTGATCAGGCCATGCGAACCCTTGACGAGGCCCGTGCCGCGAATGGGAGTGACGTCGAGCAGGTTGCGGAAGCCCAGCTTGCGCGCCAAGATCCTTCGCGCGATTTTGAGCTTCGGCCACGGCAGAGCCGGATCCAGGAACAATTCCATGGGATCGTAGCCGGGCTTGCGGTGGATATCGACCGTTCTGGCGTAGTCGGGCGCCTTGGCCTCGTCGAGCCACCAGTAATAGCTGAACCAGCGGTCGGGCTTGGCGAGGGCAACGAGCTCACCCGAGCGCGCATGTGCCAGGCCATGGGCACCCTTGCCCGCCTCGTCCCAGACCTCGGCGATGCCATCGAGCCCTTCGAGCAGTGACTTCACCACGGACGGGTCGGTCCCGTGCTGCAGATAAACGTGGGCCAATTGGTGATCGGCAAGGGCGAAGGCACGCGAGGCGCCAGGATCGAGCACCTCCCGGCCCATTTCCATGCGATAGCGCACCAGGCCCGCCTCGCGCAGGGCGCGGTTGATGTGCACCGCGCCATCGACGGGCACGATGCCGTATTCGGAAACCACCATGATCTTGTCGCCGTCGCGGTTGGCCGCCTCGATGAGGGCGCCGGCCAGTTGATCGACCTCGCGCAGATCCTGCCGGATGCGGGGATCCTCGGGGTCGGGGCCCCATTTCTGCAGGCCGTAGTCGAGATGCGGCAGATAGCAAAGGGTCAGCGTTGGCCGGCGGGTCTTGCGCACATAAAGGGTCGCTTCGGTGATCCAGCGGCTCGAGGCGATGTTGGTGGCCGGTCCCCAGAACGTAAACAGCGGGAATTCGCCTAGTTTGGCGTTGAGCTCGTCGCGCAGCTGCGGGGGATCGGTGTAGTGGTCTGGGATCTTGCGTCCGTCCGCGGGGTACATCGGCCGGGGTGTCGCGCTGAAATCCACGCTGGAGTACATATTGTACCACCAGAACATGTTGGCGCAGGTGAAGGAGGGGTCGCGTCGCTTGCCCGCCTCCCACACCTTTTCCCCGGCAATGAGGCGGTTGGACTGACGCCAAAGCCATACCTCCGCCTGATCGCGAAAATACCATCCGTTGGCGACTGCGCCGTGGCCCTCCGGCGCAAGCCCGGTCAAAAGCGTCGATTGCACCGTGCAGGTCACCGCGGGGAGCACGGTGTCGAGGCTGCGCAGGCCCAGGGCAGCAAGGCGAGAAAGATGCGGCGTATCCTGTCCTAGCAGCCGACGGGTTAGGCCGACGACCAGAAGAACCAAGGTGTTGTGCATCTCATTTCCTTTGCAGCGCCGGGAGGAAGCGGGTGAAGCCTTAGACCATCGTCACGGTAGTCCGACTTGGCAGACCAACCCTCGATCGGCTTGACATCACCGAAAGATGATCGTCTGGTCGACTGTTCCTTGGCAAGCTATGGATAGTACGTATCGGATAGGGATCGCGTCGATGATAGTCGCGAACATGACTTCCTCGGTTTATTTGCAGCGCTTTGCCGTCAGTTACGAATACCCCGTACATTTTACGAACGGCCTATTCGATCCGGCCAACACCACCCTCAAGGACACCCTGACACGGCTCGAACCCGAGCGCCGCCACCGCTGTCTGATCTTCGTGGACGAGGGCGTTGTCTCCTCGCGTCCCAGCCTGTTGGCCGAGATCAAGGCGTACGCCAAAGCCCACGCGTCGGCGCTCGAGCTTGTCGTCGCCCCGATCGCCGTCTCGGGTGGCGAGCAGATCAAAAATGAGCTCTTTCACATTGAATGGATGATGGGCCTGATCCAGCAGCACGGGATCGATCGGCATTCCTACGTGATTGCGATTGGCGGGGGCGCGGTGCTGGACGCTGTCGGTCTGGTCGCGGCCACGAGCCATCGCGGTATCCGTCATATCCGGGTGCCGACCACCGTGTTGTCGCAAAACGACTCCGGCGTGGGTGTCAAGAATGGCGTCAACCTCAAGGGCAGCAAGAATTTCATTGGCACCTTCGCGCCACCCTTCGCCGTGCTGAATGACCTTGATTTTCTTGTTGATTTGCCGGCGCGGGAAAAGACGGCTGGGATGGCCGAGGCGGTCAAAGTTGCCCTGATCCGCGATGCCTCCTTTTTCAACTGGCTCGAACGGCACGTCGATGCCCTCACCCTGTTCGAACCGGCCGCCATGTCGACCATGATCCGGCGCTGTGCCGAACTGCACATGCATCAGATTGCGCATGCGGGGGACCCCTTCGAATGTGGGTCTGCTCGCCCTCTCGACTTCGGCCATTGGGCGGCGCACAAGATCGAAACGCTGACCCGCAATCACGTGCGCCATGGCGAGGCCGTCGCCATCGGCATCGCGCTCGATACGCGCTATTCGGTCTTGGCTGGCTTATTGGAGCCCGGTCTTGAGGACCGGGTCGCCGCCTTGCTCGAATTGCTCGGCTTCGATCTTTGGCATCCCGTGCTCGAAGCGCGTGCCAGCGACGGTAGTCATCCGCTCCTCAAAGGTTTGAACGAATTCCGCGAGCACCTCGGCGGCGAATTGACGATTACGCTGCTCGAAGGCATCGGCCGCGGCATCGAGGTGCACGAGATGGATGCAGAGCGTGTGCGCTCGGCAATCGGCTGGCTCAAGTCACGGCGGACGGCAGCATGAAACTCGGCAATGCCGCAGGCGGCGCACATCTCACGTACTGCACCAACATTCATCGCGGGGAGACGTGGGCCGAAACGCGTGCGGCGCTTGAGCGACATTTGCCGGCCGTGAAACGTCGGGTGGCGCCCAACCTGCAGATGGGGGTGGGACTGCGCTTGTCCAACGTCGCCTCCGAGACACTCGCGCGCGAAGCCCCAGAGCTTGCGCAATTCAAGGCCTTCCTCGCCGAGCACGGGCTTTACGTCTTCACCATCAACGGTTTTCCCTACGGCCCCTTTCACGGCACGCGCGTCAAGGAAGACGTATATCAGCCGGACTGGCGCTTCCCCGAACGGCTCGCCTATTCGAATCGTCTCGCCGACTTGCTCCTGGGGCTGCTGCCTGAGGATGCCGCGATCGATGGCAGCATCAGTACCGTGCCGGCAACCTTCCGGCCGCTGGGGGCTACCGCGGAGGCGCTGCAGCGGATCCAAGACAATTTGCTGCAGCACGCCGCGCATCTGGTGCGGCTGCGCCAACGCAGCGGGCGCACCATAACCCTCGCGCTCGAGCCAGAGCCCATGTGTTATCTGGAAACGAGCGATGAATTGGTGCCGTTCTTGGAGCAACAGATCTTCGCGCGGGAGGCGGTCGCCCGCTTTGCGCTTCTAGCGGGCCTTGCGGCCAGCGAGGCCGAGGCGGCCCTGCGCCGCCACGTCGGCATCTGCTATGATGTGTGCCACGCCGCCATCGAATTCGAGGACCCGGACGCCAGCATCGCGCGGCTCAGGAGCGCGGGTATCGGCATCTTCAAGCTGCAGCTCTCGGCGGCGCTCAAAGTGCCGAGCGTCGATCGGGAGACGCTGGCGCAGCTAAAGCGCTTCGACGAGGGTGTCTATTTGCATCAAGTGGTCGAGCGCCGCGCCAACGGTGAGCTGGTGCGCTACCTCGATCTCGCTCCTGCCTTTGCCGCCATCGAGGGCGCCTATGGCAGCGAATGGCGCGTGCACTGTCATGTCCCGGTGTTCATGGACAAGCTACCCGTGCTTAACACCACCCAGGACTTTTTGGCTGAGATCCTGAGCCTGCACAAACGCTCCGCCATTAGCCCCCATCTCGAGGTCGAGACCTATACCTTTGACGTCCTCCCCGAGGAGCTGCGGCGCGTCGATGTTGCCGAGGCCGTCGCGCGCGAGCTCGAATGGGTTATGCATCGGCTCAGCGCATGACGGCCGCCATCGCCCTTAAACTTGGCCGCGTTTCCAATCTGCCGACGGTCTGGAGCAATGTGCTGGCCGGCACCGTGCTGGCCGGGGGTGAACCCTGGCCTCCGGCGACCCTTCTGGTGATGCTCGCAGTTTCGTTGCTATACATTGGCGGCATGTATTTGAACGACGCCTTCGATCGCGAGATCGATGCGCGCGAACGGCCGACCCGGCCGATCCCGGCGGGATTGGTTGAGGCCAACAGCGTGTTCGCAGCGGGGTTCGGTCTCCTGCTTGGTGGCATCGCGCTGGTCGTGGCGGCCGCGGCCATGCGGGGGCCCGAGCTGGTTTCGCGGCCGGTGCTCGCCAGCCTTGCCCTTGCCGCGGCTATCGTTTTTTACGATTGGCATCACAAGGACAATGCGCTGAGCCCCTTGTTTATGGGCCTGTGCCGGGTGTTGGCCTACCTGACCGCGGGCTATGCCGTAGCCAGTGAACCAGCCCTTGCCCTGTTTGTGGCCGCCCTCGTCGGTCTGTCCTACCTGATAGGGTTAACCTACATCGCCAAGCAGGAGGCGCACGACAGGATCGGCAATTTGTGGCCGCTCATTTTTCTGGCTGCCCCCTTGGTCTATGCGATTGTCTCCATGCAGCAGGCCCCGGTGGCCGTAAGCGTGGTCGCGGCCGTGCTCATCGTCTGGATCTTGCAGGCGTTATCCTATTTGCGACGGCGTGGGCCCGGTGACGTCCCGCGTGCCGTGGTTAGCTTGATTGCCGGGATCTCGCTGGTTGACGCCCTCTTCCTCGCCGCGGCGGGTGCCACGCTCGCGGCGTTGGCCGCCGTGCTCTGCTTCCTCGCCACGCTTCTGACACAGCGCTGGGTCAGTGGTACCTAAGCGCCCGAAAGATTCTGGGTGCACTGCGAGACGAAGCTTCCCGCAGGAGGTGGCCGCTATCGACACGAAGACAACGGACGACTAGGCTATCTCGTGGTGCGAGAAGACTTCTGACTGCCAACCGACTTGAGACCATCATTGCATCGGGAGGAAATGAGCATGCGCTTCATGCTGAAGTATGCTTGCATGGCTGCCGCTGTGGCAGCACTCGCAGCGCCGGCCAGCGCTGACGTGAAGGTGAAACTCCAAGAGGTCGCCGGGGGCCTGACCCATCCCCTCGCGATGGTGTCGATTCCGGACGGCACCGGCCGCATGGCCCTTGTCGAGCAGCAGGGACAGGTTCGTATCATCGACAATAAGGGGCGTTTGTTGCCCGAGCCCTTCCTCAACGTCGGGCCGAGAATGCCGGAGCTGCACTATTTCTTCGATGAGCGCGGGCTGCTCGGCCTCGCCTTCCATCCGAATTACCGCGAGAACGGCAAATTCTACATTGCCTATTCGGTTCCGCAGCGCGGGCCCGAGCTCGATCGGCGCCTGTGGTGGTCGCACACCAACCTGGTCTCCGAGTTCCAGGTCTCCAAGGCTGACCCGAACAAGGCGGACCCGAACAGCGAACGCATCGTCTCCCAGATCGATTGGCCGCAGTTCAACCACAACGGCCACTGGATCGGCTTCGGTCCGGACAACATGCTTTACGTCTCGACCGGCGATGGTGGATATGCCAACGACTGGGGCATCGGCCACAATGTCATGACCGGTAACGGTCAAGACTTGAACAGCATCCACGGCAAGATGCTGCGCATCGACGTGAACAAGCCCGACGGCATTGCCGCCGACAACCCGTTCGTTGGCCGCAGTGATGCCAAGCCACAGATCTGGGCCTATGGTCTGCGCAATCCCTGGCGCTGTTCGTTCGACATGGGTGGCGACCGCGCGCTGATGTGCGGCGACGTGCAGCAGAATTCATGGGAAGAGGTCGACGTCATTGCCAAAGGCAACAACATGGGCTGGCGTCGCATGGAAGGTGACAAGTGCTTCGACTACCAGAAGCCCGACAACCATCCCGCCTCCTGTGACAAAGCTGGCCTGACCGAGCCCGTTCTGGTCTATGCCAACTGCACGGCCGTGAAACAGAACTGCATGGGGATTTCGGTCACCGGCGGTTACGTTTATCGCGGCTCCCACCAACCCTGGCAAGGCAAGTACATCTTTGGTGACTGGTCGAAGTCTTTCGACGCGATGGATGGTCAAATCTTCATCGCCACCAAGGGTGGAGACGGCAAGTGGACGATGGAAAAGGCCGTTGTCGATGGCATGGAGAAGGTGCCTTACATGCTGGCCTTCGCCCAGGACGAGAAGGGTGACGTCTATGCCCTGACCAGCATTTCGACGGGACCCGTCGGCGGTCACGACAAGATCTACAAAATCGTGCCTGCAAATTGACTTAATCGACGAGTTCAAGATAATCGAGGAGGCGGATCCCAAATCCGCCTCCTTTGCTCATCTAGCGACCTAAGTTCCCACAAGTGAAAGTCTGAGGAGGGGGTCCTGATCCGCTCTATCGTATTGATCATTGCCCTGGTGACGGCCTTGGGAGCGGGCGTTTCGGAGCACGTGCTGGGACAGTCAGCGACGCCGGCCGCCAATGAGCCCGAGCCGCCACGCGATCCGCCACCGCCCATTCCAGCGACGGTGCTGAAGGATGCGGTGATTATCGCACAAGGGGAGAAGATCTGGCACGACCAGTGCACCCACTGCCATGGGGCTAGAGCTTATCCGGGTAAGGCTCCAAAGCTGCAGCCGCGCACTTATAAGCCCGAGTTTGTTTGGGACCGGGTCCACAATGGCTTTCGCGGGATGCCTGCCTGGAAGGAGGTCTACAAACCCGAGGAAGTGTTGGCGCTCGTGGCCTATGTTCTGAGCGATGACTTCTTCCCCTAAGGGTTGCCTGATTTTCTGGCGCGCGGTGGGTCTTCCCATAGGGGCGCGGTCATGGCATGACAGGGCGGGTGCAGCGGCCGGACGCCGGGACCGGCGTGGTTGCTTGGCGTAAGGCCTTTTGCACGAAGCCTAGGTTCGGAGCGTAGCGCAGCCTGGTTAGCGCACCAGTCTGGGGGACTGGGGGTCGGGAGTTCAAATCTCCCCGCTCCGACCAAATATTTCAACGACTTAACAATCTCATGTCTCAGTAGCTCGGGCGAGCCGTGTCTCACTGGTGTCTCAGTCTGACATGCAATGAAGATGGCCGGATTGCGGCACAATTGATCCGTGTCTCAGCCTTGTCTCAGTGAAATTCGGTTCATGTCTCGGCCAAGACGGCGCAAGTCACAGCGTATAGGGCCTCCGAGGGGGAGAAGACCAGTTCCTCGGCGAGCGCGATCTCGCCCAGTTCGTCCGCCCGGTCTTGTTTCGACATTATGGATCCCGCGGCCTGGATCGCGTCAACGAGCGATGCGCAACGCTTTGTGGGCGGCCGCAGTTTACGGTGCAAGGCTAGCTCCCCAGCTTTCGATCACGGAAGTGTGCCGTGATTATGGCAATTGTGCCTGCGGAAGATGACGCCTGACTAGCAGATCGTCTTGGCATTGCCGAAGGTGGAATGTCGTTCGGCAGGCCTCCCTGTGGCCCGGTGCTTGAGCGCATTCGAACCGGTCAAGGGAAGTCGCCTGATGGATGGGTCCTCAAATACAACCAGCGGCGGACGCTTTGCGAAATCAAGTCGCCACGGGACGACGAGCTTATCGACGAACTCGAGGCGGCACGCGCCGAGATCCCGAAGCACCGATCGTCAACGCCGGTGTCATCAGAACCGGCAACCTCGCCGCGCGGCCTGCCGGCCATGTAAAATCAGCTGTCACCCAGTTCAACGCGCTCAATCGCGATCGGACGCTCCCAACGTGCTCATTATTGTCAACCATGCGGATGGCTGGGACGGAGGCGATCTGCAAGAGGCGCTCACGGCTACTCTTACGCGGAGGGCGGCGAGAAATTTGCCACCGAGCAGAAAGTCGCGCGGCAGATCGGCGACGCGCGGCGCAGCACGATCGACCTCTACAATCTGGATCGACCGCAAGCAGCGCCGGGTGACCGCCTGGAT
>Ga0075424_100002749_pt1 | contig 16223 bp, 10 predicted proteins | sample SoiMethybrSBSTD3_FD_75301 | JGI IMG/M metagenome (GOLD analysis project Ga0075424, IMG submission 75301) | Bulk soil microbial communities from a Populus tree surrounding site in Tennessee, USA - Soil MetaG P. TD hybrid SBSTD3 | ecosystem: Environmental > Terrestrial > Soil > Tree plantation...
CCAACGTGGGAGTAGATGCCGAACTGGCGGAATAGCGACTCCATGCCAAAAGTGCGGGCCTCGTCCGGCACGATGGGCACGATCTTCTTGCCGATCTCCGGGTCCTTGAGGAGTTGGGTCAGCATCTGGACGAAGACCATGGTGGTCGAAACGTCGCGATCCACGCCCTCGAAGAAGCGGCTCCAGGTATCTCCCTCCGGGGTTTGCACGGGCTCGGTCCGCACTTTCCGCACCGGCACCGGGCCGCCCAACGCACCGCGGCGCTCCCGCAGATATTGAATCTCCTCGCTGTTCTCCGGCGGCATGTAGAACGGTGACTCGTGCAGGTCCTTGTCGGCGATGGGAATTTCGAACCGGTCGCGGAAGAAGCGCAACTCGTCGTCCGTCAGTTTCTTTTGTTGGTGGGTGACGTTCTTGCCCTCGCCGGCCTCGCCCAGACCGTAGCCCTTGACGGTTTTCGCCAAGATCACCGTCGGCGAGCCCTCGTGCTCGATAGCGGATTTGAAAGCGGCGTAGACCTTTACCGGATCGTGTCCGCCCCGCCGCAGCGCGCGCAGATCGTCGTCCGAATGATTCTTGACCAGCTCAGCGAGCTCCGGATATTTGCCGAAGAATTCCTTGCGCACGTAGGAGCCGGGCTCCACCACGTATTTCTGGTATTCGCCGTCGAGCGCTTCGTTCATGCGCTGGATGAGCAGGCCCGTGTTGTCCGCTTCAATGAGCGGGTCCCAGTCGCTTCCCCAGATGACTTTGATGACGTTCCAGCCGGCGCCGCGGAAGGCAGTCTCCAACTCCTGGATAATCTTGCCGTTGCCGCGCACCGGACCGTCGAGGCGCTGGAGATTGCAGTTGATGACGAAGATCAGGTTGTCCAGCTTCTCGCGAGAGGCGAGCGTGATGGCGCCGAGCGCCTCCGGCTCGTCGGTCTCGCCGTCGCCGAGGAAAGCCCAGACCTTGCGGTTCTGGACGTCGCGCAACCCGCGGTTCCGGAGGTAGCGATTGAACTTGGCCTGATAGATGGCGGCGATGGGGCCGAGGCCCATGGAGACCGTGGGGAACTCCCAGAATCCGGGCATCAACCAGGGGTGGGGATAGGAGGCGAGGCCGCCGCCCGGGGCCGACTCGCGGCGGAAGGCGTCCATCTGCTCGACGGTGATCCGCCCCTCGAGAAAGGCATGGGCATAGATGCCAGGCGAGGCATGGCCTTGGAAGTAGATCATGTCGCCGTCGAACCCGCTCTCGCCGCGGCCGCGAAAGAAATGGTGAAAGCCCACTTGATAGAGGGTGGCCGCCGAGGCGAAAGTGGAGATGTGGCCGCCCAAGCCGGCGAAGCGCTTGTTCGCCCGCACCACCAGGGCCATGGCGTTCCAGCGGACGATGCTCTTGATGCGCCGCTCGATGCCGCGGTCGCCGCCGTACGGGGGCTCCTCGCTCTTCGGGATGGTGTTGATGTACGGAGTGTTGCCGGTGAAGGGGAGGATGACGTCCTTCTCATACCCCTTTTCCAGCAGCTTCTTGAGGAGGAACCGGGCGCGCTCCCGCCCCTCAATTGAGACCACCTGCTCAAAGGCGGTCAGCCACTCCTCAGTCTCGTTGACGTCGGTATCCGCACCTCCACCCGTATACCAATTGAGTGGAGCCTGGTACGACTTGCTCATCTGCTGTGCCTCCTCGGGTTCCTGGGGAGGGGGCAGCGCCCCCGTCTCCGCCGGCCAAGGTTGTCATGGCAGCCGGGTGGGGGGCAACCGGGGAGGATGGAAAGGGAGAGGCCGGAGAGTGCGTGATCCAGGAGAGGCGGAAACGAAGCGCGACATGCGACGACTGGTCCTCTACGCAGGCTTCAGACGGAATGAGCACGGTACAGTCGTCCAATCGTCTTCGCCCGCGTGGATATTCACCGAGGTGATTTCGCGGGTTGGTTGGGTCTGGAGGGCTTGGCTCAAGAGACGCTCCAGGGTGGCTTCCTTCTGGTCTCCTCGATAATTCGTTTGGGTAAGAAGGTCCAGGTTCAGCTCTCGGGTGGTGGCAAAGACTTTCAGCGTCTCGACACCGCCGCAGGCCCGATCTTGCCAGGGGCTTAACGGGAAGTCCTTGGGCAAGCTAAGTCTCACCTCTTCTCCGCTTCGCGTCCAGATGTCGTAGGAACGGCCCGGCGTCAGCGGATCCTGATTTCTCCCCAGAGGGTAGACGAGCGCCACTCGGCCCGCAAGACCAAAATCGAGCACGGCAAGATAGAGCGGCACGTTCGAGTTGTTCGTGACTCTCAACGCGAGGGAGTCTCCCTCGCGATATTCAATCTCGTTAGCGCCTGGTCCTTTGGCGCTAGTCCACTTGCCGTCTGTTCGGCGCCGCAGCAAGGCGACCGAAACTTTGTCGTCCAGAGGACCTTTTAGATTGTCCAGGGCGAGTGCGTATCGGTATCGCGCCAACTTCTCCAGGTTTTCCCGAGTGAGAGCAATCGCTCCGCACTCGTCGACGGTATGCAAAGGCGTCAGGAGATCGTCTCCCCCGCCGACCACCGCCCACGTCGGCTTAGATAGTCTCCCCAGCAGGGGAACCGCGTCGCCGGGGCCGGCCTGCTCGCGGGGAGCCAGAAGATACACACGCACGTCGCCTTTTTCATTCTTCTCGACGGGCCGCAAGAAGGCTGACTTCCTGATCTCGGCTAGGAGCCTTTCGCCCTCTTTTCGATAATCGTTTGGCGCTACCACCTCAACCGCCAAGCTCAGCTTTCCAACTTTACGTGTCTCCTCCACCGCTCGGGTTCCCTCACGCACAGCGCCTGGGGAAGTCTCGGCTACGACCCTGGCGACGCTCGTCACGCCACGGGCCTCGACCACCTCAAGCGTACCGAGCCGGACTCTCCCCTTGATGCTTTTAGTGGCACCACGGTAGACCGACCAAGTGGAACCCAGCTCGACGCCTGAGGCCAGCCCCCCTCCGAGTATCGCGTTGTTTCCCTCTCGCTGCTGCACCGGAACGAAAATCATCGGCTCGAAGTCCTTTAGACCAAAGATCTCGCGCTCCCAGGCACCCTCCAATTGCGGATGCTGAGAAGGGTACCAGCCGGATACCTGCGGTGCGATCGACTCGAAAACGTCTCGATAGGTACATCCTGGGCGAGCCTTCGCCAATTTTCTCGTAAGGAAATAAGTCAAGGCTCCCTGCGTATGGCTCTTTTTCTTGTCCGTCCAGACCTCGTGAGAAAGCTCTTCGCTTCGGCAACCGGCGAAAAGGGTATAGCACTGGCTCGCCGGCAGCCAGCCGCTCGACCCCTTAACCATGCGCCTCTCCAGCACAGCACGATGCAGAATAGGTGAAGGCGGCAAGTCCTCTACCGAGCGTTCGTCACGAGGTACTGAGCGTCCGTTGTCTCCGAATGGATCGCGGGTGATACCACCTGAGTGGCACGAGTCGAAAACAAGCGTAAGATTCGGAGTAATGGTTGCTAGCCGCTGTAACCATGAATAAATCTCATTGTCCCTGATATCACGGTTGGGAAGCGGCTTACGCCCACTGTCAACAGGCACAATCGTCTCATCCCATCCATCTGCCTCATTCTTATCTCTGGCTCTCATTTGTGAGCCATGACCGCTGAATTGAATCACCACGACATCGTCCTTTTTCACCCGCACCAGAAGGCCCTCCATAGACACTCGGATACCCTCTTGGGTCGCCTTCTCATTCAAGAGCTGGACGATGTTGCTCTCGGGAAACTCGAAACTATCGACCAAGACCTGCTTCATCGCGACGACGTCGTTGACGCATCCTGAGAGCTGATGAAAATTAGGATAAAAGTCGATGCCGATGAGAAGCGCCCATTTCTGGGGCCCGCCGGAGGCAGTGGTCATGACCGTGGACTCCTTTCTCAACCTTGGCTTTCCAAGAAACTATTCCCGGTCCTGATGTTTAGGAGTACCCGCCGGCGCCTGGGGTGAGTTGGGCCCCCAGGCGCGACGGAACGCTACTTAAGTCGCCTACTTGCCGCCTCCGCCCCGGCTGGGGGGCTGGTTGTACGGGTCGGCCGGAGCGGGTGGCGGCGGCGACGGCACCGGATCTGGGTCGCGGTCACCCGCGGCCTCGACGTGATGATCTTTGCCGGTCGCCTTATGGGGACTCGCTGGCTTGGCCATACTGACTCCTTTCCTAAGGGGAGTGGGTGGAGCGGAGAGCGCTCGGCGCTCTACGCCGGTTTCCTTCCCATAAGACCCTCAAGAGCAGGAGATGGTTAGCCTTTCTCAGGAAATAGTCTCTTCTGAATTTATCTCCATTCACCTTGTTCGATAAATCCCGCCCAATAGGATGGTGCATTCCAGCGCTGGTGAAGCCACATCTGAACCTGTGCCTCCCGCAAGGCCGCCGGCGGCCGCAGTCCGCGCGTCAGCAGTTGGGAATAGAAAATGTACATGAGTTTCTTCGTAGCTGTGTTGTCCACATTCCAGAGAGAGACCACCACGGACGAAGTGCCGGCCGACAAGAAAGCCTGGGTCAGGCCCATCAGGCCTTCTCCGCGGACCTCCATTCCCAGCCCACTGCCGCAGGCGCTCAGCACGGCGAGGTCAGCCGGGAGATGCAGGTTCTGGATGTCTCGCGCCCGCAGGAACGGCTCACGCAGCCTGCCGTCGCGATCGAAGACGGAGAGGACGACGGAAGACCAATCGGGACGGTTCCTATTCGGATCGCCGTGCACAGCGAAATGAAGGATACGGTAGTCGCCCAGCAGGCTCGTTACCCCCTCGCGGTTGGCGTCGAAGTCATATAGTTTCAGTACCGTCGTGTCTCCAGCCAATCGGGCGATGGCCTCGGCTTCAACGCGAGAGGAGGGAAGCTTCTCAAAGCGGCCCGCGAAGGGCCGCACGCCGTTGAGCTCGTAGACGGGATCGGCTACCAAGGCCAGAAGCTTCGGCGGCTCTGGCCGGCCGGCCCGCTGAGTCCGTAGCTCGGCGACGACGGAGGCCGAAGGTGCGCTCACGATCTCGTGGCTCGCAACCAAGGGAAGCGGCCACCGGCCGTCGGCCTCAGGCGGCCGCTCGGCAGCGAGGTCCGGTAGGGCGGCGAATGGCACGGACTGCAGCTCAGGGGGCACGACGATCAGTAATCGCTTGTTTCCCAGGCGAAGGGCAACGGGACCCAAAAGGATCTGACTGAGGGCACGGGCTCGGCTCACTGCCAGCTCCCGGTCCTGCTGGCGGTGACTGAGAGGGAGGAGATCGTGGACGTCCCGAGCGAGGGGCTCGATCCGCGCTCGGCCTGGTAGCTCGAAGCTCGAGTACTCCCGCGGCGTGACGACCCAGAGATAGCTCCGCTCGTTACCGAGGAAATACTCGAGCAAAACGGTATCCTGATCGACCACTTGCCGCTGGACTTGGCGCAGGCCCAGCGGCGCAGGAGAGGAGCGCTCACCCAGGCTCTCGAGCAGCGTGCGGGCTCTGGCCCTCTCGCTAACGTCAAAGGCTTCGATATCGTGCCCCGCCGTCCGCTCCAGCCGATGCTGCTCCATCAGGAGCTCCACCTGCAACTCGTATAATTGCTGCCATTGCGCTCCCACCAGGGCTCGCACCTCGCCCTTCTGGTTTGCGCTGCGCAGCGACTCCAGGGCCTCGAGGGCGTGAGCGGCGTTGGCTCGGGCCGCGGCCGGGCTGTTGCCGCGACGCTCGGCCCAGGCCAACTGGTAATAAGCCGAGGCTTCCGTATTCAGGCTTTTCTGCCGCCGATTGATGCGCAGAGCTCGTTGCAGGGACTCGATCGCCTTGGGGATCGAATGTAACGCGAGATCGATGGAACCGAGATTGATCCAGACGTTCGCTTCCTTGGTCGCCATGTGCTGGTTCTGAAAGATATTCAACGCACCCTCGAACGCAGCCTTGGCCTCCTCATACATCTTCAGCTGGAGATAAGCCAAGCCAAGCTGATTGGAGGTCGCGGCCTCGTAGTCGACAGCTTTGTGGCGGCGGAAAAAATCCAAAGCACGGCGATAATAGGAAACGGCCTGCTCAGACTGACCCGCTTCACGATAGGTATCGCCAAGTTGGGAAAGCGTCGAGGCGATCAGGGTTTTGTCCTTGAGGGTTTTGTCCTTGAGCTGACCGAGCTTCTCCAGTGCCTCGTCCTCGACGGCCACCGCTTGATCAAGCTCACCCATTTTAGAATACGCTCTTCCAACGCTCATCAAGGCCTGAGCTTCGTTCGTCGGATCGGACTGCTGATGAAAGAGCCTCGCCGCCTCCTGGAGGTTCGCCAGCGCCTGATCAATCTTTCCGGTTTCGAGCTGCAAGCCACCGAGCCACAACCTGGCTGTGGCCTCATCGCCGGCATCACCGACGTCGCGCGCCAGGCGAACGCAGCGTTCGTAGGCCGCAGCAGCCTGCTCCGACTCGCCGAGGTTGACCAGAGCCGTGGCCATGCGGGTGACCACGGCGCGCACCCGCTGTCCCAGGACGTCATAGATCGACAGAGCGCGAGAACAGGCGTCACGGCATTCAGCCCAGCGGCTTCCGTCGCAGAAGAGAGTGCCGAGTTGATTCCACGCATCCGCCTCACGTAGGCGATCATGGCCCTTCCCAGCCAACCGGGACGCCTCCCGGAACCTCGCCTCAGCCTCCTGCCTGTGATTTTGTTTCTTAAGCTCCTTGCCCTTGGAATAGGCGATCGCGGCTGCCGCCCGGTCCAAGTCCTGAGGCGCCGCGCGGCGATGGATAGCGAACCTGGTAATGTACGTACCCTCACCCCCTGACAGCACTTTGACCCTGTACGTCCCTATGGATGCGGCTACCCAGGAGACATCCTCGGGCCCCTGCGAGCCGTTCAAGCCATCCACCGTCACAACCTTGTGGTTCTTCGGATCGAATACCTCCACGCTGATGTCCACGCCCCGCTGGTCGAAGACCAGACGCTCGAAGTCTCCCTTCTTAAGATCGAAAGAGTAGACGTGAGGGACCCCAGGCATGAGCTTGCAGGCACGGCCCGGATGAAACTGGAGGGTCCCGGCAGCCCCGGGAGACCCGGCGACCAGAAGAATGAGACAGGCCAGGAGCGGAGAGGAGGCGCCCATTGCAATAGAATCCTTCCCTGAAGCCACAACCGGACCGAAGCCCCGGCAAACAACTCCAGTTGGGATGCAGAACCTTGATTCTATCTGAAAAGGCGCGCCTCTGGGACCAGAGCGCGTCGCGCGGCGGGCTATTCGGACTTCGGAATTCTGAACCCGTACACTCCGACCTTCTCGGGCCGGCCGCTTCGCAGTCCCAGCAGATCAAGCCGGTACTCCCCCGGAGGCAGGTCGCCACGATACAGCTTGAGCTTCACCTCGAACGCAACGTTCTGGTGCAGCCGGGGAATCTTCCGGATGGTCCTTCCCTCGAGGTCTCGAATCTCCGCCCGGTACTCCGGGTAGGAAGTCTCGGCCTGCGACTGCAACACAAGCCATACCGGCAGCTTAACCTCCTCGATCTCCGACGGACCCCCACGGTGACTGTCGAGCGGATCGAGAGTAGCAGCGTTAAGGGGCTCCTCTTTGCGGGTCAGGCTGTAGATCGAGAGCCCAAGGACCGCCACCAAGAAGACCGCCGCTACGGCAGTGAAACGATGCTTGTGCAGGCGACCGCTGAAAAAGCCGTCCCGGTCCAGGCGCGCTCGCAACTGGTGCCAACCGGCAGCCCGCTCGAACTCGCTGAGCCCCGCCTCCCCCGGCGCGGGGGGCGCCGTGAAGCTCTGGACGTCCAGAAGTAGCTCCGTACAGTGGCCGCAGACTGCCAGATGCTCCTGGATCTCCAGATCCTCCTCGAGCGTGAGCTCCCCGGCCTGGTAGGCGTACAGCCGGTCAGGGTCAGGATGCTCCTCGGGGTCCGGAAGCGCCTCCGGCGTGGACGGCCCGCGTAGGTCTTCGGCATCCTCGCTCACAAGGATCTTTTGTCCTTTCCTGGAGCTGCCTCAACGCCAAGTCTCACCGCCAGCCGCTTGCGACCCTGGTGCAGGTGCGCCTTGACGGTTTCGATGGATAGCTTCATCAATTTAGCGATCTCCTCGTATTTGAGTCCCCTCTCATATCGCAGCCCGCAACATGTCCGCATCTGGGTAGGCAGATCCTTGAGCGCCTCCCGCAGGGCTAACCGCTGCTGACGTGAGATCGCCTGATCGAGGGGGTCCGGGCCGGGGTCAGCCACTTGCAAGGTCGCGCCGCCGTCGTCACCGTCCCCAATTGCATCGATAGAGTACTCTGGGGCATCGCGCTTCTCAGTTTTCCGGCTCCGCACGCGATTGGAAAGCACGTGCCTCGCGATCTCGATCAGCCACCTTTCGAATCTCGACTCATGGCGAAAGGCTTCTAAACCTCTGGAGACCCGAAAAAAAACGTCTTGGGTGAGGTCTTTGGAATCTTCGTGAGACTGTCCCTTTCGCCTGAAGAACCGATAGACCCTCTGAGACTGAAGATCGTAGATCCGACGGAAGTTGGTTTCCCGGTCGATCCCCGCCTGGATCTGGAGGATGAGCGAGCGGCTCTTGTCGTCTTCGGGGCTCGGGGAGGGAGAGCCGCCGCCCGGCGGATCACCGCCGCCGTGCGAAGGTTCCATGGTTTCGGCGGCGGACGGCGTGAGGGTCGATCTGTGGCGTACCCAGCTCAGGCATCGCCTTAACGATATGACTCTCCCGAGGGGGCTGTCAATGAGACGCCTCCTGCCCCATGACGCTGGGGCCAACGTGCCCGGTGGTCACTCTCCCTCGAGCCTTCACCTGCCGGCGAAGAGCACAACCCTAAAGAGCGCCTGCGGTCGGTGCCTGCGGAAAGGCGTAGCTCACCGCCAGAGGACCACCGACACGCCACTGAGAATCGGGCACCTGGGCCTGGCTGGAGAACATGATCTCCAGGTGAACCGGCTTGTTCCGAACCTCGGGTGGATAGTTGTCGCCCTTCAGGATCGTATAGTTCCACCACACCCATCGCCAGTCGCCCAACTCAAGTTTCTCCCGGGCGTCGGGTTTGCCGAGGATTGCCTCCACTTCGGCAGCCGTCTTGCCAGAGACGAGGCGACAGATTTCATCAAACGATTTGTCGGATCGGGGTCGCTCCGAGTGGCAAGCCAAAGTAGCCACTAGGACGATCGCCCAAGCGAACGCCAGCTTTCGTTTCACTCGTCATTCCCTCTCTTCTGGAAAGACGGACCGGCGGAGGATCTCGTCGGTCCGCCAAGCGATCAGTAGGTCTAGATTGAACGTTTGGGGCGACGCCGTCTCGTGGGATCGCCGTCGCCCCCTCGGTCGCCCGTGCCGCCTTTTACATCGACTACTACTGAGGAGCCGGGCGTGGTGGTATCGGTACCGCGTCCGCCGTCGCCGACTTGCTGAGGCCGTGGCGACGACCGGCCCGTATGCTGCCCCTTTGTCTTCGGTGACTTACCCATAATGCCCTCCTTCTTGGCTGATTCATTGACTTCAGCGGGAGAAGTAATCTTCCCCGACTTCAACGAAAGTAGACACCGCAAGGGGTAGAGTTGTTTAGGTAATCTCGGCGCGAAACCCTCGGTCGATTACTGACTTTCCCCCTGTACCACGAAGCCACCCCAATAATTCGGTGAATTCCACCTCGGCTGCAGCCACATCCACACCTGGGCTTCCTTCAGCGCCGCCGCAGGGGAGAAGTGCTCTTGCAAGAGATTTTGATAGAAGCGGCCCATCAGCCGGGCCGTCGCCTGATCGTCGACGTCCCACAGGCTCACCATGACTCGCGACGCTCCCGCGGTGAGGAACGCCTGGGTCAGGCCTACCAGTCCCTCGCCCCGGATCTCGTGGCCAAGCCCCGTCCGGCAGGCGCTGAGCACTACCAGGTCGGCAGGTAGCGCGAGCCTTGCGATCTCTCCGGCCCGCAGAAAGCCGTCGATCGCCTGGCCTTCCCGGTCGACGAGGGAAAGGACGATGGCTGAACGGTCAGAGTTGCTTGCATCGAGATCGCCGTGAGCCGAGAAGTGCAGGTATCGAAACTCTTTCAAGGCACCTTCGAGCACACGCTGGCGGCTCGCTTCAAAATCCGTCGAGACCAGGCTCTTGACACTTCCCGGGCTGGCTTTGGCAATCGCTGTTTCGATGGCGTCGACCTCCCTACGCGAGAAGCGCAGTCTCGGGAAACCAGGTTGCTTGCCGGGCTGCGAGCGGACTCTCTTGGCACCCATTCGTTCATCGTCCAGCGAGTAGACCGGGTCCGCGAATATCGCGACCAGTCCAGGCCCAGGCTCTTGGCCCTCTTTCAGGCGGCGCAGAGCCGCCAGCACGGTGGTGGAGCTCTCCACCGTGACCTCGTGATCGAATAGCCAGGGACGCGGCCAGGCGGAACCTCGACGCGAGGACTCTCGCAGATCCTCAGGCAGAGCGCCGAAAGCGATGTATTGGAGCTCTGGAGGGGCGACGATCAGCAGCCTCTTTCCCTTCAGGCGGCCCGCCACCTGACCGAAGAGAAGCCGGCTGAGGGCGATCGACTTGCGAATCGCGATCTTCCGCTTTTCGACTTTGTGGCTCACTTCCAGAAGGTCGTGAACTTCCTGGGCCAGCTCCTCGATCTGGGCGCGCGATGCCTGCAGCTCATAGCTGGCGAACGACGATGAGGTCACCACCCAGAGGTAGCTCCGTTTGTCCCCCAGAAAATACTCAAGAAGAACCGCGTCCCCGCCAAGGACTTGGTTTTGGACATCCTGAACCGACAGAGCGGGGACCACCAGCCTGCCCTCGAGGTCCTCCAAGAGACGACGGCTGCGCGCCTTTTCGCTGGCTTCAAATGCCTTGAGGTCGTATCCCTTCGTCGGGTTGCGCCGATGCTGACCCATCAGGACCTCAACCAAGAGGTCATAGATCTCCTGCTTTCCGGATAGAAAAGAGCTGCGCAAATCCGCACTCGCCGCCTTGGTACGGATCGACTCCATGGCCGACAGGGATTTCTCGAGAAAACCCTGAGCGGTGGCCAGGTTGCCTCGCTGCCACTCGGCCTTGGCCATCCCATAGTAGGACGCAACCTCCAGAAAAGAGCGCTTCTTGCCGCGCGACATCACGAGAGCCCGGCCGTAGGCATCGAATGCCTCGCCGTAACGCTCCATCGAAGACAGAACCCAGCCTATGTTGGTCCAGACCTTGGCTACCGAATCGCTGTCACTCTCGGCCTCAAACACTCGTTGACAGTGCTGAAACGCGCTGAGCGCCTGATGATAGAGACCAACTTCGAAGTAGGTCAAAGCCAGGTTGCTCAGAGCGATCGCTTCCTCTCGCGGATGGCTACCTTGCAAACGAATCAGAGCCTGCAGATATCGGTTGGTAGCCCTCTTGAAGTCTCCTTTCTTTCGGTAGACGTCTCCCAAATGGATCAACGTCTGGCCGGTAAGGAAGCGATTGGGATGATCTCTCAGAATCGCCAAAGCTTCCCGATGGAGACTCAGGGCCTTTTCCAGCTCGTTCTGCACATAGTAGGCACGACCCAATACATTCAATGAGTACGCCAAGTTGACAGGGTCGGGTAGAGCTCGCCTTATTGCGACGGCCGTGTCGAGATCCTTCAACGCCTTTTCAAATTCGCCTGCCTCCGAATACAATCCTCCCCGATCGGTCAGGATATCCGCTTCGATCTCTGGCTCCTTAAACGTGTCCGCCAACGCGAAGGCTTTATTAAAATTCATGACCGCCTGGCCGTTGTTGCCAAGTGCCTTGTGAGCAGTTCCGAGGGCACGGAGAACCATCAACTCCTGGTGGTGGTTTCTCAATTCGTGATAAAGAGCTCCAGCCCTGTCCAGGAAGGGCAGTGCTTCGCTAAAAGCTCCGCGAGCGGAAAGCAGCTTCTCGATCTCGTAGGCTGCGTCCGCCTCGCCGGCGCGGAATCCGCTCGCTTGCCAAGCGGCGAAAGCCTTCCTGAGCTCCTCCTCTGCCTCTTGCCTCTTGCTGGATTTCAGCTCTTTTCCTCGCGAGTACGCCAAGGCTCCCGCAGCGTTCTGGCGGTCACGCGTATTGGCTTTTCGCTTCGGGCGAACCAGGATCTGGTAGGTTCCGTCACCTTCACCCGTAAGCTCGACTCTGTAGCGGCCCGCTCCTTTCGCCAACAACGGGATGCTCTCGGGACCGTTTCTCCCGTTCCACCGGTCTACCTCGACCTGCTGCTGCTTCCCTGGACCTTTGATCTCCGCCACCACATCCAAGTCCTGCTGCTCCACCTCGATGTCAACGAAGTCGTCAGGCTCAAGGTCGAAAATGTAAGCGTGAACCTCATCTTTATCAAGAGATAGGTCGCGGCTCCGCTCCTGAAAATTGAGGAACTCTTGATGCGGCGCCAGGAATGGCTGGCTTGGAGTTCTCTTTGGCGCGACAGAGTGAGCTGCAGGCTGAGATCCAGTGGAAGGCTTGGAGATGAGGGACAACGCGCCAAAGACTACAATCAGCGACAGAATTCGGCGCACCAGTCCCTCGGACTGCAATAACCCCATGGCCGAGGTTCCTCCCCCCAAGAAGGTAGCCCCCGTTTTGGTCTGCCAACCCGGAGGTGAGCCCTCCGCGGCTGGAAGCTAAGATATCGGCGGGGGTACTTTTTTTATTCTAGTGGAGATTGCGCCACGATGGAAGCCGACCGAAATCATCGACTCAATGCAAAATTCGAATATCAAACTCCCGTATGGTGTGTAGGGAAACGGGAAGGGAACGCGGGGGAGACGCTCCCCCCAGCTCTCCGCGATCTCGTCCTCGGCCTAACTCACCTGCGCCTCCACCGGGGCACCAAACAGCTCGCGCCCCAAAGCGTCGAACTGCTGCCGGAACTTCTCGTCGAGAACCGACTTGTCCTCGTCCGGCAGGAAGGACTGCCGGAGGGCGGCGAGGGCGAGGCCCGCGAGCTCCACCGGGCTGTAGCCAAAGGTCTGGTGGAGCTTCAGGTACTCGCGGGTGAGGTTGGTGTTGAAGAAGGCAGGGTCGTCGGAATTGACCGAGAGCGCCAGGCCCGCGCGATACAGCCGGTCGAAAGGGTGGCTCGGCAGGTCGGGCGCGGCCCCCAGACAGACATTGGACGTGGGGCACACCTCCAGGGGGATCTGCGCCGCTTGCAGCTCGGCCATCAGCGACGGATCGTCCACCGCCCGCACGCCGTGACCGATGCGCTCGGCGCCGCAGACCGCCAGCACGGAGCGGATGGACTCCGGCCCCGCGTGCTCGCCGGCGTGGGCCACCCGGTGCAGGCCGCCCCGCTCTGCCGCCACGAAGTGCTCGCGGAAGGGTTCGTTGGGAAACTGGGCCTCGCTACCCGAAAGACCCAGAGCCACCACGACCCCTTCGGCACGCCCGGCCAGGGCCCACTCCAGGGTCTGGTCCGCCGGCCCCACGCCGACGTTGCGCACGATGTCCGGGATCAGCCGCAGGGTGACACCATAGCGCCTCTCGCCTTCGGCAATCGCCTCGGTCAGGGCCGAGAGGATTTCGCCGCCGTTGGCGCCGTTGGCGAGGTGGGTCGCGACGGTGAAATGGGCTTCGGTGTGGAGGACGTTCTGGGTGGCCTGCTCGGCCAGGAAGTCGAGGACGAGGAGCTGGAAATCCTCAGGTCTGCGCAGGGCGCGCGAGCAAGCGAGGTAGATCTGCACGAAGTGGTTGAAGTCGGCGAAGCGAAACCAGCGCTTGAGGCCCGCTTCGTCTCGGGCCGGAAGCTCGATGCCGTTGCGCCGCGCCAGCTCGAGCAGCACGGCGGGGCGCATCGCACCTTCGAGATGAACGTGCAGCTCGACCTTCGGACAGTGCAGCAGGAACCGGTCGAGGCTCATGCCTTGCTCTTCGAACCAGCCTTGGAGCCAAGGCGATCCCTGAGACGGACGATCACCGGCTCCGGCACCAGGCCCGTCAGGTTGCCACCCAAGGCGAAGACCTCCTTGACCAGCCGGCTGGAGAGGTAGATGTAATCCTCCTTGGGCATCATGAACACGGTTTCGACCCGCGGGTTGAGCCGCCGGTTCATGAGCGCCATCTGCAGCTCGTATTCGAAGTCCGAGACGGCTCGCAAGCCGCGCACCACGGCTCGGGCTCCCACCTTGTCCATGAAGTCGACGAGCAGGCCGGAGAAGCTCTCGACCCGGATGGCAGGGTCCACCATCTCGCGGATGGACTCGATCCGCTCCTCGACGGTGAATAGAGGTTTCTTGCCTTCGTTGAAAAGGACCGCCACCACCACCTCGTCGAACACGGGGCGGCAGCGCTCGATGATATCGAGGTGGCCGTTGTGGATGGGATCGAACGATCCCGGGTAGACCGCGATCCGCTTGCTCATCGCTCCTGGTTCAGACGGAAAGTGATCACATTGTTGGCGGCGTCGGTGACCCGCAACATTACCAGGTCTTCAGGCTTGACGGGCGGAATCAACAGCGTCTCGGTGCGACTGTCGAGCAGCCCGTCGGCCGCCTGCGCCGGCTGCCATTCGGCGGTGTTCACACTGTACACGGCTTCGCGGAGGGGACTCGAGGCATCGCTCACCGTCGCGCGCAATGTGCCGTCCTTGGCCTTCTCGACCTTGATCAGAGCCGGCGGCGTGTGATCGATGACCACCGGCTCGCTCACCCGTTCGGCGACCAGGGCGCTCGCCGGGTCGTTCGCCTTGCGGTCGGAAGCCCGCAGGCGGAAGCGGTAGGTGCCGTCGGGAAGCGATAGGGCGTCGAAGCTGAAATGATCTTCCTCATAGTCCTCGACCATCTTGTGCCACTCGGTGTCCGCCTTATGCCCGTCAGTATCCGCGCCCTCGCCCAGCCGGAAGGAGAGATCGTAGACCAGTTCGTCGCCATTGGGGTCCACGGCCGACCAGCGCAAGGTCTGATAGCCGAGCTTCCACAACGCCTTGACGCGACCGCCGCCCTCCTCCTCGCTTCCAGGTGTGAGGGTGGTAAAGATTCCGCTCTTGGCGGGATGGGCGGGCTCGAAGACCTGGTTCGACGGATTGAAGTTGGCTGGCACCAGGACCTGTCCGGGCTCCAGGGCGGCGAACAGGGAGATCTTGGGGCGCAGGTTCTCCTGACGGTACGAAAGGTCTACTTCGTAGAAGCGAGGCGAGCTCCCCTCGCTTCCCTTCAGCTCAGCCCGCCACTGGACATAGCGGCCGTTGGGCACGCCGGTAAGGGGGATCTCCCTCCCCTCGCGGGGCTCGGTCCAGGCGGACCATGTGTGGTCCGGCTCAGAGCTGACGCCGCTGCGGAAAGAGAAGCGCGCCGCGGTGCCCGGCGGCAGCTCGCCCTTCCACGACAAGGTGCCGAAGCGGGCCATCTGCTCGGCATCGAGGGCCGCGCTGGTGTAGGTGCCCGCACGTTCGGTCCCCTTGACGATGCGGTAGAGCGCGGCGGCGTTGGTGGTGGCGAAGGCCGGGCCCGGCTCGCCTGGCAGCACGGCCACGATCTGCCGCTCGTCGACGTCCTTTTCGAGCAGCATCTGGCGGTCGGCCCAGCGGTAGAGCTTGCCTTCGAGACCGGTGCCCACCCACAGCCTGCCGTCCTGCCAGAGCAGGTCGTAAATGGTTTCTTCGGTGAAGCTCCACAAGCTCTCCACCACGCCGGCCGGCGAGATGGAAAGCACTTCGCTACGCGGCCCCGAGGGTATCGACGGGAGTCCGGGACGACGCGGTCCGGGCGGTGGCGGCGCCTCCGGCTCGACGGTGACGGTGACCTGCGGCTGGCCGCCACCGGCCTTGCCGGGAGCCGGACCGGCGGGTACGGGCGGCGCGGCCTGATCCCGGGCCTGGTCCACCAAGCTGGCCTCGGAGGCCACCACCGCGGCGTAGCAAGTGCCGTCAGGTGTGGCGGCAAGGGCCACCACCTCGGGCTGACTGGAGTCGTAGAGGGTGCGGGCCTTGCCGTCGTGGCCGATACGCAGGATCAGGCCCGCTCCCGCCGTGCCCGCCACCACGTCGCCGCCCGGCAGCACCGCCAGGGAGCGGATGTGGGTGTCGTCGCTGTCATAGAAGACCTGTCCCTTGCCCTTGGCGTCGACCTTGAAGAGCCTCCCCTGGGTGCCGGTGCCCACCAGGAGGGCACCGTCGGCGCCGCGGGCGAGGGCCCAGATGTAAGTCTCCTGAGGATCGAAGAAAGACTCGGCCTTGGCGGGCGGCTTGCCGGGGCGGATGCGATAGACCTTGCCGCGAGGCGAGGTGCCGGCGTAGACGGTGCCGTCCGGGTCCACCAGGACGGCGAAGACCTCCGGCTCGGGAGCCGCGAAGAGCTCGGTGACCGTTCCCTTGCGGTCGA
>Ga0075424_100002750_pt1 | contig 16222 bp, 14 predicted proteins | sample SoiMethybrSBSTD3_FD_75301 | JGI IMG/M metagenome (GOLD analysis project Ga0075424, IMG submission 75301) | Bulk soil microbial communities from a Populus tree surrounding site in Tennessee, USA - Soil MetaG P. TD hybrid SBSTD3 | ecosystem: Environmental > Terrestrial > Soil > Tree plantation...
GGACTAATTCTATGTTTTTGCTATTTTGTTCTTGGCTAATGCTCAGCCCTAGTGTAGGCTCACTCCTCAATTCGGGGTTGTTCCGATGGTTCACAAGGACGTGATGCACGCGGGAGAGCCGAGCATGACGATGGAGCACGGGAAGCCAGCGACGACGCCGACCGGGATGCCCGCCGCTCGGGGCCTCTACGATCCAGCCCACGAGCACGACGCCTGCGGCGTCGGGTTCGTCGTGGACATCAAGGGCAGGAAGTCGCACGCCATCGTGAGCCAGGCCCTCCAGGTCCTCAAGAACCTCCTCCACCGCGGGGCATGCGGCTGCGAGGTCAACACGGGCGACGGCGCGGGCATCCTGATCCAGATGCCGCATGCCTTCCTCGCCCGCGAGTGTGCCGCCCTCGGCTTCACCCTGCCCCAGCCCCGACACTACGGCGCGGGCATGGTCTTCCTGCCGAGGGACACCGCCCAGGCCGCGCGCTGCCGCGCCATGCTGGAAACGATCGCTGCGGAAGAGGGCCAGACCGTCCTCGGCTGGCGGCCGGTGCCCACCGACGACTCGCCGGTCGGCCCCAGCGCCCGCGCCGTCGAGCCCGTGTTCGAGCAGGTCTTCATCGCGCGCGCCTCCGGCATCTCCGACGCCCAGGCCTTCGAGCGCAAGCTCTACGTCATCCGCAAGCGCGTGGAGCACGCCGTGCGCCGCTCGGACATCGCGGACCGCGGCTCGTTCTACTTGCCGAGCCTCTCCGCCAACACCCTCATCTACAAAGGCATGCTCTCCGCGGACCAGATCGAGACCATGTTCCCCGACATCATGGATCCGCTCGTGGAGTCCGCGCTGGCCCTCGTGCACCAGCGCTTCTCCACGAATACCTTCCCGTCCTGGCCGCTGGCCCACCCGTATCGCTTCATCGCCCACAACGGGGAGATCAACACGCTGCGCGGCAACATCAACTGGATGCACGCGCGCGAGGCGATCTGCCGCTCCAATCTCCTGGGCGACGACCTCAAGAAGATCCTCCCCATCGTGGTGGAAGGCGGCAGCGACTCCGCCACCTTCGACAACGTGCTCGAGCTGCTCGTGATGGCGGGACGCCCCCTGCCCCTCGCCGTGCTCATGATGATCCCCGAGGCGTGGAGCGGGCACGAGTCCATGTCAACGCTGCGCAAGGACTTCTACGAGTATCACGGCTGCCTGATGGAGCCGTGGGACGGCCCCGCCTCCATCGCCTTCACCGACGGCACGGTGATCGGCGCCGTCCTCGACCGGAACGGTCTCCGTCCCTCGCGCTACTACGTGACCAAGGACGACCTCGTGGTCATGGCCTCCGAGGTCGGCGTCCTCGACATTCCCGCCGACCGCGTGCTCATCAAGGAGCGCTTGCATCCGGGGCGCATCTTCCTCGTGGACACCGCGCAGGGTCGCATCATCGACGACGGCGAGCTGAAGCACGCCTTCGCCACCCAGCACCCCTACGGCGAGTGGCTGGCCGCCCATCTCAAGCCACTGGAGACGCTGCCCGAGCCGCCGGAGATGCCGGAGCCCGACCACGCCACCGTCCTCGAGCGCCAGCAGGCCTTCGGCTATACGCACGAGGATCTCCGCCTCCTCCTCGCCCCCATGGCCAACGCGGGAGAGGAGCCCATCGGCTCCATGGGCACGGATACCTCGCTCGCCGTGCTCTCCGATCGGCCACGGCTGCTCTACGACTACTTCCAGCAGCTCTTCGCCCAGGTGACGAACCCGCCGCTCGACGGCATCCGCGAGGAGCTGGTGACCCAGATCGCCACCACCATCGGCCCCGAGGGCAATCTCCTCGAGCCCACCCCGGAGGCCTGCCGGCAGCTCAAGCTCAAGACGCCCATCCTCGACAACGTGGAGCTGGCGCGCATCCGACACGTGGACCTGCCCGGCTTCCGGGCGACCACCGTGCCCATGCTCTTCGAGGTCTCGCGCGGGCCCGGAGCGCTCGCCGAGGCCATGGACGACCTCTGCCGCCGCGCGAGCGAAGCGGTGGAGGCGGGCTGCACCTATCTCATCCTCTCTGATCGCGGAGTCGATCGCGAGCACGCGCCCATCCCTGCCCTCCTCGCCACCGCGGGCGTGCACCATCACCTGATCCGCGAGGGCAAGCGCGTCAAGGTCGGGCTCATCATCGAGACGGGCGAGCCGCGCGAGGTGCACCACATGGCTCTCCTCCTCGGGTACGGAGCGGGCGCCATCAATCCCTACCTCGCCTTCGAGACCCTCGACGACATGATCCGCCAGGGCATGCTCCCCACCCTCGACCACAAATCGGCGGTGAAGCACTACATCAAGGCGCTCAACAAGGGCGTGCTCAAGGTCATCTCGAAGATGGGCATCTCGACCATCCAGTCGTACCGGGCGGCCCAGATCTTCGAGGCCATCGGGCTCGAGAAGGCCTTCGTGGACCGCTACTTCACCTGGACGGCCTCGCGCATCGGCGGCATCGGGGTGGACGTGGTGGCCCGCGAAGTGCTGGCCCGCCACCAGCGCGCCTTCCCCGAGCGGCCGGTGGGCGAGCCCGAGCTCGAGTGGGGCGGCGAGTACCAGTGGCGGCGCGACGGCGAGTACCATCTCTTCAACCCCGACACCGTCTTCAAGCTCCAGCACGCCACGCGCTCGAAGCAGTTCACGATCTTCAAGGAGTACACGGACCTCGTCAACCGCCAGAGCGAGCACCTGGCCACGTTGCGCGGGCTCTTCACCTTCAAGCCCGTGGACCATCCCGTGCCCCTCGAGGAGGTCGAGGCCGTCGAGGCCATCCTCAAGCGCTTCGCCACCGGAGCCATGTCCTACGGCTCCATCGGGCTCGAGGCCCACGAGACCCTCGCCATCGCCATGAACCGGATGGGCGGGAAATCGAACACGGGCGAGGGCGGGGAGGATCCCGCCCGCTACGTCCGCGACGCCAACGGGGATTGGCGGCGGAGCGCGGTGAAGCAGGTCGCCTCCGGGCGCTTCGGAGTCACCAGCGAGTATCTGATCAACGCCGACGAGCTCCAGATCAAGATGGCCCAGGGTGCCAAGCCGGGCGAGGGCGGCCAGCTCCCCGGTCACAAGGTCTACCCGTGGATCGCCAAGGTGCGGCACGCCACGCCGGGGGTGGGTCTCATCTCCCCGCCCCCGCATCACGACATCTACTCGATCGAGGACCTCGCCCAGCTCATCCACGATCTCAAGAACTCGAACCCGCGTGCGCGCATCAGCGTGAAGCTGGTGGCCGAGGTGGGGGTGGGCACGGTGGCGGCGGGCGTGGCCAAGGCCCACTCGGACGTGGTGCTCATCTCCGGCCACGACGGGGGCACGGGAGCGGCGCCGCTGACCTCCCTCAAGCACGGCGGAGTCCCCTGGGAGCTGGGGCTCGCGGAGACGCAGCAGGTCCTCGTCATGAACAAGCTGCGTGACCGCATCATCGTGCAGACCGACGGGCAGCTGAAGACGGGCCGCGACGTGGTCATCGCCGCTCTGCTCGGGGCGGAGGAGTACGGCTTCTCCACCGCGCCCCTCGTGGTCATGGGCTGCATCATGATGCGCGTCTGTCATCTCAACACCTGCCCGGTGGGCATCGCCACCCAGGACCCCAAGCTGCGCGCGAAGTTCTCGGGCAAGCCGGAGTTCGTGGAGACCTTCTTCCACTTCATCGCGGAGGAGATCCGCGAGCACATGGCAAGCCTGGGCTTTCGCACCATGGACGAGATGATCGGGCGCTCCGATCTCCTCGACGTGCGCCGGGCGGTGGAGCACTGGAAGGCGCGCGGGCTCGACTACTCCGCCATCCTCCGACGGCCCGAGGCCGGCCCCGAGGTGGCCGTGCGCAAGGTCGTCGACCAGGATCACGGGCTCGAGAAGTCGCTCGACCTGACGACGCTGGTACCCCTCTGCCGGCCCGCCCTGGAGCGACGCGAGCAGGTCGACATCCGCCTGCCCATCCGCAACGTGAACCGCACGGTGGGGACCATCCTCGGCTCCGAGGTGACACGGGCGCACGGCCGCGACGGTCTCCCCGACGACACCATCCGCGTGTACTTCTTCGGCTCGGCCGGCCAGAGCTTCGCCGCCTTCGTGCCGCGGGGTATCACCCTCACCCTCGAGGGCGATGCCAACGACTACGTGGGCAAGGGCCTCTCCGGGGGCAAGATCGTGGCGTTCCCGCCGCGTGAGTCCACCTTCACCGCGGAGGCCAACATTCTCGTGGGCAACGTGGTGCTCTATGGGGCTACCAGCGGCGAGGCCTACTTCCGCGGGGTGGCCGGGGAGCGCTTCGCCGTGCGCAACAGCGGCGCCCTCGCGGTGGTGGAAGGGATCGGCGACCACGGCTGCGAGTACATGACGGGCGGCCGGGTGGTGGTCATCGGGGGCACCGGACGCAACTTCGCGGCGGGAATGTCGGGCGGCATCGCCTACGTCCTCGACGAGGCGGGCGACTTCCGGACCCGTTGCAACACGGGCATGGTCGATCTCGAGCCGCTGGTGGACGTGGAGGACGTGGAGCTCGTGAAGGATCTCCTGTCCCGCCACATCCGCTACACCCAGAGCCCGGTGGCCGCGCGCCTCCTCGTGAACTGGGAGGCGACGCGGGAGCGCTTCGTGAAGATCATGCCGCGCGACTACAAGCGCGTGCTCCAGGCCATCAAGAAGGCCGAGGAGACCGGCATGTCGGTGGACGACGCCGTGATGGCCTCGGCCCACGGCTAGGCGAGCGCATGGGCAAGATCACCGGCTTCCTCGAGATCAAGCGCGAGACGCCCGCGCGGCGCCCCGTGGCCGAGCGGGTCCACGACTGGCAGGAGGTCTACCTCCCCTTCGAGAGCGAGAAGCTCCAGAAGCAGGGGGCGCGCTGCATGGACTGCGGCATCCCCTTCTGCCATCAGGGCTGTCCGCTGGGCAACCTGATTCCCGACTGGAACGATCTCGTCTACCGCGACCGCTGGCGGGAGGCGCTCGACCGGCTCCACGCCACCAACAACTTCCCGGAGTTCACCGGCCGGCTGTGCCCCGCGCCCTGTGAGGGCTCCTGCGTCCTCGGCATCAACGACGATCCCGTCACCATCAAGCAGGTCGAGGTGGGGATCATCGAGCACGCCTTCGACGAGGGCTGGGTCGACGCGACTCCGCCCGCGGTGCGCACGGGCAAGACGGTGGCGGTCATCGGCTCGGGCCCGGCCGGTCTCGCCGCCGCCGAGCAGCTGAACCGCGCGGGGCACGCCGTCACCGTGTTCGAGAAGGCCGACCGCATCGGGGGCCTCCTGCGCTACGGCATCCCCGAGTTCAAGATGGAGAAGCGCTTCCTCGACCGCCGGCTCCAGCTCATGGAAGCCTCCGGCATCGTCTTCAAGACGGGCGCCCATGTGGGGGCGACCATGCCCGTGAGCACGCTGCGCTCGGAGTTCGACGCGGTGGTCCTCGCGGGAGGCGCGGAGTGGCCGCGCGATCTACCCATTCCCGGGCGGGAGCTCGACGGCATCCACTTCGCCATGGACTACCTCATCCTGCAGAACCACCGCTCCCAGGGCGACACCGTGCCTGAGGCGTCCTTCATCACCGCCCGGGACAAGCACGTGGTCATCATCGGGGGCGGCGACACGGGCGCGGACTGCCTCGGCACCGCCCATCGCCAGGGCGCACGCTCGGTGATCCAGTTCGAGATCCTGCCCCGGCCGCCTCAGCAGCGCGATCTCGCGACCAACCCGTGGCCGCTCTGGCCCAACATCTTCCGCGTGTCCTCCGCCCACGAGGAAGGGGGCGCGCGCGAGTACTCCGTGAACACCACGCATTTCACGGGAGTCGGCGGGCGGGTGACCACGCTCCACGCGGTGCGGGTGGAGATGGTCACTGAGGGGGGACGCACGAGCTTCCGGCCGCTGCCGGGGACGGAGTACCAGCTCGAGGCCGATCTCGTGCTGCTCGCCATGGGCTTCCTGGGCCCGCGGCGCGAGGGCCTGCTCACGGAGCTCGGCGTCAAGCTCACGGATCGCGGGAACGTGTGGCGGGACGCGAACTGGATGACCAGCGTCCCCGGCGTCTTCACGGCGGGCGACATGCAGCGCGGCCAATCGCTGATCGTGTGGGCCATCGCGGAGGGCCGGAGCGCCGCGCGCGGCGTCGATCTCTACCTGATGGGGAAGAGCGAGCTCCCCGCCCCGCTCCGCTGATGCCCCTCACCACCGCCGAGCGCGAGGCCCTCATCCGGCGCTATGCGGACGGCCCGGCCCGCCTCAAGGCCGCGCTCGCCGCCGTGCCGCCCGAGGCGATGCAGTGGCGCCCCAAGCCCGGGGAGTGGTCGGCCCACGAGGTGATCGTGCACTGCGCCGATTCGGAGACCAACGGGGCGGCGCGCATCCGCTACGTGGTGGCGGAGCAGGATCCCGTGGTCCTGGGCTACGACGAGGCCGAGTGGGCGCGGCGCTTCGACTATCACGCGCATCCCCTCGCGCCCGCCCTCGCTCTCGTGGAGACCGTGCGCGCGAACACGGTCGCCCTCCTGCGGCGCCTGCCCGAGGGGGCGTGGCAGCGCGTGGGACGGCACACCGAGTCAGGTCGCTACGGTGCGGAGGACTGGCTCGCCATCTACGCGGAGCATCTCGAGGTGCACGCGCGCCAGATCGAGGCGAACGTGGCGGCCTGGCGCGCCCGCGCTACTTCGCGGGAGTAACCCAGACGTACCAGCCGCCGAAGTCCGGCGTCATCTGGATGGCCTTCCCCTTCGGTCCGTCGTAGTAGAGCAGCGTGCCGCTCGTGAGGTGATCGAGCTCGAAGCGCGCTCCCTCGCTCCCGTTGACGGTGACGGTGCCCCACTGCCAGTTCGGTCCCCAGGTCGCCACGAGGGAGCCGTCGGGATTGATGGTGAGGAAGTAGAACTGGGGCGGCCCCATCCCCACCGCGATCGTCCCCTGCCACTTGCCCACGAGCGGCCCGATGGTGTTGAGCCGCTGCGGCGGGGCCGAGGCGCAGCCCACGAGCAGCGCGGCGAGCACGAGCACGGCGGTCGCGCGAGCGCTGCGGGCGATCATCGGAGCGGGCTCTGCCAGAGCGCGTGGCCCACGAAGAAGGGGCCGAGGCTCGCCATGTATTCCGAGGTCTGGGCCGTCTTGCGCATGGCCTGCACGAGGTGCGAGAGCGGCTGGAGCTCGCGCCCCACCAGCCCGATCAGGAAGTCATTGTCGTGGGTGTCGAGCCCGTGGCAGGCGAGGCGGATGTCGTGGGCGAGGTCGGCCTCGCCGTAGGCGCGACCGATGGTGCCGTGCTCACGCAGGATCGTCCCCTGCTCCTGGGCGGAGAGCTTGGCGAAAGCCCCGGTGCGGCGCAACGGATACCAGACCGCCCAGGGCCAGTCGGGGTTGAGCACGGTGCGCCGGGGACGGTGGAGGAGCCAGTCGTCCAGGTCCTGCTCGTAGCCGCTCGCGTAGCTCCGGCCGATCATGGCGAGGGCGGGCTTCGGCACGAGCGCGCCGAAGGGCTCGGCACCCAGTACCTCGCGCAGCCGCGTCACGAAGAAGGCCGGATCCTCCGCGACGCTGAGGACGCCGACTCCGCGCGCGTCGTGCAGATCGGCGTAGAGCACGGCGTCGACCTGACTCCGCTCGAGGGCGCCCACGAGGGCCTTGGGATCCGAGCATCCCCCGAAGGCCTGGAGCTGCATGAAGAGCCGTCGGCTCGAGCGCTGGCCGTTGGCGCCGCGCTCGTCGACGTCCACCTTGACCGCCGGAGACCCGTCGTGGGGGGAAGCGCTCATGCCGGTTACCCTCCGCGCGTGTGCATCTCGAGATGCGGCTTCGCCTTGAGCTCGGTGATCTGGACCAGGGGCTGCCGGTCCTTGAGGAGCAGCCGCTCTTCGGCCCCGCGGTCTCGCCGGCCCTGCCAGGCCGAGCGGATCAGCGAGGCCAGCTCGTCCTTTGTCCCGCCATCCCTCAAGGGCTTTCTCAGGTCGAGACCGGTGGTGGCGTAGAGGCAGAGCAGCCACTGGCCGTCGGCGGTGAGGCGGCTCCGGTCGCATGCGCTGCAGAAGGGCGCGGTGGTCGAGGAGATGATCCCGAATACGAGGCCGTCGGGGAGCCGGTAGCGGTCGGCGGGGGCCGACGACTCCTCCACGACGGGCTCGATCCGGCCGTAGTGCTCGCTCAGGCGCTCGAGCATCTCCGCGCGCGAGACGACCTTGTCCATGGACCAGCGGGTCGCCCCGCCCACGTCCATGTATTCGATGAAGCGGAGCTCCGCGGAGGCCTTGCGAGCGAACTCCAGAAGGTCGACCAGCTCGTCGTCGTTCACCCCGCGCATCACCACCGTGTCGAGCTTGAGTCCCGGCCAGTCCATGGCGCGCACGGTCTCGATCCCTTCGAGGACCTGATGGAACGAGTCGCGCCGGGTCAAGCCGAGGAAGCGCTCCGGGCGAAGGGTGTCGAGGCTCACGGTGACGCGATGCAGCCCGGCATCCCGGAGTGCCCGGGCCTCCTGGGCGAGGAGGATACCATTGGTGGTGATGGCGAGATCGCGGATGCGCGGCTCGGAGGCGATCATCTTCACGAGCCGCGAGAGATCCCGCCGGAGCAGCGGCTCGCCGCCCGTGAGCCGCACCTTGTCCACGCCCAGGTCCGCGAAGACGTCGATGAGCCGCGTGACCTCCTCGAAGGTGAGGATGTCCCCCCGGGGCAGCCACGCGTATTCTTCCTCGGGCATGCAGTAGCTGCAGCGGAGATTGCAGCGGTCCGTGACGGAGAGCCGCAGGTTCCGGAGCGGCCGACCGAAGCGATCGACGATCACGGCAGCTCCACGTACACGCGGCCATCCTCCACCGAGGCGGGGAAGCAGGTCATCCTCACTGCGGGGTTGTTGGCGTTGGCCCCCGTCTTCACGTCCCAGCGCCAGCCGTGCCATGGGCAGACGGCCACGCTGCCCTCCAGATCACCCTCGCCCAGCGGCCCCCCGCGGTGCGGGCAGGAGTTGTCGAGGGCATAGAAGGTCCCGTCCACGTTGAACAGGGCCAGCGCCTTCCCTTGCGCGTCGACCACGCGCCCCTCCCCCGCAGGAATGTCCACCGCCGACGCCACGAGGACGCGCGCGCTCATGCCGTCACCGTATCCGCGAGGCCAGCGCGTTGCCATTCCTTGAGCAGGCCCGCCTTCTTCACGCCCACGTCGAAATGGTCCCACGGCATGATCTCGTCCGCCGCCCGCTCGCGGCGCGTGTAGAAGGCGGCGTCGCCCGGCCACTCCCGCAGGGCCCGCCGCCAGTCGCCCTCGAGAGCGGCGGCAAGCTCCAGGAAGTCCCCCACCCGTCGGTCGCCCCGCGCGAGGAGCGCCTGCAATCCCGCCTCGCGCGGATTCTCATGCACCACCCGCACCTGGAGCCGGCCCGCCCCGCTCTTGATCACCTCGAGCTTGGTCTCGAGATCGCGCGGCTCGTCGAAGGCCGCCCACTGGAAGGGCGTCCACGGCTTGGGCACGAAGGAGGAGACGGAGAGGGTGAGCTTGCCGAAGGGATGGCCGTCCGGCCCCGGCACGCGGAGCCGCTCCAGCATGCGGCGGGCGAGGTCGACGATGGCCTCCACGTCTCCCATGGTCTCCGTGGGCTGGCCGATCATGAAGTAGCACTTGAGATTGGGGATGCCGTACTTCCGCAGGAGGTCGCAGGCGACGAAGATCTGCTCGTCGGTGATGACCTTGCGCACCACGCGGCGGAGGCGCTCCGTGCCAGCCTCTGGGGCCATGGTCAGGGTGCGGTGCCCGCCGCGTTGCAGGGAGGCGACGAGGTCCTCGGTGAGGCTGTCCGCCCGCAACGAGGAGATCGAGACCTCCACGCCGTACTCCTCGAGCATCTGCATCAGCTCTCCGATCCACGGGTAGTCGGAGACGCAGGCCCCGACCAGTCCCACCCGCTTCGATTCCTTGGCGATGGTGGCCACGGACTCGCGCAGCGCCTCCAGGCTGCGGTGGCGCACGGGACGGTAGACCTGGCCCTCGAGGCAGAAGCGACAGCCCCGCCCGCAGCCCTTGCCCACCTCGAGGAGGGCCATGTGACCGTACTCCGCCTTGGGCGTCTTGAGGAGCGACCGCGTCTCGAAGCGGTTCACGTCGCGAAGCCGGCGCTTGATCACCACGCGGGGGGCGGTGGGCTCGGTCGGCGCCACCGCCTCGATGGTGCCGTCACTCGCGTAGCTGACCTCGTAGGCGGCGGGTACGTAGAGGCCGGAGAGCGCAGCGAGCCTTCCGATCACCCGCGAGCGGAGGCCGTCCGGGCCCGCGGCCCGGCTCTCCGCGTAGGCGGCCACGATCTCGCCCACCAGCTCCTCCCCTTCACCCACCGCCACCGCGTCCATGAAGGGAGCGAGGGGCTCGGGGTTCGAGAAAGCGCAGACGCCTCCCATCAGCACGAGGGGATCGCGGGGGCCGCGAGCGGCCGTCCGAACGGGAATGCCCGCCATCCGGAGCAGGCGGAGCACGTTGATGTAGTCGCCCTCGTAGGTGACGGAGAAGCCGACGATGTCGAACTCGCGCAGGGACCGAAGCGACTCCAGCGAGAAGGGCTCGGCTCCCGTGCGCAGGAACTCGTCGAGATCCTCCGGGTCCGGGAAGAAGACGCGCTCGCAGACCGCGTCGGGCAGAGCGTTCAGCCGCTCGTACACGGTCTGGAACCCCAGGTTGGACATGCCCACCGCGTAGGTATTGGGATACACGAGGGCGACGGAGACGCGGCCACCCCAATCCTTGCGGACGACGCCGTCTTCAGACGCGAGGAGGGATTGGGCCTTTTTCTTGAGTTTCCACGACATGGGACGAGTCTACCACGCCGGATTGTCCGCGCCCGGGCCCGGACAACCTCGCCGGATGCGGGTGTACATCGCTATTGATGAGGGCGGGAAATCTTGAGATGCGCAAGTCCGAACCACTAACTCGCGACTGTCACGCTTCGAGCGCGGGCTACGCCCGCGCAATCCGCTTCTGGGGGGAGGTTCGGAAGGGGGGTGAAACCCCCCTCCGAATTAAACTCCCATGATCTGGACGTCGATGCTCCGCGAGCGCGGGCCGTCCAGCTCGGCGAACAGGATGGACTGGAAGCGGCCGAGGGAGAGCTCGCCGCCGCTGATGCCCACGGCCACGCTGCGGCCGAGGAGGGCGGCGCGGAGATGCGAGTGCGCGTTGCCGCGCTCGCAATCGGAGTAGCGCGGATCGTCGTGCCGGTACCCATCGTTCTCCGCCACCAGCGACTCGATCATGGACTTGAGGTCCTCGACGAGGGCGCCCTGGAACTCGTTGACGAAGAGCGCGCAGGTCGTGTGCAGCGAGTTCACGAGGAGGATGCCCTCCTTGATGTCGGCACTCAGCATGACGTCACGAATCGTCTTCGTGATGTCCAGGATCTGCGTCCGGTGCTCGCTCAACATCGTGAACGTCTTGCGCGCGACCTTGAGGGTCTGCACCGTCGTCTCCCCCGTCATCCCGGGCGTCTCACCCCTGCCGCACCCGTGTTGAGGTTCACCGCGTTGCTGGTGCCGAGGGGGGGACTCGAACCCCCACGGCCCATCAGGGCCAGCGGATTTTAAGTCCGCGGCGTCTCCCAGTTCCGCCACCCCGGCGCCTGCGGCGCCCGCCTACCTGCGATGGAGGCGGCGAGCGGATTCGAACCGCTGAATAGAGGTTTTGCAGACCTCCGCCTTAGCCACTTGGCTACGCCGCCACATAATTCAACAGGGGCCCGACCGATCCCGAGCCCCCGCCTGGAGATAATGGAGCGGGAAACGGGATTCGAACCCGCGACCCCAACCTTGGCAAGGTTGTGCTCTACCACTGAGCTATTCCCGCAAATCAAATCTATCGGCCGCAAATAGTGCACCGATTCCCAAGTACCCGACGGAGTGTAACAAACGGGCTACCGGAGTGTCAACTTACGCGGGTTTGGGAAGCCCCTGCCGGAGGTACTTGGCCGCTTCCTCGGGCGGCGTGGGATTGATGAAGAATCCCGTCCCCCACTCGAACCCCGCCACCCTCGTGAGCCGGGGGCTGATCTCGAGGTGCCAGTGGAAGTGATCGAGGGTTGGCGTCTTGAGCGGCGCCGAGTGCAGGCTCATGTTCCAGGCCGGCCGGCCGAGCACGCTGTCCATCCGCCGGAGCACCTCGCGGAGCACGCGGGAGAGCGCAGCGGGATCGACGCCGTCGATGTCCTCGTAGCTCGAACGGTGCGCCTCGGGCAGTATCCACGTCTCGAAGGGGAAGCGTGGCGCATACGGGCAGAGGGCGACCAGGCCCTCCTCGGCGAGGACGAGCCGTCCTCCCCGGCGCGTCCTCCCCTGCATCTCCTGGCGGATCATGTCGCACCAGATGCACCGCTTCTTGATGCGGAAGTGGCGGAGGGCGCCCTCCAGCTCCTGCTCCACGGCCAGGGGCACAATGGGGGTGGCGATGAGCTGGGAGTGCGGATGCTCGAGCGACGCGCCCGCCGCCTCCCCGTGGTTCTTGAACACGCTCACGTACTCGAAGCGCGTGTCCTTCTGCAGGTCGATCATGCGCTGCCGCCAGGCCTCGAGCACGGCGGCGATTCCGCTCTCCGAGAGCTCGGGCATGGACGTCGTGTGGTCCGGCGTCTCGATGATGACCTCGTGCGCCCCGATCCCGTTCATCCGGTCGTAGACCCCGTCGCCCGCCGGCTCGAGATCGCCCTCGATCCGGAGCGCGGGGAACTTGTTGGGCACCACGCGGATCTGCCAGCCGGGTCCATTCGGCGACGTGCCGGGCTCGCGCACGGCGAGGATCTCCTCGGGCGTGCGCGACTCCTGACCCGGGCAGAAGGCGCACGGGCCCATACTCTGGGGACGCACGGGCGAGGAGGCGAAGTCGGAGGGGCGCCGGGAGCGCTCGGTGGAGATGATCACCCAGCGTCCGACCACGGGATCGCGTCTGAGCTCAGGCACGGACGGCGTGCTCCTCCTCGGGACGCGGCTCGCGGGCGAGCAGCGAGGCGAGCGCCTCCCGCACCGGCTTGCCCTCGAACAGCACGGCCGAGACCTCGTCGCAGATCGGCATGTTCACCTCGGCCCGCCGGGCGCGGATCCGTGCCGAGTTCACCGTGCGCACGCCTTCCGCGACCATGCGCGTCGCCCCTTCCGCCTCCGCGAGCGTGCGGCCGCCTGCCACGGCGAGACCGAGGCGGTGATTGCGGCTCTCCGCGCCCGTGCACGTGAGCACGAGATCGCCGAGCCCCGCCAGGCCCGCAAGCGTCGCCGCCTGGCCACCCGAGGCAAGGGCGAGCCGGCCGATCTCCGTGAGGCCGCGCGTGATGAGCGCGGCCCGCGCGCTCTCGCCGAGGCCGAGACCGTCGGAGAGTCCGGTGGCGATGGCCATCACGTTCTTGAGCGCGCCGCCGATCTCCACCCCCACGAGATCGCGATTCGTGTAGAGGCGGAAGGCGGGAGCGGTCAGGCGCTCCTGGAGCTGGCGCGCCACCGCGGCGTCCGTCGAGGCGACCACGAGGGCAGCTGGCTTCCCGTTCGCCACCTCTCGCGCGAAGGACGGCCCGGAGAGCGCGGCCACGGGGTGCCTCGGGAGCAGCTCCGTGAGGAGCTCGGACATGCGCAGTGCGGTTCCCGGCTCGAATCCCTTGGTGGCCGAGAGCACGGCGGCTCTGGGCGGCACCGCGCGGGCCATCGGCGCGACGGTGGCGCGCACGAAGTGCGAGGGCACGGCCACGACGACGAGATCGGCGCCGCGGAGCGCCTCCGCGTGATCGCTGGTGATCCGGACGCCCGGCGGAAGCGCGATCCCGGGGAGATAGCGCGGGTTCTCGCGGGTCGTCTGCATGGCGGAGACGAGGGAGACGTCGCGTCCCCAGAGCCGCACGGATCCGCTGCGGCGGGCGATCTGGATCGCCAGCGTCGTGCCCCAACTCCCCGCTCCGAGCACCGCCACCTCGGAGTCCGTGGTCATCATGCGGCGGGCGCCCGCTCCCCCAGCCGGGGCTCCGTGCCCGAGAGCAGGCGGCGGAGGTTGGCGTGATGCCGCCACATGATCAGCGCGGCCGCGCAGCCCGCGGCGGCCGCGTAGATGCGCAGGTAGCCGAAGAGCCACACGCTGACCGCCATGGTGACGCAGCCCACGATGGAGGCGAGCGACACGTAGCGGAAGGCCAGCGTGAGAGCGAGCCAGATCACGACGGCGGGGAGGACGGCCTTGGGAGTGAGGGCGAGGAAGGCTCCGAGCCCCGTGGCCACACCCTTGCCGCCCTTGAAGCGCAGGAAGACCGGCCAGCAGTTGCCCACGATGGCGAGCACGGCGCCCGCCGCACCCCACGACGGCTCCGGCCCCAGCACCTCGGCCGCGCGCACCGCGAGATAGCCCTTGAGCACGTCGCCCAGCAGCGTGGCGATGGCGGGGACCGGCCCCAGCGTGCGCAGCACGTTGGTGGCGCCGATGCTGCCGCTTCCCTTGGCGCGGATGTCGAAGCCCCCCGCCAGGCGCGTGATGAGGAACCCCACCGGGATGGAGCCGATCAGGTACACGACGATCAGGCCCAGCGCTCTCACGGCCAGCGCTCCTGGTCCTTGATGATGGCGCGTGGGCCCGCCTTGAGGAAGAACCGGTAGAAGTAGTCGGCGCCGGACAGGACGGTGAGACCCAGCATGACCCACAGGGCGGCCACGGAGAGGAGATGAAAGGGCACGTACTCCGGCGGCACGCCCCGCTCGAGGATCAGGATGGTGATGCCCACGTATTGCGACACCGTCTTGAGCTTGCCGAAGGACGAGGCGGGCACCACCACGCCCATGGACAGGGCGACCCCGCGCAGCCCCGTCACCGCGAGCTCCCGGCCGATGATGACCATGGCCATCCATGCCCGCACCATGTCGACCTGCACGAGGGCGACGAGGGCGGCGGCCACGAGCAGCTTGTCCGCCACGGGATCGAGGAGCGTACCGAAGCGTGTCACCTGGTTTCGTCGGCGGGCCATGGTGCCGTCCAGCCAGTCGGTGAGCGAGGCGGCCACGAAGATCACCGCGGCGATCAGCACCCGCACGCGGTCGGAGGAGATGACGAAGACGATGATGAGGGGGACGAGGACGATGCGGAAGAGCGTGAGGGCGATGGGGAGATTGATGGGAAGGCTCATCATGTGGCACCGGGCCCGAAACCACGGCCCGTCCGAGTATCGGCCTCGCCGGCGGCCCAAGTCAAGGAATGGGAGCCCAGGACGATGGCCCCCGCCACGATCTCCGGCACGAGGGAGGCCACGTCGATGCGCACGCAGACCTCGAGATCGGCGGCGCGCCCGCGCCGGTGGAGCTGGCGCGCCCACGCCGCGTCCTGCTTCAGGCGCTCCGGCGCCGTCCCGTAGACGATCCCCAGGCTGTGCGCGGCGCGCGCGGCGTCCGTGAGCTTCGCCTCTGGGTTTGCCCGCAGCACTCCCGCCACGAGTAGCCCCGCGCACACCGTGTCCTCGAGGGAGAAGCGTCCCTGCTCGCCCGCGCAGAGCACGGTGAGGTCGCGGCGGCGAGCGACCGCCCACTGCGCGGCCGCCCCCGCGTTGGTCAGGGCGGCGAGAGCGGCCGCCGCCGCCTCGCCCGCCTTGAGCATGGCTCGGGTGCCGTTGGTGGTGGTGAGGATGAGCGTGCGTCCTCCCACACGCTCCGGCGTGCAGTCGAGCGGGGAGTTGCCGAGATCGAAGCCGTCGATGGGATCGCCGCCGCGCTCGCCGGCCAAGAGCACGGGGGAGGGCGCCAAGGACGCCGCCCGCTCGCGCGCCGCCGCCTCGCTCGCCACGGGGATGACGCGCGTGCAGCCCGCCTCGAAGGCGGCCACCACCATGCTGGTCGCCCGGAAGACGTCCACCACCAGCGCCACCCGCCCGGCGAGCTCGAGCTCCGGGAACTCACCCGGCATCAGCGCCACGTGCACCTGCATGCCCGGTCGGAGCCTACCGGCTGCGGTCGCGGAGAGCGCGAATCTTCAGGCGGAGCGCGTTGAGGTTGATGAAGCCCTCGGCGTCCTTCTGCCGGTAGACGCGGTCGGCTTCGAAGGTGACGAAGTCCGTGCGGTAGAGGGAGCGCGGAGAGCGGCGCCCCGCCACGGTGACCGTGCCCTTGTAAAGCTTGAGCCTGACCGTGCCCGTGACGTCGCGCTGCACCTGGTCGATGAGCCCCTGGAGCGCCTCGCGCTCGGGGGCGAACCAGAAGCCGTAGTAGATCATCTCCGCGTAGCGCGGCACGAGGGAGTCGCG
>Ga0075424_100002752_pt1 | contig 16220 bp, 6 predicted proteins | sample SoiMethybrSBSTD3_FD_75301 | JGI IMG/M metagenome (GOLD analysis project Ga0075424, IMG submission 75301) | Bulk soil microbial communities from a Populus tree surrounding site in Tennessee, USA - Soil MetaG P. TD hybrid SBSTD3 | ecosystem: Environmental > Terrestrial > Soil > Tree plantation...
GTTGTAGCCGATCGTGTCGACGTTGAGCGTGTCGCCTTCCCACCACCCGATCGAATGACCGTAGTAGCTCGGCGTCAGATTCGTCGGATGCGTCCGGCCGTCCATGTAAACGGTGCGATACGTGTGCGGACCGCCGATGTCGAAGATGAAGAGGCGATCGAGCTCGGGCAAGTCGACGAACTCGACGCCGTACGGTGTGAGGAACTGCCGCGCGACTCCCGACGGCTTGCAACGCGTGTGCGGTTCCAACTCGTTCTTCTGGCGATCGTCGAACACCGCTTTCGCCCACGGCTGAAACGGCGTGTCCTTCGCCGGTTTGATCGGGTCGCTGATGCCGAAGACCGGCAGCCACACACCCTTGTCCTTGATGTTCGCGCCTCCGAGGAGGGCGCGTCCCTGGGCGTCGCGCGGCGCGGGCCCAGGCGGGGGGCCGGCGTTGCGTCCGCGGCCACGACCACCACCGCCGCCGCCGGCATTCACGCCGCCGACGACGTCCTGCGTGCCGCCTTGGCCATCGCCGCGGCCAGCGCCGCCGCGACCTGCGCCACCGCCGCGTCCGGCTGGTGCGCCGTCCTGCTGTTGTGCCACGAGTGCGGCCGCCGAGATGATCGCGGCCAGAAATACGAAGCCTGTCAGTCGCCTGAGATTCATAACATCAATCTATTACCAAAACCTTGACACGCCAAGGTCACCAGCGTATACACGTTGCGTCCAGAGAAGCCAATTTCGCCTTGCGAAGAGCGAGGTGTCTCTCTGGACGGCGTAAGCGCCCCTGGCGCCAGACGCATTGTATACAGCGCAACTCTCACGGGGCGGGGCACAACAGGGAGGTCGGCATGCGACGTGTGATGAGAACCATGGTGATGATCACCGCGGTTCTCCTGGTACCGGCGGTACTCTACGCGCAACAGGCACAGGCCACAATCGCGGGTGTGGTGAAGGATGCGTCCGGCGCCGTGCTGCCGGGCGTGTCTGTCGAGGCAGCGAGCCCGGTGCTGACAGAGAAAGTGCGATCGGTGATCACCGATGGAACCGGACAGTACCGCATCGTGGCGCTGCCACCGGGAACCTACACCCTCACGGTTTCACTGCAGGGCTTCAACACCGTCAAGCGCGAGGGCATCGAGCTGAGCGGCGCGCTGACGGCGACCGTCGACGTCGATCTCCGAGTTGGCTCGCTGCAGGAAACGGTCACCGTTACCGGCGAATCGCCGATCGTCGACACGCAGAGCGCCCGTCGTCAGCAGGTGATCGACGGCGATGTGCTCCAGGCGATTCCGACGTCGCGTTCCTATAACAACGTGCTGCAGCTCGTGCCCGGCGTTGTCGCCGGTGACGGACAGGTGCAGCTGCGTCCCGCGATGCTGCTGTTCACGGCGCATGGCGGCAATGCGGAAGACGGCCGCTTGACGGTCGATGGGATCAACACCGGCGCGTCGCGCGGCGGCGCCGGCGTGTCGGGCTACATCCCCGACATGCAGAACACCGCCGAAGTCACCTTCACGATCTCCGGCAATCTCGGCGAAGCCGAAACCGGCGGACCGCAGATGGCCGTGATTCCGAAGTCGGGCGGCAACTCCCTGACCGGCTCGTTCTTCGTGTCCGGCCTGAACGACAAGATGCAGGGCACCAACTTCGACGCCGATCAGCTGCGCGTGCTTGCGGCGCCGGCGAAGTCACTTCTGCTCCGCGACTATCAGGGGTCGGTCGGCGGGCCGATCAAGAAGGACAAGATGTGGTTCTTCTTCAACCATCGCGGCGTCGATTTCGCCGACGCGCAGCCGGGCATCTTCGCCAACAAGTTCGCCGGCGATGCCAGCAAGTGGAGCTACTCGCCCGACTTCAGTCACCAGGGACGCATCGATCAGAAGCGGCGGATCTTCGCATTGCGACTGACGACGCAGATCAGTCCCAGGAACAAGCTGTCGCTCTTCTGGGATGAGCAGCCGCAGTGCAGCGGCGCCGCGTGGACCGGCAACGACGGGTGCATGTCGAACAAGGATGGCTGGATCTACGGCGGCAGCCAGGTCAACGGCTTCTTCGGTGCCGGACCGAACTCGCCGGAGACGGGCGACTACGCCAGCACGCACCAGAAGGTGCAGCAGGCGAAGTACACCGCACCAGTCACCAACAGATTGCTCCTCGAGGCCGGGTTCGGAACCTACATCTCGCAGTGGGGTTACACGGAGCGGCCCGGGAACGTGACGAGGAGTCTGGTGCGCGCGCAGGAGGCGCAGGCGCAGATCTTCGACCGCGCCACGGGAAATCGAATCGCCGCGTGCACCGGCAGTCCCACCGACTGTCTGACAGTCGGCGGCAACTTGAAGTACCGCTCGTCGAACTGGCCCACCGGCTACATCTTCGCGCACACGTGGAACGCCGCTGCGAGCTACGTCACCGGCGCGCACAACATGAAGTTCGGATATCAGGGCGCGTTCCATCGCGACGACGACAACCTGTTCCCGACGATCAGCAACGACTCTCTGATGCAGTTCCAGTTCAACACACCGTGTGTGGCGAACCCGTGTCCGGCCGTTCCCATCGCCACGGGCATCACGTTGCAGTCTGGCGTGTTCACGCGAAAGGTGCGCACCGAGTACTACGCGTTCTACGGACAGGAGCAGTGGACCAAGAATCGCCTGACACTGCAGGGCGCGTTGCGCTTCGATCACGCGTGGAGCCACTTCCCTGGGCAGCAGATCGGACCATCGGTCACGGTTCCGACGGCGATCGTCCTGCCCGCACAGATTGGCATCAAGGGCTACAACGATCTCAGTCCGCGCGTCGGGGTGGCGTACGACCTGTTCGGCAACGGCAAGACATCGCTCAAGGGCAACATCGGGCGGTATCTGCATCCGGCGTCGAACCAGGGCCGTTACATCAATGCGAACCCGTCCGAGCTGGTGTCGACGATCACCACGCGCCCGTGGACGGATAACAACGGCAACTTCCAGGTGGATTGCGACGTCCTGAATGGCCAGCCCCAGGGCCCGACCACGACCGGTTCGATCGATACGTGCGGTGTGTTCAGCGATCTGAACTTCGGTCGGCCACGAGCCGGCACGAGGCTCGACGATTCGATCCTCGGCGGCTGGGGTGCACGTCCTTACGACTGGCAGTTCGGCGTCTCGGTGCAGCAGGAACTGATGCCGCGTGTGTCTGTTGAAGCCGGCTATTACCGGCGGTGGTGGCCCATCTTCACGACCGCCGATATCACCGACAACATCAACACGACGGCAGCCGATTACGCGCAGTTCGCCGTCTACGCGCCGGGCGATCCGCGGCTGCCGAATGGCGGCAACTACCAGGTGCCGGGCATCTACAACATCAACGCCGCAGCGTCGCTGGTCGTTCCCAGCAACGTCCAGAAAGCAGCGAATTCGTACGGCGCCTACACACGCTACTGGGATGGGTTCGACATCACCGCCCAGGCCCGGTTGAAGAACGGCGTCACGCTGCAGGGCGGTACCAGCACCGGACGGACGGTCGCCGACGCCTGCGAGTCGCGCGCCGTCGTACCGGAAGGTCTGACCGGCGGCCTCACCAACCCGTACTGCCGGCAGGTCGAGCCGTTCCTGACGACGTTCAAGGGCATCGCGACGTATCTGGTGCCGAAGATCGACGTCAACATCGCCGGCACGTTCTCGAGTCGGCCTGGCGTAGTGCTGTCGGCCAACGTGACCTACACGAACGCCGACATGTTGAACCCGGCGCGATCGACCCTCGGCAGGCCGCTCAACGCCGCGCCGACGATCACCGTGAACGTCCTCGAGCCGAACGTCATGTTCGGCGACCGCATCGATCAGCTCGATATCCGCATCGGGAAGGTCCTGCGCTTCGGAAAGTCGAGAACGAACATCAACCTCGACATCGTCAACGCGCTGAATTCGAACGACAACCTCGGATACAGCCCGACCTTCGGCGCCACATGGCCGGCGCCGACGAGCGTGCTGACGGCACGGCTGTTCCGCTTCAGCGCGCAGTACGAGTTCTAGCCACGAAGGACACGAAGGGCACGAAGAGTTAGGCCACGAAGGACACGAAGGGCACGAAGAGTTAGGCCACGAAGGACACGAAGGGCTCGACGTGGTAGGGCGGGTCGAAAGACCCGCCTCTACGACGTCCGCTATCATGCGTTTGTTGCGGCGGGTCTTGAGACCCGCCGTTACATCGCAATGCTCCGCACTCTCTTCTTTCTGATCGCTTGCACGGCCCTCTTCCTCTGGCCGTCGTCTGCTCACGCGCAAGGTAAAGATCAGTTCGTTCAAGGGCTCGTCGAATTCCTGAGCACAGTCGAAGGCACGCACGGCGACGAAGGCCCTGCGGTCGTGGCGTCCATCCAGTCGATGGCGGACGGACTCGCGCAGTGGAATGCGTTCGTCGCGCGCGTCGAATCCGGACTGGCGTCCGAGATCGGCGGTGCGCCGCCAGCAACAGCGGCTCGTATGCGCGGCGCCCTCGCCGCCGCATATCTCGATCGCGGGCGGCTTGGCGATGCGCTCGGTCAGCTTGATATGGCCGCGGCCCTCGATCCCTCGTCCGCCGACGTGCACGCGCTGCGCGGGCTGGTGCTGGAACAGTTGAATCGCCAGCGCGATGCCGCCGATGCCTACAAGAAAGCGTGGCAGTCGGATCGAACCAGTCCAGCACACGCGTATCGATTCCTTCGATCGTCGATCGACCCCGATGCTGCAGATGGAGCGGCGGCGCTCAAGATCCTGGTCGCCGCGATGAGCGATGGGCGCGCGTCGCCTCTTGCCTTTGCCACCAGCTCGCTTCTCGATGACGCCTCGGTACCGAGTCCCGAGTTCGCGCTGGCGCGATACGGCGGCGCGTTTGCGCTGATGCAGCAGGGCAAGTACGACGAGGCCGTGTCGCGTCTCCGCTCGCAAGCCGCAACCGACCCGCTCGTATTGGATGGCGCGATCAAATCCAGCGACGTGTCACAGGCGATCGCCGCGCTGAAGCGCGACGGCGGCGGTCAAGCGCTCGCGTCGCTGGCCGACGCCGTTCGCCGTCAGCCCACCTCGTCCGAGGCGCATCGCGTTCTCGGCATCGCCTACGCGAGCGCATCACAGACCGAGAAAAGCATCGACGCGCTGCGAATGGCCGTGCGTCTCGATGCCGGCAACGAGCGTGCGCGTCTCGCGCTGGCCGACGTGCTCGTCGCGTCGAACGACGCCGCTGCTGCGCGAGTGGTGCTCGCCGACACCGCGCGGGCGATCCCTGAATCGGGGCAGGCACTCTGGAAGCTCGGGCAAGTGCATCTGCAGTTTGGCGACGAGGCAAATGCGGTGCGATCGTTCGAGAGCGCGGCACGTCTCGCGCCGTTTGCCGGTGCAGGTTTGCTGCAGGCGGCGATCGGTCGCTTGTACAACAACCGACTCGACTTCGATGCCGCGGCAACCGCCTACGGCAAACGGATCACACTGACGCCGAATAACAGCGCCGCTCACCTCGACCTCGCCGACATCTACCGGGCTCAGGACAAGCTGGACGCGGCGTTCGCCGAGTCGCTCGTCGCTGCGCTGATCGATCCAGCGAGTGCCAGGGGCTTCGCGTCCATCGGACAGATTCACGCGGCGGCGGGCCGCGACGAGGATGCCGTAAGCGCATTGCGCAAGGCGGTGACGCTCGATGCCGCGCACCTCGAGGCGCATTACGCGTTGAGCCGCGCGCTCGCGCGTTTGAATCGCGCTGATGAAGCGCGCCGCGAGCTCGAGATCTTCGCGCAGCTCCAGTCGAAAGCGATGGCCGATGAGCGCCGGCGCTTCCAGGACAATCAGCTCAAGATCGACGAGACGTTGAAGAGCGGCGAGCCGAAGGATCGACGTCGGTGAGTCGGCTGGCGATTGCGACGCTGATCCTCGTGGCTGCGGCGTACGTCGGCGCGCAGCAGGTCGACAACACCGGCAGCCCCGTGACGTTTGCCAACGTCACTCAGTCGGCAGGCCTGTCCTTCACCAACATCAACGGCGCCAGCCGCGACAAGTACCTCGTCGAGACGATGGGCTCGGGCGCGTTGTTCTTCGATTTCGATGACGACGGATGGGTCGACCTGCTCCTCGTCGACGGCGGCTCCTATGCCGATCCCGCCGTCGCGGCGAAGGCGCGCCATCGTCTCTACCGCAATCTTGGAAACGGTACGTTCAGAGATGTGTCGGCGTCTGCGGGACTGATCAATCGCGAGTACGGCATGGGGGCGTGTGCGGGCGACGTCGACAACGACGGCCGCATCGATGTGTATGTGACCAACGCCGGCGCGAACACGCTCTACAAGAACATGGGCGGCGGCGTGTTCAGCGACGTCACGCGCGCGGCTGACGTGGGCCTGGCGTCGTGGAGCACCAGCTGCGCGTTCCTCGACTTCGATCACGATGGCGATCTCGATCTCTTCGTCGCCAACTATCTCGACGCGCCGAGGAGCATCAATCCCTTCTGCGGCGATCCGGAGCGCCGCGTGCGCGTGTATTGCCACCCGCTCAACTACAAGGGGCTGCCGAGCGTGCTGTATCGCAACGACGGTGGCGGCCGCTTCACCGACGTCAGCGCTGCCGCTGGCATCGCGAAGTACATCGGCAACGGCTTGGGCGTCGCGGTTGGCGACTACGACGACGACGGCTGGCCGGATGTCTTTGTCGCCAACGACAAGGTGCCGAACTTCCTGTTCCACAACGAGGGGAATGGGCGCTTCACCGAAGTTGGTCTCGCCGCCGGTGTGTCGGTGGCGAGAGACGGCAAACCTCGCGCGGGGATGGGCACAGAGTTCGCCGATTACAACGGCGATGGCCGGCTGGATCTGGTGGTGACCAATCACGAGTTCGAGACGCACAGTCTGTTTCGCAACGACGGTCACGGCCTGTTCACCGATGCGACGGTCGAGAGCGGCATCGGCCCGCCGACGCTGCCATACGTCGGCTTCGGCGTGGCGTTCGTCGACGTCGACAACGACGCGCAGCTCGATCTGGCGATCGTCAATGGCCATGTGATCGACAACACGGCGATGTTTCGCGCCGGGTCCACACACGGCCAGCGCAAACTGCTGCTGCGCAATACCAACGGAAGACGCTTCGCCGACGTCGGCCGTCAGGCGGGTGCGGGGTTCGCGCAGGACGGCGTGGGCAGGACACTCATCGCCGGCGACATCGACAACGACGGCGATGTCGATCTCCTCGTGACCAACAACGGCGGCGCACCGGATCTGCTGCGCAACGGCGGTGGCAATCGTCTCAACGCCATCGAGGTTCGCGCACTGTCGCGCGGGCGCGACGCGATCGGCGCGCGAATCACGATCACTGCCGCAACCCGGACGCTGATGCGCGAAGTGAAATCAGGGTCGAGCTATCTCGGGCAGAACGACTTGCGCGCGCACTTCGGCGTGGGCGCGTCGACGAACATCGATCGGATGGAGATCCGCTGGCCGAGCGGGCGCGTCGAGCGCATCGACAATCCGCCTGTCAATCACATCGTGACGGTAGAGGAAGGAAAGGGCGTCGCCAAGCGCGTGCCCTTTTCGAAGTCCGGCTGAAGCCGGACACTACGGCTATCTTCCGTTTCCACGCGAATTGACCCGTCGCGTGGTCTTTGCGGCCGGTGATGGTTGCCCCACGCGCGCCACGGCCCGTCCGCGGTTGTAGTCGGTCGCCACCGATTCCACCGAGTGCGTCAGTTCGGGATGCTGCGTCAGCATGCCCTCGATGCGGCGCACGGCCTGTCTCAGCACCGGCAGCCGTTTCTTGATCATCGTGTCGCGGTCGAGACGATTGGTGACGTCCGAGCAGTTCGCGGCGGCGACGATGCGCCCGTGCGGTCCGAAGATGGGGACCGACACCGACACGATGCCGTAGTCGAGCTCGTCCTGGATGGCGGCGAAGCCCTTGGCGCGCACCTCTTTGAGGATCTTGCGGATCGATGCCGGATCGGTGTCGGTGTGCTCGGTCAGCTTTCGGAAAGTGGCGCGCTTGAAATAGGCATCGATTGTCGCCTCCGGCTGGAACGCGAGCAGCACGCGTCCCATCGACGTCGGGTAGACCGGGTATCGCGATCCGGCGCCGGCCGTCAATCGAATGGCGCGGTTCAACGAGGCATGTGCGATGTAGACGATGTCGAGATCGTCGAGCACGGTGACCGACGAGCTGCCTCCGAGCTCGTTGACCACTTCCTGCAGGAACGGCTGCAGCACCACTTCGGCGTTGATGGCGCTCAGGTATCCCGAGCTGATGGCCAGAACCTTGGGCCGGAGCAGGAAGCGGCGTCCGGCGCGGCCGACGTAGCCAAGCATTTCGAGCGTGTGCAGCGACCGCCGTGCCGTGGCCGGACTCAGCTCAGTGAGCACCGCCACCTCGCTCAGCGTGAGTTGCGCGTGCTCGCGGGAGAAGGTCTGGAGCACGCGAAGTCCGCGCTCGAGCGAGGCCACGAACTCGGTCTTCGGGGTTTTCGCCATGCGAAAGCCGATTATATCGGACATGGATCACCTTGGAATCCGACCCGGGCCCGGCGCCGCCGCCGCCCCCATTTAGACGGCCCTTTGTCTTGACAGTGCGTCAGGCGGAGCGTATATCTTCTTCCGCCAAAAGAAAATAGCTTCGCGTGGCGAAATTGCGGGGTAGCTATCGACGCGGTCTTCCGCGGAGGAGAGCAATGCGACAGCGTGCACGAGCTTTGCTGCTAGTCATCGGAATCCTGGCCCTGCCGTCCGCGAGCTTCGCCCAGGTTCTGGGCTCGATCGCCGGCAACGTGAAAGATGGCTCCGGCGCGGTGTTGCCGGGCGTGACGGTGGAAGCCGCCAGTCCGGCTCTCATCGAGAAAGTGCGTACGGCGGTGACCGACGGATCCGGTCAGTACCGCATCGTCAACCTGCCGCCCGGCACCTACAGCGTGACGTTCTCGCTCACCGGTTTCAGTTCGGTGAAGCGCGAGGGCGTCGAGGTCTCCACCAACATCACCGCGAACATCGACGGCGAGCTGAAGGTCGGGGCCGTACAGGAAACGATCACCGTCACCGGCGAGAGCCCGGTGGTCGACATTCAGTCGTCGGCACAGACCCGGGCGATGACGGCAGAAGCGTTCAAGGAACTGCCGACCGGCGGGTCGTGGATCCAGATGGCGGCGCTGGTGCCGGCGGTGCACGCGGGGAACACCGACGTCGGCGGCGTGCTCGGCGATCAGACCGGCGCGCAGGTGGATGCGCACGGCAGCCGGCCGGGCGACGGCGTGTCGATGATCGACGGCCTGCGCATCGGCAACATGTACATCGATTCCAACCTGACCAACATGAGCCTCTCGCCGCTGCTCTTCGATCAGGTGGACGTCTCGCTGTCGGGGCAGATGGGCGAGACCGGGACCAACGGCGTGATCATGAACGCGATCCCGAAGTCCGGCGGCAACAACTTCTCCGGGTCGCTGCTCGCGAACGGATCGGGCCCCGGCCTGCAGGGCGGCAACGTCACCTCGCGTCTCAATGGCCGCGGTCTGCAGAATGCCTCGTCGACGCTCAAGACGCTCTACGACATCAACGGTGCCGTGGGCGGGCCCGTGAAGCGCGACAAGCTGTGGTTTTATGGGACCTCGCGCTACTTCACCAACGAGTACTATCTTGCCTCGCGCTTCTACTCGACCGATGTCTCGGCCATTGCGCGGACGAATGACACATCCCAGCAGGCGTACGGCGGCACCTACACCTACGACAACAACGGCCGGGTGACGCTCGCCATCAACAACAAGCAGAAGATCTCGGGGTGGTACGCCTATCAGTACAAAGTGGATCCGCACTGGCTGATCCAGATCTTCACCGCGTCGCCGGAAGCCGTGCGCATCACGACCTGGCACACGCAGCTGTCGACGACGAAGTGGACCTACACCGCGACGAACCATCTGCTGTTTGAAGCGGGCATCGCCGCGGGCGCGAGTCCAGACACGATCAAGCTCGATCCGGATCAGGTCCAACGATGTCCGTCTCAGGGATCGCTGGCACCGCGCTGCATCTCGATCACCGAGCAGTCAACCGGTCTCGTGTACCGCTCGCCCGGCGGGATCATTGGCGGCTTCGATTTCGACGACCGGCTGCCGAGCCAGACGATCAATGCAGCCATGAGCTACGTGACCGGCTCCCACAACTTCAAGTTGGGCTTCGAGGACCAGCGCGGCCACTTCTGGCGCGGCGACAACAACGATTCGACCGGCGGCATCTGGTACACGTTCACCGGCGGCGTACCGTCGTTCGTGACCATTCAGGCCCCGGCGTATGCCTACCAGAACAACCTGAATTACAACATGGGCCTCTATGCGCAGGATCGCTGGACCATCAGCCGTCTGACGCTCAGCGGCGGTCTCCGCCTCGACTTCCTCAACGAATCGACCGAGCCGTTCACGCTCGGACCGCATCGATGGCTGCCCAACCGCAACACGCACTATGACGCGGTGAAGAACGTCCCGAACTGGAAGGACGTCGATCCGCGCATCTCGGTCGCATACGACGTCTTTGGCACTGGCAAGACGGCACTCAAGGGCAGTGCGAGCCGTGGCGTTCAGCAGAATTCGATCGCCCTGGCTGCCGCGAACAATCCGGCCGCAACCGTGCGCACGCAGACGCAGCGCGTGTGGAACGACGTGACAGCAGTGCCGGGCGGCATTCCCGGCGACTTCACCCCGCAGTGCGACTTGAGCAGCGGCGTGGCAAATGGCGAGTGCGGTGCCTGGCTATCGCCGGACTTCGGGAGCACTTTCCCGGTCACGAGGTACGACGCGTCGATCATGAACGGCTGGGGCGTGCGGCCGTACAACTGGGAGTTCTCAACCAGCATCCAGCAGGAAGTTGTGCCGCGCGTGTCGGCGTCGTTCGGCTACTTCCGCCGCGTCTACGGCAACTTCCAGGTCACAGACAACGAAGCCCTCAGTGCCAGCGACTTCACGCAGTATTCCGTGACGGCGCCGACGATGAGCACGCTGGGTGGTACGCTCCCGAACGCGGGCGGCACGGTGACGGGTTTGTTCGATCAGAACATCATCCCCGTGGCCCGCAACGTTGTGAAGGATGCGTCGGTGTTCGGCACGCAGCTGCAGCACTGGAACGGGTTCGACGTCACCGTCGATGCACGTCTTCGCAACGGATTGACCATACAGGGCGGAGTGAGCACCGGGAAGACGCTCACCGACAACTGCGAGATCGTCGCGCAGGCGCCGGAGATTCTGCTGGCGCAGTCGGCGGCGTTCTGCCACCAGGAATCGCCGTATCTGCCACAGTACAAGGCGAACGCGTCCTACACGCTGCCCTACGGCGTCCGTATCAGCGGCACGCTGCAGAGTCTGGTGGGACCAGTAGTCGCCGCGAACAACATCTACAACAACGCGAATCGCCTGACAGCGACGACGCTGGGGCGCCCGTTCACGCTCGGTCAGGCGAACGTGAACCTGATCCAGCCGAACACCATGTATGGCGATCGGCTCAACCAGATCGATCTTCGGGTGACGAAGATCGTGAATGTCGGCAAGGGCCGCGTCGATCTCAACGTCGACTTCTACAACGCGTTCAACTCGGATGCGGTGATCACCGAGCTGGGCTCGTTCGGTCCGGTATGGCGTCTGCCTCTAAACGTCATCCAGCCGCACTTCGTGAAATTCGCGGCGCGCTGGGATTTCTAGCCACGAAGGACACGAAGAGCACGAAGAGACTTCGCGGATACCTCTTGGTCGGCTCTCGGAAGGAGATTCGCGACGCGGATCTCGAATCGAGGGGAGTGCACATGCGAGTGCGGGTGAGAGCTCTGCTCCTGGTCTGCGGAATGCTGGCGGTTCCGCTCACGACATCGGCGCAAGTCCTGGGAACCATCACCGGGGCTGTCAAAGACGCGTCGGGCGCGGTGTTGCCCGGTGCGACCGTCGAAGCGTCGAGTCCTGCCCTGATCGAGAAAGTCCGAAGCGCGACGTCGGATGGGAGCGGCCAGTACCGGATCGTCAATCTGCCGCCCGGCACTTACACCGTGACGTTCAGCCTTCCTGGGTTCACCAGTCTCAGGCGAGAGGGCGTCGTGGTGTCGATCAACGTCACGACCAGCGTCGACGCCGATCTGCGGATCGGCGATCTGAAAGAAACCGTGACCGTATCGGGGGCGGCGCCGGTCGTCGACGTTCAGTCGACCGCACACACCACGGTCGCCGACGCGAGGACGTTCAAGGAGCTCCCGTCAGGCGGATCGTGGGTGAACATCGCTCAGTTGATCCCGGCCATCAATTCAGCGTTTTTTGGTGTCCGGGATGTCGGAGGGCTTCAGGGCGATCAGACCGGGACACAGGTGTCCGTGCACGGCGGTCTGCCTGGTGACGGCGTGTCGATGATCGACGGCATGCGCATCGGCAACATGTATCTCAGCTCGAACCTCACCAACATGAGCCTCTCGGCGCTCATCTACGATGAGGTCAATATCTCGTTCTCAGGACAGACACCCGAGTCGGGGACCAACGGCGTGATCATGAACGCGATTCCGAGGTCGGGCGGCAACTCGTTCCACGGCGCGGTGCTGGCCAACGGATCCGCGCCCTCGCTCCAGGGCAGCAACGTCACCGACCGCCTTCGATCCCGGGGCACGACCACGACCGATTCGCTGAAGAAGCTCTACGACATCAACGGAGCCATCGGCGGACCCATCAAGCGCGACAAACTCTGGTTCTACTACACGTCACGCTACTTCACGAACGAGTACTACCAGGCCGGGCTGTACTTCGCCGTCGATCCATCGGCCTACGTGCGCACGCCCGATCTGGCGCGGCAGGCGTTCGCCGGCACGTGGACGGCCGATAACAACATCCGCTTGACCTGGGCGCCAACGGCGAAGCAGAAGGTCTCCGGCTGGTACGCGTACCAGCGCAAAGACGATCCGCACTGGCTGTCACAGCTTCTCTTCATGTCGCCGGAGGCGGCGCAGCTCGTGCGCTGGCCGACGCAGTTGAGCACCATTACGTGGACGTACACTGCCACCAACCGCGTGCTGATCGAAGCGGGGGTTGCGCCCGGCGAAAGCCCTGACACGATCACGCAGCCGCCGGACAAGATTGCCGGCGTGCCGATCTTCGAGCTGGGCGGGCCGCACGTTCCGTTCAGTTTTGCGCATCGAGCGTCGTGGTTCGCGAATAACGACGATCGTCTCCCCTCGCAGACCTTCAAGGGATCGTTGAGCTACGTCACCGGCAGCCATAGTTTCAAAGTCGGTTCGCAGATTCAGCGAGGGCACTTTGAACGGCGCGACTCCAACCACGCACAGGGTGACTACTACATCATCTCGCTCGACGGCGCGCCGCTTCTCGCGACGATTACCTCACCGCTGGCGGGATGGGTAGACCGGCTGAACTACAACCTCGGGATCTACGCACAGGACTCGTGGACGACGAAACGCCTGACCCTCAGTGGGGGCGTTCGTCTCGACTTCCAGAACGAGTCGGTCGACGCGTATCACTACGGGTCCGGCCCGTGGATACCGAACCGGAGCATCGATTACCCGGAAATCAAGAACGTGCCCAACTGGAAAGACGTGGATCCGCGGATCAACGCAAACTACGACCTGCTCGGGAATGGGAAAACGGCCATCAAGGCGAGCCTGAGCCGCAGTGTCCTCCAGGACTCGATTGGCGTCGCGCGCGCGAACGATCCTGCCGCCAATCCACTGGTCACGTCGACCGACCGCCTGTGGTTCGACAACAACGGCAACAGAACGCCGGACTGCGACCTCTCCAATCCGGCCCCGCAGAATTTCTTCGGCCCCGCTTTCGATCCCACGAAGGATTTGTGCGGACCCTGGAACAACGCGAATTTCGGCAACCCCGCTCTGGCCACAACCTGGGATGCCAAGATCCTCAACGGCTGGGGCGTGCGGCCGTACAACTGGGAGTACTCGATCGGTGTCCAGCAGGAAGTGATCCCGCGAGTCTCCGTCACCGCGGCCTTCTTTCACCGCGCGATGGGGAACTTCTGGGTCACCGACAACGAGCTGGTGAGCCCGGCTGATTACACCTTCTACTCGGTGGTGGTGCCGACCGACCCACGGCTGCCGAACTCCGGCCAGACGATCAGCGGCATTCCCGATCTCAATCCCAACAAGCTCGGTCAGAGCCGCAACGTCGTCAAGGACGATGCGCAGTTCGGCGAACACATCGAGCACTTCGACGGCGTCGACGTGACGGCAAACGGCCGGTTCAGCAACTTGTTTCTCCAAGGTGGCATCAGCAGCGGGCGAAGGCTGACAGATGTCTGTGCGGTGCGCGCGCAGGTGCCCGAATCGACGTTCCTCCCGATCACCGGGCAGGCGACGGCGGTGATCTTCCCGTTCTGCCGGGTGAGCGAGCCGATGCAGCACAATCTCAAGGCGTTCGCGTCGTACGGGCTGCCGTGGTACGGCATCAGAGTGAGCGGCACGTTCCAGAGCGTGATTGGTCCAATCATCAATGCCTACAACACGTACGCCGGCACGGCGCCTGGACTGGGGCGAGACTTGTCGTCCGGCTCGGCGACGATCAACCTGATTCCGGGATGGGTCGATGCGTTCGGGTTCAGAGGTCAGCCGACGGGCACCGAGTTCGGCGACCGTCTGAACCAGTTCGATCTCCGGTTCACGAAGATCGTGAAGGTCGGCAACCGCGGCTCGGTCGATCTCGACGTCGACTTCTACAACGCGTTCAACTCAGATGCGATCCTGCAGGAGGTGCAGAACTACGGCGTGGCGTGGCGGAATGCGACGTCGGTGATTCAGCCGCGGTTCTTGAAGTTCCAGGCACGGTGGGATTTTTAGTGATCGGGCCGCCTGAAGGCGGCCCCTACGTACGTAGGGGCCGGCTTGAGCCGGACCATCGAGCTGCTGTGGCGATCTGTCAGACCTGGTGCACGCCCGGGTTTAGCTGATTCGTCCAGCACGGGCGCGCTGTCCACTCACCCGCGCGGACGGCGCGCCCACCTTTCCCTTCCTCTGACACATCCTCGTCATCAATCCCCGCTATCGACGTTCTCTTGACACCCTCGAAACGGCGACGTAAAAACAGGTTTTCGGGTAATGAACTCCTTTTCGATATGCGAATAACCAACGGTCGAGTGAAGTCGGGGCGGCCTGGGTTTCCATGAAGCAATCCGAACGCTGTTACTCAAACTGGAGAGCACAAGTGATGCGTGCCGTTAGACAAACGCTCCTCACACTGGCGTGTCTCGTCGCCGCGCACTCGACTGCATGGGCGCAAGCGACCTTGGCAGGAACTGCCAAGGACGCCTCTGGCGCCGTGTTGCCCGGTGTGACCGTCGAGGCATCGAGTCCGGCCCTAATCGAGAAAGTCCGCACCACCGTCACCGATGGTGCTGGACGCTACCGCATCGAAGATCTTCGACCGGGCACATATACGGTCACGTTCACGCTGGCTGGCTTCGCCACCGTCAAGCGCGACGGCGTGATCGTCAGCGGTTCTACCGTGATCGCAGTCGATGCGGATATGCGCGTCGGCGGCGTGCAGGAGACGATCACCGTCACCGGCGAGACGCCACTCGTCGACACGCAGAGTACCAAGCGTGAAATCACGCTCGACAACGACACGCTCCGCAACCTGCCGAGCGTGCGCAGCTACAGCTATCTGCTCTCCACCGTTCCTGGTCTCCAGACCAACAACAACAACGTCAACACCGGTCCGGTGTTCGCGATCTTTCCGATCCACGGCGGCCGCGGCGTCGAATCGCGTCTGACCGTCGACGGACTGAACATCAGCAACCCGCCTGGCGGCAACCAGCCTCCGAACTTCACCGCCGACGTCGGCAACGCGCAGGAAGTGACGATGATCACGTCGGGTGGTCTCGGCGAGATCGAGACCGCGGGTCTGACGATGAACATCGTCCCCAAGCAGGGCGGCAACAAGTTGTCGGGCCTGGTGTTCGGCTCGGGGTTCTCCAAGGGGATGCAGTCGGACAACTTCACGACCGAACTGCGAGCGCGGGGCGCGACGCAGCCAACGCCGGTGTTCCGCGTCTACGACTTCAACGCGTCGGTTGGCGGTCCGATCAAGCAGGACAAACTCTGGTACTACATGAGCGTCCGCGAGCAGGGCCAGCGGCAGAACACGTTGAACGTCTACTACAACAAGAACGCGGGCAATGCGAGCTCGTTCGTCTACGATCCCGATCTCAGCAAACCGGCCTTCTCCGATCGCACGTGGGAGAACTACACGCCGCGCATCACCTGGCAGGTCACGGCGCGCAA
>Ga0075424_100002754_pt1 | contig 16216 bp, 23 predicted proteins | sample SoiMethybrSBSTD3_FD_75301 | JGI IMG/M metagenome (GOLD analysis project Ga0075424, IMG submission 75301) | Bulk soil microbial communities from a Populus tree surrounding site in Tennessee, USA - Soil MetaG P. TD hybrid SBSTD3 | ecosystem: Environmental > Terrestrial > Soil > Tree plantation...
CTACTCCTCTTCTTCCGACAGTTGTCCGCGCTCAATCAAATCCTGGCAGCGCATGCAGTGACGCGCCCAGGGCACGGCTTCCAGCCTCTTCTCGTGAATCGGCTGCCCACAGTTCGCACATTTGCCGTAGCCACCGTCACCGATTCGCTCGAGCGCGGTGTCGATCGACTGCAACAGTTGTCGATCGTTCCCAGACATCGACATCAATAATTCTTTTGTATACGCGTTCGCCGCCATGTCGGCTGGATCCTGCGTCGCTTCCGCATCGCGTTCGCGACTGTACGCTTCCGCCGCCTGCACCTGTCCCAGCAGCGACTCGCGGCGCTGTAATAGTTTGTCCTGATACGTTTTCGCTTTTCGTTTATCCATTAGTGCTTTCGACTCCTAATTCACAATTTTCACTTCTGATAAGGCAATCCCCGATTGATCGCATAGGCTCGGTAAAGTTGCTCCGCGGCGAGCACGCGCGCCATTTCATGGGTCAGAGTCATACGCGTCAATCGCCAGCGAACATCAGCGCGAGACTGCACTTCCGGTGAAAGCCCGTCTGGTCCACCAATCACCAGCGCCATCTCCTTCACCGCATCATTCTCCCAGCGCTGCACTTGAGAGGCGAGTTCCTGTGAACTCAACTCACGACCATTCAGATCCAGCAAAACCGCCAGGTTCGAATCCCCAATCGCTTCTAGAATCCGCGACGATTCCTTGTTCACCGCCGCCGCTTCCCGCGTCCGGCTTTCTCTAACCTCGACGACTTCGCATTTCGTAAAACGCGAAAGCCGTATTGTGTACTCGTCGATCAGCGATCGCAGCCGCTCGTCCTTCGTCTTGCCCGGCCAGATGAAGCGAATCCGCATATCCAGATGTCAGACGTCAGACGTCGGTTTTTGTCTTTGCTGACGTCTGATGTCTGACATCTGACGTCTGCTCTTCCCGGGCCAGCCGCTCGTACAAATTCTTTCGACTAATGCCTAGGATCCGCGCGGCCTCAGCCTTATTCCCGTTCGTCGCAGCCAAAACTTCTCGAATGTAGTTCGCTTCAACTTCTGAAAGCGTCGGCCGTTCGTTCTCGCGCGCACGCGTGTCAGCAGCAGCACGTAAACCTTCAGGCAAATCGGCAACATCGATAGTCGAGCCGCTCGCGACGATCGTTGCGCGCTCAATGATGTTTGAGAGCTCGCGAACGTTGCCGGGAAAGTCGTAATTTTTCAAATATCGTAAAGCTTCGGTCGAGATTCGTTTTGCGCGCGAACCATGCTTGGTTGAATAAATACTTGCGAACTGTCGGGCCAAAGAATCCAAATCCTTCTGGCGTTCGCGTAGTGGTGGCACGTTTATGTGCACGACATTCAACCGATAAAACAAATCGTCGCGAAACGCGCGCCGCGCAATTGCGTTCTTCAGGTCCGCATTCGTCAGAGCGATCAGCCGCGCATCAACTGAAATCGTCTTTCGCCCACCCAGCCGTTCAAACTCACGCTGTTCGATGACGCGCAGCAGTTTTGCCTGCGCATCCAGCGGCAGATGAGCAATCTCATCAAGCACGAGGGTGGCGCGATGTGCCGCTTCTAAACGACCCGGCTTCGCTTCCGTCGCGCCCGTGAACGCGCCTCGCTCGTAACCGAACAGTTCCGCTTCGAGCAAGTCAGCCGGCAAAGTCGCGCAGTCGATCTTTACCAACGGCTGCGCCGCTCGGCGCGAGCGCGCATGGATGAAATTCGCGAGCGCCTCTTTACCCGCGCCGGATTCGCCCGTGATCAAAACGTTAGCGTCAGTGGCAGCCACCCGCTCGGCCATCGCAGCCGCCTCGCGCATCGCCTCTGATAACGCCACCAGCTCGAGCACTAATCCTCTTTCAAAGAGCTCGCGTCCTCAGACCGTGAACTGGAGATCTGAGAGTCCAAAATCTCCGGCGCGATATCCAGCCGCTTCGCTTCACGCCACAGATATTCCAGGTCGTAAAAGCGGCGCGCCTTTTCATCGAAGACATGTACGATGAAATCACCGTAGTCGATCAGAATCCATTCCGCGGCCTGGTAACCTTCGACGCGCGCTGCCGGCGAACCTCGCCGTTTGAGTTGATCGACAACTTCGTCACTGATCGCCTGCATTTGTCGCTTGTTCGCGCCGGTCGAAATGACGAAAAAGTCAGTGAACGTCGCGACGCCGCGCAGATCAAGGACCGTCAAATCGATCGCTTTCTTATCCGCGGCGGCGTGTAGCGCTGTCCGAATGCGCTCATCGAAATCAGCCGGGTTCGCAGGCGTCGAGGCTGCGCCCCGACGGCCTACACGCGCGGCTTGCACTTCAGAACTCAAAACCTTTTCCTTTAAATTTTGACTCATTAGTTCCTGTAAAGCTCGTACTTCTCAATGTAATTCGCCACCTCGGGCGGCACCATCGTCGTTAAGTCTGCTTTCCCGTTCTTCGCGGCTGCGCGAACGGCGGTGGCGGAAACATCTTCAAAGACGGCGTCCGTCACAAACACTTGCTTACTCTGCGACTGCTCAATAATTGCCTGGATCGCGGCCGCTTCCTTCCCGCGCGCATCAACGATATTCCCCCGCTGTTCGTCAGCCGGCAATTCATATCGCGGACGCGTTACCACGATGTGATCGCACATCGTCAAGAGCCGCTGCCACTCGCGCCAGGTCGTAATCTCAGACCACGAATCAGCTCCCATAACAAAGAACAGGCGACAGTCACTGCCAAGCTGCTGCTGCATGCGCGCCACCGTATCAACTGCGTAAGGCCGATCCGGCTGATCCAATTCAGCCGTCGAGATCGTCACGTTCGCGTCGCGCTCAGTCGCCAGCGCGAGCATCGCGAAACGATGAAACGCTGAAGTAATGCCGGCGTCGCGTTTGTGCGGCGGCATGCAAGCCGGGATCAAAATCACTTCATCGAGTCCAAATAACTTCTGCACGCCGCGCGCCACTTTCAAGTGGCCATTGTGCACCGGATCAAACGTGCCACCGTAAATCGCTGCGCGTTTCGCTCCCATTACTGATGCAAAAGGTTGCGCCCGCCGTACGAATTTAGAACCTGCCTAAAACCTGGTCGTTCCGCTGCCAACCAACAGCGGTTCGCCCTCATGCGCCGTCGTTTGTGTGATTGCGTGCGCGCGCAATTCATCAAGCTCGCGCGCTACCGCGTGTAACAATTCGCGCACGCCCTTGTTCGCAACCGCCGAAATAGCAAAGAACGGGCGCCCGTCTTTTTCGGCGCGTTCGCGCAATCGTTCAAGCCGTTCGGGCTCATCAAGCGCGTCAATCTTTGTCGCGACGACAAACTGCGTGCGTTCTGTCAAACGCGGATCATACGCAGCCAGTTCGTGATTGATGATTTCGTAATCGCTGACGGCATCGCGACCCGACGCAGATGAAACGTCCACGAGGTGCAGCAACAACTTCGTTCGTTCGATGTGCCGCAAAAAACGATCGCCAAGGCCATGACCTTCGTGCGCACCCTCGATCAAGCCCGGAATGTCGGCAATCACAAACGTGCGGAAGTCGCCCAAGTCGACCACACCCAGATGCGGCTCAAGCGTCGTGAACGGATAGTCCGCAATTTTCGGATGCGCCGCCGAAACAGTCGAAATAAAGGTGGATTTACCCGCATTCGGGAAACCGATGAGACCTACGTCTGCGAGCAGTTTCAGCTCAAGCTGAAATTCAAACTCTTCGCCCGCGCTACCCTCCTGGTGATACCGCGGCGCGCGATTCGTCGACGTCGCAAAATGCGCGTTACCGAATCCACCGCGACCACCGCGTGCCGCGAGCCAGCGTGCGCCATCCTGTTCGAGGTCGCACAACAACTCATTCGTGTGCGGATCAAAGATCTGAGTGCCGACCGGGACGCGAACGATCGCGTCATCACCTTCTTTGCCCGAACGGTTGCTGCCTTCACCATGCATGCCGCGCCCGGCAATGTGCAGCGGGTTGTACTTCAGGTGCAGCAGAGTATTCAGCGAGCCGTCAGCCTGAATCCACACATCGCCACCGCGGCCGCCGTCCCCGCCGGATGGACCACCGCGCGGCACGAACTTCTCGCGACGAAAAGCCGTCACGCCGTTGCCGCCGTTACCGCCTTGCACCCGAATTTTTGCTCTATCGATGAACATAATCGGAGCGTCGACATCTTGTCGACGGGTCGCGGGCATCCTGCCCGCATTACCGGCAAAGATGGCCGGTGGACCGCACGCACGGATGCGTGCGCTCCTGAAAAACAAAATGCGCGCCCGGCGTACCTGAAGGTCGGCGAGCGGCGCATTCACTTGGTCCGATTGAACAATTCTTCTCTTAAATCCCGACTACTGCGCTGGGTACACGCTGATGAACTTTCCAGAGCGCCCCTTGTCTTCAAACTTCACGATGCCGTCAATTAATGCAAACAAAGTGTCGTCTTTGCCGCGGCCGACGTTTTGGCCGGGCTTCCATTTCGTACCACGCTGACGCGCGAGAATATTTCCACCGAGCACGCGCTCGCCGCCAAACTTCTTGAGGCCAAGCCGCTGCGAATTTGAGTCGCGCCCGTTTCTGGATGAACCTACGCCCTTCTTATGAGCCATAAATCATTTGCGATTTTCGATTGCCGATTTCCGATTGGTTCTTGTTCAATCGGCAATTGGCAATTGGCAATCGACAATCCTCCTAACCAATGCTGTCGATCTTCAGGGTCGTGTATCCCTGCCGGTGACCCTTGGTCCGCTTGTACTGCTTGCGCCGCTTCTTTTTAAAGACAACGATCTTGGGCGCGCGGCCATGATCCACCACCGTCGCCGTGACTTTTGCGCCATCAACCAAAGGCGAGCCAACTTTCGTTTCTTTGCCCTCGCCGACGGCCAGGACTTCAAGATCGACAGAGGCGCCGACTTCATCTTTAAGGGACGGCACCCGGACGGTGGCACCCGGCTCGACGGTAAATTGCTTGCCGCCGGTCCTGATAATTGCAATCGACATTTTCTTTCCTCACCCTCTCAGACAGCGAAATGCGCCACTGAAAAGTCGATTATTATAAAGTCACGCCGCAGCCTCAGTCAAAGCCGCAGAAGCCTTTGAGTTTCTTCGATTGCCGTTCGTAGCTAAAAAGTCATCCAAAAACCGGGTTGAGATGTTTCCGGACTGAAAATTCGGGTCATCCATGATTTTCAGGTGCAGCGGAATGGTCGTTTTGATCCCCTCAATCACCATCGCTTCGAGCGCGCGACGCATGCGCGCAATCGCCAATTCGCGGGTCCGCGCGTGCACGATCACTTTGGCAATTAACGAATCGTAAAACGGCGGCACGCGGTATTCGGGATAAACGTAAGTGTCCACGCGCACGCCCGGTCCGCCCGGCAGGTTGAATGCCGTGATCTTGCCCGGGGATGGCGTAAAGGTTTCCGGATTCTCAGCGTTGATGCGGCACTCGATGGCGTGGCCAACCATCAGGACGTCTTCTTGCGAAAAGCCCAATGGATCTCCTTCAGCGATGCGAATTTGATTACGCACAATGTCAGTCAACGTAATCATCTCCGTCACCGGATGCTCGACCTGGATGCGCGTGTTCATCTCCATGAAATAGAAGCGGCCATCTTCGTCGAGCAGAAACTCAAACGTGCCGGCGCTGGAATAGCCGATCGACTTACAGGCAGCGAGCGCCGTTTCGCCCATCTGGGTTCTAAGTTCAGGCGTCATCATCGGCGCCGGTGCTTCCTCGAGCAGTTTTTGATGCCGCCGCTGAATCGAGCACTCGCGCTCACCGAGATATGCGCAGTTGCCATATTCATCGGCGAGCACCTGGATTTCGATGTGGCGAGGCCTTTCAACGTAACGCTCGAGGTAAACGTCGCCGTTCTTGAACGCCGCCGCAGCTTCCGTCGATGCCGTTTCCAACGCATGCGCGAGTTCCTTTTCGGAATAAACGATGCGCATCCCGCGACCACCGCCACCGCCGGATGCCTTTACGATCACCGGATAGCCGATCTCTTTGGCGAGCTTCGCGGCTTCTTCGGGCGATTCAATCGCACCCTCGCTGCCGGGAAGAATCGGAACGCCGGCCGCTTTCATCGCGTTTCGCGCGGCCACCTTTTCACCCATCAACTGAATGATGTTCGGTCGAGGTCCAATGAATTTGATGTTGCAGGCTTCGCAAATTTCTGCGAAGTAAGCCGACTCAGCGAGGAACCCGTAGCCCGGATGAATCGCGTCGACATTGAAGATTTCCGCCGCGCTGATAATCGCCGGAATGTTCAGATAGCTTTGGGCGGAAGGGGCCGGGCCGATGCAAACAGACTCATCTGCAAACCGGACATGCAACGAGTCGCGGTCTACGTCGCTGTGCACGGCCACGGTGCCGATGCCCATCTCTTTGCAAGTCCAAATGATGCGACAGGCAATCTCGCCGCGGTTAGCGACGAGAATCTTTCGAAAGCGACGTTGTCCGTTCATAGCATTTCCGATTTGCGATTGCCGATTTGCGATTGGTGCACAGCGCGACGCATAGATTTCAATCGACAATCGGAAATCAAAAATCGCAAATGTTTACTGCCGGATTCCGAAAAGCGGCTGGCCAAATTCGACGGCCTGCCCATTCTCAACATAGATCTTGACGACTTCGCCCGACGCCTCAGCCTGAATTTCATTCATCAGTTTCATGGCTTCGATGATGCAGACCACGGTGTCGGATTCGACGTGACTGCCGATGCGCACGAAACTCTCTGCATTCGGCGACGGAGCTCGATAGAACGTTCCCACGATTGGCGAGGTGATGAGGTGCAGACCCTGATCTTCAGAAGCGGCCTCTTCAGCATGTGCGCCGGGATGTGGCGGAGTGGCGTGTGGCACACTCTGCACCGCGCTTTGCGTTGTCGCCGGAATCGCCTGCGGTTCACCCGCCGGCAACACGGGCGCGACTGGTGGGTAAAGATTTCGACCAACCTTTACGTGAAACCCTTCGCGCTGAAGTTCGAAATCGGTGAGTGCGTTGTCGGTGATGAGCCCAATCAATTCCCGCAGTTCGTCCATATTGATCGAAGCCTCGAGATGCTTCGGCAATGGACGGTGCCGGCGACGCCGATCTCGATCACGATGACCACGCTCTTGGCGTGGCTCGTTCGATGGTTCGGCAGCAGGTGGTTGAGATTCTTGATTGCTCATCGCTCTTTTGACTCCGGCCGACATAGAAACCTCCCGGGGTATGTTGGTTTCCGCTACGGTACCAGCGGGGTTTCAGTGCGAAACAAATCCTATTAAAGCAAAAGCCCCGCGATGGGCAAACTGCCCGGCGGAGCTTTGTCGTGCGGGACGGTCTTACTCTTCGGTCTCAGACTCGTCCTTCGTTTCTGATTTTGATTCAGCGCCCTTCTTCTTTGAACCACCTTTAGTGCGCTTCTTGGCTGCTTCTTCCGCGGCCGCTTCGCGCGGATTGCCAAGCAATTCGATGATTGCGAGTTCCGCGCCATCACCCGCACGCCGGCCGAGCTTGATGATTCTGGTATAGCCGCCGGGCCGATCCCTAAAGCGTTCGCCAAATTCGTCAAACAGACGCTTCAATGCGGCAACACCCGCGGTGCGCGCCGGCACAACTTGTCCGCGACGTCCGGTTTCCGAGCTGCGACCGAAGTTGCCGGCGTGAAAGAAGGCGGCCGCCTGGCGACGCAGATGAACGCCGCGCGCTTCTGACCCGTTGCCGTCGTCGAGGTTCGCCGCATGACGCGACAGTGTGATAGCGCGCTCAACGAAGGGTCGCAACTCTTTCGCTTTGGGAAGCGTTGTTACGATTCGCTCGTCGCGAGAATTAATGAGAGACGTCGCCAGATTTCGCAACATTGAGATGCGATGCTCCGTGTCTCGTCCTAGTTTTCGATGTGCCTTTCTGTGACGCATGACCCTGCTCTCTTTGTGGCACGGGCGTCTCGCCCGTGGCAATCACGCGCAAGATGCGCGTGCCACCTTCCTTCTACTGCACCGCCGTTTCAAATTCGTCTTCGCCGGCGTCGCCTTCACCTTCGTCGCCGCCTTCAAATCCCATTTCGCTGCCGCCCGTGCCCGGAATCGGATTGCCCTGCTCGTCGAATTGCATGCCGAAGTCCAGACCCATGCCGCGCAGAATGTCGCGGATTTCGCCAAGCGACTTTTTGCCGAAATTCTTCGTCGCCAGCATCTCGCGCTCCGAACGCTGCACGAGATCGCGGATGGTCTTGATGCCGGCGTTCTTCAGGCAATTGTAAGAACGGACCGACAGCTCGAGTTCGTCAACCGACCGATCGAGTTGATCGTTGCGCGGCAAAGGCGCGCGCTCGGCTTGTTGATAGCTGTAATCTTCCGTGTCTTCTTCAAAATTAATAAAGATCGCCATGTGATCCTTGATTAACTTTGCGGCCAGGCCGATCGCGTCGTCCGGTTTGATCGATCCGTCGGTCCACACTTCGATCGTCAGCTTGTCGTATTCGGTGTTTTGTCCGAGGCGCGCCGCGTCAACCGCGTAGTTCACTTTCTTGACCGGCGTGTGCACCGAATCGATCGGAATGTATCCGAGCGAAAGATCTTCGTCGAAGTTGCGGTCCGCCGAAACGTAACCGCGACCACGCTTGAGGCGCATCTCAATATTCAAAGAACCGCCGCTGCTGAGTGTCGCGATGTGCACCGTCGGATCCAGAATCTCGACGTCGGCATCCGCCTGGATGTCGCCGGCAGAGACTTCGCCCGCGCCCGTCTTGGAAATCGTCAACGTCTTCGGCTCGTTGCCGTGCAGCTTGAACGGCACCTGCTTCAAGTTGAGAATAACGTCGGTGGCGTCTTCGACGGTTCCCTTGATCGAAGAGAACTCGTGCTCTACCCCTTCGATCTTCACCGCGGTAATCGCGGCGCCCTCAATCGAAGAAAGCAGCGCGCGTCGCAACGAATTGCCGACCGTCGTGCCAAAGCCACGCTCGAACGGTTGCGCCGAAAAACGGCCGTAACGTTCGGTGAGCGTGTCGCTGTCTGCCGCCAAACGCCGCGGCATCTGAAAACCTGTCCAAAGATTATTTTGATCCATAACTTACCGTTAGATGTTTGAGGAGAAGCAAAGCCGCGGGCGCTGCAGTCGCACGCGGGTTCGCGTATTAACTACTTGCTATAAAGCTCCACAATCAGCTGCTCGTTGATCGAGCGATCAATGTCGTCACGCGTCGGCAAACCGGTGATCGCCGCGCTCATCTCGGCGCTGCCCGCAGAAATCCACGACGGACGGCCACGACCGGCCGCTGTCTGCCACGCGCCTTCGACGTGCACGTTCTTACGGCTCGCGTCCTTCACCGTGAGCAGGTCGCCTGATTTCACCTGATACGAAGGAATGTCTACCTTGCGGTCGTTCACGAGCACGTGCCCGTGATTGACAAGCTGCCGCGCCTGCCGCCGCGAAGTCGAAAAGCCCGCGCGATAGATCGCGTTGTCCAATCGACGCTCCAGCAAGAACAAAAGGTTCTCGCCGGTGATGCCTTTCATGCGCGCGGCGCGTTCGAAGTAATTTCGGAACTGCCCTTCGAGAATGAAATAGATTCGTTTGACCTTCTGCTTTTCGCGCAGCTGCTGGCCGTAACCCGCCAACGCTTTGCCGCGCCGCATGGAATTGCCGTGCTGTCCGGGCGGTTGTGTGCCGCGCTTTTCAATCGGACAAGATGGTTTGTAGCAACGGTCGCCCTTGAGGAAAAGTTTTGCGCCTTCGCGGCGGCACAAGCGGCACACCGCATCTCGATACCTAGCCAATCGTTTCTGCCTCCAGTCTACGAACTACTTAGACGGAAAAGTTTACAGGTCGCTTGTTCTTGAATCCTTGAATCTTGAATCTTGAATCTTGAATTCTTGAATTTGGGAATCTGAAATCTAAAACTTCTGATTCCGCGACGACCCTTCATCCTTTAGGTCAATGTTATAGCCAATTGTCGATTTTCCGATTGCCGATTCAAGCAGCGGTTTGCCAATCGACAATTGGCAATCGCAAATCGGCAACGTCCTACACTCTCCGCCGCTTTGGCGGTCTACATCCGTTATGTGGAATCGGCGTCGTGTCGCGAATGGCGGTGACGCGAATTCCGGCATTGTTGATGGCGCGAATTGCTGACTCGCGACCACCGCCCGGCCCCTTCACGCGCACTTCGCATTGCTGCATGCCCGCCTCCATCGCCTTGCGCGCGGCTTCATATGCCGCCTGCTGCGCCGCAAATGGAGTGCCTTTGCGCGATCCGCGGAAACCACGCGCGCCCGATGACGATTGCGCGATCAGGTTTCCTTCGAGATCCGTAATCGAGATCATCGTGTTGTTGAACGATGCCGCGATGTACGCGATCCCAAACGGGATATTCTTCTTCTCTTTCTTGCGGAAGACCTTTTTCTTGCCACCCGCGGTTGGTGCTTTTGCCATTATTTCTTACCAGGTGCTTTCTTCTTCGCGACGGTGGCACGACGTGGACCTTTGCGCGTGCGCGCGTTCGTGTGCGTGCGTTGACCACGCACGGGAAGTCCGCGACGATGGCGGAGCCCCCGATAAGCGCCAATATCCATCAGACGCTTGATGTCCATCTGAATGCGCTTGCGCAGATCGCCTTCGATTTCGCCCTGCGCCTCAAGGATCGCGCGAATACGACTCAGCTCTTCTTCGCTCAAATCGCGGACACGCGTGTCGACGCTGACTTGCGCTTCATTCAAAATCGACGCCGAGCGCGATCGACCAATTCCGTAAATGTATGTAAGACCGATCTCAGCGCGCTTATTGGGCGGAAGATCGACACCTGCTACACGAGCCATACGTTTGAATCTTGAAGTTCGAATCTCGAATTCGCGCCAACGCGCTGGAACTCAATATCGAACCTGTCACTCCTATTTCTGTCTCTGCTTGTGCTTGGGGTTCGTGCAGATTACCCGCACTACACCTTTGCGGTGAATCACCTTGCACTTATCGCAAATCTTTCTGACGGAAGCCCGAACTTTCATGTTCAATTACCAATTACTTGTAACGATATGTAATGCGCCCGCGGTTGAGATCGTAGGGGGACAACTCAACCAAAACTCGATCACCCGGAAGAATTCTGATGAAGTGCTTGCGCATCTTTCCCGAGATGTGAGCCAGCACCTGGTGCTGGTTGTCTTCAAGCTCCACCCGGAACATCGCGTTCGGTAGAGTCTCAAGGACCTTGGCCATGACCTCTATCGCTTCTTCCTTCGCCATACAGCCATAGGCGCAATTCCGCCTTTAGTGGCAAACTTTGGATACTAACATGCGCCGCAAGCAATTGCCAAGCCGCGACACGTAGCGATTAAGCAGCCGCGATCTTTGAACCAGCACCCGCCGCTTCTTTAACCAGCGTAAGGACTTCCGGCCCTTCCTCGGTCACCGCAATCGTGTGCTCAACATGCGCGCTCGGCTTCCCATCGAGCGTCACCACCGTCCACCCATCATTCAGGGTTTTCGTGTGATGCGAACCGATATTAATCATCGGCTCGACCGCGAACACATAGCCGGTGCGAATTTTGGGGCCCTTGCCAGGCTTGCCATAGTTCGGAATCTGCGGGTCTTCGTGCATGCGGCGTCCGATGCCGTGGCCGACGTAATCGCGCACCACCGAATAACCGTGCGACTCGGCATGCTGCTGCACGACATGTCCGATGTCGCCAAGGTGATTTCCCGCGCGACACTTATCGATCGCCAATTGCAAGCTTTCCTCGGCCACGTGAATCAACTTCAACAAATCTTCGGCCACGTTTCCAATCGGGACTGTGGTCGCCGTATCACCCACAAAGCCCTCGAGCGTGGCGCCGACATCGATCGAAAAGATGTCGCCCTCTTTCAACTCATACTTCGACGGAAAGCCGTGTACGACCTGCTCGTTAACCGAAGCGCAGATCGAATACGGAAAACCGTTGTAGCCCTTGAACGTTGGATACGCGCCGCCATCGCGAATCATCTGGTCAGCCGCGTCGTTGATTTCGAGAGTCGTCACTCCGGGCACCGCCATCCTGCGCAGTTCCCGCAAGACGCTGCCGACCAGTTGTCCGGCGGCGCGCATTTTGTCGATCTCTTTTCGAGACTTCCCAATAATCATGCAGTCAAAGGGGCCGCCCACATTCAAACTAACAACCGTTCGTAAGAACTTCTTTGATATCCGAGTAAATTTCCTCGGAGTCCTGTTCGCCGTTCACGATTTCCAGCCGGCCCGACTTCTTGTAATAGTCGATCACCGGCGCTGTCTGCTTCGTGTAAGTTTCCAACCGCACATTAACTTTGTCTAAAGCGTCATCGGCGCGTTGCTCGAGAGCGACGCCGGCGTGCGCGTCGCAAATGTTCTCAGCGCGCGGTGGTTTGAAGTAGATGTTGTAGGTTTCGTTTCCGATGGGGCACATCCGCCGTCCCGTCAAACGCTTTTCCAAAACGCTCGCAGGCACGTCGATCAAGATTGCCTTCAGGGTTTTGCCCTGTTCCGCAGCCAGCTCTTCCAGTCTCTCGGCCTGTGCGATCGTCCGGGGAAAACCGTCGAGTACATAACCCTTGCGGCAATCTGCTTTCGCGGTGCGTTCGCGCACCATTTCGATCACAAAATCATCGGAAACCAGCATTCCCGAGGCCTGCGTCGTGTGAATATCTCCCGTCGCCAGCGCGCGCAACATGTCACCCGTTGAGATTTGCGGCAGACCGAGCCGCTCTTGAATCAAACGCGCCTGCGTGCCTTTACCGGCACCAGGCGCCCCCATCAGAACGACGATTTTGGACATTGATACATTCGCTCATTGATTCAATGAATCAGTGAATCAATGAATCAATTCTGTCAGGCTCGCCGCCCGCGCAATCTTCCCCCTGCGCCGAGGAAGCCTTCGTAGTTACGCATCACAAGCTGCGCTTCAATCTGCGCCACGGTGTCCATGGCCACGCCGACCAGAATTAGAAGGCTCGTGCCGCCGAAATAAAACTGATAACCCATGCCGTTCGGAATCCAGCCCAGGCCCGGCGTCGTGGTCACGAACGATTCCAGCCACGCCCCAATAAAAGGCAATCGTCCGACTTTGAAACCGCTCAGCATGAATTGGGGCAGGAACGCCACCATCGCAAGGTAAATTGCCCCAACAAACGTCAAACGCGTGAGAATCGTGTTGAGATATTCCGCCGTCTGGCGTCCCGGCCGGATGCCAGGCATGAACCCACCGTGCTTGCGCAGATTGTCGGCGACTTCTTCCACGTTGAAGACGATCGACACGTAAAAGAAAGTGAAGAAAATGATCAAGCTGAGAAAGATCAGTTCGTAATAAGGATCGCCGGCGTGAAAGACCTGGAAGAAACTGAAGATCTTTCCGTACCAATTCGCCGGATTCTTAGGCGGCATGGCCGAGAACAAACTCTGCGGCATCGACAGCACTGACGAAGCGAAGATGACGGGAATGACGCCGCCCATGTTCAGCTTCAAAGGCATCGTAGTCTGTTGTCCACCGACCATCTGCCGGCCCACGTGACGTTTTGCGTAGCTGACCGCGATCTTGCGTCGAGCTGATTCAACAAAAACGATGAACGCAATGATCGCCACCAGCGCCAGAACCATCGCGATGACCCCGACAATCTCCATGGTGTCGCCGCCGCTGACACGCCCCATCACCTGCTGAACGCCGCGCGGCAGACCAATCACGATACCGGCAAAAATCAGTAGCGAGATGCCGTTGCCGATCCCGCGTTCGGTGATCTGTTCGCCGAGCCACATGACAAAGATCGTTCCGGTGGTGAGCGTTAATATCGTCGTAAACAAAAATCCCCAAGTCGGGGCGCCCACGCCATTGATCTGCAACCAGTGCGCGACGAAAGTCGTTTGCAGCCCTGCCAGGCCAACCGTCAAGTAACGCGTCCACTGGTTGATCTTCTGCCGGCCCATCTCGCCTTCTTCCTGCAGCTTCTTAAGCTGAGGCGAAACTACCGTCATCAACTGCAGAATAATTGACGAAGTAATGTAAGGCGTGACGCCGAGCGCGAAGACCGAGATCAAACGAAAGTTGCCGCCGGAGAAAAGATCGAGCACGCCGAGCAAAGTGCCGCTGACGTCGTGCCAAACCGCGTCCAGCCGCGTCTTGTTAATTCCCGGCGCCGAGACGTGCGCGCCCAGACGATAAATTGCCAAAATGCCCAAAGTGAAAAAGATCCGCTTGCGCAGATCCGGCACGTTGAACATGTTGCGAATGGCCGCTAGAAATTTTTCCATAAGAAAGCCGTGCTTCGTACTTCGTGCTTAGTACTTTGTCAGTTAATCGCGACCTGGGTCAGATATCAAGGTACAAAGTACAAAGCACAGTCGCGTATCTAGGCCCCAATCACGCTTGCCGTTCCACCGGCCTTTTCGATCTTTTCGCGCGCGCTCCTGGTAAATCGATGAGCCGAAACCTTCAGCGCTTTGGTTACTTCACCATTGCCGAGCACAACAATGTCATGCTTTGCTTTCTTGATGATGCCGCGCTCGTGCAGCACTTCCGGCGTGATCTCGGCGTCGGCGGCAAAGCTGTTTTCCAGCGCATCGAGCCTAACTTCGATCCACTGCTTTTTGAAAATGTTGGTGAAGCCGCGCTTTGGCAGACGACGATGCAGGGGCATCTGTCCACCTTCAAATCCGGTCTTCGACGAATAACCCGAACGCGACTTCTGGCCCTTATTGCCGCGGCCTGCAGTTTTACCAAGTCCGGTACCGGGACCGCGGCCCAGACGCTTTTTCTTGTGCGTCGAACCCTTAGCCGGATGTAAGTTGTTAAGTGATAACGTCATGGTTTTGATCTTTGGCCTTTGGTTTGGTCTTAGGTATCGTTTCAAAGACCGAAGACCCAAGTCCAAAGACCTATTCGATGATTCTTAAAAGGTGCGGAACTTTCGCGACCGCGCCGCGCATCGACGGCGTGTCCGGCCGCTCGACGACTTGATTCAGTTTGCGCAAGCCAAGGCTGCGCACGATTTCTTTCTGCGTTTTCGGAAACGCGATTACGCTACGGTAATACTGAATCTTGATCTTCGCGTTGCTCGCGTCTTTCTTCTGCTTCTTCGTCGCCATAACTCGAAACCTGAAACTTGAAACTCGCTTTACAGTTCTTCCACTTGCTTGCCGCGCAGTCGCGCGACTTCGAAAGGATCCTTCATGCGCAGCAAACCATCAAAGGTTGCACGCACCACGTTGTGCGGGTTCGTCGATCCCAAGACTTTTGTGCGCACGTCGCGCACGCCCGCGGCCTGCATCACCGCGCGGACAGCGCCGCCCGCGATCACGCCGGTTCCCTGCGAAGCGGGCTTCATCAATACACGGCCCGAACCAAATCGGCCAATCAATTCATGGGGGAGAGTATTCTCAATCAACGGCACCCGGATCAGATTTTTCTTCGCCGCCTCGACACCCTTTTTGATTGCCAGAGGCACTTCGCGCGCTTTGCCGGTGCCAAAGCCAACGTGACCCGACTCATCACCGACGACGACGAGCGCCGCGAACGAAAGATTCTTACCGCCTTTGACGACCTTCGTCACGCGGTTGATCGAGATGACCTGATCTTTCAGATCCAGACCCTGTGGAGTGATTCTCTGCTTAGGTTGTCTCATTACTCTTCTTTCGGTGCTTTCGCCTTACGCTTCTTCGGCTTGGCTTCTGCTTCAGGAGTAGCGGCTTCCGCCGGCGCTTCTTCAGGAGCCGCTTCCGCTTCGATCGCTTCGCCCTTGTTAAGACCGGCAGCTCGCGCCGCATCAGTCAACGCGCGCACGCGACCGTGATAAAGGTAGCCGCCACGATCAAACACGACGCTGCTGATGCCGGCAGCCAAAGCGCGTTCCGCGATCGCCTGTCCCACCTTCTTTGCGGCGTCGACGTTGCCACCCTTGCTCACCCCTAGACTTTTTTCCGTCGTCGAAGCTGAAGCCAACGTCTGCGCCTTCTCATCGTCGATGATCTGCGCATAGATATGGTTCAAGCTGCGATAGACGGCGAGACGTGGCCGCTCAGTCGTGCCGCGCACTTTGCGCCGAATGCGGCTGTGTACCGCCGTTCGAACTTCTGCTCTGTTTCTGTTAGCCATTTCAGTTATTGCCGATTGCCAATTTCCGATTGCCAATTCAACTCGCGACTGACGCCCAATCGGAAATCGGCAATCAAAAATCGGCAATTCTATTTACCCGTCTTGCCCGGTTTCAACTTAATCGGCACATCCGCATAGCGCACGCCCTTGCCTTTGTACGCATCGGGCTTGCGCAGCTT